>Ga0335076_10005556_pt1 | contig 12731 bp, 15 predicted proteins | sample Lox_Sample_25_FD_206717 | JGI IMG/M metagenome (GOLD analysis project Ga0335076, IMG submission 206717) | Soil microbial communities from Loxahatchee National Wildlife Refuge, Florida, United States - Lox_Sample_2.5 | ecosystem: Environmental > Terrestrial > Soil > Wetlands | place: USA...
GCGCGGGTGAAGCCATCCCGCTCGCCGCAGCGGGCGAGGGAGGATCGGCTCACCTGCGCTCAGGGGCGGGCTCCCGCCCGCGTGCCTTCACCCGGGACCGGCCCGAGCGCCACCGTGACCCGGCCGCGCCCCGCCCGCTTGGCGGAGTAGAGGGCGGCGTCCGCGGCGCGCAGGAGGGCGTCGGAGGCGTCCTCGGGCGCCTCGCCGGAGAGGCAAGCCACCCCGAAGGAGGCGCCCAGCGGCACGTGGCGCCCACCGATCTCGAGCTGCGTCTCCCGCAGCCGGGCGCACGCGCGCTCGGCGAAGACGCGCCCCTCCTCGGCCGAGGTGTGGGGGAGGAGGATCACGAACTCGTCCCCGCCGTAACGGGCCCCGAAGTCGGTCTCGCGCAGCTCTCCCCGCAGCACCGCCGACACCGCGGCGATGGCGCGGTCGCCGGCGGCGTGGCCGAGCTGATCGTTGACCGGCTTCAGGTGGTCCATGTCCGCCATCACGCAGGTGAGCGGGGTCCGGTACCGCCGGGCCCGCTTCACCTCCTCCTCGATCCGGGCCCGGAAGGCGCGCAGGTTGGCGAGACCGGTGAGGGCGTCGGTCTGCGCCAGCTCCCGCAGGGCGGTCTGGCTGCGCACCAGGCGGAGGGTCCGGTCCACGCGAGCGCGCAGCTCGCGCTCGGAGAAGGGCTTCTGCAGGTAGTCGACCGCGCCCAGGTCCAGGCTCCGGACCTTGACCGCGTCGTCGCCCCGCGCGGAGACGAAGATCACGGGGATGTCGGTGGTGACTGGGTCGCCGCGGAGGCGCTCCAGCACCTGGAACCCGTCGAGCCGGGGCATGTTGACGTCGAGGAGGACGAGGTCCGGGTGGGCGCTCCGCGCCAGGTCGACCGCCGCCTGCCCGTCCTCCGCCGCGACCACCTCGAAGTCCCCCTCGAGCACCTGGGCGAGCGCCTCGCGGGCGTCGGGCTCGTCGTCGACCACCAGCACCCGCGGGTGCCCGCCGGACGGCGGCCGGGCGGCCGGCACCGGCTCGGGCGGCGCCTGGGAGGCCAGGTCGAGCTCGTCCGCCAGGCGGCGGAGGCCCTGGGCCTCGCCGCTCCCCACCCCGCCGGCGGCGCCTTCCAGCCGGGCCGCCGCCTCCCGGAGGGCGGAGGCGGCCATGGCCACCAGTCCCCCGCGGCGGCTCACCAGGTCGCGGAGGCGCCGGTTGGATTCGGCCAGCTCGGCGATGGCCGAGGGGAGGGCCTCGCGGAGGCGCCGCGAGATCTCCTGGGCCGGCTCGCCCGCCGAGGCCGCGAGCACGTCGACGAGCGGCGCGAGCGCGTCGCGGGGGCCCGCGCCCCCCGTCTCCTTCGCCGGTTCGCTCGCGTACTTGCCGTCCATGCGCTGCCCGCCCGGGCCCTGCGTCTTAGGTGGGGCTCTGGCTCGCGCGGCGCGACCCCCCGGAGCGGGGCGGGCGAGCGCTCGCTCGCGGCCCCCCGGCGCGAAGCGAGCTGCCCATCCAGGCGCCGCGAACTCCTCGCAGCGCTGCGTCGATGAGGAGCGTACAGCGGCCGGACGCGGACGGTCCACCGCGATCCCCACCCGGGCCCCCCACAGGACCCTGCGGCACGAGGGCGCTCCGGGTCCCACCGGCGCCACGCCGACGAGGGGCGTGGTCGAACGCCGCGAGCCGAGGGACGCCGTGTCCCAGGGCCGATGGACGTCGCGGAGACGCCGGGGCCCGCGAGGGCTGCGCCAGGGAGATGCGTGCACGCCGGCCGGGCAGCGCGCATGATCCCGGCGAGCCAGGAGACGCCCATGCCCGCCGCGGTGCAGATCTACGGAAAGGACGGCTGTCCCTACACCGCCGCCGCCCGCAAGGACTACGAGTCGCGCGGGGTCGCCTACGACTACTTCGACGTGGTCCGCGACCCGAAGGCGATGGCGACGTTCCTCGAGCTCTCCGGCGGCGAACGGCGCGTGCCGCTGATCGCGGAGCGGGGCCGGGTCTCGCTGGGCTTCGGCGGGTCCTGAGGCGTCTAGCGGCTCCCGGGCGGAGCCGAGCGGATCACGAGCCGCGGTAGAGCGCGCGGCGCGAGCCCCGGAAGCCGGGGCCCACCACCTGTGGGGGCATGCGCTCGAGGTGGAACTGGAACCACTGCTCGCCGTAGAGCTTCCCGAGCTTGAGCTTCTTCCCGTTCTGGAGCGCGTGCAGCGAGCTCTTGAGCTTCTCGTCCGAGCCGTTGGCCTGGACGGCGCGGCCGAGGACGGCGATGGCCTCCTCGTGCCGGTCCTCGTTCTCCAGGATCCAGGCGTAGGCGGACCAGAGCACGCCCTCCTTCTTGCTCGCCTTGACCGCGTCCTCGAGGACCTTCTTCGCCCCGTCCAGATCGCGCCGCCGGTAGAGGAGGGCGCCGAGCATCCCCCGCGCGATCCAGTTGCGGGAGAAGCTCTTCTGGAGGTGGGGGAGGGACTCGTCGAACTGCTGCTGGATGTAGTGGAGGATGCCGATGTTGGAGTGCAGCTGGGAGGCGACCAGGAACTGCCAGGGGGCGAGGGCGAACCCGCCCTGGAGCGTCTGGATCGCCTTGTCCAGCCGGCGGGCCTGCGCCTCGTGCTGCATGGCCTCGAAGAGCGCCTCGAGGCGCTTCCAGGTGCGCCGCGCCAGGACGAGGTAGGCCGCGGTGGCGGCGATCAGGCCGGGGAGGACGGCGGCCACCCAGCCGAGCTCGGTGCCAAAGCGGATGCCGGCCGCGACCGCCAGGCCGATCGCCAGGCTGATGATCAGGTTCCACATCTCGGAGATCCCGGGATTCGGGTGCGGCGTACGGATACACGCGCCCCGCGCCCCTCCGCAAGGGAAAAGGACGGCCGGCCGCACGGCCGAGTGGCCCTCCCCGGACTCGAACCGGGACGGGGGGTCGCCCCACTCGATTTTGAGTCGAGCGCGTCTACCGTTCCGCCAGAGGGCCTGGCGGCCGGGACGCTACCAGAAATGCTTCCATTGCGCACAAAAGAGTTCCGATATAATCATCCGCGCGAAAGGCAAATGACCGTAAGCCGTCGCCGCAATCACCTGCCAATCCTCGCACCCAGGAGCCCCGGATGCCCCGTCGCCCCGCCTCCCCCTCCATCGACGCGATCGTCCGCGACGCGCTGGAGAGCGTCGTGCAGCGCGCCTCCGCCGCCATCGCCCGCGCCGTGGCGGATCTCGCCGCCGCCCGCCTGACCGAGGAGCTGCGGAACGGCGTCGCCCGCGCCGGGCGCGGCCGCGCCCCCCGCGCGGTGAGCGCGGGCCGGGCGCGCCGCCCGCGCACCGAGCTGACGAGGTGGGCGGCGGACCGCCGCGCGCGGCGCGTGCCGAACTTCGTGATCGACCTCACGGGCCTCAAGACCAAGAAGCAGATCGTCCAGAAGTACGGCGACGGCGTGGTCTTCGAGAAGGGGAAGCCGGTCCCGAAGGCCAAGGCCTAGCGCCGCGCTAGCTCGACCCGCTCTTCGTCCCCGGCCCGCCGGCCGGGGTGGGGGCGGTCGTCGTGGACGTCGACCCGCTGGCGCCGGTCCCGCTCCCCCCCGAGCCGGGCGCGGCCGGCCCGCTTCCTCCCGTGGCGCCGGCGCTCCCGCCCGCCTTGCCCTTGGTGGAGGAGTAGAGGTCGGAGTACCAGCCGCCGCCTCGGAGCTGGAACGAGGTCCGGGAGACGAGTCGCGCGAGCTTCGGGGATCCGCACTCCCCGCAGGCGGCCGGCGGCGGGTCGCTCATCCGCTGCATCACCTCGGTGAGCTTGCCGCAGGCCTCGCAGACGTACTCGTAGATGGGCACGCCGGGATCCTAAGCGGCCCGGGTGCGCCGGGCCAGGCCGAAGCCGCGGCGGAGGCGGCGACACGGGCGCCGGGTCAGCGGGCCGGGCCGCGGGTGGGCCGGCGCGGGCCGCGCTCCCGGGACGAGCCGGAGCGGGGGCGGCGCCCCTCGCCCGCCGGGCGCGGGGCGCCGGCCGCGGCGGGTCGCGGGCGCCGGGGGCCGGGGGCGCCGGACGTGCCGGGCCGCGGGCGCCGGGGACCTCGGGCGCCGGCCGCCGCAGTCCGCGGGCGCCGGGGGCCGGAGGCGCCGCGCCCGGGCCCCGGGCTGCGGCGCGGGGGGGGGCGCCGCGCCGGCTCCGCCGGCGGAGGCGGGAGCCCGAGGCGGGAGAGGAGGGCGTCCGCGGCGGCGAGGGGGAGGGAGAGGCTGCGGGCCAGGGCCGCGCGGAGGTCTCCGCCGCTCGAGCGCAGCGCGCGCAGGTGATCCGGGAGCCGCGCCTTGAGGTCCTGCTCCACCTCGCGGAGGAGGTCGAGATCCTCGAGCCGGGCGGGGTCCTCGAGGAGGAGGTGGGCGCGCTCGGTCAGCGTGGCGCGGCCGCGGAGCTCGCCGCGCCGGCGGCCGCGGATGCGCTCCGCCTCGGCGCCGGCGCCGAGCCGGGCGAGGGCCGCGTCCAGGCCGGCCGGGTCGAGCCCGACGCGGGCGGCGGCCCGGAGGCGGACGCCCCCCGCCGCGCGCAGGGCATGGAGGAGCTCGTCCCGCTCCCGGCGCTCGAAGGCCCGCGCCAGGCCGTGGTGGTCGAGCAGGCGCGCCAGGGTCTCGGGGCCGGGGGCGGCGCCGTCCGGCGCCCGCCAGCGGGCCGCGAGCTCGGCCGCGATCGCCGCCCGCCGCGCCCCGTGGCGGCGCACCAGGCGGTCGAGCACGGCGCGGCCGTCGGGCAGCCAGAGCTCGTCGAGGAGGGGGAGGGCGGGGGTGACCGGGGTCGGGGCGGGGGCCCGGTCCCGGGCGCGCCGCACCACCACCGGCGCCGGGCCGCGGCGCTGGGCGCCGGCCGGCCGGCGCGCTCCCGGGTCGGGCGCGGAGGGCGCGGGCGTCGTGGGCGCCGGCGCGTCCCCTGCCTCCCGCTCGGCCGGATAGCGCCCGGCGCGCTCGCGCTCCGCGGCCAGGTCGGCGGGCACGCCGCGCGCGAGGTCGGCGAGGGCGTGCGGGCCGAGCGGGCGCCCGGGGGGCGGATCGGCGAGGAGCGCCCGCACCGCCAGCAGCTCGTCCCAGGTGAGGGGAGCGAGCGCGGCGCGGGTCGTCCTGGGCGTGGTCTGGCGGCCGGCCTCGGCGCACCAGCGCACCACCCGCTCCACCGTCTCGGCGTCGATCTCTCCCATGCGCGGAGGGGAACCTTGCCGACGGGGCGGCCGGAGTCAAGATCGGGTTGCCGGTGGCCCGCGACGCATGCTTGACTGCCCCCCATGGCGCCAGGGTCAGGGGTGGAGGGGGGTGGCAGGCTCCCCGGGTTCGTGCGGTCGCTCCGCTGGGCCCTGATCGCGCTCCTCGCCGCCTCGGCCGCGCTCACCCTGATCGGGCTGCCGGAGCTCCAGGCGGCGGTGGCGGCCGGCCGCTGGCCGCGCGTCACGCTGGCGCTCCCCCCCGCGCTGCTGGCGCTCTTCGTCGTCGGGTATGGCGCCTACCGCTACCAGTTGGTGCGGGCGGGGCGCTACCCCGGGGGCAAGGCCCTGGTGCAGGTGGGGCTGATGGTGCTCGTCCTCGCGGTGGTGGCGGGGATGGCCCTCGAGCGCGGGCGGGCCTTTCCGGATCGGGCGGTGGACCTCGGCCGGGCCCTGGGCTCGACCGACCCGGACGCGCGCGCCATGGCGGCGGAGCTGCTCCGGCACCGGCCGCGGCCGGTGGCGGAGGCGCAGGTGGGGCGGCTCGTCGAGCTGCTCGGGGATCCCTCTCCGCAGGTCCGGCGCGAGGCGCACGCGACGCTGGTGGCCCTGGCGGGCGCGGACGTGGGGGGCGACGGTCCGGATGCGGCCGTCACCTGGCGCGCCTACTGGCGCGACCGGGGCGTGCGCTAGGGACCGCTTCCTCGGCTCGGCGCCCGGCCAGGCGGCGCGGCCGCGGGCGGGCTTGCGCCGGTCCCGGTTCTCTGATATTGAGAATCGTTATCGATATGGAAGCCGATCGGGACAAGCCGCAGAAGGGGGCCCGGAGCGCCGGGTCCGCCGCCGCCGCGCTCGGAGCCTACATCGAGGAGCGCGGGCTCAAGCACTCCCGGCAGCGGGAGCGCATCGCCCGGGCCTTCCTCGGGATGGGGGGACACGTCACCGTGGAGCAGGTCGTCCTCCGGGTCCGCCGCGACGATCCCCGGGTGAGCGTGGCCACCGTCTACCGGACCATGAAGCTGCTGGCCGAGTGCGGCCTGGCCGTCCCCCGGCAGTTCGCCGACGGCCAGACGCGTTACGAGGCGGCCGCCGGTCGGGCCCACCACGACCACCTCATCTGCACCTCCTGCGGCGAGATCATCGAGTTCGCCAACGAGCGGATCGAGAGCCTCCAGGAGCTGGTGGCGCGCAAGCACGGCTTCGAGGTGGAGAGCCATCGGCTGGAGCTGTACGGCCGCTGCGCCCGCTGCCGCGCCTCCCGGGCGCGCCCGGAGACCGGCACGTGACCCCCCCCGCCAGCGGCGCCGCCGCCCGGGCCGGCGCGGAGCTCGACCGGAAGCAGATCCACGCCGCCACGCGCAGCGTGATCCTGGTGGGCAACCCCAACGTGGGGAAGAGCGTCCTCTTCGGCGCCCTCACCGGCAAGTACGTGACGGTCTCGAACTATCCCGGCACCACCGTGGAGGTGACGCGCGGGTCGGCCACCATCGAGGGGCGGCCCTGGCACGTGATGGACACGCCGGGCACCAACAACCTCCTCCCCATGTCGGAGGACGAGCAGGTCACGCGCGACATCCTGCTCTCCGAGCGCGACTACGCCTGCGTGCAGGTCTGCGACGCCAAGAACCTCCGGCGCGGGCTGCTCCTGGCGGCGCAGCTGGCCGAGGCCGAGGTGCCCTTCCTCCTCGCCCTCAACATGGCCGACGAGGCGGAGAGCCGGGGGATCACCATCGACGAGGAGCGGCTCCAGCGGACCCTGCAGATCGACGTGGTGCGCACGGTGGCGGTGCAGCGTCAGGGGCTCGCCACCCTCCAGGCCCGGCTGGGCGCGGCCCGCCCCTCTCCCTGGCGGCCTCGCTACGACGACGCCATCGAGGCGGCGGTGGCGGAGATCCTCCCGCTCATGCCCCGGGGCGGGATCGGGCCGCGGGCGCTGGCGGTGATGGCGCTGGTGGGCGACGACTCGCTCCGCGCCCATCTGGCCGGCCAGCTCTCCGCCGGCGACCTGGCCCGGGTGGACGACGTCCGGCGCCGGCTCGCCGCCCGCTATCCGGAGTCGCTGCGCTTCGTGGTGGCGCGCCAGCGGCTGGCGGCGGCGGACCGGCTCCACGACGCGGTGCTGAGCCACGGGACCGCCTCGGCGGCCAGCGGCGTGGCGCGGCGGCTCGGTGCCTGGTCCACCCATCCGCTCTGGGGACTGCCCGTCCTCGGCCTGGTGCTCCTCGTGGCCTACGAGTTCGTCGGGGTCTTCGGGGCGGGGAAGGCGGTGGACTTCCTCGAGCACACCGTCTTCCAGCAGTACCTCATCCCCTGGCTGGACCGGCTGGTGCGGCTCCTCACGCCGGTCGGGGCGGTGCAGCGCTTCCTGGTCGGCCCGCCGGGCGTGCCCTACCTCGAGCACGACGGCTTCCTGGTGGGGAAGTACGGCCTCTTCTCGATGGGGCTCTCCTACGGCATCGCCATCGTCCTCCCCATCGTCACCACCTTCTTCATCGCCTTCAGCGTCCTCGAGGACTCGGGCTACCTGCCCCGCCTGGCGGTGATGGTGAACAAGCTCTTCAAGCGGATGGGGCTGAACGGGAAGGCGGTCCTCCCCATGGTGCTGGGGCTGGGCTGTGACACCATGGCCACCATGACCGCGCGGATCATGGAGTCTCGGAAGGAGCGGGTGATCGTCACCCTCCTCCTCGCCCTGGCCGTCCCCTGCTCGGCGCAGATCGCGGTGATCCTGGCGATGACCGCCGGCCTCTCGCTCTGGGCCAACCTCTGGTTCCTCGGGACGCTCCTGGCGGTGGTCTTCCTCGTGGGCTGGCTCGCGGCCAAGGTGCTCCCCGGGCGCGGCTCCGATTTCATCCTCGAGCTGCCGCCCCTCCGCCTCCCGCAGGCCTCGAACATCGCGGTGAAGACCTCGGCCCGGATCGAGTGGTACCTCCGCGAGGCCCTGCCGCTCTTCATGCTCGGCACCCTGATCCTCTGGGGGCTCGATCGGCTCCGGCTGCTCGGCGTGCTGGAGCGGGGCATGGCGCCGGTGGTGGTGGGGCTGCTCGGCCTCCCCAAGGAGGCGGCCGCCGCCTTCATCCTCGGCTTCCTCCGGCGCGACTACGCCGCGGCCGGGCTCTTCCGTCACTTCGAGCCGATGATGAACGCCCACCTCATGACGCGGGAGATGGAGATCCAGGTGGTGGTGGCCCTGGTGACCATCACGCTCTTCATCCCGTGCATCGCCAACTTCTTCATGATCCTGAAGGAGCGCGGGTGGCGGACCGGGGTGGCGATCGCCGCCTTCATCCTGCCCTTCTCCTTCGGGGTGGGCGCGGCGGTCAACCAGCTCATGCGGCTCGGGCACTAGGAGCGCGACCGTGAGCGCGGTGATCGGGAGATCGGAGCGCTGCCCGCTGTGCGGGATGGAGTTCGACGCCGCGGGGCAGGGGTGCCGCCCGAGCTGCCCGATGTCGAGCGGGTGCAAGGTGATCTGCTGCCCCGGGTGCGGGTACACGTTCCCGCAGGAGACCGGGCTGGCGGGAGGGCTGCGGCGGATGTTCGACCGGCTGAAGGAGAGGAGGGTGCGGGAACCGTGAGCGAGGCCGCCCATCGGCAGGAGGAGATCCTCGAGGCGGTCTTCACGGAGCGGGAGGAGGGGCGCGACGCCGCCGCCGGGATCCTGGCGCGGGTCGCCCCCGACCACGCCCCGGGCGCGGCCGGCGCCGACCTGGAGGCGCTGGCCGGGGCGGGGCTGGTCCGCCTGGAGGGCGACCGGGTGGCGCTCACCGAGGCGGGGGAGGGGAGGGCCCGGGACGTGGTCCGCCGCCACCGCCTCACCGAGCGGCTCTTCCGCGACCTGCTCGCCCTGGGCGAGCCGGCCACCGAGCGCCAGGCCTGCGAGTTCGAGCACATCCTCTCGCCCGAGGCCACCGACTCGGTCTGCACGCTCCTCGGCCACCCGCCCACCTGCCCGCACGGGAAGCCCATCCCCTCGGGCCCCTGCTGCGGCACCTTCCAGAAGACGCTCCGGCCGCTGGTGACCGGGCTGCCCAGCTTCGAGCTGGGGGCCACCGGGCGGATCGTCTTCATCGCCCCGAAGTTCCACGACCGGATGGACCGGCTCGCCGCCCTCGGGGTGATCCCCGGCTCCACCATCCGCCTCCACCAGCGGTCGCCGTCGTACGTGATCGAGGTGGGGGAGACCACCATCGCCCTCGATCCGGAGATCGCGGGCGAGATCTTCCTCAAGCCGGTCGAGGCGCGCTGACGCCCGCACCTCGCCGTCCCACCCCCGACCGTCGCGCGCCCACAACATGAGAACGCGAATCAACATCAGGATCGGCGGCGCGCTGCTCGCCCTCGCCCTCGGGGCGGCCGCCCCGGCCCGGGCCGTGGACGCCCCGGCCGCCCCCGCCCCGGAGCCGGTCGAGCCCTCGACCGTCTTCACCAGCTACGGCGAGATCAACTACAACCGGCCCAGCCGCCCGAGCGAGGCCCAGATCGACCTGCGCCGCTTCGTGCTCGGGTTCCAGCACCGCTTCGACGAGCGCACCAAGGTGGTCACCGAGCTGGAGGTGGAGCACGCCGTCTCCTCCGCCTCGGACCAGGGAGAGGTGGAGATCGAGCAGGCCTTCGTAGAGCACCAGTTCGGCGCGGTCTGGGCGGGCCGGGCGGGGCTGTTCCTGATCCCGGCCGGGCTCCTGAACGAGCACCACGAGCCCACCGCCTACTACGGGGTGGAACGGAACTTCGTGGAGACGGCGATCATCCCCTCCACCTGGCGGGAGGGCGGGATCGAGGCGGTGGGCGCCTTCGCGAGCGGCCTCACCCTGCAGGCCGGCCTCTGCACCACCATGGACCTGAACAAGTGGGACGCCACCTCCGACGAGGGGCGGCTCTCGCCGCTGGGCTCGATCCACCAGGAGCTCCAGCTCGCCCGGGCTCACGACCTGGCCGGCTTCCTCGCCCTCGACTGGCGGGGGGTGCCCGGGCTGCAGCTCGGGGGCTCGGTCTTCGCGGGCGACTCCACCCAGGGGCAGCCGGCGACCGGGCGGGCGGTGATCGTGCTCTGGGACGTCCGGGCCCGCTGGACCCCGGGGCGCCTGGACCTCTCCGCCCTCTACACCCGCGGCACCATCTCCGGCACGGCCGCCTTCAACACCCCCCTGGCGGCCGACCCGGCCAACACCACCCTGGTCCCCGCCGCCTTCGACGGGTGGTATGTGCAGGCGGCCTACCGGGTCTGGTCGCGGGGCGACCTTGGCCTCTCGCCCTTCGCCCGCTGGGAGGAGTTCGACACCGGGCGGAGCTACGCGGCTCTCGGCCCCGGGCTCACGACGCCCGCGGCACTCCCCGTCCAGGCGGTGGCCACCGCCGGGCTCAGCCTCGACGTCACCGCGGGCGTGGTGGTCAAGGCCGACGCGCAGTGGTTCCGGGAGGACCACACCCAGAACCGGATCGACCTCGGCCTGGGCTGGAGCTTCTAGTGCGCTGGTCAGCCGGTCGCGCCGCGGTCTCCTGGACGATGCTCGCCCCGGCGGCCGCCCTGGTGGCCCCGGCGCCCTCTTTCGCCGTCGACTACCTGACCGCCGAGCAGGCCCAGGCGGCGATGTTCCCCGAGGCCGACCGGTTCGAGGCGCGCGAGCTGGCGCTCGACGCCGGGCAGCGGGCGGCCCTCCAGGCCCGGCTGGGCGTGCCGGTGAAGGAGCGCTGGCCGGTGCGGGTGGCGCGGCGCGGGGATCGAACGCTGGGCGTGGCCGTGGTGGACGAGGTGCTGGGCAAGTTCGAGCGGATCACCTTCGCGGTCGGGGTGGGCGCGGACGGGGCGATCCGGCAGATCGAGATCCTCTCCTACCGGGAGAGCCACGGGCACGAGGTGCGGCTCCCGGCGTGGCGCAAGCAGTTCGTGGGGAAGACCGCCGCCGCCCCGCTCCGGGTGGGCGAGGACATCGCCAACGTGAGCGGGGCCACCCTCTCCTGTCACCACGTCACCGACGGCGTGCGGCGCATCGTGGCGGTGCTCGAGCAGGCAGGCGGCGCGGGGGGGCTCCGGTGAGCGGTCCGCGCTTCGCCCGGCGGTCGCGGCCCGCCCTCGGCACCCTGGTCGAGCTGGGGATCGGGATCCCGGAGGAGGTCCCGGAGGCGGAGGCGCCCCGCTGGATCGAGGCGGCGCTGGCGCCGGCCTGGGCCGCCCTGGCGGCGGGGGAGCGGGCCCTCTCGGCCTTCGAGGCGGGCAGCGACGTGGGCCGCTTCAACGCCGCGCCGGCCGGCGCCGCGCTGCCGGTCGCCCGGTCGACGGCCCGGGTCCTCCGGGCGGCGGCACGGCTGTGGGCGGAGACCGGCGGGAGCTTCGACGTCACCCTGGGCACCGGCCCCGGCGCCTGGGCGCTCGAGGGGAGCGCGGCCGCGCCCCGCCTCCGGAAGCGGACCGCCTCGGTCCGGCTCGACCTCGGCGGGATCGCCAAGGGGCACCTCGTCGACCGGGCGTTCGCGGCCCTGGCGGCGCGGGCGGGGAGGGGCGGGGCCTGCTGGGTGAACGCGGGCGGCGACCTCCGGGTGCGCGGCGTGAGCCTGCCGGTCCACCTCCGGGACGAGCGGGGCGGGGGAGCGCGGCCCTGGCTCGCGCTGCACGCCGGCGCCCTGGCCACCAGCCGGTTCGGTCCCGGGGCGCGCTCGCGGCTCGCCGGCCCGGGCGCCTCGGGGGAGCGCCATGTGAGCGTGGCCTCGCCGCGCTGCCTCTGGAGCGACGCGCTCACCAAGGTGGTGGCGATCACCGGGCGGGTGGATCACCCTGCGCTGGCCCGCCGCCGGGCCGCCGCCTGGCTGCACCGGGCCGAGGAGGGCTGATGCTGCACCGCGCGACCAACGCCATGGCCGGGTGGCAGCGCCGGACGGTGACCTGGGCCGCCGTCGGTCTCCTGGCGACGGGCCTTCTCTGGCTGCCGGTTCACTACCTGTGGGGATCCGGCGCGGGTGAGCTCCCGCACCCGCTCGAGCCCTGGCTGATGCGCGGGCACGGGGCGGCGGTCCTCGCGGCGGTCTTCGCCGCCGGGACGGTGGCCTCCGGGCACGCCCAGCGCGGCTGGCTCCTCGGGCGGAAGCGGGCGAGCGGGGTCGCGCTCTGGTCGCTGGCGGCGTTCCTCGCCGCCAGCGGCTTCGCGCTCTCGTACCTGGTTCCGGAGGGCTGGCGTCCGGCGGCCGGCTGGGCGCACGCGGCGGCCGGCCTCGGCGCCTTCCTGGTGGGGGCCCTCCACGCCCGGCCGTCGCGGAGCGGCCGCGGCGACGCGACGCCGCCCCTCGGCTAGCCAGGCCGGAGGGGGAGGCGCCCATCCGGTTCCGCCCGCCTCCGTTGGCACGTAAGCAGCCAATATGAGTACGTAATATGTCGTCGCGCGCCCGGGGAGCGCGCCTTTTGCCGCATGCGCGGCTTGACCGCACCGCCCCGAGACACTAGAAGACGTTCATCTCATGAACGTGGATTCATCCAGATGAGGTCAGGTTCATCCCAGGTCGTGCGGCTGCGCGCTCGGCTCCGGGAGGAGACCGCCCGCGCCATCCTCGCCTCGGCGGAGCAGGTCCTGGCCGAGGAAGGGCTCCACGCCG
>Ga0335076_10005557_pt1 | contig 12730 bp, 14 predicted proteins | sample Lox_Sample_25_FD_206717 | JGI IMG/M metagenome (GOLD analysis project Ga0335076, IMG submission 206717) | Soil microbial communities from Loxahatchee National Wildlife Refuge, Florida, United States - Lox_Sample_2.5 | ecosystem: Environmental > Terrestrial > Soil > Wetlands | place: USA...
GATCAGCAGCAGGGGCTCTCCGTCGCCCTCGTCGCGGAACGCGAGCTGGCTCACCCGCGCATGGTGCCGCGCGCGCTCACTCCTCTGCAACGATGTGGGTGACGGGAATTCCGAACCTGCGCGTCACTCGGCTGGGCAGGTCGAGCTTCAGCCACTCGGACACTCCGAGCGGAAAGGTCGAGATCAGGATCTCGTCGAACTCGTCCTTCTCGACGAGCAAGAGGTCGTGGATCGCGCGCACCGGGTAGAAGTCGCCGACCACGCCGCGCGCCGTCGCCCCTTGCGCGCGCAGGCGCGCGAGCGCGCGGTTCAGCCGCTCGCCCGCCTCCTCGCGCTGCACGCTCTCCTCCCACGTGGTGTTCGACGGGCGCGCTTCGGCGGCGGGCACCAGCACGAAGAACTCGCACGGGCCCTGCGCCATGCGCTCGCGCACGGCCTTCTGCAGGTGCGCGCCGCCGGCGGTCTGGTTCGCGACCACGAGCACGCGGCGCGGGCGCGTGGCCCCGCGGCGCGGCACCTCGCCCGCGCGCGCGGTGCGCCCGAGCGCCATGAGGAACAGGCTCTCGACCGGCGCGCGGATCTCGCGCCGCTCCTCGCGGGCCAGGAGGGCCATGTCGCCCGCGCCCACCGCGAGCTCGCCCGCAGGGGTCACGACCTGCAAGGCGCCCTCGAGCACGCACAGCGTCGTCGGCCCGTGCACGGCGTGCGTGCGCAGCGCGGTGTCGGGCGCCATGGCCTCGAGCACCACGCGCAGCTCGGGCGACTTGGCGAGCAGCATGCCCGCGTGGCCGTTGCGCTCGTACTCGCTCTGGCTGCGCAGGCCGGCGCCGAACGAGCGCAGCGAGAACACGTTCGTGCGGTCGTCTGCGAAGTTGCGCTTGCGGTGGCGCGTCTCGTGGCCGCAGGCGGCCGCGAAGTCGCTGCCGCGCATGCGCCCGACGAGCTCGCGCTTGCCGGTCCAGAAGTCGACGCGCTCGCGGCCGACGAGCGCGTCGTCGAGCGCCGTGGGAATTCCGTACGCGGCGCCGAACGGCGGAAGCGCCAACGGGTCGCAGTCGGGGAAGATCGCCTCGAGCTCGCGCGCGCTGGCGCGCTCGAGCGGACGGCCGTGCGCGCGCGCGAAGCTCTCGAGGTCGAGCGGCTTGCCGGCGGGGAAGACCGCGAGCAGGTAGCCCGCCTCGTCGCGCAGCAGCACGGCTTCGGCCAGCGTCTCGCCCGCGGGCGGCGAGACGAGCGCGTAGGCGAGGCGTCTTCCGTCGAGGAAGGACTTGATCCGGCCAGCGATCGCCATGGGGGACTCCTCTTCCGGCAGAGGCCCCCTACCCCGAGGCGAAGTCTATCCTCAGCGGAGCGCGCGCGCTTTCGGCACCACTTCGTCCAGGTAGGCGTCGAGCGCCTCGGCGTCCCACGGCGCGCGCAGCGCGACGTGGATGGCCTGGGCGCCGGCGTCCGCGTAGGCGGCGAGCGTCTCCTGCGCGCGGTCGGGCGTGCCGAGCAGCGCTCCCGAGAGCATCCGCTCGGCGGCCGGGCCCCACTGGCGCCGCAGCTCGGCCTCGGTGCGCGCGGCCGCATTGGCAGCGACGGACAAGTGGAACGACAGGTTCACCGTGCGCGCGATCTCCTTCGGCTCGCGCCCCTCCTTCTCGCACCAGCCGTCGAGCACGCGCGAAAGTCGTGCGAACTCGGCGGGCGCGACGTACGCCGCATTCCAGCCGTCCGCGTGGCGCGCCGCCAGGCGCAAGGTGCGCTTCTCGCCGAGCCCGCCCACCCAGATCGGCAGGCGCCGCTGCACGGGCGCGGGCAGGCACGACGCGTTTTCTACACTAAAATGTGTACCTGTGAACGTCGTGCGCTCGTTCGTGAGGAGCCCGCGCACGATGCGGAGCGCCTCGTCGAGCATGTCCATGCGCGTGCCGATCGGCGGGAAGTCGTAGCCGTACGCGCGCGCCTCCCACTCGTGCCAGCCGGCGCCGAGCCCGAGCGTGAAGCGGCCGCCGGACAGGTGGTCGACCGTGGTCGCGGCCTTTGCCAGCGCGGCCGGGTTGCGGTAGCCCGGGTAGAACACGAGGCAGCCGATGCGCGCGCGCTTCGTCTCCGTCGCGAGCGCGCCCAAGAGCGAGACGGCCTCGAAGTGCGGCTGCGTGCCGCCCGCGGGCGGCGCCTCGTAGAAGTGATCCCATAGCGAGATCCAGTCGAGCCCGGCCTCGTCGAAGCGGCGCCAGAGCGCGCGGATCTCGCGGATGCCGAGGTTCTGCTGGCCGAGGTGGGCGCCGAGCTCCAGAGCCATGGCGCGATTCTAGTCGCCCGCTAGCTCGCCTGGGCGCCGGCGCGCACCCCTTCGCGCTGCGGCGGGTACTCCGCGCGCGCCAGGTCGTCGGCCTCGCGCGCCGGCATGCCGAAGGCGCGCAGGAGCAGCGCGGCGATCTCGGGCCCGCGCTCGGCGGTCGCGCGGCCTTCGATCACGCTGCGCACGCTGGCCATCACGGTGCCCTGGACCAGGTCGAGCGCGGCGCCCTCGTCGGGGATGCGCAGCCGGCGCCGCTTCTGCGCGGCGCGCAGGTCGCCCAACACCGCGCCGCCCGCCGTGCGCGGCAAGCTGGCGGAGCTGCCCCAGATGCGGATCAGCGCCGCGGCCCAGGCGCGGTCGTGGACCGCGTGGTCGATGAAGGCGCGCACGCCGAACGCGAGCCGCTGCGCGGGGTCGGGGACGCCGGGCGCGTAGGCCCGACTGAGCCGCTCGACCAGCTGCTGGATCAGCGGCACGACGGTCGCCTCGAGCAGCTCTTCGCGCGTGCGGAAGTAGTTGTAGAAGGTGCCGTTCGCCATGCCGGCTTCGTCGGTCACCTCGTGGATCGAGATCGGGCCGGTGCCGCCGCGCGCCAGCACGCGCACGGCGGCGTCGAGCAGCGCCTGGCGCGTGCGCGCGCGCTTGTTCGGCCGGGGGGTCGGCGCCTTGCGCGGGGCGGGCTTGGATCCGCGGGGCATGTTCGCAGCGTAGGTGTGGATGAGAAATCAGTCAACATTGACCGAATGCTCAAAGTTGACACAGATCTCAATTTGAGAATAGTCTCAAAAAGAAACTCAGCGAGCGAGGGAGCTCGGGCGTGAGAGAGCGCTGCGACGTCGCGATCGTCGGGGCAGGGCCCGTCGGCCAGATGCTGGCGATCCTGCTGGGCCAGCGCGGCTGGCGCGTCTCGGTGCTCGAGCGCTGGCCCCGCGCGTACCCGCTGCCGCGCGCCGTGCACTTCGACCACGAGATCGGGCGGCTGTTCCAGGCCGCGGGGATCGGCGACGCCGTGCGCGCGCACAGCGAGCCTGCGTGCACGTACGAGTGGCGCAGCGCCGCCGGCGAGACGCTCCTGCGCTTCGGCCGCGAGGGCGAGAACGGGCTGTCCGGCTGGCCGGACGCGAACATGATCCACCAGCCCGACCTCGAGCGGGTGCTCGAGGAGCGCCTGCGCGCGCTGCCGGGCGTCCAGCTCGCGCGCGGCTTCGAGGTGTTCGAAGTCGCACCCGCCGGCGACCGCGTTCGCGTGTCGGCGCGCGGCGCGTCGGGCGAGCTGCGCGAGCTCGAGGCGCTCTGGGCCGTCGGCTGCGACGGCGCGAACAGCTTCGTGCGCCGCGCCATGCAGGTGCCCGTCGAGGACCTCGGCTTCGAGTTCGACTGGCTCGTCGTCGACCTGGTCATGCGGCGCGCGCGGAAGTGGCGGCCGAACAACTGGCAGCTGCTCGACCCCGAGCGCCCGACGACGGTGCTCTCGGGCGGGCCGGGCCGGCGTCGCTTCGAGTTCATGCGCCTGCCGCACGAGTCGGTCGAGGCGCTGAACGACTCGCGCATGGCGTGGAGCCTGCTCGAGCCGTGGGCGCTCTCGCCGTCGAACGCCGTCCTGGAACGCCATTCGGTGTACACGTTCCGCGCGCGGTGGGCCGAGACGTGGCGCGTCGGGCGGCTCCTGCTCGCCGGCGACGCAGCGCACATGCTGCCGCCGTTCCTGGGCCAGGGCCTCGGCTCGGGCATCCGAGACGCCGCGACGCTGGCGTGGCAGCTCGACCTCGTGCTCGCGGGCCGCGCGCCCGAGCGCTTGCTCGATACCTACACCGCGGAGCGCCTGCCGCACGTGCGCTCGTTCATCCATCTGTCGATCGACCTGGGCCGCGTGATGTGCACGACCAACGCCGACGACGCGGCGGCGCGCGACGCGCAGCTGACTGCGCTGGCGCGCGCCCAGCAGAGCTCGCCGCTGCCGAGCCCGCCCGTGATGGGCGCGGGCACCACGCTCGCGGCCGACCGCCACGCGGGCGAGCTGTTCGTGCAGGGCCGGGTGCACGCGCGAGCGAGCGCCGGCGTGCGCGTGGGGCTGTTCGACGACGTCGTCGGTCACGGCTGGGCGCTCGTCGGTGCCGACCGCGACCCGCAGGACGACCTCACCGACGCGCAGCGCGACTTCTTCGCGTCGCTCCCGGGCGTCAGCGCGCACGTCGGCGCGCATGCGCCCGTCGTCGATCTGGAGGGCCGCTACGCGGCCTTCTTCGAGCGCACGGGCCGGCGCGTGGCGCTGCAGCGGCCCGACGGCCACCTGTTCGGCACCGGCAAGGAGCCGAGCGACGCGGGCGTCCTCGTCGATGCGCTCGCCCGCCGCCTCGCCGAGCCATTCGTGCCGGAGCCCGAGTCTCTCTAGCTCACTCCGCGCAGACGAACGTCACGTCGACGGAGAGCGCGGCGGGCTGCGCGCCGCCGCACGACTCGCCGGGGCCGAGCGGCGACTCGAGGCGCCACGCGCCTGCGACCGGCAGGTCGCGAAACGACTCGCTCGCGTCGCCGGGGACCACCTCGGCGCGCACGAGCGCGTGGTCGACCGTGTAGGTGCGCCCGTCGGCCGACGCGACGGTGGCGACGCGCAGGTGCGGGTCCCAGGCGTCGGGCGCCACGCGCGCCGTGACCCACAGCGCCTTCGGCGAGCAGCCGGCGCCCGCGTCCGAGGTCGGCGCGGAGACCGGCGTCGGCTTCTCCGGCGCAGCGACGACCGCGACGCGCGCCTCGCTCGACGCGCTCCCCAACAGGCTCGACACGGTGAGCCGGTACGTCGTGCTCTCGCGCGGCCGAACCAGCTTCATACCGCTCTCGGGCACGTCGCCGAGCGAGGCATCCGCGGGCTCGGCGGAGAGCCGGCCGGAGCCGCTGCCCTGCCAGTTGAGCCGCACCCCCCTTCCCGCGCACACGCGCTCGGGCGCGGCGCGCAGCTCGGCGCTCGCGGCGCAGCCCAGCCCGAGAAGCGCGGACAGACCCAGGAATCCCAATCGCTTCGCTCGCATGGCGGGGTGGGATTCTCAGCGAGAGGGGGACCCCTCGCCAGCTACCTGCGCCGCCCGGCCGCCGCGGAGGGAGCCACGGCGGGACGGGAAAATCAGACCGGGAGGGGAATCGCGGTCGTGGTTTGTCGGCGCGAGGTAGACAAAGGCGAGGGGTCCGGCGCGATCGCGAGGCTCACGGCGCAAGGACCTCTGCGGTCACTGCGCCGGATCGCTCGGTGGATCGCTCGCTGCATGCCCCGAAAATCGCGAACCTGGCGGGGTGGGGCTGTGAAACGATTCACAGGCCGCGGCATTCTCTTGGCGTGGACGTGTCGGCGCAGAGTGAACGCCCCCTCTCGAGCCGGGTCCTGCTCGGCACGATCGGCATCTTCGAAGGCCTGTCGCGCCGCGAGCTCGACCTGCTGCACGCGGTCACGGGCACGAAGCGCTTGCGCTCGCGCGAGGTGCTGTTCCGCAAGGACGACCCGGGCTCGACCCTGTACGGCGTGCTGCGCGGGCGGCTGCGCGTGTTCTCGATGGGCCCCGACGCGAAGGAGGTCGTGTTCCGGTTCCTGGCTGCGGGCGACGTGCTGGGCGAGGTGGCGCTCTTCGACGCGCAGGTGCGCTCGGCGACGGTCGAGGCCGTCGAGCCGTGCGAGCTCCTGACCCTGCAGCGGCGCGACTTCCTGCCGTTCCTCGAGCAGCACCCGCGCGTGGCGATCAAGCTGGCGGCCGTGCTCGCGCGCAGCCTGCGCGAGCTGTCGCAGCGGGTCGAGGACGAGCTGTCGCTCACGATTCCCGCGCGCCTGGCGCGCAAGCTGCTCGAGCTGTCGCGCGCGCACGGGCGCCCGGTGAACGGCGGCACGCGTATCGAGCAGCGGCTCCCGCAGCAGCAGCTCGGCGACCTGGTCGGCGCCACGCGCGAGAGCATCAACAAGCAGATGCGCCTGTGGCTCGCCGCCGGCGCGATCCAAGTCGAGCGCGGCTTCATCACCGTGCTCGACGCCGCGGCGCTCGCCGCCACCGCGCGCTTCACGCCGCTCTAGGGCGCTGGCGCGGACCGCGCGTTCGGATCCGCAGGCGACACCTCGAGCGAGTGCAGACGGCGCTTGCGCCGCTCCTCCTGTGCGCGCACCGCGAAATCGGTCTCGACGCTCCGGTTCCGCAGGTCCCCGAGCAGCGCCTCGCCATCCGCGGTCTGCTGGGCAGTCGGCGGCGAGGCATGGTGGAAGTTCACGCGGACCCGTGTCTCGACGGTGCGACCATCGTCGAGGGTGGCCGTGGCGCGAAGCGTGTTGCTGCCCTCCGCGAGCGGCACGTAGCCGTCGAAGCTCCCGTCGGGGAACACCCGGACCGCGCGGCCGCCGGCGTGCGTGGTCTCGTTCCAGAGCTCGACGTCCGAGAGTCCGGTCAAGCTCACGAGCGGAAGCTCGACGGCGATCGAAGGCGAGCTCGCCACGGAGACGTGGCGTCCGCCGGTCTCGTAGGCCAACGCGTGCAGGAAGGCGCTGTTGTCCTCGGCGCGCGAGCCCACGCCGAACGTGAACACGCGAACATGCGAGCGCCGCGCGTGCTCGAGCACCTGGTCGATGTACTGGCCCAGGAGCGGCTGCCGGAGCTCCACCTCCAGCTCGCCGTCCGTGAGGAGCAGCACGGTGCGCTGGGCCTCGGCCCGCGGCGGCGCGCTCTCCAGCAGCTCGATGCTCTGCTCGATGCCGGCCACGATGTCGGTGCCGCCGCGCATCACGTAGCGGAAGCTCTCGAGATCGTCGGCGACTGCCGCGACGTCCCCGACGGAGCGCTCGACGTGCGCGGTATCGCCGAACTTCACCAGCCCGATTCGGGTCGTGCGCGGATCGAGCAACGCGACGAGCTGCTTCGCCGCGGAGACCTCGATCTTCAGCACCACGTCGTCGAAGTCGGTGGTCCAGAGCTTCGGGTCCTCGTACAGCGGGTAGCCGCGCCGGTCGACCAGCCAGCGGCCCACGATGCCGTCGCCATCGAAATCGACACCGGAGGGCTCGAACACGCTCCCGGACATGTCGATCGTGAGCACGATGTCCTGGGGGCCGTGCGGACCCGCGCCGCTCTTTCCGCCGACGAGGACCAGGCCGATCGTCCCTTCGAGCGCTGCGTCCTCCGCCGGCTTCGTGAGCTCGATCCACGGAGCTTCGGCCGACGGTGGCGCGGACAGCAGCTCGCCCTCGCTGTCCCCGCCGCGGCGGAGCCGACGCGGTGCCGCGCACGCGGCGAGCCCGACCAGGACGAGCGCCGCGAGCAGAGGAGCGCGCCGCATCTCATCTCCGCTCGAGCACGAAGATCGAGAACGCGTGGGCGTGGCGCTCGTCCGCCGCGTGCTCGGCGACGAGCGTCTCGCGCCATTCGGCGAGGTCGAGCTCGGGAAAGAAGGCGTCGCCTTCGGGCCTCGCGTGCACGCGCGTCAGGTGGATGCGCTGCGCGCGCGGCAGCGCCTCGCGGTAGACCGCCGCGCCGCCGATCGCGCAGATCTCGGCCGCGCCTGCGAGCAGCGCGAGCGCGGCTCCGAGGTCGCGGGCCACCTCGACGCCCGCCGGCGCAAACGAGGGCTCGCGCGAGAGCACCACGTTGCGCCGGCCGGGCAGCGGCCGCCCGATCGACACGAAAGTGTGTCGGCCCATGAGCACGGGCTTGCCGAGCGTCACGCGCTTGAAGTGCGCGAGCTCGTCGGGCAGCCGCCACGGCAGCGCGCCCGCGCGCCCGATCACGCGGTTCTCCGCGACCGCGGCGACGAGCGCGAGCAACGCGCTAGACGGCGATCGGCGCGGCGATCGCGGGATGCGCCTGGTAGTCGACGAGGCGCACGTCCTCGTAGCGGAAGTCCGCGATCGACTTCACGCCGGGCCGGAGCTCGAGGCGCGGCAGCGGGTAGGGCGTGCGCGAGAGCTGCAGGTCGGCCTGCTCCAGGTGGTTCAGGTACAGGTGCGCGTCGCCGAGGGTGTGCACGAGCTCGCCCGGGCGCAGGCCCGTGGTCTCGGCCATGAGGTGGGTGAGCAGCGCGTACGACGCCACGTTGAACGGCACGCCGAGGAACACGTCGGCGCTGCGCTGGTAGACCTGGCACGACAGCCGGCCCTCGGCCACGTAGAACTGGAACAACAGGTGGCACGGCGGCAGCGCCATGCGCTCGAGCTCGCCGACGTTCCAGGCCGACACGACGAGCCGCCGCGAGTCGGGGTTCTTGCGGATCTCGGCCTCGACGGCGGCCAGCTGGTCGATCGTGCGCCCGTCGGCCGCGCGCCAGGCGCGCCACTGCGCGCCGTAGATCGGGCCGAGCTCGCCGTCGGCCCGCGCCCACTCGTCCCAGATGGTGACGCCCTCGGCCTGCAGGCTACGCACATTGGTGTCACCGCGGATGAACCAGAACAGCTCGTGGAAGATCGAGCGCAGGTGCAGCCGCTTCGTCGTCAGCGCGGGGAAGCCGCGCGCCAGGTCGTAGCGCGACTGCCAGCCGAAGACGGACAGCGTGCCGGTGCCCGTGCGGTCGGCCTTGCGCACGCCGAGCGTGCGCACGTGCCGCAGCAGCTCGAGGTAAACGTCCATCGGGGACTGATGTATACCTCTCCGCGAGCCATGTCGATCCTGCTCGTGCGCCACGGTGAGACCGCTTCGAACGCGGCCCGCGTCCTGCAAGTGCCCGAGACGCCGCTCTCGGAGCGCGGCATCGCGCAGGCGGAGCGGCTGGCCGCGCGGCTGGCCGGACTGGGCGCCGCGGCGATCGTATCGAGCGACTACGCCCGCGCGCAGATGACCGCCGAGCGCGTGCAGGCCGCCAGCGGGGCGCCACTCGAGCTCTGGCCCGAGCTGCGCGAGCGGAACTTCGGCGACCTGCGCGGGCGCGCCTACGCGGAGCTGGGCTTCGATCCGTTCGCGCCCGACTACGCGCCGCCGAACGGCGAGAGCTGGGAGGTCTTCCACCGTCGCACCGCGCAGGCCTGGCGCCGGGTGCTCGAGCGGGCGCGCGAGGTCGCGGGGAACCTCGTGGTCGTGAGCCACGGGCTGGTCGTGCGCGCCTTCGCCGAGCGCGAGGTCGGGCTGGGCGGGCTCGAGGCGCCGCTCTCGTGGCCGAACACCTCGCTGACCATCGTGGCGAGCGAGCCGCCACTGTCGCTCGAGCTGTTGAACTGCGTGGAGCACCTGGCGGAGCTCGATTCCGCAGCGCACGGCGAGCTCGGACGCGCGTAGAGCGCCCGGAACTGCGAGTTCACGCAGCCGAACCCGGAGTTCGGCAGGGCTTTCTGCGAGTTCGTGCCGCGGTCAGCGAAATCCGCGGAGCAGCGGGAGAAATCCGTTGACGCAGACGGGCTGACGTGCTATATTTCGCGCCGCGTTTTGGAGTTGGCCTCGCTTCGGCGGGGCTTTCGTGTTTTAGGGGGCGTTCCCTCTTCTTCCCGGGCGTGCGCCTCCATCCGGCCGGCCAGCTCGCCCGCGAACGCGGCGAACCGAGCCAGCTCGTCGGGCGCGAAGCTCGCCCAGATGCGTTCCAGCGCGCGTTCGCGGCTGCGTCGCACGGCGGCCATCGCGGCGCGGCCGGCGGCGGTGAGCGCGTAGCGGCGCTGGCGGGCGTCGGCTTCCGCGATGCCGACCTCGACGAGCCCGCGGTCCAGCAGCTGGCGGATCAGCTTCGACACCGCGGCGGCGGACTGCGCGCGGCGGCGCGCGAAGAGCGAGGGCATGAAGTCGGCGGCCTCGATCTGCTCGAGCACGCGCCACTGGGCCTCGGACAGGCCGGCCCCGCGCGCCAGCTGCGCGCGCCGGCGCGCGAACGCGTCGGCCAGCCGCTGCAGCGCCGCGACCGCCTCGCGCAGGTCCGAATCCGACTTGCCCCGGCTCGCCACTTCGATTATTAACCTAGGTAAATAATAAACCGGAGGCAATGATGAGCGTCGATCTCGACACGTCGATCCAGCGCCAGTTCGGCGCGGCGGCCGCGGGCTACGCGGTGAGCCCCGTACACGCGGGCGGGCCGACGCTCGAGGCCGTGGTGGAGCGCGCGGCGCTCACGGGCAAGGAGCGAGTGCTCGACGTCGGTTGCGGCGCGGGCCACACCGCGCTCGCGCTGGCGCGGAACGCCGCCGAGGTCGTCGCGCTCGACCTCACCGAGGAGATGCTCGCGACGGCCGCCGGTCTGGCGCGCGAGCGCGGGCTCGCGAACGTGTGGTTCAAGCGGGGCCGCGCCGAGGCGCTGCCATTCGCCGACGGCGCCTTCGACCTGGTCACGTCGCGCCTGTGCGCGCACCACTACGCCGACCCCGCCGCCGCGACCCGCGAGGCCGCGCGCGTGCTGCGGCCTGGCGGGCGGTACCTGCTCGTCGACTCGTACGCCGCGGAAGATCCCGTGCAGGACACCTACCTGAACGCGATCGAGGTGCTGCGCGACCCGTCGCACGTGCGCAACTACCGGCTGTCGGAGTGGAGCGCGATGTTCCGCGCGGCGGGCTTCGCCGTCGAGCTCGGCCCGCGCTGGCCCGTGCGGCTCGAGTTCGACGCGTGGCTCGCGCGCATCGGCACGGGCGCAGAGCTCGCCGTCGGGCTGCGCGCGCTCATCGACGCCGCGCCCACCGAGGTGAAGACTGCGCTCGCGATCGACTCCGCCACGCGCGACTGGTCGATCCCGATCGCGCTCGTCTGCGGGCGCCGCTAGCGACACCCGCGCGCGTATACTGCCGCTCATGCTCGAGGCGCTGAAGCGCGAGGCGTGCGCGGCGGTCGACCGGCTCGCGCGCGAGCTCGTCGCCGTGTCGCACGAGATCCACGCGCGGCCCGAGCTCGCGTTCGAAGAGGTGCACGCGTCGCAGCTGCTCGCCGACACGGCCCGCGCGCGCGGGCTCGACGCGAAGCTGGGCGCGTACGGGCTCCCGACCGCGATCGAGGCGAGCTTCGGCGCCGCGGGGCCGACGGTCGCGCTCTTGTCCGAGTACGACGCGCTGCCCGGGATCGGCCACGCGTGCGGGCACAACATCATCGCCACCACGGCGCTCGGCGCGGCGCTCGCGTTGGCCGAGCTCGGCGCGCGCCTGCCCGGGCGCGTGTGCTGGCTCGGCACTCCGGCCGAGGAGCGCGGCGGCGGCAAGGAGCTCATGGCGCGCAGCGGCGCGTTCGAGGGCGTCGACGCGGCGCTCATGGTCCACCCCGCGGGCGTGAACATCGCCACCATGCCATGCCTGGCGATCGCCGAGCTCGAGGTGACCTACTTCGGTGTAGCCTCGCACGCGTCCGCCATGCCGGAGCGCGGCGTGAACGCGCTCGATGCGCTCGTGCTCGGCTACCAGGCGATCGCCGCGCTGCGCCAGCACATCCGCCCGACGGAGCGGCTGCACGGCATCATCACCGACGGCGGGCAGGCGCCGAACGTGGTGCCGGAGCGCGCGGCCGGCCGCTTCTACGCGCGCGCCGCCGACGCTCCCGCGCTGGAGGCGCTCAAGCGCCGCGTCGAAGGCTGCTTCCGCGCGGGCGCCGAGGCGACGGGCGCGCGGCTCGAGCTCGTATGGGGCGACGTCGACTACCTGGACCTGAACACCTCGTGGCCGCTCGCGCGCCGCTACCAGGCGAACGCCGAGTCGCTGGGCCGCGCGTTCTTCCCGTTCGACAAGCTGCCGCCGGGCGTGCAGGGCTCGACCGACATGGGCAACGTGAGCCAGCGCGTGCCGTCGATCCATCCGATGATCGCGGCCGCGCCGCCCGACGTGTCGATCCACAACGCCGAGTTCGCGAAGTGGGCGGCGTCGGAGCTCGGCGACCGCGCGGTGGTCGACGGCGCGAAGGCGCTCGCGATGACCGCCCTCGATTTCCTGTGCGACGCCGAGTTGCGGGCCGAGGTCGCGCGCGCGTTCGCGGCATCTCATTGACTTCGCTGGCTCTCGCCAGCCGTGGGTGAGCGCGTGACCGGCCGGCTGGTGCTCGTGGTGCTCGAGGTCGCGGACCTCGCGCGCTCGGTCCACTTCTACCGCGATCTGCTCGGCTTGCCGCTGCATCTCGAGGATCACGCCCCCGAGACCGGCGGCGACCGCTGGATCTCGGGCGCGCACGCGGCAACCTCGTGGCACGACGGTGCCTTCCTGCACTTCGCGCTCTATCAGAGCAAGGGCGTCGTGACGAAGGACGCGCAGCTCGGCTTCGCGACCGATGACATCGCGGCCGCCCACGCGCGGCTCGCCGCGGCCGGCGTGCGCTTCGACCACCCGCCGCGCGGAGAGCCGTGGGGCCTGACCGCGCGCTACCGCGATCCCGACGGGAACTCGGTCTCGCTCACCGAGTCGGAGCGGCGCTAGCGGCGCAGGCTGGCGAGCAGCTCGAGCGCGGCGTTGCGGCCCGGCGCGCCCATCACGCCGCCGCCCGGGTGCGCGCCGGAGCCGCACAGCCACAGGCCCGGCAGCGGCGTGCGGTAGGGGCGCAGGCGCGC
>Ga0335076_10005558_pt1 | contig 12730 bp, 9 predicted proteins | sample Lox_Sample_25_FD_206717 | JGI IMG/M metagenome (GOLD analysis project Ga0335076, IMG submission 206717) | Soil microbial communities from Loxahatchee National Wildlife Refuge, Florida, United States - Lox_Sample_2.5 | ecosystem: Environmental > Terrestrial > Soil > Wetlands | place: USA: Florida...
GTGGGAGAGGCGCATCATCACCTTCGACATCGGGGTGTCCGCCTGGTAGGGCAGCTCCCCGGTCAGCATCTCGTAGAGCATCACGCCGAACGAGAACACGTCGGAGACCATGCCCGCGCGCTCGCCCTTCACCTGCTCGGGCGACATGTAGTCGGGCGTCCCCACGATCGCGCCGGTCGCGGTCAGGCTGGTGCCGTCGGCGACGCGCGCGATGCCGAAGTCCATGAGGTGCGCGCTGCCCGTCCCCGCCTCGACCATCACGTTCTGCGGCTTGAGGTCGCGGTGGACGATGCCCTCGGAGTGCGCGGCTTCGAGCGCGCCCAGGATCTGGCGGGCGAGCGGCACGGCCTCCTTCACCGGGAGCGCGCCCCTGCGGCGGATCGCCGCCTTCAGGCTCTCGCCCTCGATGTACTCCATCGTGAAGAACTTGATCCCCTCCGCCTCGCCGAGGTCGAAGATGCGCACCACGTTCTTGTGGGTCACCTTGCGCGCGAGCACCAGCTCCTGCTTGAAGCGCGCGAGCGCGTCGGGGCCCTCCGCGGTGTCGAGGCGGATCGTCTTGAGCGCGATCAGCTTGTCGAGCTCGCGGTCGCGGGCCTTGTAGACGCGGCCCATGCCGCCCTGGCCGAGGATCCCGACGATCTCGTATCGGTTGCCGAAGAGCGTGCCGAGCGTGAGCTCGCCGGTCGAGGAGACGCCGGACGTGCCCCCCGAGACGCCCGCCGAGCTCGGCGTGGTCGGGGCGAGGATCGAGCCCGTGGCCTGGCTGCCGAACGCCACCTCCGTCGGCGACGCCGCGACGCGGCCGGTGCCTGGCGCCGGCGCCGACGACCCGCCAGGGTGGGCCTCGGTGACGGCCGTCTGCGAGCTCGGCGAGTCGAGCGGGCCGCCGCAGTGCTGGCAGTCCGCTCGACCGGCTGGATTCTCGCGTCCGCAGCGGGGGCAGCTCATGCCCCGGGAGCTTACCTCACTGTCACGGCGTCGACGTCAGGCGCCGCTGGCAGGTCTGTGCTTCGCCGCAGGCATGGAACCAGGCGGACTCGGCCCGCGCAATCAGCTCGCCGGGCGCATTGCGGGCGGGCAGACCCCGCGGCTGTTCCTGGAACTTCGTCGGATTGGCGCGAATCAGGGCCAGGAAGGAGTCGAGGGCCGACTCGGTGCCCGCGACGTTCCGGCACCGCCAGGCGTCCTCGGCCTTGTCCAGGTAGTAGGCGAGCGTGCCCTTCTTCCGCGAGGAGCCGAGCAGGGACGGGTCGATGTAGTTGGCGAGCCCGCCCCGAGCAGCGTCGCCGCCGTTGAGCGCCCGCTCCAGGTTCTCGAGCTTGCTCGCGACGATGTCGCGGATCTTGCGCGCGTCCCAGGCGGTGAGGAACAGCGAGAACTGCCCGCCGCGGCCGATGTGGCTGTTGCAGCCGGTCGTGATGTCGGCGAAGTCGAGGCCCTCGACCACCACCGGGTCGTTCTGGTCCGTGGCCCAGAAGACGCGCGGCTGCTTCGGGTCCGGGCCTCCGCCGGCCACGTAGCAGGCCGTCGAGAATCCGAACTCGTCCTCCTCGAAGTGGTGCTCCTGCGTGCCGCCGTAAAGGTTGGCGCCGGTGTCGGCCGAGAAGATCAGGTAGTAGCAGCCGGTGCCGTCGCTAGTGCACACCGAAGCGCCGAGCGGGTAGCCGCGTGCGTACCGGGGCACGCAGCGCGTGATGCCTTCGACCGTGAGCGAGCCCTCGGGGCAGTCGCAGGTCTTCGCGCTTCGCACGGTCGACTCCGGGATCACGTAGTAGTTGCCCTCGAGGAAGCCGGGAGTGTTGAGCTTCTCGAAGGTGATCTCGTGGCTCGTGAGGTCGACCACCAGCGGACCTGCGCTCGCGGGGGTGTAGATCGAGCCGGACACGCTCGCGTCTCCCACGCCGAAGCCGGCGACGTTCGTGAGCAGCGTGTGCGCCGGCCCGCCGGCCGGAGCGAGCAGGTCGCTTCCGTTCCGCGTGATGCCGAGGCTCACGAGCCGGTTGTCGCAGCGCAGCGTCACCAGCACGTGCCCGCCGCTCACGGGGTCGCTGGCCCCTGCTTCGATGCCCACCGCGAGCCCGACCGCCTCGTCGTGCAGGTCCGCGAACGGCGCCGACTGGCGCGTGCCGTTGGCGCTGAACACCAGCACCCGGCCGCGCGCCGTGGCGACGAGCAGCTCGCCCGTCGCGAGGATCCCGAAGTTCTCGGGCTCCTCGCAGTCGAAGTCGCTCGAAACCAGCTTCGGCACCGGCCTGGTCCCCGCGGGGTTCGCCAGGTAGGCCGCGATGTCCGCCTTGGCGTAGACGAGGATCCGCGCCGGCTTCTCGACCAGCACCAGCACGTCGCCCGGGCCGTACTTGGCGTCGGTGCCGAACGAGCCGACGCCTGAGACCACCTTCACGTCGGTCAGCAGCGACGCGCCGTCCACCTTGTCGTCGAGGACGAGGGGCGCGGTGTAGCCGCCCGGCAGGCAGCCCGCAGCCGCGGGGTTCGCCGAGCACGCGAGGCTGCGCGGGATGTAGAGCAGTTGATCCACACCGCCCAGGTCCTCGTTGACGGCGAGCGCGTTGCCGTTCGTGTCGAGCGCCACGGCGCGCGCGTACTTGAGGTTCGCGACCTGTCCGAGCACGGCGCACGCAGCGGTCGCGCTCGGGCAGGAGTAGGCGCGCACGCCGCCGGTCCGGGTCTGGTTCGCGGCCAGGAGCGTCACCGCGCCGTTGCCGTCGTAGCGCACCGCCAACCCGCGCAGGCTGGCGCCGGCGTCGGTCGCGACGACGGCCGAAGTGGGCGTGGCCGGCGTCAGGTTGGCGCGCCAGACCTTGTCCTGGGTCGTGTAGTAGACCGCTTCCCGCGCCGACTGGGCGAGGAGCACGGGTGCGAAGCCGAGCGCCGCGAGCGAGACGAGCGAGGCGCGGACGGTGACGCGCGAGAGCATGGATCCCTTCCTCTTCTATCCGGCGCACGACGGCAGGCACCTTGCGCCGCGCGGAGGGGACGCGACGGAATTGCCTCGGCCACCGATGAACGCCAAAGCCCGAACGCCCGAGTGCGAAGACCGGCTTTACGACGAGTGTGCGCGGATTCTGGCGTCCCGCCGCCAGCGCTGTCAAGGCAAACGAGATAGGCGACCAGGCAGCGTGTACTTCCAAGTCGCTTTACGGCCCAGGCGGAGCGGTGTCATTCCGCCCGGCGCGGTGTTAACGTTGCGCGCACTGGAGCTGTCGCCATGAAGACGACGACGTCGCTGCTGCTGGCCGCGCTCGCCTGTGCTTCGAGCCCGGCGCGCCTCCGCGCCGACGCCGCGTGCGCGGGCCAGAACACGCTGAGCGCCGCAGAGAAGAAGGCCGGCTGGGTGCTGCTCTTCGACGGGCAGAGCTTCAAGGGCTGGCACGGCTACAACGGCCAGAAGACTCCGGCCTGGAAGGTCGCCGACTGCAGCCTGGTGAGCGCGGGCACCGAGGGCAACTACGGCAGCGACCAGCGCGCCGACCTCTCGACGGACGCGCAGTACACCAACTTCGAGCTCGCCCTGGACTGGAAGGCCTCGAAAGGCGGCAACAGCGGCGTGATGTACGGAGTCGTCGAGGACCCGAAGTACAAGACGGCCTGGCAGACCGGCCCCGAGTACCAGCTCATCGACGACGTCGGCTTCCCCGAGAAGCTCGAAGAGTGGCAGAAGTGCGCGGCCAACTACGCGATGCACGTGGCGAGCGCCGACAAGCCGCTCAAGCCGGTCGGCGAGTGGAACACCACGAAGATCGTGGTGAACGGCGCCCACGTCGAGCACTGGCTGAACGGGAAGAAGGTGCTCGAGTTCGAGCGCTGGGGCGACGACTGGAAGAAGCGGCGCGGCTCGGGCAAGTGGAAGGACGCGCCCGACTACGGGCTCGCGAAGACCGGCCACATCGCGCTGCAGGACCACGGCAGCGCGTTCGCGTTCCGCAACGTCAAGCTGCGACCGCTGCCCTGAGCCCGCGCGGTTGCAGGACCGGCCGTTGATGCAGGGCGCGCTCGCGGTCCGGGGCCTCTCGAAGAGCTTCCGCAGCCAGCCGGCCGTCCGCGACGTGACGCTCGAGATCGCGCCGGGCGAGCTCGTCACCCTGCTCGGACCGTCCGGCTGCGGCAAGACGACGCTCTTGCGGCTCGTGGCGGGGTTCGAGCGGCCGGACGCCGGGACGCTCACGATCTCGGGCCGCGACGTGACGGCGGTCCCGCCGCACAAGCGGCCCGTCAACACCGTGTTCCAGCACTACGCGCTCTTCCCGCACCGCGACGTGGCCGGCAACGTCGGCTTCGGCCTCGAGATGCGCGGGCTCGCAGCCGCCGAGATCGAGCGCAAGGTCGCCCAGGCCCTCGCGCTCGTGCGCCTCGAAGGCTTCGGCGCCCGCGCCGTCTCCGAGCTCTCCGGGGGCCAGAAGCAGCGCGTGGCGCTCGCGCGCGCGCTCGTGCTCGAGCCGGAGCTGCTGCTGCTCGACGAGCCGATGGCGGCGCTCGACCCGAAGCTGCGCCACGAGATGCAGGTCGAGCTCAAGAACCTGCAGGAGCGGGTCGGGATCACGTTCCTGTTCGTGACCCACGACCAGCACGAGGCGCTCCTGCTCTCGGACCGCATCGCGGTGATGAGCCAGGGCCGCATCGAGCAGGTCGATGCGCCCGAGGCCCTCTACGAGAAGCCGCGCACGCGCTTCGTGGCCGACTTCCTCGGGGTGCAGAACCTCCTGCGCGGCACGGTGGGCGAGCTCTCGGGCGGGATCGCGCGCGTCGTGACCGAGGGCGGGCTCGTGATCGCGGCGCAGGACGACGGCGGCTATCGGAAGGGCGCGCCCGTCTGCATCGGCCTGCGCGCGGAGCGCATCAGCCTGGTGGAGCGAGCGGCGAACGTGCTCGAGGGCGCGATCGACGACGAGATCTTCCTGGGCGACTGGACCGAATGGCGCGTGCGCACGGGCGGGTCCGTCCTGAGCGTGGGGGAGGGCAACGTGCTCGCGCGCGACCGCCGGCGCGGCGACAGCGTGACGCTGTCGTTCCCGCCGGAGGCGGTGCTGCGGCTCGAGGACGGGGGGGCCGCGGCATGAGGCGCGAGGCGCGGCTCGCAGTCGTGCTGCTAGCGCCCTCGCTCCTTCTCCTCGTCGCGCTCTTCTACCTGCCGCAGCTGCTGCTGCTCGCGGTCTCGTTCGGGCACCGTTCGGCCTACGGCGGCGTAGAGCGAGCGCTGTCGCTCGAGAACTACGCGCGCGCGCTCGAGCCGATGTACCTCGCGATCCTCGGGCGCAGCCTCGGGCTCGCGGCCTTCAGCACGCTCGCCTGCCTCCTGGTCGGGTTCCCGTTCGCGTGGTGGCTGGCGCGGCGCGTCCCCGCCCGCTCGCGCAGCGCGCTGCTGGCGCTCGTGGTGCTGCCGTTCTGGACCAGCTTCCTGGTGCGCATGTACGCGTGGATCGTGCTCCTGCGCTCGGAGGGGCTCGTGAACCTCGCGCTCGTCGCTCTGGGTCTCCCGCGCGTGGAGCTGCTCTACAACGACTTCGCGGTGCTGGTGGGCCAGGTGTACGGCGAGCTGCCGTTCATGATCGTGCCGCTCTACGTGTCGCTCGAGAAGCTCGACGGCGCGCTCGTCGAGGCGGCCGCCGACCTGGGCGCCTCGCCTGCGCGTGCGTTCTGGAGCGTCGTGGTGCCGCAGACGCTGCCCGGCATCGCCGCCGGCTGCCTGCTGGTGTTCATCCCCTCGCTCGGGGCGTTCCTGGCGCCCGACCTCCTCGGCGGCGGGCGCACCACCTACATCGGAAACCTGATCCAGAACCAGTTCGCCGTCGCGCGGGACATGCCGTTCGGGGCGGCGCTCTCGTTCGTGCTGTCGCTGCTGGTGGTCGTGCTGCTGCTCGTCTTCCGACGGCCGCTGAAGGCCGCACAAGAGCTTTGATGAAGCAGGGGGGGCACTGCGCCGTGTCCCCAGCCTCGGCATGAGGCCGCGGCGGGGTGCAGTCATGGGCGGCCTGTCGCTCGGGGTCTACCTCTTCTTGTATGCCCCGATCCTGGTGCTGGCGGCTCTCTCCTTCAACGCGAGCCGGCTCTCGGCTTCCTGGGGCGGCTTCACTCTCGACTGGTACGCGCGCGCGGCGGCGGACCCGCAGATCCTGGCCGCGCTCCGCAACAGCCTGATCGTCGGCGCCGTCGCGACGCTCGTCGCCACGGCCGCCGCGACCGCGGGAGCCCTCGCTTTTCACAGGCACCGCTTCCGCCGCCAGGGGCTGCTCGAGGCGCTCTTGACGCTGCCGACGGTCGCGCCCGAGATCGTGCTCGCGGCCTCGATGCTGCTGGTGTTCGCCGCGCTCGGCCTGCGGCTCGGCTTCCTGACCGTGATCCTCTCGCACGCGGCCTTCACCGTCTCCTACGGCTACGTCGTGGTGCGCGCGCGCATGGCCGGGTTCGACCGCTCGCTCGAGGAGGCGGCCCGCGACCTGGGGGCGCGCCCCTCCCAGGTCTTCTTCAAGGTCACGCTGCCGCTGATCCTGCCGGCGGTGATGGCCGCGGCGCTCCTGGTGTTCGCGCTGTCGATCGACGACTACGTGGTGACCTCGTTCGTGGCCGGCGTCGGGGCCACGACGCTGCCGCTGCAGATCTACTCGATGGTGAAGAGCGGCTTGTCGCCGGAGATCAACGCCGTCTCCACGGTGCTCCTGTTCTCGACGGCGCTCCTGGTGCTCGCCGCTTTCCTGATCGAGCAGGGAAGGCGCGCGCGGGTCGCGGCCGCGCCGGCGGCGCTCGGGCTCGGCGTGCTGCTGCTGCCGTTCGCGCTCGTGGGCGCGCCTGCGCGCGCCGAGCGCACGCTCAACCTCTACATCTGGTCGAACTACATCGCCCCCGAGACGCTCGCGCGCTTCGAGAAGCGGCTCGGCGTGCGCGTCAACGTCGACCTCTACGACTCGAACGAGGCTCTCCTCGCCAAGCTCCAGGCGGGCAACGCGGGCTACGACGTGGTGTGCCCGTCCGACTACTCGGTGCAGGTGCTGCGCGTGCAGGGCCTGCTCCGGCCGCTCGACCTCTCGGCGCTCCCGCATTTCGAGAACGTCGACCCGGCGTTCCTCGACAAGTCGTACGACCCCGGCAACCGCCATTCGGTCCCGTACTTCTGGGGCACGACGGGGATCGCCTACGACACCCGGCGCGTGAAGGAGCCGGTCGACTCCTGGAACGCGCTCTGGGACCCGCGCTACGCCGGGCGCATCCTGATGCTCGACGACGCGCGCGAGACGATCGGCGCGGCGCTCAAACGCCGCGGGCGCTCGCTCAACAGCACCGACCCGGCCGAGCTCTCACAGGCGCGCGCGGACCTCGCCCGCCAGAAGCCGCTCGTGCGCGCCTACAGCTCGACCAACTTCGACGACGTGCTGCTCTCCGGCGACGTCTGGCTGGCACACGGCTGGAGCGGCCAGTTCGCGAAGGTGATGGCCGAGAACCCGAAGATCGCGTACGTGGTGCCGAAGGAGGGCGGCACGCTCTTCATCGACAACCTCGCGATCCCGAGGGACGCGCCGAGCCCCGCGCTGGCGCACGCCTTCATCGACTTCACGCTCGAGGCCGAGATCGCGGCGGAGATCTGCCGCACCATGCACTACTCGAGCCCGAACCGCGCGGCGCTCGCGCTCCTGCCGCCCGAGGTCCGCACCAACCCCGCCACCTTCCCCCCGAGAGACGTCGTCGATCGGCTCGAGCTGATCCGCGACCTGGGCGAGGCCACGGTCCTCTACGATCGGCTCTGGACCGAGGTCAAGACCGGCCGGTGAGGCTTCCAGGGTAGGATGTCGCTCCAGCTCGGAGGTGTGCATGGACGGGGTCAAGACCTACCTCGAGGCGCTGATGAAGCTGGACGAGGCGCCGCTCAAGGTGGACCCCGGCCAGGTCATCTTCAAGGCCGGCGACAAGGGCCGGGAGATGTTCATCGTCCGCACCGGCAGCGTCGAGCTCCGGATCGGCGAGACCGTGCTCGAGACGGTCGAGCAGGGCGGCATCTTCGGCGAGCTGGCGCTCGTCGACCCGGCGCCGCGCAGCGCCACGGCCGTGGCCGGGCCCGACTGCACGCTCGTGCTGCTGGACGTCACCACCTTCAACGACCTGGTGAGGCGCGTGCCGGGGCTCGCGCTCGAGGTGATGAAGGTGATGGCGCGCCGCCTGCGGCGCGTGAACCCGACCGAATAGCCCTCCGGCCCGCCGTTACCCGTGGCGACCTCGGCCGGGCCGTTAGAAGCCGGTCTTGGTCGGCCGGCGGATCAGCGCCAGGAACTCGTCCCGGGTCGGCTGGCGGTCGCGGAAGGCCCCCAGCATGCAGGACGTGACGGCGACCGAGTTCTGCTTCTCGACCCCGCGCATCATCATGCAGAAGTGGACGGCCTCGATCACGACGCCGACGCCGCGGGGCTGGATCGCCTCCTGGAGCGTCTCGGCGATCTGGACCGTGAGCCGCTCCTGTACCTGGAGCCGCCGGGCGAACATGTCGACGAGGCGGGGGACCTTCGAGAGGCCCACGACCTTGCCGTTCGGGATGTAGGCGACGTGCGCCTTGCCGTGAAACGGCAGCAGGTGGTGCTCGCAGAGCGAGTACACGTCGATGTCCTTGATGATCACCATCTCGTCGTAGTGGACCGAGAAGAGGGCCTCGCCGATGAGCGCCTTCGGGTCCTGCTGGTAGCCCCGCGTCAAGAACGCGAGCGCCTTCTCCACGCGCTCCGGCGTCTTCTCGAGCCCTTCCCGCTCGGGGTCCTCGCCGACGCCTGAGAGCAGGGTCCGGACGGCGTCCTGCATGGGTGTCTTCGCGCTCATCCGGTTCTCCTCGGAAGAAAGCAGCATAACCCGGCCGGCTTCCGGCGTTCCGGACCTGCCCTGACCACGCCTTCCCGCATGATGCGGGGCGATGGCGGACGCCTTGGTCCCGACTCCCGCGAGGCCCGCCTCTCCGGCGCGCGCCGGGGGCGACGCGGCGCTGCTCGCGGTCCTGAAGAGCCTCGAGATCCAGAAGACGCTCGGCAGCGAGCCGGTGCTCGCGGCGCTCCGGCACTTCCCGGCGCAGCCGGCCGAGGTCGTCGATTTCCCGCAGGAGCTCCACCCGAAGCTGCGGGAGACGCTGTCCGGCCGCGGGTACTCGGGTCTCTACAGCCACCAGCGCGAGGTCTACGAGCTCGTCAAGGCCGGGAAGGACGTCGTGGTCGTCACCCCCACGGCCTCCGGCAAGACGCTCTGCTACAACCTGCCGGTGCTCGAGCGGATCCTCGAGGATCCCGACGCGCGCGCCCTCTACCTGTTCCCGACGAAGGCGCTTGCGCAGGACCAGCTCGCCGAGCTGCACGCCGTCGTCGAGCAGATGGGCGCGGACATCGGCACGTTCACCTACGACGGCGACACGCCGCAGGACGCGCGCCGTTCGATCCGGGCCCGCGCCCACGTCGTGGTCACGAACCCCGACATGCTGCACAAGGGGATCCTGCCGCACCACACCAAGTGGGTGAAGCTGCTCGAGAACCTGCGCTACGTCGTGATCGACGAGCTCCACAGCCTGCGCGGCGTCTACGGCTCGCACGTGACGAACATCCTGCGCCGGCTGCGGCGGCTCTGCGAGTTCTACGGCTCGCGGCCGCAGTTCATCTGCTCCTCGGCCACCATCGGCAACCCGAAGGAGCTGGCGGAGGGCCTGACCGAGCGCGAGATCGCGCTCGTCGACCGGAGCGGCGCGCCGCGCGGCGAGCGCTACTTCGCGATCTACAACCCGCCGGTCGTGAACCGGCAGCTCGGGATCCGCAGGTCGGCCCTCAACTCGGCGCGCGACGTCTCGCTGTCGTTCCTCGGCAAGGGGCTGCAGACGATCGTGTTCGCGCCGTCGCGGCTCGCGACCGAGGTGCTCGTGGCGTACCTGAAGGAAGCCCTCGAGACGAAGCCGGGCTCGGAGGGCGTGATTCGTGGCTATCGGGGCGGCTACCTGCCGCTCAAGCGGCGCGAGATCGAGCGCGGACTGCGCGAGGGCTCGGTGCTCGGCGTCGTGTCCACGAACGCGCTCGAGCTCGGGATCGACATCGGCAGCCTCGACGCCGCGGTGCTGGTCGGCTACCCGGGCAGCGTCGCCTCGGCGTGGCAGCAGGCGGGCCGCGCGGGGCGCCGCTCGGGCGCGTCGGTCGCGGTGCTCGTGGCGAACTCGACGCCGCTCAACCAGTTCATCGCGAAGAACCCCGACTACTTCTTCGGGGCGCCGGTCGAAGAGGGCCGCATCAACCCCGAGAACCTGCAGATCCTGGTCAACCACATAAAGTGCGCGGCCTTCGAGCTGCCGTTCGTGGGCGACGAGCCGTTCGGCCGGGAGAACCTGGTCGAGATCCTCAGGTACCTCGAGGAGCAGAAGCTGCTGCACCGGGCGGGCGAGCGCTGGCACTGGACGAGCGAGAGCTACCCGGCCGACGCGGTCAGCCTGCGCTCGGTGTCCTCCGACAACTTCGTGATCCAGGACGTGACGCGCGAGCCGCGCATCGTGGCCGAGGTCGACTACGACTCGGCGCCGTCGATGGTGCACGAGAAGGCGATCTACATCCTCGAGGGCCGCACGTACTACGTCGAGCGCTACGACCACGAGGAGCGGCGCGCGGAGGTGCGCGAGGCCGAGGTCGACTACTACACGGACGCGATCACCTCCACGAAGGTGCGGATCCTCGAGCGCTTCGCGGAGGAGCCGCGCGGCGGCGGGCGCCGCAGCCACGGCGAGGTGCACGTCACCTCGCAGGTCGTCGGCTTCAAGAAGATCAAGTTCCACACGAACGAGAACGTCGGCGCGGGCGAGCTCACGATGCCCGAGAACGAGATGCACACGACGGCCTACTGGCTCACGGTGCCGCGCGAGCGGATGCGGGCGCTCCCGTACTCGCTCGAGGAGCGCCGCGACGGGGTCGTCGCCCTCTCCTACACACTCGGCCAGCTCGCGGCGCTCTTCCTGATGTGCGACCGCCACGACCTCGGCGTCGCGATCGGCGACAACGGCCAGGGCGAGGCGCGCATCGAGCGGGGTCTTCTGCGGCTCGGCGTCGGGAAGTCCGCCGTGCGCGGCAGCGAGCCGCCGCCCGGCCCGGACTACGAGCCGAACATCTTCGTGTACGACGCGTACCCCGGCGGCATCGGGCTGTCCGAGCCGCTGTATCGGCTCCACGACCGGCTGCTGGCGGAGAGCCGCAAGCTCATCGCCGCCTGCGCCTGCGAGGACGGATGCCCCTCGTGCGTGGGGCCGGCGGGCGAGGTGGGCAGCCGCGGCAAGGAAGTGGCACTCGAGATCCTCGACGCATGTCTCTCCAGGACAGACTCCAGCGGCTGAGGCGTCCGTCCGAGGCGGTCCGGCCCGCTCCGGGCATGGGCCTCGAGCTGCTCGAGCGCGAGCTGCTCGGGGATCGCGCGCCGTTCATGGACGAGGAGGGAGTCCCGCTCAAGCAGCGGCTCGAGCGGCTCGTGGCGGCGGCGGCCGCCCGCGATCGGCGCCGCGTCCCGGCGGCGGTCCCGCTCGAGGAGCTCGTCGACGGGATGCGGATCGAGAACGAGCGCGGCGAGTTCTTCCGGGTCGAGAGCTCGGTGCACCTCGAGGTCCGCCACGGCGACGTGCCGCTGTCGCGCTTCCACACGATCGAGCCGGGCACGATCGGCGTGCTGACGGCGGAGCCCGAGCTCGAGGAGTTCGACCTGCGCGGCGCCGTCTTCCTCGACACCGAGACGACCGGGCTCGCCGGGGGGGCCGGCACGGCGGCGTTCCTGATCGGCGTCGGCTGGCTGGACGGCGAGCGCTTTCGCGTGCGCCAGTACTTCATGCGCGACTACCACGAGGAGGGCGCGCTGCTCCACGCGCTCGCCGAAGAGCTCGCGGGCTTCTCCCGCCTCGTCACCTTCAACGGAAAGATGTTCGACGTGCCGCTGCTCGACGCGCGCTTCCGCCTGAACCGCGGCCGTTTCCCGCTCGCCGGCGCGCCGCACCTCGACCTGCTGCACCCGGCGCGCCGGCTCTGGAAGGCGCGGCTCGAGTCGTGCCGGCTGCAGTCGCTCGAGGCCGAGCTGATGGGCCTGAGGCGCCACGGCGACATCCGCGGCGAGGAGATCCCGCAGGTCTACTTCGACTGGGTGCGCCGCCGCGATGCGCGCGCGCTCGCGCGCGTCTTCGAGCACAACCGCCAGGACATCGTCTCGCTCGCGGCGCTCGCCGTGCTCGCCTGCCAATGGGTCGAGGACGGGCGCGCCGAGGATCCGCGCGACATCTTGAGCCTCGCGCGCGTGCTCGAGCGCGGGCGGCTCTACGCGCGCAGCGAGTCGGAGTACCGGCGCGCGCTGGCGTCGGAGTCAGAGCTCGTGCGCGGGCCCGCGCTGCTGCGGCTCGCCTGGCGCGCGAAGCGGGCGGGCGAGCACGAGCGCGCGGCCGCGCTCTGGGCCGAGGCGGGCGAGGCGGGCGAGGTGGAGGGCTGGCGCGAGCTCGCGATGCACCACGAGCACCGGACCCGTGAGCTCGACCGCGCGCTCGCCGCGGTCGAGCGCGGCCTCGCGCTCGTCGAGCCGCTCGCACACGACGACGGCCGTGCCTGGCATCAGGCCGAAGCCCTCTTCCGCCGCCGCCGGCGACTTCAGCGAAAGCGAGGCCGAAAGCCGCAGCCGGGCTAGCGATCGCTCATCGCGACAAGCCATTCACGGGGGTCTGGGGGGCGAAGCCGCGGGCCGATCACAGGGGGTC
>Ga0335076_10005559_pt1 | contig 12729 bp, 10 predicted proteins | sample Lox_Sample_25_FD_206717 | JGI IMG/M metagenome (GOLD analysis project Ga0335076, IMG submission 206717) | Soil microbial communities from Loxahatchee National Wildlife Refuge, Florida, United States - Lox_Sample_2.5 | ecosystem: Environmental > Terrestrial > Soil > Wetlands | place: USA...
CGCATCCCAGAAGGATGCCGGCGGCTGTCCCTCCTGATCCCAGGGGCGTGACGATCCGATCGGGGGCCGTGGGAAGCTGAACCGCCAGCTCGAGGACCGCGAGTACGTGGCCCACGACTCCGGCCGCCGTCGCGCCGCCGCCGGGAATGGACCGCCGCGGTCCCAGGCGACCGGCGGCCGTCCAGGCGCTGATCCACGCGACGGGAAAGCCCGCCCAGCTCCGGGCCCGGAAGCACGCGCTCGCCGCCCGCAGCGTCGCAGCGGCCGTGGCGACGGCGCACTCACTCGACCCTTGCGGGAACTGGGCGATCACGGCGTGGGCGCCGAGGGCCCGGGCGTGGCGGGCGGCGGCGAGACAGTGCGTGGAGCCCCAGCCCCCCACCGTGAGCACCGCGTCCCCGGCGGACAATCCCGACAACAGAAACTCGAGATTCCGCACCTTGTTTCCGCCGTAGACGGCGGAGGAGCGGTCTTCTCGCTTGATCCACACCTCGCGGCCGCCGGCGTGGCGCGCGAGCGCGGGAGCCGGCTCCACGGGCGTGGGCCAGCGTCCCAGACTGCGGGGCTCCAACGCCGCGCGTATCTTACGACCGAGATCCGCGGGATCCATTGGACGAGCCTTTCACCGCGAGTGCATCGATGCGGGTAGCGACCGATTACATCCGTCACGCGGCGCGCGCCGCCCGGAAATGCGCGGGTGACCCCCTCGGGGGCGCGCCCGAACCCCCCGACCCCGAATTCTACCGGACCCTGGCCAAGGCGCTGGAGGAGATCGCGGCGGGGATGGAGCAGCTGGGCAAGGCGGATCAGCATTAGCGACGCGCGGTACGTCTCCACGCCGGAAGCGCTGGCCGATGTGATCGCCGCCTTCCGGCGGGAATCTCCGGTGGCGGTGGATACCGAGGCGGCCAGCTTCCACCGGTTCGTGGACCGGGTCTACCTGGTCCAGCTGTCCACGCGCCGGGCCACCGCGATCGTCGACCCCCTGGCGGTCACCGACCTCGCGCCCGTGGGGGTCCTGCTCGCCGACCCGGGCGTGGAGAAGATCTTCCACGACGCCGACTACGACCTCCGGACCCTCGACCGCGACTACGGCTTTCGCGCCGTCCGGCTCTTCGACACCCGGGTGGCCGCCCAGCTCGCGGGCGAGCCGGCGATCGGGCTCGCGGCCCTCCTCGAGAAGTACGCGGGTGTGAAGCTCGCCAAGACCCACCAGAAAGCCGACTGGTCCCAGCGCCCGCTGACCCCCGGCATGCTGGCCTACGCCGCGGACGACACCGCCCACCTCCCGGCGCTCCGTGACACCCTGGAAGCCCGGCTCCGCGAGCTCTCCCGCTGGGAGTGGGCCCAGGAGGAGTTCGTGCGCCTCGAGTCGCTTCGGTGGACGGGACCGGCGGACGACGGAGCGGCGTACCTGCGGGTGAAAGGCGCGAAGGCCCTGAGGCCCCGTCAGCTGGCCACGCTCCGGGAGCTCTACACCTGGCGCGAGGGCGTGGCGCGACGCGAGGACCGCGCCCAGTTCCGGATCATCGGGAACGAATCCCTCCTCGGCGTCAGCCGCGCGCTCCCGCGGACCCCGGACGACCTGACGCGAGTCCCCGACCTGCCCGCCTCGCTCGCCCGCCGTCACGGCACCGCGCTGCTCGAAGCGGTGAGCCGCGCGGCGGCGATTCCCGAGAAGGACCTGCCCTGGGTGGAGCGGCCTCCCCGGCCGCCACACGACCCCGCGTACGACCTGCGTCACGAGAAGCTCAAGGCCGCCCGCAACGCCCGCGCGGCGGAGCTGGGCATCGATCCCGGAGTGCTGTGCGGGAGGGCCGCGCTCGAGGCGGTGGCCCGGGCCAATCCAAAAAATCGCGCCGGGCTCGCCACGATCGGGGAGCTCCGGCGCTGGCAGGTGACGGCGGTCGGGGACGCGCTGCTCGCCGCGCTGGCTTAGAACCCCATCATCGCGCGGATCTTCGGCTCGATCTTCTCCGGCGACCAGTACGGCTCCCACACCAAATCGACGTCGACGTCCTTCACGCCGGGGATGGGCTTCAGCTGCTCGTAGATGTCGTGAATGATCTGCGGCCCCGCCGGACACCCCGGCGAGGTGAGGGTCATGGTGATCCGGACGTCCCCGTCACCGGGGTCCACGCCGTAGACCAGTCCCAGATCGACGATGTTCAGATTCAGCTCGGGATCCTTCACCGAACGGAGGGCCGTCCGGAGCTGATCCTCGGTGACTTGCACGTCGTTCATGCCCTTCCTCCTGCCCGCGAACCTACCCCGGAACCGGCCGTCGGGGCAAGAAGTTCCTACCGCGTCCGATCGCTGGCCCGCGCGGCGGCGTCGGCCAGATGACCCCGGACCTCCTTCAGCACCGTGAACGGCGTGCGGCTCCGCGGCGCGAACGCGCGGTTGGTCAGGAGGATCACGAACAGGTCGCGGTCCGGATCCACCCAGAGCGACGTCCCGGTCCAGCCGGTGTGCCCGAAGCTCCGCGGACCGAAGAGCGTGCCGGCGCTCGAAACTTTCTCGTCCGTAGGCACCGCCTGCCAGCCGAGCGCCCGGTGATCGGGTCCTACGTCGGCCTGCGGCGACCGCGTGGTGAAGAGGTGAAGGGTGCCCGGCGCCACGAGCGCGGTGCCGTCCGCGCGCGTACCCCCGCGGAGCAGGAACTGGGCGAAACGCGCGAGGTCGTCGCCGGTGGAGAAGAGGCCGGCATTGCCGGACACCCCACCCGCCTTGGCCGCGGTCGGGTCGTTCACCACGCCCGCCACCGGATGTCCGTGCCAGAGACCGGTCGGCGCGGTCCGGGAGGCGAGACGGGGGGACGGCCGGTAGCGGGTCTCGGAGAGTCCGAGCGGGGCGAGCACCTCGCGACCCACGAACTGGTCGAGCGGCTCGCCGCTCACGCGACGGATGATCTCGCCCAGGAGCACGAAGTTGAGGTCACTGTAGACCACGCGCGACCCGGGGGGCGTACGCGGTGCTTCCGCGAGCACCGCCTTCAGGAGCGCCGCAGCGTCGGGGAGCGCCTTCAGCTCCGGCATCGGCAGGTCCCCGCGGAGACCCGACGTGTGGGTCAGGAGCATCCGCACGGTGATGCCGGAGGTCCCCGGACCGTGGAATTCTGGGAGATAGCTCACGACGGGGGTATCGAGCGCCAGCCTGCCCCGGTCCACCAGGATCATGGCCGCGGTGGTGGTCGCGACCGCCTTCGTCAGGGACGCGAGATCGAACAGGGTCGAGTCGGGACGATCCGCCGGCGACCGGGCCGACCAGGTCAGGTGGCCGTAGCCCCGGGAGTAGAGAATCCGGTCCTTCCGGCCGATGACGAGAACGGCGCCCGGATAGGCGCCGCGACGGATGCCGGAGAGCACGATGGAGTCGTATTGCGCCTGCGCCGGGGCCCCACTCCCCAGGGCGAGGAGCAGCGCGAGCATCACGCCCAGACGCCCGGGATGGCGCGGGCGCAGGACGGGCAGCGACCGTCCGCCCCTATGCGCTGCGCGAGAATCGTGTAACCGCGCCGCCGGACCAGGAGGTCCCCGCAATCCGGACAGTAGGTGTTCTCCCAGCGCCCCACGGCGCCCGGGCGATTGCCGGCGTACACGAACCGCAGGCCGGCCGCGACCCCGATCTCGCAGGCCTTGATCAGCGTCTCCGTGGGCGTCGCGCCGGGATCGGTCATCCGGTAGTCGGGGTGGAAAGCGGTGACGTGCCAGGGAATGTCCGGGGAGACGCCGGCGATCAGCTCCGCGGCGCGGGCGAGCTCCCCGTCAGCGTCGTTGAACCCGGGCACGATGAGGGTCACCACTTCGACCCAGAAGCCGCGCCGGTGAGCCTCCGCGATCGTGGTCGTCACGTGCTCGAGCACGCCGCCCAGCTCGCGATAGCGCGCGGGGTTCATCGCCTTCAGGTCGATCTTGTAGCAGTCGGTCCAGGGTCTCAAGAATTCGAGCGCCTCCGGCGTCGCGTTGCCGTTGGAGATGAACGCGGTCTTGAGCCCCCGCGGCCGCGCCAGCCGGAACACGTCGACCGCCCATTCCGCGGTGATGAGCGGCTCGTTGTACGACGAGCCCACCACGCGCGCGCCCTCCCGGATGGCCAGCTCGACCAGGGCGTCGGCGCTCACGTCGGTGGGGGCCACGCCGGCGGCGCCGTCGCGGAGCGCCTGGGACGTAAGCCAGTTCTGGCAGTACCCGCAGTGGAAGTCGCACCCCAGCATCCCGAAGGTCAGCGTGTCGCTGCCCGGGAGACAGTGGAAGAACGGCTTCTTCTCGGTCGGGTCGCATTGCAGCGCCGCGACGTAGCCCGCGGGGGCGAACAGGGTCCCGCCCTCGTTGAACCGCACCTTGCAGATCCCCCGCCGGCCGGGGCGGACCAGGCAGCGGTGTCCGCAGGCGACGCACCGCACCGCGCCGTCCGCCTCCGGCACGACGAGCCGGGCGGGGCGGGCCCGGGCGTCGAGCTGGGTCGCGAGCGGCGACGGGGGTTCCGGGGCGGCGCCGGTGAGGAGGGGGAGCGGGCCGCGTCTCATTTCACGCTCCCCGGGGGCAGCTGATAGAGGAGCGACGCCGTCCGCTCGTCCCGGAGCGACAGATCATGGGCGACGGTGTGGCCGAACATGATGTCCGCGGAGTCGCTCGAATGATTGAGCCCGAGCAAGTGCCCGATTTCGTGGAGGGCCACGATGCGGACGTCCTCGGTGCCCATCGCGTGGCCCTTGGGGTCGTAGGTCGCGATGGTGACCACGGCGCTCTGCACGTGGCCGTCCCGGTCCCAGGTGAGGTCGGTCTGTCCGGTGCGGTCGATGTCGAACTGCCGGCGCCAGCGGAAGACCGCTTCGGCCCGCGTCGAGTCGTCGACGAACACGAAGCGGATCGGGAGACCGACCGCATCCCAGCGCGAGAAGGCGGCGCGCACGGCGTCCAGGAACGCGGGTTGGTAATTCGCGACGGTATCGCCCGTGAGGTAGACGCGGACCGGATCACGAGTGCGGTTGTCCCACCGGTGCAGCGCCGAGTCGCTGCTTTCGGCGACCACTTCGTTCAGATAGGTGGTGGCGGCGCTCGCACGGAGCTGACGCCGGGTCTGGGCCCGTTCCAGCTGATCGAAGTAGCCCTCCGGCACGCTCATGCCCGGCACCGACTCCGTGGCCGCTGCGGGTCCCGGCGCCGTCGAGTCGGGCGGCGCGGGAGCCGGCGTGATCGGGGGGCGGGCGGCGTCCGTGGCGTAGGCGGGAGCCGGGGGCGCGGCGTTTCCGGCCGGCTGCGGATGACGGGGCGGCACGACCCGCGCGGCGCTGTGGCGCCCGCTCGCCGCGACGCGCCAGAGCACGACCGAGACCACCGCGAACGCGAACAGGGTGAGGGCGGGTGACGAACGCCGGTCGGCCATTGGCGCAATATGTCCGCGCGCGCACGGCGGACGCTAGCTTCGGCATTCGAGTCTCTCTATGATTGTCTCGGTCTCATGCGCCCCGTTTCATGATCACCCTCCCCGCCAAGACGCTGATCCGCCGCCGCTGGTGGGTGATCGGCGCCTGGGCCCTGATCGCGGCCCTCCTCGCGCCCGGGGCCGCCCACGTCCAGGACGCCCTCGCGGTCCGCGGCGGGTCGGACGAATCCACCGAGTCGTTCCGCGCCGGTGAAGCCCTGAAGGCCGCGCTCCCCAACCCCATCGCCGAGTACGTCGCGGTCGTGGTCCACGGGCCGGTGCCCGTGACGCATCCCCGCTTCGTGGCCGTCCTCGATTCCCTCGATGCCGTGCTCTCCCGCAAGGACTACGTGAAGCAGGTGCTGTCGGCGAGCGCCATCGGGGAGTCCACGTTCGTGAGCCGGGACCGGCATACCACGTTCCTGATCGCGGCGATGGAAACGGAGCAGACCGACAACATCAAGAACAACTTCGTCCCGGACATCCGGGCCACCCTGGCCGCGACGGTCGCCCGGATCCCCGGCGCATCGTCCTTCGACGTCAAGCTCACCGGCGATCCCGCCCTCGACTACGACATCCGCACCATCTCGGCCGAGGACACCGAGCAGGGCGAGCGGAAAGTGATCCCGTTTTCGCTCGTCGTCCTGGTGGTCGCGTTCGGCGCGCTGGTCGCCGCCACCCTCCCCATCATCGTCGGCGTCCTGGCCATCACTATCGCGCTCGGGCTGCTCACCATCGCGGCCCAGTTCCAGACGATGTCGGTGTTCGCGCTGACCATCACCAGCATGGTGGGGCTGGGGGTGGGCATCGACTACTCGCTGCTCGTGGTCACCCGGTTCCGGGAAGAGCTGAACCGGGGTCTGGCGCCCCCCGACGCCGCCGCGCGCACCATGCAGACCGCCGGGTCGGCGGTCATCACCTCCGGACTCACCGTGGTGGTGGGGTTCGGCGCGCTCCTGGTGACCCCGCTCATCGAAACCCGGTCGGTCGGAATCGGCGGGCTCCTGGTGGTGGCGGTCGCGATCGGCCTGGCGACCACCTTCCTGCCGGCGGTCCTCTCCATCCTGGGACGCGGCATCGACCGGCCTCGCTGGCTGGCGCGGCCTCTGGCGCGCTTCCACACGCCGACGGGCTGGGAGCGCTGGGCGCGCTGGCTGGGCCATCGTCCCTGGCGCGCGATCGCGCTGGGCGGCGGGGTCGTGGGGCTCCTGATGATTCCGCTGTCGGAGATGCGGATCGGATTGCCGGCGCGAAACTGGTTTCCGGCCCAGTCGGAGTCGGGCGAAGGGCTGCAGGAGCTCGTGAACATGGGGGTGTCGGGCATCGTTCAGCCCACCCGCGTCGTGATCACGATGCCGGCCGGAGAGTCGGCGCTCTCGGCCCGGCGGCTGCTGGGGCTCAAGGCGCTGGGGGACGTCCTGCTGAAGGATCCGCGCGTCAAGCAGGTCCGCGGCGTGGCGAGTCTCCGCCCGCACCTGTCGGCCCTCGCCCTGACGATGTTCTACTCCAATCCCGATTCGATCCGGCGCCGCTACCCCGAGTTCTTCGACGCCTACCTCAGCCCCGACGCCCGGACCACCCTGGTGGACGTCATCCCCGACGACAGCGTGTCCCTCACCGGCCTGATGGGGATGGCGGTGCACGCGCGCGATGTGGCGCGCAGGGGCGTCCGGGGTCTGGACGGGGCGACGGTCCTGGTGGGAGGCTTCGCCGCGACGAGCGTGGACTTGCAGAACGACCTGCTCTCCCGCTTCCCCGGGATCGTGGCGCTCATCCTCGGCATCACGGCCGTGATGCTGTTCATCGCGTTCAAGTCGCTTCTGGTGCCGCTCAAGGCGGTGCTCCTGAATTGTCTCTCCGTGGGCGGGGCGTTCGGCGTCACGGTCCTGGTCTTTCAGCGCGGCGTGGGGGGAAGTCTCTTCGGGCTCGACGGGCCCACCGAGGCGATCTTCGTGGTGGTTCCGGTGCTGGTGTTCGCGGTGGTGTTCGGGCTGTCCATGGACTACGAAGTGTTCCTGCTCACCCGGGTGAAGGAAGTGTTCGACAAGACCGGACGGAACGACCACGCGACGATGGAGGGGCTGTCCAGCACGGCGTCGACCATCACCTTCGCGGCCGCCATCATGGTCCTGGTTTTCGGCGTGTTCGCGTTCTCCCGCGTCCTCGCGGTCCAGTTCATGGGCTTCGGTCTGGCGGTGGCCGTGCTCCTCGACGCCACGCTGATCCGGATGGTCCTGGTGCCGGCCATCATGCACATCGCGGGGCGGTGGAACTGGTGGCCCGGCGTCCGCGCCCCGAAGGATCCCCCCGCGGGCACCTAGCCCGCCTGCCGCACCAGCTCCTCCAGCCGCCGCATCCGCTCTCCCCAGAGGTCCCAATGCCAGGCGTCCACGCGGACGCCGGTGCGGGGGTCCTTGAGCGGCTTGTACTGGAGCCAGACGGGGTCGAGTCCCAGGCGATCGCCCACCAGGAGCAGCGGCTCCCGCCGGCTGCTCACCACGTGGACCATCGGTTCGTCGCGGAAGACGTGATGGTGAAGCCAGACGCCGCCATCGAGCGCGTAGATCATGCCGTCGCGGCGGCGGGGGAAGGTCCGGAGCAGCCCGCTCAGGAGCAGCTGATCAGTCCCTCCTTGGTGGCCGAGCCCACGGGCGCCGCGTTGCCGGTGAAGAGGTAGCACTTCTTCACGGTGTTCACATTGGACGTCGTGGCGGACCAGCCCTGCCCGGTGGCTTCGTTCACCACCAGGGTGTTGCCCGGCGAGGGCGTGAAGTTGTTCATCAGGACGAGGTTGTTCGTGTAGGCGGCGCTGTCGTAGAAGTAGGCTTCTTCGGCCTCCGCGAGGTTGCGCAGGTCGGATTTCTGGCTCGCGATGTACGCCTTCTCCTTGGTGTTCGTGAAATTCACCACCGCGATCGCCGCGAGAATGCCGACGATCACGATCACGATGAGCAGCTCGATCAAGGTGAAGCCGCGGGTCGATCGCATCGTCGCCTCCCTGAGGGGGGTGACCGCGCGCCTCAATGTGAGGCGAAGGTCACTACGTTGCAAGTTTCATGCGGCGTCCTTGGCATCGACCCAATTCGGCCCGGCGCCGACACTTACGACCAGCGGCACCCGCAGCGTGGCCGCCCCTTCCATCTCGCGTTTTACGAGACTCACCGCACTCTCACGCTCACCGTGTGGGACTTCCAGCACCAGCTCGTCGTGCACCTGGAGCAGCATCCGGCTGGACAGGCCGCCCTCCGCGAGGCCGGCGGCGATCCGGATCATCGCGACCTTGATGAGATCCGCGGCCGATCCCTGCAGCGGTGAGTTGGTCGCGGTCCGCTCGCCGAACGCGCGGACGTTGAAGTTCTTGTCCTTGAGCTCGGGGATGTACCGGCGCCGCCCGAAAATGGTCTCGGTGTAACCGCGCTGGCGGGCCTCGGCGACGGTGCGGTCGAGCCAGGCCCGCACGCCCGCGAACCGCTGGAAGTACTCCGCGATGAACCGCTTGGCTTCGTCCTGGGAAATCGAGAGCATCCGCGCCAGCGCGAACGGCCCCTGCCCGTAGATGGTCCCGAAGTTGATGGTCTTGGCGCGGGCCCGCATCTCGGACGTGACCTGATCGTCGGGAACGCCGAAGATCACCGCCGCCGTCTGCCGGTGGATGTCCCCGCCCCGCTCGAACGCCTCCACGAACGCCGGGTCACCGGACAGATGCGCCAGCAGCCGGAGCTCGATCTGCGAATAGTCGGCGGTGACGAGCACCGTCCCGGGCGCGGCGACGAACGCGCGCCGGATCGCCTCTCCCCGCGGCGTGCGGACCGGAATGTTCTGCAGGTTCGGGTCCGACGACGAGAGCCGTCCCGTGGCGGCGCCCGTCTGATTGAAGCTGGTGTGGATCCGGCCGGTCTCGGGGTTGATGCTCGCCGGCAGGGAGTCGACGTAGGTGGACTTGAGCTTGGACAGCTCGCGGTACTCGATGAGGAGCCGCGGCACCTCGTGCCCCATCGCCGCGAGCTGCTCCAGCACTTCGTAGTCCGTGGAGGCGCCGGTCTTGGTCTTCTTCAGCACCGGCAGCTGCAGCTTGTCGAACAGCACGGTCCTGAGCTGCGGCGTGGACGCGATGTTGAAGTCCGAGCCCGCGGCGGCGTGGATTTCCCGCTCGATCCGCGCGAGATCCACCGCGAACTGCCGCGACAGCTCGCCCAGGAGCTCCCGGTCCACCTGAATGCCGGCCCACTCCATGTCGGCGAGCACGCGGACCAGCGGCATCTCGATGGTGTCGAGCAGCGGGCGCAGATGGTGGTCGTCCAGCTCCCCCGCGAACGAGCCGGCCAGCCGGAGCACCATCTCCGAATCGTCGCAGCAGTACCGGGCCGCGGCCGGCACCGGCACCTCCGCGAACGGGCGCTCGGCGCGCCCGCGCCCCGCCACGTCCCCGTAGGTGCGCATCGGGAGGGACAGCCGCTCGAGCGCCAGCGCGTCGAGCGCGTGCGACCGCCGGCCGGGGTCGAGCACGAAGCTGGCGAGCATCGAGTCGTACGTCACGCCGGCGAGCTCGACCCCGGCCCGCCGCAGTACCAGCCAGTCGTACTTGATGTTGTGCCCCGCCTTGGCCACGCCGGGATCGGTCAGCAGGGCGCGGAGCGGGGCGAGCGTCGCATCCGAGAGCGCCGGGAGATTCCGCGGCGGCTCGCCGCCGGCCAGCTCGCCGTCCGGGGACCGGTGCGCGAACGGCAGGTACCAGGACTGCCCCGGCGCCACCGCGAGGGACAGGCCGACCAGGGACGCGCGGAGCGGATCGATCGACGACGCCTCGGTGTCGAGCGCCAGGAGCGGCGCCTGCCGGCACTCGGCGATCATCGCGGCGAGCCCCCCCACGTCGTCGAGCACGCGCGCCGGGACCGGGGGCGGCGCCGGCGCCGCCGGCGCCGCCGGCAGAGGCGCGGACGCAGCGGGCTCCGAGACCGGCGCCTCCTCCAGTCCGGTGACCTTCGGGATCAGGGACCGGAACTCGAGCTCGGTGAAGAGCTCGGAGAGACGGGCGCCGTCCACCGGCTTGAGCCGCAGGGCATCGAGGTCGAGCACCACCGGGACGTCGCGCCGGATGGTGACCAGCTCCCGCGAGAGCCGGGCCGCGTCCCCCTGCGCCAGAAGCGCCTCCCGCGCGCGCTTGCCCGGGATCTCGGCCGCGTGGGCCAGCACGGCGTCCAGATCCGGATACCTGCCCAGGAGCTCGACGGCGGTCTTCTCGCCGATGCCCTTCACCCCGGGGACGTTGTCGGAGGAGTCCCCCACCAGGGCCAGGTAGTCCACCACCTGCCGGGGCGGGACCCCCAGCCGCTCGGAGGCGTTGGACTCGTCCACCCATTGCTCTTCGACGCCGGCGGGACCCGAGCGGCCGGGATTGAGCAGCGAGATCCGGGGACCGATCAACTGATAGAAGTCCTTGTCCCCCGACACGATCACCGTCGCGACGTCCCGTTCCGCGGCCCGCGCCGCGAGCGTCCCGATGACGTCGTCGGCCTCGAAACCCTCCACGGTGATGAGCGGGACCCGGAACGCGTCGAGCAGCTGGGCGATGCGCTCCAGCGACCGGTCGAAATCCTGCTGGAGCTCGGCGTCGAGCTTTTCACGGGTCGCTTTGTACTCCGGGTACAGGCGCTCGCGGAACGACACGCCCCGGTCGTTGACCCAGCCCAGGTAGCCGGGATGGTGCCGCTCGCGAAGGCGCAGCAGGAAGTTGGTGACGCCCCACGCGGCGGAGGTGTTCTCGCCGTGACGGGTGGTGAGGGGACGCGCGATCATCGCGAAGAACGCGCGATAGATCAGGGCATAGCCGTCCACGAGAAACAGGGCGTCCGGCGGGCGGGACATGGCTGACAAATTATAGCCGACTAGGGACCGTAGAGCGCGCGGTAGAGCTCGCGGTTGCGGAGCACCGACCGCACGTACCCCCGGGTCTCGACGTAGCCCACGTCCTCGACGAACAGGTCCGGGTCCCGAGGCCGATCCCCGGCCATCCACCGGTCCACGGGGCCGCTGCCGGCGTCGTAGGCGGCGACGGCGGCGGCGACCCGGCCGTGATACCGCTCCAGCAGCGCGGCCAGGTGCGCCGCTCCGAGATGCAGGTTCAGGTCGGGGACCGTGAGCCACTCGGGCGCGAACGGCAGGTCGAGCACCCGCGCGGTCCGGGCCGCCGTGCTGGGCAGGAGCTGCGCCAGTCCGCGCGCGCCGGCGTGCGACAGCGCTTCCCGGTCGAACACGCTCTCCTGCCGGATCAGCGCCGCGAGCAGGAGCGGATCCACGTGGAACTCCTCCGCCTCCGCCGTCACGGCGCTCCGGTCGGGCCAGGGGAAGATGGCCCGGAGCACCCGCGGATCCCCGGGCGCGCGCGGCGCGGCTATCCAGGCGAGCCGCACCGACACCGATCCCCAGCCCCGGGCCGCCAGCCCCGCGCTCCAGGCCAGGAGCGCGTCCACCGAATCGGGCGGGGCGGCGAGGAGCGAGCGGACTTCGAGGTCCGCTTCCGAGTCGAGGCCGGCGAGGAGCAGTGTGTCGAGGGCGCCCAGTCCGGCGGCGACCGCCGGAACCGGGACCTCCGGAGCATCGCCCACCGCAAGGCCCGGGAGGCCCACGAGGGTTCGCGCGCGCAGCCCGTAGTACCCGGTGGAGTCGTCGTGGGCGAGCGCGAGCCAGATGCCCCGCGCGGCCGCGCTGTCCCCCCGCGCTGCCGACACCTTCCCGAGCCAGAACCGGGCCGCGCCGTGGGGACGGGCGCCCGTGTCCACGTCGGCCTGGAACCATTCCGCGGCCCGGTCCCAGTGCCGGCGACGGTACTCCCACGAGCCGACCCGGAGCCGGGCCTGCGTCGCGGACGGATCGAGCGGGTGGGTGGTGGACAGCTCCTGGAAGGCCTGGGCCGCGCCGGCCGAGTCTCCGCGCTCCGCCATCCGGTCGCCGGCCAGGTACAGCGCGGTGCCCGCCGCGCTGTCCGCCGGGTGGGCGCGGGCGAAGGCGAGCAGCGCGGCGGGTCCGGAGGGGTCGCCCAGGCGGAGGAGGAGCCGGGCGCGCCGGTATGAGGCGAGCGGCTGGACGGCGGAATCGCGCTCCGCGGCCTCGTCGGCCCTGAGCGCCTCCCGTCCCCGGCGGCTTCCGGCGAGGAGATCGGCCCACAGGAGCAGCGTGCCGCCGCTCGAATCTCCCTGGGCGATCGCCTTGCGAACCTGTACCACCGCGGCGGGCACGTCTCCGTGCATGCGGAGCACCTGCGCCAGGGCGATGCGCTGGTCGGGCATGGCGGGCGCGAGGGGC
>Ga0335076_10005560_pt1 | contig 12729 bp, 12 predicted proteins | sample Lox_Sample_25_FD_206717 | JGI IMG/M metagenome (GOLD analysis project Ga0335076, IMG submission 206717) | Soil microbial communities from Loxahatchee National Wildlife Refuge, Florida, United States - Lox_Sample_2.5 | ecosystem: Environmental > Terrestrial > Soil > Wetlands | place: USA...
TCGAGGCCCGTCGATTGATCGAAAGGAGAGCCGGGATGCGCAGTGCAATTTTCCCGATAGGCCTTATGACGGCGCTCAGTCTGTCGCTTCTCGCCGCGGTTCCGCCCGTCGCCGCCGCCACCTACAGGAACGACTACATCCCGAAGCGCTCGGACTCATTCCGACATCACATCGGGCACATGGAGAACGAAAGCAAGCAGCGGGCGAGGGCCGGAGCCGAATGGGTGCGCACTCACCACCGCAGCCCCTTCTGACCTACCCCGCCGCCTCGCGCAGCTGCCATTCGGCGTGCAACGCGCCGTCCGCGGCAGCCCATCGAATAGGGGGACGAGCTCTCAAACGGCCGGTCGTAGCGCCGGGTCAGCTCTGAGACGGCCAATACGTCGAACCCGCCGATGCGCGGTCTGCGAAGGCTTAGCGGACGCTACGCGGGCCCAGCAGCGCTCTTCCGCGACGCGCGACAACCAGCAAAGCCAAGTCCCGCAAAGCCAATGAGCATCATGGCCCAGGCCGAGGGCTCGGGAACACTAGTGACGTTTATGTCCCATTCCCAATTAAAGCCGTTCGCGGTGTCGTTACCGGTCTCGGCTTGAATAGAGAAGTTGTACTGACCGGGAGATTGGGTTGCGAAGGGAGCGAATGAAAAGCTCCCTTCCCCTCCAGGGCTCAGCACTTGTTGATCAACCTGTGTGAACGGTGACTGAAAGATGGTTAAGGAAAATTGGTCCGCAACATTCGTGTTGTCCGTAACGTGAAGAACAATAGAGTCGATGTGTTGTCCAGCGCTCAGCGTCAGTCCAAACGTGTCGCCCGCGCCGGGGCCGACTGTGTCACTATCGAGCGAGTAGTGACCTAGCACTGTGTTTGTGCCCAACCCAAATGACCCAATCAAAAGTGGGGCGCTTTGATCGCCTGGAAGGTCGCCAGACGCCGTCTCTGAGTAAACGACCGACGCAAGCGACGTTCGAGGCCCCAATATCGCGAGCCAAACGCCGAAAACGGTGACCAGCGGTATTCGGACGGACAATTTCGTGCTCATTTAATCCCCCTCATTGTAACAAGACGAAGTAAAGGCTAAGCGCAATTTCTATCAAGGTAAATCATCAAATTGGTGGAGCTTCGTGCTGACCCTTCTTCTCGCCTCGGCGGTATATGCCTCCGATGCGTCTCTCGACCGCGAGGGCGCCCACGCGGCCGCGATCGCCGACCTTCCGGCGATTCACCAGGACGCCATTCGATCGGACGGGTCGCCCAGACCACGCCCAAGGGATGACGCCAATGACGTCCCACCTGGTTATCGCAAAGTATCCGGGACCGGTTTCGAGTGAATTGAAGTCAGCGGGGAGGGCGGAGGCCAACATATGCGACTCCGCCGCCGCTCGCTCTTCTGATGATCAGCCCGCGTCTCTCAGCCGCTCCGCGGCCGCCTCGGGGGTGAGGTCGCGCTGAGGGGAGCCCAGCATCTCGAAGCCGACCATGAATTTCCTGATCGTCGCCGAGCGCAGGAGCGGCGGGTAGAAATGGGCGTGCATCTGCCACTCGGCGTGCAACGCGCCGCCGGTCGGCTTCTGATGGAAGCCCATCGAATAAGGGAACGGGACATCGAACAGCCGGTCGTAGCGCCGGGTCAGCTCTGAGAGCGCGGCGGCGAGGGAAGCCCTCTCCCGCGCTTGCAATTCGTCGAAGCCGCCGATGCGGCGCCGCGGCAGAATCATGGTTTCGAACGGCCAGATCGCCCAGAACGGCGCGAGGACGCAAAAATCGTCGTTGGCGAACACGATGCGTTCGCCAAGCTCGAGCTCACGATCGAGATAGTCGACCAGCAGCGGCCGGCCGTGCTGGACGAGATAGGCGGCTTGGCGATGGCTCTCCTTCTCGAGCTCGTTCGGCAGGTGGCGGGTCGCCCAGATCTGGCCGTGCGGATGGGGGTTCGAGGCGCCCATCATCTCGCCGCGATTCTCGAAAATCTGCACCGAATCAATGTCGGAGAGGCCGCCGAGGGTGATTGTCTCCTCGACCCAGACGTCGACGACGCGCTCGATGTCGGCGACCGTCATTCCCGCCAGGGTCAGATCGTGTCTCGGCGAGAAGCAGATGACCCGGCAACGTCCTGTCTCGCCCTCCGCGACGATGAGCCCGTCGCCCTCCCGCTCCGTCGGCCCGTCGGCTCTCAGCGCCGGAAAATCGTTGTCGAACACGAAGGTGTGGCGGTAGTCCGGATTGCGCGCGCCGCCCGCCCGCGCATTGCCCGGGCAAAGGTAGCAGCCCGGATCATAGGCGAGCGCGGCCGACGCGGTTTGCGGTTCTCGCCGGCCCTGCCAGGGGCGCTGGTTGCGATGAGGCGAGACCAGCACCCATTCTCCGGTCAGGGGATTGAAGCGGCGGTGGGAGGCGCTGCGAACCGGGCTTATCGTGCTCGCCACAGTGGGGCTCCTTCAGACCGGGATCAGGCGAACGCCGTCCGACGGCGTGCAGGCGAAGATCTCCGCCTCGAGGCCGGTCGCCACCCGATAGCCGTCGATCATGATCCGCGTCGCCCGGTCGACGGCGGACGCTTCGACCAGGCTCACGGTGCAGCCGCCGAATCCGCCGCCGGTCATCCGCGAGCCGTACACCCCCTCGACCGTCTGGGCGAGACCGACCAGCGTATCGATCTCCGGACAGGTTATCTCGAAATCGTCGCGCATCGAGACATGGGACTGGTTCATCGCCCGCCCGCAGGCAGCGAAGTCGCCGGTCTCAAGCGCTCTCTCGGCTTCGAGCACGCGCGCGTTCTCGGTGACGATGTGGCGGCAGCGGCGGTAGATGAGTTCGGGCAGCGCGCTGCGCCTCGCTTCGAGCTCGTCGGCGGTCACGTCGCGCAGCGCCTTGATCGGCCCAAGCGTTTGGCTCAGCAGCCTCACCCCTTCCTCGCAGGCTTCGCGCCGGGCGTTGTACTCGCCGCCCGCATGCTGGTGGCGAACCGCGCTGTTGGCGATGAGAATCCGCAAGTTTGGGGCAATTTTGACGTGGCGCGACGCGAGGCTCCGGCAATCGATCAGGAGCGCATTGCCGGCGACGCCGCAGCAGGAGATATATTGATCCATCACCCCGCAGCGCATGCCGACGAAATCGTTCTCCGCGCGCTGGCAAATCTTGGCGGTCTCGATCGGCTCGAACGGCAGGCCGGCGGCGGTCAGGAGCGCGTGGGCGCATGAGACTTCGAGCGCGGCCGAAGAGCTCAAGCCCGCGCCGATCGGGACATCGGTCCAGACGACGAGGTCGGCGCCGGCCAGGCGCCGTCCGCTCCTCTCCAGCATCAGCGCGACGCCGAGGATATAATCGGACCAGTCGCCGGCCGCAGCCGCGGGCGGGGAATCAAGATCGAACTCACGCATCTCATCCATGGTCATCGAATAGACCCGGAGGCGCCGGTCTGGCCGCGACGCCGCGGCCGTCAAGGTCGCGAATTCGAGGGCCGCCGGCATGACGAACCCGTCGTTATAGTCGGTGTGCTCGCCGATCAGATTCACGCGGCCGGGCGCGCGGCTGACTGTCGGCACGCGGCCGAAGCGATAGGCGAACTCGACCGCAAGGTTGCGCGCTTGAACGCTCATCGGGCTTCCTCCCATCGGGAAACAGGAAAGCCTGCGAGCACGCGCGTCAAGCGCGACTGAGCGCGATCGGTTACGGCGATCAGGAAGGAGCCGGCAAGGTTCACCGGGCGAGCCCAAGCGCGCCGAGCGCCCGCTTGAGGAGGGCTGCCGGCATGGCCTGGGTCAACCAAAGCCCGGCGCCCAAGGCGGGGAAGTAGACCAGGACCCCAATCGCGGTCAGGGCCAGCAGCCTCGCTTCGCGGACGAAGCGCGGCAGACGCGCCATGAGCTCGGCGAGCGGTCCGTCGGCAAGCGTCAGCGCGAGCGCGAGTGCGCCCGCGGCAAAGAGGGTCGCTGCGAAAGTCGCCAGCAGGCGCGCGTCGGGCGCCGTCCAGCCGCGGCGCCTCGCGAGCGCGAATACGCCGGCGACCTTGATCCAGAGACCCGCGGCGGTCGCAAGCGCGAGGCCGGGCGCGCCGAGCGGCCGGAAAAGGGCGATCTTGAGCGCCACATTGACCGCGACGCCGACCAGCGTGACCTTCATCGGCGTCGCCGTGTCGCCGCGCGACAGAAAGCTCGCGCTGGTGATCCGGTCGACCAGGAGCGCGGGCATGCCAAGCGCGTAGGCTGCGAGCACGCCCGCAGCCTGATGGGTCGCGTTCGCCTTGAACGCGCCGTGCTCGAAGGCGACCGCGATGATGAGATCGGGAACGAGAAGGAATGCGACGACGAACGGGGCGCCGAGCGCGAGCGTCAGCGACGCGGCCCGGTTCTGGGCGGCGAGCGCGCCCATTTCATCGCCGAGGGCGACCAGCGCCGACATCTCCCTGAGCAGCACGGAGCCCGTGGCGATCACGATGACGCCGCCCGGCAGTTGATAAAGCCGGTCGGCGTAGCTGATCGCGGAGAGGCCGCCGGTAGGCAGCAGCGAACCGACGATCTGGTCGGCGAGCGCGCCGATCTGATAGCTCGCCGAAATGCCGATCGCCGGTCCGAGCATCCAAAAGAAACGCTGGATGTCCGGGGTCCAGCGCGGCCAGGTCAGCCTCTCCAGGAGACCGCGCCGGCGCGCGTCGGCCATGACGATGGCGAGCTGGGTGGCGCCGGAGGCGAGAAATCCCCAGCTCGCCATGCTTGCCACCCCGGGCGACAGTTTCGGGAAGAAGGCGGCGAAGCCGAGAAAGGCGATCATGCACACGTTGGCGGCGGCGGGCGCGGAAGCAGGCGAGCCCCAGACGTTGTTGGCGTTGAGCGTCCCCTGATGAAGCGCGAAAACGGCGATGAAGGCGATATAGGGAAACATGACGCGCGACATCGCCACGGCTTGCGCAAACTTGTCGGGCTGGCTGACGAAGCCGGGCGAGGTCAGCCGCACCAGAAGCGGCATGTCGAGATAGACGAGGCCGAGCAGCGCGACCTGCGACAGCACGAGCAGCGTGAACACCTGGCTCGCGAATTTCCCCGCTTCCTCCGGCCCCGACGCCTCGAGCACCCTGGTGTAGGTGGGCAGATAGGCGGCGTTGAACGATCCCTCGCCGAATATCTGGCGAAATTGGTTCGGAAGCTTGATCGCCGCTACATAGGCGTCGTTGAGCGCGCCCCCGCCTAGAAGCGCGGCGAGCGCGACGTCACGCATGAAGCCGGTCAGCCGGGAGGCGATCGTCCATCCGCCGACCAGGAAGATGCTTCGATACATTGCGCCCGGTTTAGCCGGATTCGCCGTGGGGTAGAAATCGCGCCGATGCGAAGGAGAGCGGATCCTTCCCCCGCTCGCCTTCACCTGGGGCAGGGCGGCAGTCCCGGCCGTCCGCATTCCTTTTCCTCTGGCTTGCGCTCAGGCTGAGGCGGTCTCGGTTGGGCGCCCGGCGGTCTCTCGAATCTTTGCATGCCGTTCGGCGGCCCCGGCTGAACCGGTCTCTCCACGGCTGACGGCCTCTGTTGCTGAGGGAAGCCGGGTTGAGGCTGAACGGGAGCAAGCTGCTGCCTGATCGGCCGCTCGACCGCGGGCGGCCTCTGCTCGATCCTGGGCGCGCTCGGCGCGACCTCCGGCTTGGCCGGCTTCTCGACGGCCCGCGGCTTCTCTTCGATCCTGGGCGCGTTCGGCGCCGCTTCTGGCTTTACGGGCCTCTCGCCGGCCGGCGGTTTCCCCTCGACCCTTGGCGCGCTCGGCGCAACTTCCGGCTCGACTGGCTTCTCGACTGCCCGCGGTTTCTCCTTGGGCTCGGGCTCGGCGTTTCCGCCTGGGGCCGGGGCCGGCGGCGCCTGAGCTGCCTTGCCGGCGGCCCGCGCCGGCACGACGCCCTTCCCCTTGAACTCGCCGGGGCGCTCGGTCGCCGCGATTGCCGGCTTGCCCTGGTTCGTGGATAAGAACTGCTCGCCCCTCATGCTCGAGCCGCGCGCCTGATCGGCCTGGAGTCTGGTCGCCGGGATATGCGGCTCCTTCGCCGCGAGCATTTGCTCGTTGGTCGGCCTCGCAGCGACGCCGCCCGCTCCGCCGTTGAAGCTTACGCGGTTCACGGCCCGATTGTTGACGAGCGCCTGGTTGTAAACATTGGCGATATGGGCGGCGCCGATGTTGTTCGCGGCGCTGTTGTAAAAGTACTGCCCATTCTCCCATCGCCCACCAAAATAGCCGGCCCCATCATAGCCGAAGCCGTAGTCGATGCCGCCGTAGTACCCGACATGCGGGGCCCAGTAGCCCGGCGTGAAGGCGTAGACGCCGCCGACGAAGGCCCAATAGCCGGGAGTCCACAGCAACCCCGGCTGCGGCGGCTCGACCCAGGCTCCGGGCACCCAATAGTAGTCGTAATTGTTCCAGGCCCAGTAGCCGGGCGTCCAGTAATAGCCAGGCGCGGGAAGGGGCGGCTGGTCGTATTCGGGCAATGGCGGCGGGGGCTCGTCGGCCTGAATAAGATAGCCGCCGCCCGGAGCGCAGGCGCAGGTTTGTGCGAAGGCCGGCGCGGCCAGCGCAACCGGCGTGATCGCGCCGATCACCAACGCGGCGGCCGCCTGACGGAATGCGCGCATCTCACGATCCTTTCGAGTTTCGCAGACAGACATAGTGCCGGTTAACGACTCTTGAATGCGAAGAGGCGTGCGCCCTGCGGTCCTGTGGCTCTTTAGGATATCGGTCTCGCCGGTCACGCCCTACGCGGTGAGCGCCCCGTCGATATCGCGCCAGAGGTCGTCGATATCCTCGACGCCGGCGGAGAGCCGCAGCAGGTCCGGCGGGCATGCCGAGCCCGGGCCCTCGATCGAGGCGCGATGCTCGATCAGCGATTCGACGCCGCCGAGCGAGGTCGCGCGCTTCCACAAGCGCACCCGCGCCGCGGCCGCGATCGCGGCTTCCGGCCCGCCACGGACGCGGATCGACAGCATGCCGCCGAAGCCGCCCTTCATCTGCCGGCGCGCGACCGCATGGCCGGGATGATGAGGCAGGCCGGGATAAAGCACCGCGGAGACGGCCGCGTGGTTGGAGAGCCGGTTCGCGAGCTCCATCGCATTTCCGCACGCGGCGCGCACGCGCAGGTCGAGGGTTCTGAGGCCCCGGGTCAGCAGGAACGCCTCGAACGGATGAAGAATGAGGCCATGCTTGTGGCGGATCACACGCGCCCGAGCGCAAAGCGCATCGTCACTGGCGAAAGAGAGCGAGCCCGCGATCACGTCGGAATGACCGTTGAGATATTTGGTCGCCGAATGCATCACGACATCGGCGCCAAGCGTGATCGGCCGGGTCAGGATGGGCGTCGCGCAGGTCGAATCGACCGCGAGAGCCGCGCCCGCCGCGTGGGCGATGCGGGTGGCGGCTTCGATGTCGCTCACTCCCCATAGCGGATTGCTCGGCGTCTCGAGCCACACGAGCTTGGTCGCGCTCGGTTTCACCGCCCGCGCCAACGCCGCCAAATCCTCGGCGTCGACGAATTCGACGTTGAGGCCGAACGCCGGCGCTTCGTCGGCGAGCCAGGCGCGCAGCGCCCAGTACATGCCGGCGGAGGCGACGACATGCGCGCCCGGTCCGAGGCTCAGGAAAAGCGCGATCGCCGCCGACATGCCCGAGCCCAGGACAAGGGTCGCCGCCGCGCCCTCGAGCGCTCCAATCACCGCCTCGGCCTCGCGCACCGTCTCGTTGTCGGGGCGGCCATAGATATTCCCGCTGCGATAAAGGTTGTCCGGGTCGCGCTCGAAAGTGGTGGCGAGATGGATCGGCGGCACGATCGCCCGGGTGCGCCCGTCGATGCGCCCGAGCGCCTGCGCGGCGAGGGTGCGGGCGCTCAATGGCCTCGGCTCGGTCAAAGCGCAAGTCCCCGCAAGAGCTTCGGCGCGCCGCCGTCCGCGCCGCCGGCTTCCGAGATCAGCATGTCTTTCAGCGCCGGCGCCCGATCGACGATGCGAAGGCCGAGGTCGCGCAGAAAGCGCATCGCCGCGACATCGTTGGAGAAGAGACGATTGAGCGCATCGAGGCCGAGGCCGCTGGCGGCGACGTCGAACCGCCGCCGGCGCTCGTAACTTTCGAGCGGGCCCGGCGCGCCCGGATCGAGGCCGAGGCGCATTTCTTTGACAATGGTCTCAGCCAGCGCCGCCACGTCGCGCAAGCCAAGATTCAGGCCCTGCCCGGCGAGCGGATGGACGACATGGGCCGCGTCGCCAATGAGCGCGAGCCGCTCGCCGACGAACCGCCGCGCGACCTGGAAGCGGAACGGAAACGCCTCGACGGGCGAATCCAGGCTGATTTCGCCGAGTTTCGGCGTGAAGCGAAATTCGAGCTCGCGTTTCAGGTCGGCAGGCGCGAGCTTTAGCAGCGCGCGAGCGTCGGCGCGCCGCTCGTTCCAGACGATGCTCGACTGGCGGCCGGGAAGCGGCAGGATCGCGAAGGGACCGGGGGGGAGGAAATGCTGCTCCGCCGTGCCCTGATGATCGCGCTCGTGCCCGACGGTCGCAACGATGCCGGCCTGATCGTAGTCCCAGCCGATGGTCGCGATGTCGGCAAGCCTCCTCAGTTTCGAACGGGCGCCGTCGGCGGCGACAGCGACGCGCGCCCGGAGCGAGCGGCCATCGCTGAGCGGAAGCGCCGCGATCCGCCTGCCGGGGGACCATTGCGCGACCGAGGCCGCGACGCGCTCAACCCCAAGCCGGCCGCAGAGCGCCGCCAGCGCCCCGACGATATCGTCGTTGAACGCCATATGGGCGAGCGGGCTGCTGCTCTTGGCGTCGAAACGGAGATGGGTTGGGCGGACGGCGTCACGCGCTAGTCCGTCCGTGATCGCCATGGCGACGATCGGCTGCGTCTTGGGCTCGATCGCGTCCCAGGCGCCGATGCGTTCGAGAAGCCGCCGCGGCCCTTCGGCGATGGCCACGGCGCGCAGCTTTGGCCCGTCCGCAACCGGCGCTGGGGCGGGATCGACAACCGCGATCGAGACCCCGCTCCCCATGGCCTGCTTGACCGCGGCCGCGAGCGCGAGGCCCGAGGGGCCCGCGCCGGCGATGACGAGGTCGAAAACGGATGTGGCTCCGGTCACTCCGGTCTCCTTGGGGAGCCGTATTGTCAGATGATTGGCGACTGCGCGCAATGCGGCCGGTGGGCGGTCCCCAATCGTTCTTTCTCGCCCGCCAACATTCCTCGGTCGCCGGAACCAGTCGCGCTTTCGATGGTTGGCGGTCAGGCGGGGCGCCTGCCGATCCCAATCAGGAGGCCCCAATGTCTAAAGCTTTGATCTTCGCGCTTCTTTTCGCAGGCTTGCCGGCGACGGCCTACGCCCAGGACAACCCGGTCAGAGACGCTGGCGGGACGGTCGGCACTGCCGTCGGCGCTGCTGTTACGGCGCCGCTCGCCGCAGCGGCGGGCCTGGTCGGCGGCCTGACCGGCGCCGAGGCGCCACGGTTCCACCATTATGTTGTCGAGCAGAACATCCCCTCTTACGCCTGGGCCGGTCACGCGGGGGTTGTGGTTGGCGACGTTCTGCCGCCGCAAGGGGTGATGCTTTATCCGGTTCCGCCTCAATATGGCGTAACTGCGTATGATTACACGGTCGTCGACAACACGCCGGTGCTGGTCGATCCGACGACCCGCAGAGTAGTCGAGGTCGTTCCGTAAACAGCTTCGTGAGCGCCCGCGGCGACGCGGCTAATGATAGCCGAGGTCGCTGCGGACCTTGCCGCGAAAGACCCAGTACGACCAGCCCGTGTACATGAGGATGACTGGCAATAGAAACAGCGTGCCGACGAGCAGGAAGGCCTGCGTCGCCGGCGAAGACGCGGCTTCCCAGAGCGTAAACTTGTACGGCACGATCATTGGCCACAGGCTGATCGCGATGCCGAGATAGGACATCGCGAACAGACACACCGCGGCGATGAACGGCTCGGCTTCCGAGCGGTTGTTGAGCGAGCGCCATTCCCAAAGCGCGATCAGCGCGGTGATGATCGGCACCGGAGCCAGGATCGTAATATGCGGCCAAGAAAACCATCGCTCCCAGATCTCGGCCCTGAGGAACGGCGTCCAGAGACTCACCGCCGCGATCCCGATCAGCACGCCCAAGAAGGCGCGCCGCCCAAGCGCGCGGGCCCGATCCTGAAGGGCGCCTTCGGTCTTGAGGATCAGCCAGCCCGCGCCGAGCAGACTGTAGCCGAAGACGAGGGCGAGGCCGGTCAGGAACGAGAACGGGGTGAAGCAGTCGAACGAGCCGCCGGCAAAATGGCGCCCGTCGGTCTTGAAGCCCTGGATGAACGCGCCGAGCACGACCCCTTGTGCCAAAGCCCCGAGGATCGAGCCGTAGTTGAAGGCACGATCCCAGAACGTCCGATGCTCGGCGTCGCGGTAACGGAACTCGAACGCCACGCCGCGAAAAATGAGCGCGAGCAGCATGACGAGGACCGGAAAATAGACCGCCGGGATGATGATGGCGAAGGCGAGCGGAAAGGCGGCCAGAAGCGCAATCCCGCCGAGAACGAGCCAGGTCTCGTTGCCGTCCCAGATCGGCGCGATCGAGTTCATGATTAGGTTGCGCGAATCGCGATCGGTCGCGAATCCATAGAGGATGCCGACGCCGAGGTCGAAGCCGTCCAGGAGCACGTAAAGGAAGACGCCGACCCCGAGGATCAGCGTCCATATCGGCACAAAGTCCAGCACGGGCTCGGTCATCGCCGCCCTCCCGCGCCGGTCGACGGAAGCGCCTGGACCGGATGCTGCGGCCGTCCGCTTTCGATGGCATCGGGCTCGACCGCCGACTCGGCGGGGCCGGCCCGGATCAGTCTCACCATCAGCAATAAGCCGGCCGAGAACATGACCAGATAGACGATGCAATAGCCGATGAACGAAAGCGCCACATCGAAGCCGGTCAGTGACGGAGAAACCGAATCGGACGTGCGCAGGAGACCATAGACCGTCCACGGCTGCCGGCCGACCTCGGTCGTCGCCCAGCCTGCGAGCACGGCGAAGAAGCCGAGCGGCGAAGCAAGCGTGCAAGCCCACAAGAACCAGCGCGAGTCGAAAAGCTCGCCCCGAGCACGCAGCCAGAGGCTCGCCGCGACGATCGCCAGCATGATGACGGCGATCCCCACCATGATCCGAAAGCCGAAGAAGGGAACGATCACCGGCGATGGGCGCTCGTCGGCCGGCCAGTCCTTGAGGCCGCGCACCGTTCCGTTCGGATCGTGAGTCAGGATCAGGCTTCCGAGGTCGGGAATCTCCAGCTCGTAGAGATTCTTCTCGGCTTTCTCGTCGGGAATGGCGAACAGGTTGAGGGCGACGCGGCTGTGGGTATTCCAGATCGCCTCGATCGCCGCCAGCTTCGCCGGTTGATGCTCGAGAGTGTTGAGGCCGTGCGCATCGCCGAGGAAGAACTGCAGCGGCACCAGCACGGTCAACAGCCACAGCGTCATCGACAGCATCGTGCGCGCCTCGTCGACGAAGCGCCCGCTTCTGAGATAAGCGGCGGCGACGCCGACGACGACGAAGCCGGTGGTGATGTAGACCGCGTCCACGGTGTGGGCGAGCCGGTAGGGAAACGACGGATTGAAGATGACTTGCAGCCAGTCCTTGGGCAGGAAACGGCCGTTGACGATTTCGTAGCCGGCCGGGGTCTGCATCCAGCTGTTGGTGGCGAGAATCCAGAAGGTCGAAAAGAGAGTGCCGAGGGCGACCATCAGCGCCGCGACGAAATGCGCCCATCGCGGCACCAGGTTGCGTCCGAACAGAAGCACGCCGAGGAAGGCCGCCTCGAGAAAAAAGGCGGTCAGCCCTTCGTAGGCGAGCAGCGGCGAGATGACGTCGGCGGCCGCGTCAGAGAACCGGCTCCAGTTCGTGCCGATCTGAAACGGCATGACGATCCCGGAGACGACGCCCATGCCGAACGACACCGCGAATATCTTGATCCAGAACGTCGAGATGCGGAAGTAGATCTCGCGGCCAGTGGCGAGATGGAGGCCCTCCAGGACGGCTATGAACGATGCGAGGCCGACGGTGAAAGCCGGCAGGAGGAAGTGAAAGGCGATGACCCAGGCGAATTGCACCCGGGAAAGCACAACCGGATCCAAGCTCATCGCGCGCCACCCTAATCGCTGCGACCTCGAGGCGACAATACCACGGGCATGACGCTTCGTCTGCGCTCGGTTAACCCTTGACAATCCCCCAAAGAGGAATAGTGATTCCTAAAGGTCGCGAATAGCCGTGATCTGATACAACCGCGGGGTTGATTCCTCCCCGCAGGCTGGCGTAGTGTTTCCGCAAGGTCATCATTGGGCGATGACGCAAGGCGACGGCTGGGTTGATTTTATGACCACTTTCTTGGCGCGGTCGACCGCATTCGCCGGCGTTATATTGGCCGCCGTTCTGGGCTCCGCGCCGGCGCGCGCGTCTTGCATGGGCACATGTGAGTTCGCGTTCGCAGGCGTGTCCAACGACGCGGACCTGGTCTTGACGTTGAGCAATGGAACAAGCATCACAATTGCTGCGACAACACAGGGGAATGTCACCAACTTCGGCGTCCCAATGTTCGGCGTTCCCAGCACAAACTATCTCGCCGGCCTATGGGGGAGCGCGAGCTACGAAAATTTCTTTGACTTCACGCTACCCAGCGAGAATGCCGGCGTCACAGTTACATCGGCAAGCTTGACCCTTTCCTCAGGTCTGATCAACTCATCTTTGACCTACACTCTGCTC
>Ga0335076_10005561_pt1 | contig 12728 bp, 13 predicted proteins | sample Lox_Sample_25_FD_206717 | JGI IMG/M metagenome (GOLD analysis project Ga0335076, IMG submission 206717) | Soil microbial communities from Loxahatchee National Wildlife Refuge, Florida, United States - Lox_Sample_2.5 | ecosystem: Environmental > Terrestrial > Soil > Wetlands | place: USA...
CCACGGGTCGTCGGCAAAACTGCTGAACGCGCCCGTGACCTGCACGTATTGAGAGATTCCGTCGGCCCGCAGCCGGCGCTGGCGTTCCTGGGCGTATTTGGCGCGCAGCGCGTCGGGGTCAAATGTCGCGCCGCCGACCTCAGCCACCGTCGCAGTCTGGACGAAAATTGTGATCCAGGCAACGTTTGTGCCCTCGACCTGCGCGATTGTGCGATTTGCGCTGCAACATCGTCATCTTCCGTGCACGGACACGTCACGGCGCGGATGCCAATTAGTGATCAACATCGCTGACTGTGTGGGCATGAGCCGCGACACGACGATGCAGAGCCAAGCGATGAGGAGGAGTGGCGCATGAGTATTGAGTCGGTCCTCATACCCGCTGATAAGCCCGCGTCGGGGACAGGTTCGTCCACCGAGCCGCGGTATTCGCTGTTGCTGTCCAACGATCCCACCCTGATCGAATCGGCGCAGCGACTGCGCTACGACGTGTTCAGCACCGAGCCGGGTTTCGCGCTGACCGGGCAGGACGCCGGACTCGACGTGGACCGTTTCGACGAGCACTGCGATCACCTGCTGGTCCGCGAGGACAACTCCGGCGAGCTGGTGGGTTGTTACCGCATGCTGTCGCCGACCGGTGCCGTCGCGGCCGGGGGGCTTTATACCGCAACAGAATTCGACATCAGCGCGCTGGATTCGCTGCGGCCGTCGCTGGTGGAGATGGGACGGGCGGTCGTTCGCGACGATCACCGCAACGGCGCGGTCGTACTGCTGATGTGGGCCGGCATCCTGGCGTACCTCGACCGGTGCGGCTACGACTACGTCACCGGCTGCGTGTCGGTGCCTGTTGAGGGAGACGGAGAACCACCGGGCACCCAGATTCGCGGCGTGCGTGACTTCGTGCTGCGCCGCCACGCCGCCCCACCGGAATATCGGGTGCATCCGCACCGGCCGGTGATCATCAACGGACGCACCCTGGACGAGATCGCGCCGCCCGCGCGGCCGGCGATCCCCCCGCTGATGCGCGGCTACCTGCGGCTGGGTGCGCGGATATGCGGCGAGCCGGCCCACGATCCCGACTTCGGCGTGGGCGATTTCCCCGCTCTGTTGGACAAACGTCAGGCGGACACCCGTTATCTGCGCCGGCTCCGGTCGGTATCGGCGGCCGCCGACGCGGCGGGCAGGGTCGCCTGATGACCGCTCCGACCGCACGCGAGCACGCCTGGCTGCCGCGGGCGTCCTGCGATGTGGCCTGCCTGCGGGAGGGCGGTTCGGAAGCGTCCCGTCGGTTGATCGTGGCGCTGCGCGTCACGGTGCGGGTCAGCCTGGCACTGCTGTTTGCGCCGGCGCTGCTCTTGGTTGCGATTCCGCTGCCGGGCCGGTCGCGGGCCAAGCACATTTACTGCCGCATCATGTTGTGGTGCCTCGGGGTGCGGGTCACGGTGTCGGGCGGGCCGATTCGCAATCTGCCCGGCATGTTGGTGGTCAGCGACCACATGTCCTGGCTGGACATCGTGACGATCGCCGCGGTACTTCCGACAACCCGGTGGCGGGCGGCGCCCGCGTCGTTCGTCGGCCGAGCCGACGTGGCCGCCAATCTCGTCGTGCGAATGATGGCGTGCATCATCAAAGTCATCCCGATCGAGCGGGCCAGCCTGCGCCAGCTACCCGCCGTCGTCGAGGCCGTCGCCGCTCGGCTGCGCGCGGGTCAGACGGTGGTGGCGTTCCCGGAGGGCACCACCTGGTGCGGTCTGGCATCCGGGCCGTTCTATCCGGCGATGTTCCAGGCCGCCGTCGATACCGGCCGACCGGTCCAGCCGCTGCGGCTGCGCTACTACCACCGCGACGGCAGGATCTCGACCGTCCCGGCCTATATCGGCGACGACACGTTGCTGCGTTCGATCGGTCGGCTACTGGTCGCCCGTCGCACAGTGGCCCGGGTTTATGTCGAATCACTGCAGCTGCCCGGCAACGATCGGCGCGAGCTGGCCCGTCGCTGCCAGGCCGCGATTCGCGTGAAGGCGACGTCGGACCCAGGTCATGGGCAGCGACGGCCCGTGCTTGCCTCATAGCCATTCACTCAGCCTGATTGCCCTGCTTGCCCCCTAGCCGCTACGCGGCTGGGGGTGCCCCCACCCCAGGCCAGTTCCGGCCTGCATCGTCGCAGTGCGACGTCGGTATTCTGGGCGGGTCATGGTCTACCTGGATCACGCCGCCACCTCCCCGATGTACCCCGCTGCCATCGAGGCGATGACGGCTGCGCTGAGCACGGTCGGCAACGCGTCCTCGCTGCACACCACGGGCCGGGCCGCCCGTCGCCGGATGGAGGAATCCCGCGAATCGATCGCCGCCAAGCTCGGTGCGCGTCCGTCCGAGGTGATCTTCACCGCCGGCGGCACCGAGAGCGACAATCTTGCCGTCAAGGGCATTTACTGGGCGCGCCGCGACGCCGAGCCGCGCCACCGGCGCATCGTGACGACCGCGGTGGAGCACCACGCCGTGCTGGACGCCGTCAACTGGTTGGTCGACCACGAAGGCGCCGAGGTGACGTGGTTGCCCGCCGCCGCGGACGGGTCGGTATCGGCAGCCGCGCTGCGTGAGGCGCTGCAGCGCCACGACGGGGATGTAGCGCTGGTATCTGTGATGTGGGCCAACAACGAGGTCGGCACGATCATGCCGATCGACGAACTCGCCGCCGTCGCCGCCGAGTTTGACGTCCCGATGCACAGCGACGCGGTTCAGGCCGTGGGGCAGCTGCCGGTCGTCTTCGCCGCCAGCCAGCTTTCCGCGATGAGCGTGGCCGCCCACAAGTTCGGCGGACCGCCCGGCGTGGGCGCGCTGCTGCTGCGCCGCGACGTCGGCTGTGTGTCGTTGTCGCACGGCGGTGGTCAGGAACGCGACATTCGCTCCGGCACTCCCGACGTCGCCGGTGCCGTCGGCATGGCGACCGCGATGCAGCTTGCCGTCGACGGGCTGGAGGCCAACAGCGCGCGGCTGCGCGTGCTGCGCGATCGCCTGGTCGACGGCGTGCTTGCAGGTGTCGAGGACACGCGCCTCAACGGTGCGCAAGGAGCCCGGCGGCTCCCGGGCAACGCGCACTTCACTTTCGACGGGTGCGAAGGCGATGCACTGCTGATGTTGTTGGACGCCAACGGAATCGAATGCTCGACCGGGTCGGCGTGCACGGCCGGCGTCCCGCAGCCGTCGCATGTGCTGCTGGCGATGGGCGCTGACGCTGCCAGTGCCCGGGGATCGTTGCGATTGTCGTTGGGGCACACCAGTGTCGAGGCGGATGTCGACGCCGCGCTGCGCGTGCTGCCTGCTGCGGTGGCCCGCGCCCGGCAGGCCGCGCTGGCCGCTGCGGGGGCGACGCGATGAGGGTCCTCGCCGCGATGAGCGGCGGCGTCGATTCGTCGGTCGCCGCCGCCCGCATGGTCGACGCCGGGCACGACGTGGTCGGCGTGCATCTGGCGCTGTCGCAGGCGCCGGGCACCTTGCGCACCGGCTCGCGGGGCTGCTGCTCCAAGGAGGACGCTGGCGATGCCCGGCGGGTCGCCGACGTGCTCGGAATCCCGTTCTATGTATGGGATTTCGCGGACAAATTCAAAGAAGACGTGATCGACGATTTCGTGTCGGCCTACGCCCGGGGTGAGACCCCGAATCCGTGTGTGCGGTGCAACGAGCGAATCAAGTTCTCGGCGCTGTCGGCGCGCGCATTGGCATTGGGCTTCGACGCGGTAGCCACCGGGCACTACGCGCGGCTGTCTGACGGGCGGCTGCGTCGAGCCGTCGACCGGGACAAGGACCAGTCATACGTGCTGGCGGTGCTGACCGCCGGTCAACTGCGTCATGCCGCGTTCCCGATCGGGGATACGCCTAAGCCGCAGATTCGCGCCGAGGCGGCGCGGCGCGGCCTAGCGGTCGCGGACAAGCCGGACAGCCACGACATCTGCTTCATCCCGTCCGGTGATACCCGCGCTTTTCTGGGGGCCCGGATCGGGGTGCGCAGCGGCTCGGTCGTCGACCAGCGGGGGACCGTGCTGGCCACCCATGACGGAGTGCACGGTTTCACCATCGGCCAGCGCAAGGGACTCGGTATCGCGGGTCCGGGTCCGGACGGCCAGCCCCGATACGTCACAGCTATCGACGCCGACAGCGCCACCGTCCAGGTTGGCTCGTTGGCCGACCTCGATGTCTGGCAGCTGACCGGGCAGCAGCCGGTCTTCACCACGGGCACGCCGCCGGTCGGACCCGTCGAGTGCGTGGTACAGGTGCGCGCGCACGGTGAGACCGTCGACGCGGTCGCCCAGTTGGCGGGCGATGAGGTCGCGGTGCGCCTGCGCACGGCGCTACGCGGTGTGGCGCCGGGACAGACACTGGTGCTCTACCGCCCCGACGCGGACGGCGACGAGGTGATCGGCAGCGCCACCATTGCCTAGCCGGGAACGTTGGCGGCGATGTTGGTCATCACGATCGTCGACACCGAGTCCGGGAAGCCGCAGTAGGTGACCTCCATCAGCACCACCGATTTGACCTGGTAATCGCGTCCACAGTCGCCGGGGCGCGTCCGCAGCGACCTGGCGTCGGCGGTCCAGGGGCTGACGAAGGCCGCACCGACCGACGTGCTTGCGCAGTCCCGCACGGTGGCCACCAGGGCGTCGAAGGCATGACGTGCGGTGGTCGCGTCGCGATAGGCCGCGGCGCCCTCCGAGATCAGCCCGCCGCGAGGCGGGTACTGAAACGTCGTCTTGTGGAAATCTTCGATGTCGGGTCCGAAGGTGGCCGTCTCGTCGTAGACGAACCGGCATTGCGGCGGCGCGGTCTGGGCGAGCGTGTCGACGTCGACCGGGGATTTGGCGTCCATCGACGGGATGATCGTGAGGTGCTCGTCGGCGCCGGTGATCGCGCGCATGCGGTCCTGATCGAGTAATACGCGGTCGACTTCGACCCCGGAAAGATTGGGTTCGGTGCCGAAAGGCGCTACCGCGGCGCCGCCCACCACACGGGTGCACGCCGCGGCCAGGAGAGCCGCAGCACACAGCATCAGCGGGCGCGCCATAACCCGAGCGTAATCGCGCCGACCTGCCCTGGCTCGGGTCGTGCGGAACCCAGTCGAATACGGTTGGCCGGTGAGCGTTTTCGCAACCGCCAGCGGCATCGGGTCATGGCCCGGCATCGCGGCGCGGTCAGCGGCCGAGGTTGTCGTCGGCGAGCTAGGCGCCGCGATGGCCCACGTCGTCGAGTTGCCGGCCAGGGGAGTGGGCGCCGACATCGTGGGGCGCGCCGGCGCGCTGCTGATCGACGTGGCGATTGACACGGTGCCCCGTGGCTACCGGGTGGCCGCCCGGCCGGGCGCGGTGACCCGCCGCGCGGTCAGCCTGCTCGACGAGGACATCGACGCGCTGGAAGAGGCATGGGAGACCGCGGGTTTGCGCGGGAGCGGACGGCCGGTCAAGGTGCAGGCGCCCGGGCCGATCACATTGGCCGCCGAGCTGGAACTGGCCAACGGGCACCGGGCGATCACCGATCTCGGTGCCGTACACGACATCGCCGCCTCACTGGCCGAAGGGGTCGGTGCGCATCGGGCCGCGGTGTCGCGTCGACTCGACACGCCCGTGGTGGTGCAATTCGACGAGCCGTCGCTGCCGGCGGCGGTGGGCGGTCGGCTGGCCGGGGTGACCTCGCTGAGCCCGGTGGCCCCGATCGACGAGTCACTGGCCACCACATTGCTGGACACCTGTGCGGCCGCCGCGGGCGCCGAGGTGTCAGTGCACAGCTGCGCGGCGGCATTGCCGTGGAAAGTGTTGCAGCGCAGCAATATTGCTGCTGTATCGGTCGACGTGACGACACTGGAGACCGCCGATCTGGATGCCGTCGCGGAATTCGTCGACTCGGGTCGCGCCGTCGTGCTCGGCGTCGTCTCGTCACGCACACCGGCGCGGCGTCCATCGGCCGAGGAGGTGGCCGCCGCCGTCGTGGCGGTCACCGACCGGCTCGGCTTCGGCCGCGCGGCGCTGCGGACAAGGATCGGCGTCACCCCGGCGTGCGGTCTGGCCGCGGCGACGCCGCAGTGGGCCCGCACCGCCATCGGCCTGGCCCGGCAGGCCGCCGAAGCCTTCGCCGACGACCCCGACGCCATCTGACAAAGTGCAACCGAAAGGTTGCGTAATGGCCTTGGCTCGTGCTGTACTGATGAGCAACCAGGAGGTTGCATATGAGCACTGATCGAATCGAGAAGCAGGTGGTGTTGCGCGCGCCGCTGGACCGGGTGTGGCGCGCGATCAGCGACTCACAGGAGTTCGGACGCTGGTTCGGCGTCCGCGTCGACGGCCCCTTCGTCGCCGGGACTTCGGTCGCCGCGACGATCATCGGCACCACCGTCGACGAGGAGGTGGCCGAGCTGCAGCGGCCGCATGCCGGGGCGAAAGCGACCTGGCAGATCGTCGCCGTCGAGCCGCCGCGGCGATTCGCGTACCGCTGGCATCCGTTCGCCGTCGACCCGGGCGTCGACTACGGCGCCGAACCCACCACGCTGGTCGAGTTCACGCTGTCGCCGACCACGGATGGCGTGCTGCTCAGCATCGTCGAGTCCGGATTCGACGCCATTCCCGCGGCGCGCCGGTCGGCGGCGTTCGAGGCTAACAGCGGAGGCTGGGCCAAGCAGGTCGAGCTGGTGCGAAAGTATCTGGCGCTGGAGCAGCGGGTGTGACCGCGACACTCGCGGCCGCACCCGTGTTCGACGCGCTCGGCGACGCCAACCGGCTGCGCATCGTCGTCCGGCTGTGCGACGGCGGCCCGAGCTCGACTTCGCAAGTGACCCAAGCGGTCTCGGTCACTCGTCAGGCGGCCACCAAGCATCTGGAACTGTTGCAGGCCGCGGGGTTGGTCAGCAGTAGCCGGCGCGGGCGCGAGCGGATCTGGACTCTGCAGACCCAGCCGCTGGCTCAGGCCAGCGACGTCCTCGACCAGCTGTCCCGCCGCTGGGACGCCGCCATCGACCGGTTGCGCGCTTACGTGGAGGACTGAGCTGTCGGCGCGCTCCGATAGCCTGCCAAGGTGAGCTCAGCAGAGGCTGATCCCGTCGCACCGGAGATCCGTCGGCTATGGCGCGAACTGGCCGACGAGGTGCGCGAACACCAGTTCCGCTACTACGTGCGCGACGCGCCGATCATCTCCGACGCGGACTTCGACAAGCTGCTGCGTCGGCTGTCCGCGCTCGAGGACGACCATCCCGAGCTGCGCACGCCGGATTCGCCGACCCAGCTGGTCGGCGGCGCGGGCTTCGCCACCGACTTCACCTCGGCCGAGCACCTGGAGCGGATGCTGTCGCTGGACAACGTGTTCAGCACCGAGGAGTTCGACGTGTGGGCGGCGCGCATCCACGCCGAGGTCGGCAACGAGGTGCCCTTCCTGTGCGAACTCAAGATCGACGGTGTCGCACTGGCTTTGGTCTACCGCGACGGACGGTTGGTCCGTGCCGCAACCCGGGGTGACGGCCGCACCGGCGAGGACGTCACGCTCAACGCCCGCACGATTGACGACGTCCCCGAACGGCTCACCGCCAGCGACAAGTATCCGATACCCGACGTGCTCGAGGTGCGCGGTGAAGTGTTCTTCCGGCTCGCCGATTTCGAAGCGCTCAACGCCGCCCTGGTCGAAGACGGCAAGGCGCCGTTCGCCAACCCACGCAACAGTGCGGCGGGATCGCTGCGGCAGAAGGATCCGTCCGTCACCGCTCGCCGCAAGCTGCGAATGATCTGCCACGGGTTGGGGCATATCGAGGGATTCCGGCCGCCCACGCTGCACGACGCATACCTGGCGCTGGGCGCGTGGGGCCTGCCGGTGTCCGAACACACGACGCGGGTGGAGAACGCCGCCGGCGCGCTTGAACGCATCGGCTACTGGGGTGAGCACCGCCACGACGTGGACCATGAAATCGACGGTGTCGTCGTGAAAATCGACGATGTGGCGCTGCAGCGCAGGCTGGGTTCCACGTCGCGGGCACCGCGGTGGGCGATTGCCTACAAGTACCCGCCCCAAGAGGTACAGACCGAACTGCTCGACATCCGGGTCAACGTCGGACGCACCGGGCGCGTCACACCGTTTGCATTCATGACGCCGGTCACCGTTGCCGGATCGACGGTGGGGCTGGCCACCTTGCATAACGCCGCCGAGGTCAAGCGCAAGGGTGTGTTGATCGGCGACACGGTGGTGATCCGCAAAGCCGGCGACGTGATCCCCGAAGTGCTGGGCCCGGTCGTCGACTTGCGCGACGGCTCTGAACGCGAATTCGTCATGCCGACAACGTGTCCCGAGTGCGGGACGCCGCTGGCTCCGGCCAAGGAGGGTGACGCCGACATCCGCTGTCCCAACGCGCAGGCCTGTCCGGCGCAATTGCGTGAGCGGGTTTTTCACGTCGCCGGTCGTGGCGCTTTCGACATCGAGGGCCTCGGCTATGAGGCGGCGATCGCGCTGTTGAAAGCGCAGGTGATCGGCGACGAGGGTGACCTGTTCGGCATCACCGAAGACGACCTGCTGCGTACCGAGTTGTTCAAAACCAAGAGCGGGGCGCTGTCGGCCAACGGCAAGCGGCTGCTGCTCAACTTGGACAAGGCCAAGAAGCAGCCGCTGTGGCGGGTGCTGGTCGCGCTGTCGATCCGTCACGTCGGGCCGACCGCTGCCCGCGCGCTGGCAACCGAATTCGGCAGCCTTGATGCCATCACGGCGGCCACGACAGAGCAGCTGGCCGCGGTCGAAGGTGTCGGCCCGACCATCGCCGATGCGGTGATCGAGTGGTTCGGCGTGGACTGGCATCGGGCCATCGTCGAGAAGTGGCGATCGGCCGGCGTGCGGATGGCCGACGAGCGCGACGCCAGCGTCCCCCGCACGCTGGAAGGGTTGACGATCGTGGTGACCGGCTCGTTGACCGGCTTCTCCCGTGATGACGCAAAAGAGGCCATCGTGGCGCGCGGCGGCAAAGCCGCCGGGTCGGTGTCGAAGAAGACCGACTACGTCGTCGCCGGCGATTCGCCCGGATCGAAATACGACAAAGCCGTTGAGCTTGGAGTGCCCGTCCTCGACGAAGACGGGTTCCGAAAGCTGTTGGCCGACGGGCCTTCTGAGTCAGGGGAGTAGCGGCAACCGCCACAGCGGGGTCTTCGGTTCCAGCAACCACATCCGGATCACGGTGAACCGGACCAGTCGCAGCGCGCCGGTGATGAGGATGGCGGCCAGCGGGAGATCGGCCAGCGCGGCGGTGAGGATCGCGATCCGAAAGTCGTTGGGCCCAGCGGTCATCAGATCGAACCACGCATCGCAGATCAGCAACATGCCGGTCGCAAACGCGGTCAGCAGCATCACCTGCCGCCGCAACATGCCGAAGATGACGGTCGCCGCCATCAGCGCGACTAGCAGCAGGTCGAAGCCAACCCAGAGCGCTGTCCAGTCGTGCACCAGGTAGTCGTCAGGCAGCGCGAACGCGAGGTAGACGGTCCAGGGAATCAGCACGAGCGTCCCGCCGGTCATGATCCCCAGCCAGCCCCACCGAATCCGACGCGCCACCGCGACCGGCAGCAGTTCGTACAGGGGTCGCTCGAGTCGTCGTATCAGTTGACGCCGCTCGGCGGGGGACATCGCCGCGATCTGGCCATCGGATAACACGCTCACACCTGATCAATACCCAATTTAAGGGCGGACTCAATGCAGCAGAGTGCCGACGATTCCCGCCAGGTAGCCCAGCCGCGCCACCTCTGAGGGTCGGAATGCCGGGCCGCCCGGCCGGCCCAACATCACCGCGGTGTCGGGCCCGCCCAGCGGCGCGGCGACCAGCGTGGTGTCCAGCTCGCGCCACACCTGCGGCACCCAGTCGTCGGTAGCGTCCAGAGCAGCTGCCCGGTGAATCGGCATCCACGGCACGGCGTCCAGATGGGTTTCCGGTGCGCCCGGGCTGCCGACCACGGGCTCGATCCCGTCGTCGGAACTGCGCAGCACCGCACACCAGCTCACCCGCAGCACCTGTGGGGTCTCGTCGACCAGCACCTTCAGCTTGGCCGTCGTGTCGCCGGCCGCGGCGACATGGTCGATCAGCGCCAGCTCCCGATGCGCGTCCAGCAGCCCGGTGTGCGGTCGCAGGCTGTCCACCCGCACCCCGTTGAGCGTTTCGGCCGCCGTGATCAGCGTGTCGGGCATGGCCCGCGCGGGCAGTTCGACCACCAGATCGTCGATCGCGTAGCCGGCCTGTCGCTCAACGACGTCGAGCGACAAGATGTCCGCGCCCACCGAGCCCAGGGCCACGGCCAGCGAGCCGAGGCTGCCTGGCCGGTCGGCCAGCTGCACCCGCAGCAGATAGGTAGCCACGCGCACACTGTCGCACAGCGACGCGCCCGCGGCATTTCGGCGGCGAGACCACCGTAAGCTTCTCGGTCGTGTCCCAGATCTCTCGTGACGAGGTGGCCCATCTGGCCAAGCTGGCCCGCTTGGCGTTGACCGACGTCGAACTGGACAGCTACGCCGGCCAGCTCGACGCCATCCTGACCCACGTCAGCCAGATCCAAGCCGTCGATGTCACCGGCGTCGAACCAACCGACAATCCGCTCAAGGACGTCAACGTGACCCGTCCGGACCAGACCACACCCTGCCTGACTCAGGAGCAAGCGCTCGCCGCGGCGCCCGAAGCCGTCGATGGACGCTTCGCCGTCCCGCAGATCCTCGGGGAACCGGAGTGACCGACATCATCCGGCTGGACGCCGCGACGCTGGCCGGCAAAATCGCCGTCAAGGAGCTGTCCTCCACCGAAGTCACCCAGGCATTCCTGGACCAGATCGCGGCGACCGATCAGCGCTACGGCGCTTTCCTGCACGTAGCGGCCGATGCGGCGCTGTCGGCCGCGGGCGCCGTCGACAAGGCGCTGGCTGCCGGCGAGCAGCCGCCGTCGGCGCTGGCGGGGGTGCCGTTGGCCCTCAAAGATGTGTTCACCAGCCTCGACATGCCCACCACGTGCGGGTCGAAGATCCTCGAGGGCTGGCGTTCCCCCTACGACGCGACGGTGACCGCGCGGCTGCGGGGGGCCGGCATCCCGATCCTGGGCAAGACGAACATGGACGAGTTCGCGATGGGCTCGTCGACGGAGAACTCCGCCTACGGTCCGACCCGCAATCCGTGGAACACCGACCGGGTGCCAGGCGGCTCCGGCGGCGGCAGTGCTGCCGCGCTGGCCGCGTTCCAGGCGCCGCTGGCCATCGGGACCGACACCGGCGGCTCTATCCGCCAGCCGGCCGCGCTGACCGCGACGGTCGGGGTCAAACCCACCTACGGCACGGTGTCGCGCTACGGCCTGGTGGCCTGCGCGTCGTCGCTGGATCAAGGCGGTCCGTGTGCGCGCACCGTCCTCGACACCGCGTTGCTGCATAAGGTGATTGCCGGACACGATCCCAAAGACTCCACCTCCGTGGACGCCGAAGTGCCCGACGTCGTCGGCGCCGCCAAGGCAGGAGCGGCAGGCGACCTGAGCGGTGTGCGCATCGGCGTGGTCCGGCAGCTGCGCGGCGAGGGATATCAGCCGGGCGTGCTGGAATCGTTCAACAGCGCCGTCGAGCAGTTGACCGCGATCGGCGCCGACGTGTCCGAAGTCGACTGTCCCCATTTCGATCACGCGTTGGCCGCCTATTACCTGATCTTGCCGTCGGAGGTGTCGAGCAACCTCGCCCGCTTCGACGCCATGCGCTACGGGCTGCGGGTCGGTGACGACGGCTCGCACAGCGCCGAGGAAGTCATGGCGTTGACCCGCGCCGCCGGGTTCGGGCCGGAAGTCAAGCGGCGCATCATGATCGGTACCTACGCGCTGTCGGCCGGCTACTATGACGCCTATTACAACCAGGCGCAGAAGGTGCGCACGCTGATCGCACGCGATCTGGACGCGGCATATCAATCCGTCGACGTATTGATATCGCCGACGACGCCCACGACGGCGTTTGCGTTGGGGGAGAAGGTCGACGATCCGCTGGCGATGTATCTCTTCGACCTGTGCACGCTGCCGCTGAATCTGGCCGGACACTGCGGGATGTCGGTGCCGTCGGGCTTGTCGCCGGACGACAAGCTGCCGGTCGGGCTGCAGATCATGGCGCCCGCGCTGGCCGACGACCGGATCTACCGCGTGGGAGCTGCTTACGAGGCCGCCCGCGGGCCGCTGCCGTCCGCCATTTGAGCGCGCGCGCTGTGGCGGAGGCGGTCACGGGGCAAGATGAGGTCATGCGGATCGGAATTCTTACCGGAGGTGGGGACTGTCCCGGGCTCAACGCCGTCATCCGGGCGGTGGTGCGCACCTGCGATTCGCGCTACGGGTCGTCGGTGGTCGGATTTCAAGATGGCTGGCGCGGATTGCTAGAGAACCGGCGTATCCAGCTGGCCAACGACGACCGCAATGACCGCCTGCTGACCAAGGGCGGCACGATGCTGGGCACCGCGCGCGTGCATCCCGACAAGCTGCGCGCGGGCCTGCCCCAGATCATGCAAACGCTCGACGACAACGGCATCGACGTGCTCATCCCGATCGGTGGCGAGGGCACGCTGACCGCAGCACATTGGCTGTCCGAAGAGAACGTCCCGGTGGTCGGTGTGCCGAAGACCATTGACAACGACATCGACTGCACCGACGTGACTTTCGGCCACGACACCGCGTTGATGGTGGCCACTGACGCCATCGACCGGTTGCACAGCACGGCCGAATCGCACCA
>Ga0335076_10005562_pt1 | contig 12727 bp, 12 predicted proteins | sample Lox_Sample_25_FD_206717 | JGI IMG/M metagenome (GOLD analysis project Ga0335076, IMG submission 206717) | Soil microbial communities from Loxahatchee National Wildlife Refuge, Florida, United States - Lox_Sample_2.5 | ecosystem: Environmental > Terrestrial > Soil > Wetlands | place: USA...
GAAGAACAGCGTCAGGAAGGAGAAGCCGAAGATCGGCACCGACTGCAGAAAATCCAGCAGCGGCACCAGGATCACTTCCGCACGCCGGCTCTTGGCCGCGAGCGTCGCGTACGTGAAGGTGAAGAGAAGCGACGCCAGCATCGCCACCACCATGCGCAGCGCGGTGCGCGCCGAGTAGCCGATGAGGGCCGAAGGGTGCAGCGAGATCGGCGTCGCCTGCAGCCGCGCGAGCGAGCCGGTGAGCCCGTGCGCCGCCTGCGCGCAATAGATGAAGAACAGGAACACGAGGAGAAACGCCAGCACATCCCAACCGCCCGGCACATAGCGGGTGCGCAATACAGAGATGGGCAGCCGGTCGAGAAGCATCCGGCGAGTTTGCCCGAACGAGGTGACGATTGGCACCGCTTTGCAGCACCGCGCCGTGCGGCTGCCGGCCGTCTGTCGTACGATAGTTAGTATGAAAGCAAACCTGATCCTCGCGGCGCTCGCCGCCGCTTCGACCCTCGGCCTCGCAATCCCGCTACTCGCGCAGGAGACCCAGAGCCCCGGCGTCAAGGAGACCATCAAGGAGGACGCGAAGACCGTCGGTCACGCGGTCGCCGACAGCGCCAAGACCGTTGGACACGCGGTTGCCGACAGCTCCCGGAAGGTCGGACACGAAGTCGCGGAGAAGACCCAGCCGGCACGCGAGAAAGTGGCCGAGGACTCGAAGAAGGCCGGGCACGCGATCGCGCACAGCGCCAAGGCCGTCGGCACCAGCGTCAAGAACGGCGCCGCGAAGGCCAAGGCGACCGTGACGCCCAAGAGCGACGACTCGAAGCCGAGCAATTGACGCTTCGACCGTGGCCTTGATGCGCGCCCCAGCCGGCCTGCGCCTCGATTATCTGCCGGCGGCCGAGTACCGGGCTGCCGGGTGGCCCGACGTGCTCGGCATCGCCGCCTTCAGCGGTCCGCCCGCCACGAGCGCCGCCCCGGGTGCCGACGCCATCCCGGTGGCCGAGGTCGCCATGCCGCTGCTCCTCGGCAGTGCGGACGTCTGCGAGGTGTGGCGCTCGGAGCAGCCGGTGGAGACCGGTGAGCGCAACCGCGTGCGCTTCCGCCGCACCGAGACGCTGCTCTTTGGCTGCATCGCGCTCGCGGAGTCGCAGATCGGGCCGGCGGGCAACGCGCAGGAGGGCGGCTCGCTGCAGTCAGCCACCGGCCAGGCCTACCGCGAGATCTGCGCCACGCTCGATGCCCTCGGCTATCCGCACCTGGTGCGGATCTGGAACTATCTCCCCGACATCAACCGCGACTCGCACGGCCTCGAGCGCTACCGCGAGTTCAACCGCGCGCGCCGCGAGGCGCTGCGCGAGTGCGGCCGCGCCATCAACGGCAACGTGCCGGCCGCCTCGGCGCTCGGCGCGGCGAGCGGCAGCCCGCTGGTGGTGTACTTCCTCGCCGCACGCACCCCACCGACCTTCATCGAGAACCCCCGCCAGGTGAGCGCCTATCACTACCCGCACCAGTACGGCAGTCACGCGCCGGTGTTCTCGCGCGCGACGCTGCTGCGCCAGTGCGACAGCCTGATGCTGTTCATCTCCGGCACGGCGAGTATCGTCGGGCACCGCTCGATCCACGTGGGTGACATCGTGGCGCAGACCCGCGAGACGCTCGCCAACATCGGCGCGCTCCTTCAGGAGGCCAACCGGGTGGAGCCCGCGGCGCACTTCTCGTTCGCGACGCTCGCAGCCAAGGTGTACGTGCGCCGTCGCGAGGACCTGCCGGCGATCCGCGCGGAGCTGCAGACCGTCCTCGAGCCCTCGACGCGCGTCATCTACCTGCAGGCCGACATCTGCCGCCAGGACCTGCTGGTCGAGATCGAGGCCACCGGCATCACGCCGCTGCGCGCCGATGCCTGAGCGAGTGCCGCGCTCGGCGAGGCCGCTGGTGCTGATTCCGAGCTACAACCCGGGACAGCGCTTGCTGGCGGAGACGGTGCGTGCTGCGCGCGCCCAGTGGGATCCGGTATGGGTCGTGGTGGACGGCAGCACGGATGACTCGGGGGCGCGGCTCGCCGAGCTTGCACGCGATGATCCGGGACTGCGGGTGCTGATCCGCGCCCGCAACGGGGGCAAGGGCGCGGCGCTCCTCGACGGCCTCACCGCCGCGCTCGCGGAGGGCTTCACCCATGCGCTCGCCATGGACTCCGACGGCCAGCATCCGGCCGAGCGCATCGGCGCCTTCATGGCGGCCTGCGCCGCGCAGCCGGGGGCGATGATTCTCGGTGCGCCGGTCTTTGATGCCAGCGCACCGCTCATCCGCCTGCGCGGCCGGCGCATCGCCAACTGGTGGACCAATCTCGAGACCCTGTGGGCGGGGATCCCGGACACGCTGTTCGGCTTTCGGGTCTACCCCATCGCCCCGCTCATCGACGTGATGCAGCGCACCCGCTGGATGCGGCGTTTCGACTTCGACGCCGAGGCGGTGGTGCGCCTCTCCTGGCGCGGTGTGCCGGTGGTAGCCCTGCCCGCGCCCTGCCGCTACCTCACCGCCGGTGAAGGCGGCGTCTCGCACTTCAATTACTGGCGCGACAACGTGCTCCTCACCTGGATGTACACACGCCTGTTCCTGGGCTTCCTCGTGCGCCTGCCGCTGCTCCTCACGCGGCGCCTTGTTAAAAGGAGACCCCTCGAGCGCACCTCCCCCTGAGGCCGGTTCCCACCCGTGGCTGCCCCGCGATGCGGCCTTGTATAATTCTCACAAGAAACCTTCAGCCGCCTCAAGGTCACCATGCCCGACAACGTCTCCCCCCTCAGACAGCCGGCCGGGTCCGCCGGGATCGAGACCCTCACCCGCGAGCTGGCCGGGCTGATCGTCGAGGCGCTGAACCTCGAGATCCCGGCTGCGGACATCGGCCCCGACCAGGCGCTTTACGGCGAGGGGCTGGGACTCGACTCGATCGATATCCTGGAAATCGCGCTGGTGGTATCCAAGCAGTACGGCGTGCAGCTGCGCGCCGACAGCGAGGAGAATACCCGCATCTTCGCCTCGCTCCGCCAGCTCGCCGAATACGTCAACGTAAACAGGACCCGGTAATCGCCTCACCCAGGCTGCCGCTGCTCGCGCACACATCGCCCGACGCGGTGCTCGCGTACCGCGCCGGGGCGCCGATTACTGCCGGCCAGTTCCTCGCTGACGTCGAGCGTGTCGCGGCGGCGCTCGCACCCGGCGGCCACGTGCTGAATGTCTGCGAGGACCGCTATCGCTTCGCGGTGGGCTTCGGCGCGAGTCTCGTCGCGGGCAAGGTGAGCCTGCTGCCCTCGACCCGCACCCCGGAGGTCATCGCGCAGCTCAGGCGCTTCGCCCCCGACGCCTTCTGCCTGACGGACGAGCGCGACTGCGGCGTGGAGCTCCCCCGGGTGCGCTTCCCGGAGGCCGCCACGGCAGCGCCGAGCGCCTCACCGGGAGGCTTTCGGGTGCCCTCGATCGATGCCGATGCGCGTGCGGCGTGGGTGTTCACCTCGGGGTCCACCGGCACTCCGGTCCCGCACGAGAAAGCCTTCGGCCGCAATCTCATCGCCTGCGTGCGGGTCGAGGCACAGCGCCTGGGGATCCCGGAGCGGCCCACGCACGCCATCGTGGCGACGGTCCCGCCGCAGCACATGTACGGGCTCGAGTCGAGCGTGCTCATGCCCCTCAGCAACGGCCACGCGCTGGTCGCCGAGCGGCCCTTCTATCCGGCGGACATCTGCGCCGTGCTCGAGGCCGTGCCACGACCGCGCGTGCTCATCACCACACCGCTCCATCTGCGGGCCCTCATGGCCTCGGGCCTCGCGGTGCCTGCCACCGACCTCATCGTGTCGGCCACCGCGCCACTTCCCGGGCAGCTGGCGAGCGAGGTGGAGGAGCGCTGCGCGACGCGACTGCTCGAGATCTACGGCACCACCGAGACCGGCACGATCGCCGCTCGTCGCACCACCCAGACGCCCGAGTGGCGGCTGTGGCCCGGGGTGAGGCTCGAGCCGCGCGACGGCGCAACCTTCGCCCGCGGCGGACACGTCGCACAGCCGATGCGGCTGCTCGACGTGCTCGAGGTGACCGGGAGCGAGCGCTTTCTGCTGCACGGGCGCATCGCCGACCTGGTCAATATTGCCGGCAAGCGCAGCTCGCTCGCCTACCTCAACCATCAGCTCAACTCCATCCCGGGAGTCATCGACGGCGCGTTCTTTCACGGCGACTCCCCGGGCACCGATGCCGCGGTCACCCGGGTGGGCGCCTGCGTCGTGGCGCCGGGACTGGATGCCGCGGCCATCAACGCGGAGCTGCGCCGGCGCCTCGACCCGGTGTTCCTGCCGCGGCCGCTGCTGCTGGTTGCGAGCCTGCCGCGCACCAGCACCGGCAAGCTCCCGGAGGCGGCGCTGCGCTCGCTCGCCGCTGCGCAGCAAAAGCCCCCGGCCGCGGAGTGACAGCGCATGCCTGTGCTCACGACGCTCGAGGTAGACGCCGGCCACCCCGCACTCGCCGGCCACTTTCCCGGCTCCCCGGTGCTGCCCGGAGTCGTGCTGCTCGATGAGGCACTGCGCGCGCTCGAGCGGGCGAACGGCGGCGCGCCGCAACGCTGGACCATAGGGGCCGCCAAGTTCCTCAAGCCCGTCCAGCCCGGTGAGACACTGACGCTCGAGTGCGAGCCGTTGCCGAACGGCTCGATGCGTTTCGCCATCTCGAGCGCCGGCCGGGCGGTCGCCACCGGAGTGCTGCGTGCGGCCGGTGAGGCGGACGGTGACGCACCCGGCGCACACGACATGACGGGCGCGCCCCGCGCGAGCGATGCGCAGTGGGCCGGCGCGCGCGAGCGCGGCAGCGCCGTGCTGTTCTCGATCATGGTGTTTCTCTCGCTCACTCTCGGTCGCCGGGTGGCGCGTGGCCTGCTCTACGGCATCGCCGGGTATTTCTTCCTGTTTGCGCCGCGCGCGCGCCGCCACTCGCGGCAGTACCTCGCGCGCGCACTCGGGCGCGAGCCGCGGACACGCGATGTCTTCCGCCACGTCTTCACCTTCTCCTCGACCATCCTCGATCGGCTGTACCTCGCCCGCGAGCGTTACGAGCTCCTCGAGGTCACGATCGCGGGCGAGCGGCTCCTGCGCTCGATCGTCGAGCGCGGAAGCGGCGCCTTCCTCCTCGGCGCCCACCTGGGGAGCTTCGAGATCATGAGCGCCATCGGGCGGCAGCAGCCCGGACTCAAGGTGGCCATGGCCATGCACGAGGACGCCGCCAGCAAGATGAACGCGCTCGCGGTGGCCAATCCCGCCTCGGCACCCGAGATCATTCCGCTCGGGCATCTCGGGGCGATGCTCAGGATCCGCGACTGCGTGGACGCGGGCGGCTTCGTCGGCATGCTCGCCGACCGCACTATCGGCGAGGCGCCGGCGGTGCGCGTGAGCTTTCTCGGCCGGCCGGCACTCTTTCCCTCAGGTCCGATGCGCGCCGCCGCGGCGCTGCGCCGCCAGGTGTTCTTCATGGCGGGACTGTATCGCGGCGGCAACCGCTACACGGTCGTGTTCCGCGAGATCGCGGATTTCTCCGCCGTGGCACGCGGTGAGCGCGAGCAGCAGGTGAGTGCGGCGATCGGCCGCTACGTCGCGCTCCTCGAGGAGTATTGCCGCTCGGATCCCTACAACTGGTTCAACTTCTACGACTTCTGGCACGACCCCGCTGACCGGTCCGCCGGAGCCGCCGCGTGAGCGCCCGGCTGCCTCGCGGGGCGCTGTGCCTGCTGCTGCTCGCGCTGGCGGCGCTCCTCGCCGCCGCCGCATCCGCGGCCACCGACCCGCTCGATGCGCTCCTGCGCGAGCTCGCCACCCGCCGCCACAGCCACGTCGCCTTCACCGAGGTGCAGTACCTCGCGATGCTCGACCGCCCGCTCGAATCCTCGGGCGAGCTCCTCTACGACGCGCCCGACCGGCTGGAGAAGCGCACGCTGACACCGCGCCCGGAGACGCTGCTGCTCGCGCACGGGGTCTTGAGCGCCACGCGCGGCAAGCGTACCCGCACGCTCGAGCTCAGCGCCTATCCGCAGCTCGCGCCGCTCCTCGAGAGCCTGCGCGCGACGCTCGCGGGCGATCGCAGCGCGCTCGAGCAGGTCTTCAGTGTAACGCTCGAGGGTGATGCCGCACGCTGGACGCTGCACCTCACGCCGCGCGATCCGGCCGCCGCCCGGATGGTGCGCGAAGTGGTCATCGGCGGCGAGCAGGCGGATTTGCGCAGCGTCGAGATCCTTCAGGCCGACGGCGACCGCTCGCTCCTCACCACGGGCAAGGAACTGCCGCCGTGACCCGTGCCGGGTGGGCCGGGACGCTGGCGCTTGCGGCGCTGGCCGCGGCGGCCGCCGGCATCGCGGCACGCGCCCGGTATACCGCGGATGTCTCCGCCTTCCTGCCGCGTGAGCCGAGCGCGAGCCAGAGGCTCCTCGCCGAGGAGCTGCGCAGCGGTTTCGCCGCGCGCCTCATCATGGTCGCGGTCGAGGGCGGCGATGCTGCCGTGCGTGCGCAGCTCACCGCCGGGCTGGCACGAGCGCTGCGCGCCGATCCCGCCTTCGTCGAGGTGAGCGACGGCGACAGCCAGGGCTTTGCGCGCGCTGCGGCCTTCCTGCTCGAGCATCGCTACCAGTTGAGCGATGCGGTGACGCCCGAGCGCTTCACGGCCGCCGGGCTCCACCGGGCGATCGGCGACACCCTCGACTCCCTCGCCTCGCCCGAGGGCCTGCTCGCGAAGCCGCTGTTCACGGCTGACCCCACGGGCGAGACGCTGCACATCCTCGACGGAATCGATGCGCCGCGCGTCGCCACGCGCGCTGGCGTGTGGAGCTCGCGCGACGGTCGCCGCTCGCTGCTCATCGCCCAGACCGCCGCCGCGGGCTCCGATACCGACGGCCAGGAGGAGGCCCTGGCTGCGATCCGCGGCTCGTTTGCCGCGGCCGCGGCGCGCGCCCCGGGAGGCGGTGCGCTGCGGCTGCGCCTTTCCGGCCCGGGCGTATTCGCGGTCACCTCACGCGCCCTGATCCGCTCGCAGGTGACGCGCCTTTCGGCCGTGAGCGCGATCCTGATCGCGGCGCTCCTGCTGGCAGCCTATCGTTCGCTCCCCGCCGTGCTGCTGACATTCGTGCCGGTCGCCTCGGGCGCGCTCGCCGGGGTGGCGGCCGTGTCGCTCGGCTTCGGGGTGGTGCACGGCATCACGCTCGGATTCGGCGTGACCCTCATCGGCGAGGCGGTCGACTACGCCATCTACCTCTTCATCCAGCCGCGGTCCGGATGGCGGCAGGGTGTGTGGCCCACGATCCGGCTCGGCATGCTCACCTCGGTGTGCGGCTTCGCGGCCCTCGTGCCCTCGGGCTTTCAGGGGCTCGCGCAGCTCGGCGTCTTCTCCATCGCGGGTCTCGTCGCCGCGGCGCTGGTGACGCGCTTCGTGCTGCCGGAGTGGCGGCCGCAGGCCCTTAAGACGCGCGACCTCACGCCGCTCGGTGCGGTCCTCGCCCGGGCGCTCGCCAAGCTCGGCCTCGCCCGCGCCGCGCTCGGGGTGCTGGCGCTGGCGTGCGTGCTCGTCCTCCTCGCGCACCGCGCCACTCTCTTCAGCCGCGAGCTCTACGACCTCTCGCCCGTGCCGCACTCCGATCAGGAGCTGGATGCGAGCCTGCGCGAGGATCTCGGCGCACCGGATGCCCGCTACCTGATCGTCGTCTCCGCGTCCGACACGGGTACGGCGCTTGAATGCGCGGAGGCGATCGGCGCGCGCCTCGAGGCCCTGGTCGCGGCGGGAGTCATCGGCGGCTTCGAGTCGCCGGCTCAGTACCTGCCGAGCCCCGCCATGCAACGCGCGCGCGCCGCGAGCCTGCCGCCACCCGATGAGCTCGCCGCGCGCCTCAGACAGGCGCTCGCCGGGCTGCCGGTGAGCGCCTCGCGTCTCGAGCCGTTTCTCAAAGACGTCGAGAAGGCGCGCAGCGCCCCGCCGCTGACCCCGCGCGAGCTCGCAGGGACGCCTGCCGGGAGCGCGCTGGATGCGCTTCTCAGCGTCAACGGCGACAGCGCCACGGCCTTCCTGCCCGTCTCGGCCGTGCGCGGGGCTGATCTCTCCGCGGCGGCGATCGGGCAGCTGCGCGCCGCGCTCGCCGCGCCCGAGCACGCACTCAGCCCGCCGCACGCGAGCGCCCGGCTGCTCGATCTCAAGGCCGAGGCGGACGATCTCTACGGCGGCTATCTCACCCAGGCGGTGTCGCTCTCGCTGCTCGGTCTCGCTGCGATCCTGGTACTCCTGGGCGTCGCGCGCTCGCCCCTGCGGGCGCTGCGTATCGTGGTGCCGCTCGCGCTCGCCGTGCTGACCGTCGCCGCCGGACTCACGCTCACGGGTGAGCGGCTCGGGATCCTGCACATCGTCGGCATGCTGCTGATTGTCGCCGTCGGCTCGAACTACGCGCTGTTCTTCGATCGCCTGGCGCAGCCCGCGCACGCCGATCTGCCGCGAACCCTGGCCTCGCTCGCCGTGGCGAACCTCGCCACGGTAATCGGCTTTGGCGTGCTCGCCTTCTCGAGCGTCCCGGTGCTCGCCGCCCTCGGGCGCACCACCGCCCCGGGGGCGCTGCTTGCGCTCGTGTTCTCGGCGCTGCTCGCCCGGCGGGCGGCGCCCACGGCCGCGACATGAGCCGCGCGCTCCTCGAGCCGGCGCGACCCGGGCACATCGCCTCGCAGCGCCTGCTGCTGCTCCCGCCCGCCTACTCGCAGCCCGAGGACTTCGTGCGCGAGGGATTCGTCGAGGCCGTGCGCACTCGCGGGCTCGACCTCGATCTCACGCTCATCGAGCTGCGGCTCCAGTCGGTCACCGACCGCAGCGTCCTGGAGGAGCTCGCGCGCCTCATCGTCGCCGCGCGCACCGCCGGCTGCTCAAGCGTGTGGCTCGGCGGCATCTCCCTCGGCTCCTACATCGCCCTCGCCTGCGCCGAGCGGCACGCTCGCCAGATCGACGGGCTGTGCCTCTTCGCCCCCTATCTCGGCAGCCACATCGTCACCCAGGAGATCGAGCGCGCGGGCGGTGTCGGCAGCTGGGATCCCGGCGAGCTCGCCCCCGAGGACGAGGAGCGGCGCATCTGGCGCTTCATCAAGCACCAGGCCCGCGGACCGCTGCCGATTCACTTAGGATTGGGCAGGGACGACCGCTTCGGTGTGCGCCACCGCACGCTCGCCGCCGCACTCGATGCCCGCGACGTCGACGTCGTGCCCGGCGGCCACGAGTGGGCCGTGTGGCGCACGCTGTGGGAGAGATTTCTCGATGCCCGCATTGAGCGACAGTCTGACTGAGCCCGGGGAGCGTCCCTACCGCCCCTCGGCCCTCATCGCAGGCTCCATCGTGCTGCATCTGGTGGCGGTGGCTGCCATAGTCTTGCGCCCGCAGCTCTGGCCGTGGGCGCTCGCCGCCGTGGTCGCCGATCACTTAGGTATCACCGCGGCGGGCCTCTGGCCGCGCGCCCGGCTCCTCGGTCCCAACCTCACCCGCCTGCCGCCGGGCGCCGCCGCTCGCGGCGAGGTCGCGATCACCATCGACGACGGTCCGGATCCGGAGGTCACGCCGGCGGTGCTCGCACTCCTCGACCGGCACGGAGCGCGCGCCACCTTCTTCTGTATCGGGGAGCGCATTGCGCGCTTCCCGCAGCTCGCGCGCGAGATCGTGGCGCGCGGTCACAGTATCGAGAACCACAGTCAACGCCACCTGCACCGCTTCTCGCTCCTCGGTCCGCGCGGCATGCGCGCCGAGCTCGGCGCGGCCCAGGAATCCATCGCCTTCGCCACCGGCGCCGCGCCGCGCTTCTTTCGCGCGCCCGCGGGCCTGCGCAACCCGTTCCTCGAGCCGGTGCTCGCACGCCTGGGGCTGAGGCTCGTCAGCTGGACCCGGCGCGGCTTCGATACGGTCTCGAGGAGCCCCGGGCAGGTGCTCGCGCGCCTGACGCGCGGGCTCGAGGCGGGCGACATCCTGCTGCTGCACGACGGGCATGCGGGACGCACCGCGGGCGGCGCGCCGGTCATTCTGGAGGTACTGCCGGCACTGCTCGCCGCAGTGCGCGCGGCGGGACTGAAGCCCGTGACGCTGCGGGCGGCGTGCGCGTGAGCGCGGATCCGGCGCTCGCGGCGCTCGTCGATGCCGCGAGCGCCCCGTACCGCGCCGCCGGGCGATTCGCCTGGCACTTTGCGCGCGGCAAGCTCAAGTCCGACCCGGCGTTCGCGACGCTCCTCGCCTGCGGGGTGCTGACAGAGAGCCGGCGGATCCTCGACCTCGGTTGCGGCCAGGGCCTGCTGGCCTCCTGGCTGCTGGCGGCGGACACCGCGTACCGCGCAGGGCGCTGGCCGCGCGACTGGCCGCCGGCGCCCGCGGCCACTGAGATCACCGGCATCGAGATCAACCCCCGCGAAGTGGCGCGCGCACGCGCCGCGCTCGGTGAGCGCGCGCGATTCCTCCACGGGGACATCCGTCACGTAGACTACGGCCCGGTCGATGCGATCGTCATGCTCGACGTGCTGCACTACAACGATTACGCCTCACAGCAGGCGCTCCTCGAGCGGGCGCGCTCGGCGCTCGCGCCGCATGGCGTGCTGCTGCTGCGGGTCGGGGATGCCGCGGGAGGGCTGGGCTTTACCCTGAGCACTCTCGTCGACCGCCTCGTGGCGCTCGTGCGCCGCCGGCGGCCGATCCGTCTCGCCTGCCGGCCGGCGAGCGCCTGGCGCGCGCTTCTCACGAGCCTCGGCTTCGCCATCGAGACGCTGCCGATGAGAGGCGGCGCCGCGTTCGCGAACGTCCTGTTCGTCGGCAGGTTGCCGTGAAGCCGCTCGCGCTCACCGCCTTCACCGCGACCAGCTGCCTCGGCCGTGGACTCGCCGCGACGCGCGCCGCACTCGATGCCGGGCGCACCGCGCTCGCGCCCTGCGCCTTCGAGACCGTGACCCTCGATACTCACGTCGGCGAGGTGCCGGGTGTGGATGATGAGCCGCTGCCCGCCGAGCTCGGTGAGTTCGAGTGCCGCAACAATCGCCTGGCGCGCCTCGGGCTGCGGCAGGATGGCTTCGATGAGGCGGTGCGCTCGCTCACTCGCCGTCTCGGCGCGAAACGCATCGGCCTCTGGCTCGGCACCAGCACCTCCGGAATCCTCGACAGCGAGCTCGCCTACCGGCAGCGCGACCCGGCGACCGGCGCCCTGCCCGCGAGCTTCCGCTATCGCGGCGCACACAACACCTACTCGGTCGCGGCCTTCGTACGCCGCGCCCTGGGCCTCGAGGGGCCGGCGGCCGTCATCTCATCCGCGTGCTCCTCCAGCGCCAAGGTGTTCGCCTCGGCACGGCGCGCGATCGATGCGGGGATCGTCGATGCGGCGGTGGTCGGCGGCGTCGACTCGCTCTGCCTCACGACGCTGTACGGCTTTCACTCGCTGCAGCTCGTGGCGCAAAGGCCCTGCCGGCCGTTCGATGCCGCGCGTGACGGGCTCTCGATCGGCGAAGCCGCGGCCTTCGCGCTGCTCGAGCGCGCCGCCGACGACACCCCGGCGCAAGCCGTGCTGCTCCTCGGCACCGGAGAGTCGAGCGACGCCTGGCACATGTCGGCGCCCCACCCCGAAGGACGCGGCGCGGCCGCCGCGATGTCGCAGGCACTCGCGGCGGCGCGCCTCACGCCCGGCGACATCGACTACATCAACTTCCACGGCACCGGCACGCCGAGCAACGACGCCGCGGAGGCGCGCGCGGTGGCCGCGGTGCTCGGCACGCGCACCCCCGGCAGCTCCACCAAGGGCGCCACCGGGCACACGCTCGGTGCGGCCGGGAGTCTGGAGGCGGTCATCTGCGCGCTGGCGCTGCGTCACGGCCTCATGCCGGGCGGGGTCAACACCAGCCTCATCGACCCCGCGCTCCCCGTGAACTACCTGCGCGAGAATCGCCGCGCGCCCCTCAAGGCCGTCATGAGCAACTCCTTCGGTTTCGGCGGCTCGAACTGCAGCCTCATCTTCGGCACGGCCGGATGAGCACGCCGCTCAGCGCGTGGGTCGAGAGCGTGGGGCTCCTCGGACCCGGCCTTGCCGACTGGCCGGCCGCGGTGGAGGTTCTCTCGGGCCGCGCGCCCTACGTTTCACAGCCGACCGTGATCCCGCCGCTCCAGTGCCTGCCGCCCGCCGAACGGCGCCGCACGGGCAAGGTGGTGCGGCTCGCGCTCAGCGTGGGGCTCGAGGCCACCGCGCGTGCCGGCGCCAATGCCGCGACGCTGCCCGCAGTGTTCGCCTCCTCGGGCGGCGACGGCGAGAACTGCCACGAGATCTGCCAGGTGCTCGCAAGCGCCGAGCGACAGATCTCGCCCACCCGCTTTCACAACTCGGTGCACAACGCCGCCTCCGGCTACTGGGGCATCGCCACCGGCGCTACGCCCGCCTCGAACGCACTCTGCGCCTACGATGCGAGCTTCGCGGCCGGGCTCCTCGAGAGCCTCGTGCAGCTGCGCATCGATGAGACAGCGGTCCTCCTCATTGCCTATGATGCCGACTATCCGGAGCCGATACGCAGCGCGCGGCCGATTCCGGATGCGTTCGGGGTGGCGCTGCTGCTGACGCCCGCCGCGGGCGCAAGGTCGCTGGCGCAGATCACGGCGCGCCTGAGCCTGATGCCCGCGGATGTGTTGCGCGATGCGCGGCTCGAAGCGCTGCGCGCGCAGGTGCCCGCCGCACGCA
>Ga0335076_10005564_pt1 | contig 12725 bp, 11 predicted proteins | sample Lox_Sample_25_FD_206717 | JGI IMG/M metagenome (GOLD analysis project Ga0335076, IMG submission 206717) | Soil microbial communities from Loxahatchee National Wildlife Refuge, Florida, United States - Lox_Sample_2.5 | ecosystem: Environmental > Terrestrial > Soil > Wetlands | place: USA...
TTCGATCTGCTATGCCAAGAAACCATTCAAGAAAATTCCAGAAGGAATGGGAGTTGAGGAGCTGTTTGTGGGCGGACGGGAAAATGCGCGCCTGCGCCTGCGCTGGGCCAAGAAACTGGTTTCCTGGCGAAATTTCTTTCTTTGTCTCGATCGCCTGACCCACTGGTTTGAGGCGGTCCACGTACGGCCCCTGCGCTCCGTCGCGCTCAAGCAAGCCGAAAAGTGGGTGCTCGAGCGGCTGGAAATGAGCGATGGCCTGGCGGGCATTTTCCCTTCGATCATGAACACCATCATTGCCCTGCGCTGCCTCGGCTATTCGGTCGACGATCCCCAGGTGATCCGGGCGATGGATGAGTTTGAAAAGCTGGGAATCGAAGAGGGCGATACTTTCCGCATGCAGCCTTGCAAATCGCCGGTTTGGGACACCGCTTATGCCTTATTTGCGCTGGGTGAGAGCGGCGTGCCGGCGAATGATCCGCGGATGATCCGTTGCGCCGACTGGCTGCTGCAAAAACAGGTACGCACCGCCGGCGACTGGAAGGTGAAAAACAAAAAAGGCCAGCCGGGCGGCTGGTACTTCGAGTTTAATAACGAGTTTTATCCTGACGTGGACGACAGTGCGATGGTCTGCCTGGGACTGGCTCATGCCGAGCATCCCAACGGGCGTTATCAGCGGGAATCAGTGCAGCGGGCGATCGATTGGATTTTCTCCATGCAGTGCCGCAATGGGGGATGGGCGTCCTTCGACAAGAACAACGACCGCATGGTTTTTCAGTACGTGCCGTTTGCCGACCACAACGCCATGCTCGACCCGCCAACCTCCGACATTACCGGGCGCATTCTCGAAATGCTCGCGGCCCATGGCTACGACAAAAACCATCCCGCGGTGAAGAAGGCGATCCGGTTTCTGCGCAAAGAGCAGGAACCGGATGGTGCCTGGTTCGGCCGCTGGGGCGTCAATTACATCTACGGCACGATGCTGGTATTGCGCGGCCTGGAAGCAATCGGCGTCGACCATCACGAGCCATGCGTGCAGCAAGCGGCGGAGTGGTTGCGCATGGTGCAGAATGCGGACGGGGGCTGGGGCGAATCGCCGGCTTCCTATGACGATCCTAATGCCAAGGGCGTCGGCCCCAGCACGCCCTCGCAGACGGCCTGGGCGATTATGGGTTTGCTGGCGGCCAGCGACACGCGTAGCGACAGCGTGGCGCGGGGAGTGGCGTATTTGTTGCGCACGCAGCGCAAGGATGGCTCCTGGGACGAACCGCACTACACCGGCACCGGCTTCCCACGTGTGTTCTACCTGATGTATCACATGTACCGGCAGTATTTCCCGCTGATAGCGCTGACCACGTATAAGAAGATCATGGCGGAGAAGAACGGCGTTTAGCACTCAGCAGTCAGCATTCAGCCCGGAATGGCCCGAGCCGGGTGAACTGAATGCTAACTGCTGAGTGCTGAATGCTGGCTTTTGTCACTGGCGCAACCGGATTTGTAGGCAGCCATGTGGCCCGCGTGCTGGAAGAACAGGGCGCTGATTTGCGGCTGCTGGTGCGGCCGGAAAGCGATCTCCGGAACGTCAGTGAATTACGGGCTGACCGGGTGAGGGGTGATTTGCGCGAACCGGCGTCGCTGGAGAAGGGGATTTCTGGCTGCGACGTGGTTTTTCATGTCGCTGCCGATTACCGGCTCTGGGTGCGCGATCCGCAGCAGATGTATCGCGCGAACGTAGAAGGCACGCGCGCCATATTAGAAGCGGCGCGGAAAAGTGGCGTTCGGCGCGTGGTTTACACGTCGAGCGTCGCGACCATGGGATTCACGGCGAATGGCCATCCCGCGGATGAAAATTCTCCGGTGTCGTTGAATGACATGATCGGCCACTACAAGCGATCGAAGTTCATGGCGGAGGAATTGGCGATTGCGGCAGGACGAGGTGGACAGGATGTGGTGGTGGTAAATCCGACGACACCGGTGGGTGAGCGGGACATCAAGCCCACGCCGACGGGGCGAATTGTCGTGGATTTTCTGAAAAAGAAATTTCCGGCTTATGTCGATACAGGATTGAACCTGGTGGATGTCCGCGAATGCGCCCGCGGCCACGAGGCGGCTCTCGAGAAGGGAAGAAGCGGCGAACGCTATATCCTGGGGGGCGAGAACCTGACGCTTAAGCACATTCTCGACAAGCTCGCTGCGATTAGCGGGCTGCCGTCACCAAGGGTTCGGGTTCCGTATGCAATGGCGTTGGTGACGGGCGTAGTGGATGAGATGTTCACCGGTCACATACTAGGGCGGGAGCCGCGTGCCACAATTGATGCCGTCCGCATGGGTCGCAAGAAGATGTTTGCGTCTTCCGCCAAGGCAGAGCGGGAGCTGGGTTGGAAGACGGTTCCGGTAGATGAAGCCTTACGCCGGGCGGTCGAGTGGTTTCGCGAAAATGGATATGCTTAAGTTATGAGTTTGCGGGCAATTCCGGAAGAGGTTCCGCAGGCGAGAAAATCGCCTGGGCCGGGAGGAGTGGCAGTAGCAATAATTGCGGCGGTCGATCGAGAGGTGCGGCCCTTGGTCAGGAACTGGCCTGCGAAGATTCAGGAACACGAAGGATGGAAGTTCGAGGTTTTTGAGAGCCAAAATAGCGTTGTGATCTGTGGAGGCATCGGGGCGGAGGCGGCACGTCGCGGCACCGAGGCGGTGATCGCAACTTATCACCCGGAGAAAATTATTTCTGTTGGATTCGCCGGCGCTCTTACCGTTTCGTTCAAGGCTGGAGATATTTTGATTGCCCGGCAAGTGATCGATGTTGCCGACGGCAGCCGGTTCGAAACCGGATCCGGCGAGGGATCTGGCGAGGGAAGATTAGTGAGCTTTTCCTCGGTTGCAGACCGCGAACAGAAGGCCCGGCTGGCAAAGGCTTACGACGCCCAGGGTGTGGATATGGAAGCGGCCGCGGTCGCGCGTTGCGCCCAAATTCACGGTGTAGAGTTTCTGGCAGTCAAGGCGATTTCAGACGAAGCGGATGCGACCCTGCCGAATATGAGTAAATTCATTGAGCGCGCCCAGATTCGCACCGGCCGGTTTTTGATGTTTGCCGTTGTGCGCCCGTGGCTGTGGCCGGGATTGTTGCGGCTGGCTAGAAACAGCGCGAAGGCGTCACGGGCTCTGTGTCAGGCTTTGCATTTCTACGTCGGCAAGGCATGAAAGCTGGAGGCCAAAACTAATTTCAGAAGATGGCAATCGCTAAACAATCCGCCGTCGAGGAAGAGCAGCAGGCAGTGCCCGCCACGATGCTGGCTGCGGTGTACCGCGGAACCAACGACGTTCGCCTGGAAACTGTGCCGGTGCCGGAGATTGGCGCCGGCGAACTGCTGGTTCGCGTGCATACCTGCGGCATCTGCGGCACGGACCTGAAGAAAATCTCTACCGGATCGCATTCCGCGCCGCGCATCTTCGGGCATGAAACCGCGGGGGTTGTCGCGGGTGTGGGCGAAGGCGTGCGCAAATATCAGCCGGGCGACCGCGTGGTGGTTTTTCATCACATTCCATGCGGGAGCTGCTTCTACTGCCGGCACAAGACCTTCGCTCAGTGCGAAACCTACAAGAAAGTTGGCTGCACGGCAGGCTTTGCGCCTGCTGGCGGCGGATTTGCCGAATATGTCCGGGTCATGGATTGGATCGTGGAGCGCGGGACGGTGCGAATCCCAGAGCACATTCCCTTTGAGCAGGCTTGCTTTGTTGAACCGGTCAACACCTGCATGAAAGGAGTGCAGGCGCTTCGCCTTGAAGCGGGAGAAACGGTTCTGGTCATTGGTCAGGGGCCAATCGGTATCCTATTGAGTGTATTGATCAAACGGGCGGGGGCAACGGTAATTACTTCCGATTTGTATCCTCAGAGGCTTAGAATATCTATAAGCTTCGGTCTGGAAAATCATGTAGATGCATCACGCGCCGATACGGTGAGTGAAGTGCGCGCCCGGACCGAAGGCCGAGGCGCAGATGCCGCGGTGCTGGCAGTCGGCGGGAACGCTTTGATTCAAACAGCGATGAAAGCTGTGCGGCCTGGAGGACGAGTTTTATTGTTTGCGCAGACCGTCCACGGGGAAGCAACGATTGATCCGGCGGCAGTGTGTGTGGATGAGAAGACTTTGTTGGGATCCTATAGCGCTTCGGTCGAGTTACAAGAAGAGTCGGTGCGTTTTGTCATGAACCGGGAAATGGACCTGGATCGGCTTATCAGCCACCGGTTCCCGCTTTCCCGCGCGGTTGAGGCGTTGCAGTTGGCTGCCCATCCTCAACCGGATTCGATGAAGATTGTGATTCAGCCGGGCAGCAGGTGAGGATTAGCGAGTGAATGGAAAAATGACGGCGGCCGTCTTGTACGGCAAAGAAGACGTCAAGATTGAAAGAGTTCCAATTCCCCGGGTGAGCGACGGGGAAGTACTGGTTAAAGTGCAGGTCGCTCTGACTTGCGGCACCGATCTGAAAGTCTATCAGCGTGGCTACCATGCGCGAATGATCGTTCCGCCTGCCCTGTTTGGGCATGAACTGGCCGGTGTGATCGAAGAAGTTGGCCCGGGTGTTCGTGGCTTCAAGAAGGGCATGCGCGTGGTATCGCTCAACTCGGCGCCCTGCCAGATGTGTTTTTACTGCTCCAAGCACCAGGAAAATCTCTGCGAAGACCTGCTATTCAATAACGGCGCGTATGCGGAGTACATTCGCATCCCTAAGCGCATTGTTGAAACTAACATGCTGGCAGTGCCTCCCGATGTGAGCTACGAAGAGGCGGCCATGGTCGAGCCGTTGGCCTGCGTGCTGCGCGGTTTGCACGAGACCAGCCTGGAGATTGGCGATACGGTCGTGGTGATCGGCGGCGGCCCGATCGGGCTGATGTTCGTGCAAGTGGCCAAGGCCATCGGCTGCAACGTGATTTCCGTGGTGAAGCGGGATTCGCAAGTCACCGCGGCCAAGCGAATGGGCGCTCATGAGATCGTGCAGATCACCAAGGTCAAAGACCCGGTGGAATCGGTGCGCATGCTCTCGCCTGACAAGCGCGGAGGAGATGTGGTCATCGAGGCCGTGGGACGGCCCGAGGCTTGGGAGTCGGCGATCGACATGGTGCGCAAAGGCGGGACCGTGAATTTCTTCGGCGGATGTGCCAGCGGTACGAAGGTGCAGTTGGACACCAATCGCCTGCACTATTCTGACCTTACTTTGAAGGCGACTTTCCACCATACGCCCGAAACCGTGCGTAAGGCCTTCGGGTTGATTGCAGAAAAGAAGATCCGTTCTACCGATTACATTACCGGCGAAGCGCCGCTTTCCCGATTGCAGCAAGTCCTCCGCCACATGCTCAATCGCAACGGTGACATAAAGACCGCTATTATTCCTGGCCACTGAAGTTATTCTCGGCCACCAGAAAGCATGGCGAACGGCTTAGGCGCGTTCGCCGCATGAGGGCAATCGCAAGGCATGAGCACAGCTGTCCACGAGTGTTCCACGGCGACGGCGGATTGGAGCAAGCTTCCGCCGGAGTACGCCATTCCCGAGCGCGCGGCCTCGTTGCGTGAAGCGCAGGAATATTGCCGCCGCCTGGCGCGAACCCACTACGAGAATTTTTCTGTCGCCAGCTGGTTTTTGCCCAAGCGGCTGCGCCAGGATTTTTTCACCGTCTATGCCTATTGCCGCATCTCCGACGATTTGGGCGACGAAGTGGGCGATGCGAACGCTTCGCTCGTTCTGCTCGATCAGTGGCAGGCGGAGCTGGATGCGTGCTATCAAGGCACGCCCAGGCATCCGGTATTCGTTGCGCTTGCGCAAACCGTGCGCAGCCGGGAGATTCCCAAGCAGCCGTTTTCGGACCTGCTGACCGCATTCCGCCAGGACCAGACCGTCACCCGCTACGAAACGTTCGAGGATCTTCTCGGCTATTGCTGCAATTCAGCGAACCCAGTCGGGCGTTTGGTTCTTTACGTCTGCGGATACCGCGATCAGGAGCGGCAGACGCTTTCTGATTTCACCTGCACGGCGCTGCAATTGGCAAATTTTTGGCAGGACGTCAGCGTCGATTGGGAGAAAGGCCGGGTTTATCTGCCTCTTGAAGACCTGGGCCGTTTTTCGGTGAGCGAGGCGGACCTTGCCGGACAGCGCAACACGCCTGCTTTCTGTCAGCTGATGGAGTTCGAGGTTGAGCGGGCGCGTGAGTGGTTTGAGCGTGGCCTGCTTCTGGCAAGCAAGGTTGACCGTGAATTGGCGATCGACATCGAACTGTTCTCCCGAGGCGGTCTGGAAATTTTGAACGCCATCGAACGGCAGGACTATGCCGTGCTGGGCCACCGGCCGGCGATTTCCAAAGCACGCAAGCTGGCGCTGCTGGCCCGTGCAGCGCTGGGGAAACTCTTGTGAGCGCGGGCGTGCAATCGGCGCCGGCCCCATTCTCACCATCCAGGTCGCAACTGGCCGTTGCGTATTCGGTCTGCTCCGGAATCGCGCGCGCGGCGGCAAAAAATTTCTATTACGCATTTCTGGTTCTTCCCCGTCCCAAGAGGCAGGCGCTGTGCTCGGTTTATGCCTTCATGCGGCGCTGCGATGACATCACCGATGATCCCAGGCTCTCGCTCGAAGAGCGCCGCCGTAAACTTGCCGAGTGGCTGGACGGCGTGCACAAGGCGCTGGCAGGAAATCCGACCGATGATCCCGTATTGCTCGCCCTTACCGACACGCAGCGGAGATACAAGATTCCCGCGATGCTGCTCGATCAATTAGCCGAGGGCACGGCGATGGATGTGCAGGAGGAGTTGCAGCAAGATTCGCCCCGCACGCCCCGGCCGCAAGTGCCGCGTGTGCCGTACAGAACTTTTGAGGATCTCCGCGTTTATTGTTATCACGTGGCCTCGGTGGTGGGCCTGGTTTGCATCCGCATTTTCGGATATCGCGACCCCGCGGCCGAGCCGTTGGCTGAGCAGCTTGGTTTGGCCTTTCAACTCACCAACATTATTCGCGATGTAAAGGAAGACGCCTCTCTCGGGCGGATTTATCTTCCCGAAGACGATCTGATTCAGTTCGATGTCTCGCCCGCGGAGCTTGCCTCAGCGGCAGGATCGGCACGGCTTCGCCTGCTTCTGGCTTTCGAAGCCGATCGCGCCCGCGAATTTTATCGCGCCGGCGAGCAGTTACTCCCACTCGTTGAAGAAGACAGCCAGCCTGCCCTGTGGGTGCTGCTTTCGATTTACCGCCGCCTGCTCGAAAAAATCGCAGGTCGGCAGTTTGACGTCTACAGAGAAAAGATCCACCTCAGCGCGTTCGAAAAGCTGGTCATTCTGGGGAAAGGCTGGCGGAACCGCCTGACTTGATGACGGGGCGCTGGACAGAATCTCCCAGAGTGGCCGTCGTCGGGGGCGGTTTGGCGGGCCTTGCCGCCGGTTGCGCCCTGGCGGATAGCGGCCTGCGGGTTACTCTTTTCGAGCGCCGGCCCTATCTCGGCGGGCGCGCTTCTTCGTATCAACATCCCGGCACCGGCGAAATCGTCGACAACTGCCAGCACGTTTTGCTGGGCTGTTGCACCAACCTGATCGATTTCTACCGCCGTATTGGCGTTTCCGAGAAAGTCCGCTGGTTTGAGCACCTCACTTTTCTGGAACCGGGAGGCCGGGCTTCGGTCATCGCGCCGTGCTCTCTTCCCGCGCCATTTCATACTGCGCCGGCATTTCTCAAGGCGCACTGCCTGAACCTGCGTGACAAAATGGCGATCGGCGCGGCCATGGCCGCGCTCATGCCCGCCCAGCCGCAGGACAAAGGCGAGTCGTTTTCTTCCTGGCTGCGCAAGCGCGGGCAGACCGATGCGGCCATCGAACGCTTTTGGAAGACTGTGCTGGTCAGCGCTCTGAACGAGGAGATCGGCAGCGTCTCTGTCCCTTCGGCCGCACAGGTGATCCGCGAGTCGTTCCTCAAGTCTGCCGCCGCGGGACGGATGGGCGTGCCAACTGTGCCGCTTACCGAGCTTTACGGTTATGCCGGCGAGTTCGTTTCTGCACATCGCGGCGAGGTGCGGCTGAGGGCGGCAATCGAGGGCTTTCGTGCTGAAGTGGCGGGAGTGCGCTTGTCCGTCGCCGACGGGGAAGAGGCTTTCGACTTTGCCATTCTGGCTTTGCCTTTCGATGCGCTCGCCGGAATTCTCCCGGACACCTCCGCCGCCGAGCCCTTGCGCCAGACGCTCGGCCAGTTTGAAACCTCGCCGATTACCGGAATTCATCTGTGGTTCGACCGCCAAATCACCGATCTCGAGCACGCCGTGCTTTTGGATCGCACCGTTCAGTGGATGTTTCACAAATCGAAGCTGCTCACGGCGCGGAACGGCGGGCCGCAATCAGCGGAAAGCCACCAAGGCAGCTATCTCGAATTGGTGGTCAGTTCGTCGAAAAGCCTGGTGAATAAATCGAAACAGGAGATCATCGATCTTGCTGTTTCGGAGTTGCGCGAATTTTTCCCAGAGGCGCGTTCGGCGAGCCTGCTGAAATCAACAGTGATCAAAGAAGTCCATGCCACTTACTCGCCGCGTCCCGGCGTCGACGCTTTTCGTCCGCAGCCGGAAACGGTTTGGCCGCGCGTGTTTCTCGCCGGCGACTGGACTGCCACCGGTTGGCCCGCCACCATGGAAGGCGCGGTTCGCAGCGGATATCTTGCGGCGCAGTGCGTGGCCCGCGCCGCCGGGGTGCGCAATGCCGCGTTCCTGGTGCCTGATTTGCCAGCGACCGGGTTTATGCGGTTGTTTGGGTAAGGCAGTCATTCCGAATCAGTACGCGTCGGTTCCCCAGTCAGATGGTGTTGAGTGTGCAAGAAAACTCGAATAGGTCGCGCCTCAGGACCCGAGATAGCATCCAGTTTTGCTGACACCCCAGAAGTTGGGATCCGAAGCCGAACGTTGCGGCCAACTTCCCAGAAGCCCGTTTCTAGGCGGCTTGCGCGCGGCGAACACGGCAAACCGTTCTAATGGATTGGACGTTCATTCAGCGCTGGTTGTGTCCAAATGAACGTTCTTTAGTTCCTTGATCTGCGTGATAGCAATCGCGCGAGTTCCTTTTCGCTCAAATACGGCGCCGGTCGCTTGCACATACTTGCCGGCGAACGGCATCATCTTTTCACGCTGGTCGGAATCGGGCATATCCGCAGAGATTGGGAAATAGATGAACCCGTCCCTGGTGAGGATGATGATCGGCGAGCCGTGCCTAACGCAGTCCAGGGTGCACTTCAGATCAAAGTTGGTGGCGGTCCCAGCCGGATTTTGGACGGGACAAGCAAGGTCGCGAACAGCGCCCTCGATGGTCATTGTCTTCGCGTTGGGATCCATCTTGGTACCCTGACGCGCTAACGCCGGACCGAGAAGCAATACGCTTATAGCAGTCGCAAGCACGGCACGAAACAAAGTGGAGCACTTCATAAGCCTCCTTTGGCTGCGCAACTTCCAAAGTGGCAGGAATTTACACCCCATCTACCGCCGCAAGCAACCCCTCGCGTCCCCGAAACACTCGCATACAACGGTACGTTGAACGATGAATCTCACAACGTCACTGGGCGGCGGCAACACAATGGCGATCAAAGGGGGTGCTGAAGTATCAGACCTGCGACGACGAGATCTGCCATTTCCCGGCGAGTGCCGCCAAGCTGGCAAGTGCAGGTGCTGCCCTGGACCGCTTCCGGGTACCGGAAGCGGTCGAGCACAAGGAGTAGGGCACGGACTGTTGATTCCCTTGATACAAAGACATCGTGCGGGTAGTCGTTCATCGGGGAATGGCTGAGCAATCCAATTGGTCCGGCAACGGCGTTCGGTAAACAATTGTTCGGAGTAGACAGTTCAGATTCCGCAGAATGGGCCGTGCCGCCGCCCCGCAGAAATCCTACACCGCCAGCAGCGCTACTCCCGCCGCCACGAACAATGCCGCCGTCCAGCGGCGCTTATCCACGCGCTCGTGCAGGAAGATTTTCGCAGCGACAGCGTTGGCGACGAAAGTGAGAGAAGCCGATGCGGGCCCGACCAGGCTGACATCGGCCCAGGATAAAGCAAAAAGCAAGCTGTAAAACGCGCCCGCCATTGCCAGAACTCCCAGGAGAAAGCTCGGTCGGCGCAGCATGCTTGCCGCGACTGCCAACACTCCGGCACGGCGGCGCAGTTCGCCGACATCCCCAACCTGCTTCATTGCGCGCGCGAGCAAGACATCACCGGTGGTCGAAGCCAGCACCACGGCCATGATCGCTCCCCAGGTGTAAAGCTGCTTCATCGCTCTGACCTCGCGCCGACCGATTCGGGGATTCGCTCGTTCGCATCTTCGGTATCGTGAGGATGGGTCAAGGCCGGGCCCTGGGTCACGAATCCCACCCCAGCGGAAATAAGCAAGATTCCAATCCAGCGCGTCGCCGAAATATGTTCGTGCAGAAAAAACTTGGCGAAGAGGGCAAGAAACACATATCCCAGCGAGGTTGCCGGTAAAACGTAAGTCAGGTCCGCCCAGGAGAGCGCGGTGGTGTAGCAGACAAAAAACCCCAGCAGCAGCACAATTCCCAGCGCGACGGAAGGATTCAGAATAGCGAACAGCAGGCTATGCCAGTTTTCGAGCGAAACGCTGCCCACCTGCTTCATGCCGTGCGAAAGAAGGGAATCACCGACGGCGGCAAACAGCGTGACCCCAGCCAGCACGAGATACTTGCGGAAGGTCACTCGAGCCTCTACGCCTTGGCGGGTTGGGCAGCGGTGGAAGGTTGCTCCTGCCGCTTGTCCTTCACCCACTTGGTGCGCATGGCCCGGACTTTGAGGAAAGTCTTGGCCTCCTTATAGAGGCGCTTCCGGTCCACGCTGTTGAACGCGGCTTTTTTCAAGATGCGGAATACGGCTTTGGGCCGGAAGTAATACTCATCGTAGAAGCGGTGCACGGCCTCGAGAATTTCATCCGCCGGCAGACCGGGATACTGGATATGAGCCAGCTGGTGGCCGCCTTCGTCGACCATTTTGTCGCCGGAAACCATGAAGCCATTCTTGGTCGCATAGTCGTACAGCTCGGTCCCGGGATAGGCGTGTGCCACAGAGACCTGAATGGTTTCGACGTCCAACTCCTTGGCGAAGTTGATCGAATTTTGAATGGTCTGGCGAGTCTCGCCGGGCAAGCCCATGATGAAGTCGCCGTGAATCACCAGTCCCAGCTTGTGACAATCTTTGGTGAACTGGCGGGCGCGCTCCACCGTCGCGCCTTTCTTGATGTTCTTGAGAATCTGCTGGTCTCCGGATTCGTAGCCCACGATCAGCAGGCGGCAGCCCGCTTCCTTCATTGCCTTGAGTGTTTCGAAATCGGTGGTCACGCGCGAGGTGCAGGACCAGGTTAGATTGAGCGGCTTCAGCTTGGCGCAAAGCTCGATCGTGCGCGCCTTCTGGATGTTGAAAGTATCGTCGTCGAAGAAAAATTCCCGGACGTAAGGCCAGTATTCCTTGGCCTTTGCCATCTCGCGCGCCACGTCGTCAGTGGATCGCTTCCGCCAGGGATGGCCGCTGAGTGTTTGGGGCCATAGACAAAATGTGCATTGCGCCGGACAGCCCCGCGTGGTGTAGAGCGAAACGAAAGGATGCAGAAGGAACGGCACGTTATAGCGGCGAACGTCGAGATCACGGCGATAAACATCGGTCACATGCGGGAGCGCGTCCAGATCCTGGATCTGTGCGGCATCCGGATTGTGGACGACCGTTCCATTCTTCCGGTATGAAATTCCGTGAATTTCTCCCAGCGGCTTGCCGTTGGCATAGTCCACCACGGCGTAATCAAATTCTTTCCGGCAAATGAAATCCATGGCCGGGCAATCCTTCAGCGACTTTTCCGGAAGCACGCTGACATGCGGGCCGACAAACGCAATCTTGATCTTCGGGTTGCTGTCCTTGATCTTCTGCGCCAGCCGGATGTCGCCGGGAAACCCGGGGGTGCTGGTAAAGAGCACCAGAAATTCGTAGTCGTTGGCGATCTGGATGGTATCTTCCGCCGACACGTAGTGCGGAGGGGCGTCGAGAAGGCGCGCGCCTTCCAGCATCCCGGCCGGATAAGCCAGCCAGACCGGATACCAATAGGACTCAATTTCGCGGGTGGCGGGCCAGCGTGATCCGGCCCCTCCATCGAAGTTCTCGAACGAGGGCGGATTCAGGAATAAAGTTTTTAAAGGCATAATTGTCAATAACTTATGTTAACACTTCCGGAACGATTTTTACCTGCGAACTGGGTATTCTTAAGGTTCTCGGTTCGAACAAGCACACTTTTCCTGGAGCTTCGCTTACAAGTTTAGCCGCCTCATTTGAGGCTCAACAATAAGTTTGTGGTGAATGGCGTCTGCGCTATGCCGAAGTGGGAAAACCCGCCTTGGGCGACAATCGGACAACCTACTTCGATATCCCGACCCAACTTTCCAGATCTCCAGTGGCTCGCAATAACTGAATCCGAGCCCGCTGCAATTCTAGATTGGCCGCCTGCAACGCGTTATACCGTTCGTCCGCCTGGGTTTGAGCGTCGGCCAGATCGTGCAGCGTGGCTCCGCCGGAATCGAACCGGACTTGCACCGCGTCCAGATTGCTTTGAGCGAGTTGTGACTCCAAATCCGCCACCTGTTGGGCCGCGGCCAGTTGCTCAACGGAGCGCTGCAAGCGCAGCGTTTCTTCGGAAACCTGATTGCGTAACGCGTCCGCTTCCTTCCTTGCACGAATCGCAGTG
>Ga0335076_10005565_pt1 | contig 12721 bp, 10 predicted proteins | sample Lox_Sample_25_FD_206717 | JGI IMG/M metagenome (GOLD analysis project Ga0335076, IMG submission 206717) | Soil microbial communities from Loxahatchee National Wildlife Refuge, Florida, United States - Lox_Sample_2.5 | ecosystem: Environmental > Terrestrial > Soil > Wetlands | place: USA...
GGTGTCCTTGGGCTGCCTTCCATGTACCATGCTTATCCAGTATTTCGGTTCCGGGAAATAGGCTTTTACATTTTCATACCCTTTCATCAGGTTTTCGTAATCTAATTTTTCCGATTCTTCTATGAGCGGGAAAATAATATATGCCTGTTTTCCCCTGTCTATTTCTGACCGGATAAAATCCATCACCTGGGGCCTGTTATCTTCATAACGATGCACAGTAATCACGGGTTGCCTTCCCGGAGGCAACTCATCCATCACACTATAATCCAAATCACCGTATGCAGTCATGGCAAGAGTACGGGGAATGGGAGTAGCCGTCATCACCAACACATGCGGTGCGATTGGTGATTTGGTCCACAATTTTGCACGCTGCGCTACTCCGAAACGATGCTGCTCATCAATAATCGCCAATCCCAGATTGTTGAATTGAACTGCATCTTCAATAATCGCATGTGTGCCGATTAAAATATCCAGTGATCCATTGATTAATTTTTCAATAATTTTTTTTCTTTCTTTTGATTTGGTTGAACCCGTGAGCAATTGTACCGACAAGGGTAGTTCCTTGATCAGTTCGGTGAAATGATCAAAATGTTGCCTGGCCAAAATTTCAGTGGGCGACAGCAGGCAACTCTGGTACCCGTTGTCTGCAGCAAGTAGCATGGAAAGCAGAGCAACCACTGTCTTCCCACTTCCCACATCTCCCTGCAACAAACGGTTCATCTGCCTTCCGGTTCCGGTATCTTTTCTTATTTCTTTCAATACTTTTTTCTGTGCACCCGTGAGTTCAAATGGCAGATAGGATGAATAGAAACTATTGAATAAATCACCGACATGATTGAAGACAACTCCTTTCGAATAACGATGGCGCTGGGATTTGATTAGTCCCATACGTAGTTGTGCCACGAAGAGTTCTTCAAATTTCAAACGATTTAATGCTTCAGTGTATATCTGCAGGTTGTCGGGAAAATGTATGGCTGAGAATGCCTTGAATCGCCCTGATAATTTCAATTGCCGCAAAATCGAATACGGTAATATTTCCGGAATATCTTTTTCACTGAGCAAGCTGAATAACTGACGGGTAAGTTTACCAATCTGCCTCCCTCCCAATCCTTTTGATTTTAATTTTTCCGTGCTTGGATAAACAGGCTCCAGAATAAATTTATCATCCGAAATATCCTGGTTCACCAATTCCATTTCAGGATGAGTGATCTGAACGTTTCCCTGAAAAAAACCTGTTCTTCCATACACGATATATTCTTTTCCGACATGAAGTGTTTTTTGAATCCAGTGTATCCCCTGAAACCATACAAGTTCTATTGTGCTGCTCGGATCTCTGAGTGTAGCAATAAGACGTTTCGCTTTTTTTTCCCCCACCAGTGCAACATCAATCAATTTGCCTTTTATCTGAACGAATTCGGTTTGGGAATTAATTTCGCTGATCCTGTTGATTTTTGTTTTATCAATATGTCGGTAAGGGAAATGCTCCAGCAGATTTTTAAAAGTAAAAATGTTCAGCTCTTTTTTCAATAGATCCCCGCGATGAGGGCCCACCCCTTTGAGATATTCGATAGGGCTTGATAGTATATCTGCTCCTGAACTGATAGAAATTGTTTAAAACAAAAATAATGTAATTGGAGATGCGAAAAGAGGGATCAAAATATGCTATATAGAGTGTTTTAGCGCAGTTTATTGGCATTATTGAGATCTTCTTCAATTTTTTTGAGCTCATTTTGTTGACCGCTTGATATAGGTCTGAATAAGCGGGGACCAATACCGGGTAAGCAATTAAATATTCTATTCTAATATCTTGTATTAAAGCATTTTGCGTTGTATATTGAGGACTATACCTACTTGCTGAAATGAAACAGTATATCAAGCTTTTACGACCGAAAGACTGGGCAAAGAACTTGTTTTTATTTATCCCCTCCTTTTTTGCAGGAAGGTTTTTCAGATTTGAAGAAATAGCACTTCTCCTCGAAGGGTTTGTTGCTTTTTGCTGTTATGCAAGCAGTATTTATATTATTAACGATTACAGGGATATTGAAGATGATCGTAAGCATCCCGAAAAATCCAAAAGACCGTTAGCCTCCGGCAAAGTGCATAAAACTACAGCGGTGATTATCTGTATTGTACTGCTGATTCTCGGAACAGTACTCGCTTATCTTGCTGATCATCGGTTAAAATTTCTTTTTGTTTTGGAGATTTATTTTTTTATGAATCTCGCCTATTCTTTCGGCCTGAAAAACATTGCCATCCTGGATATACTTATTTTATCTGCAGGATTTGTTTTGCGTGTGAAAGGGGGGGCTGATATTAACCATATTGATACCTCGGAATGGCTTATTATCATGACCTTTCTTTTATCTCTTTTTATGTCAATAGCCAAACGTAGAGATGATATGTTGCTGAAACTGTCAACGGGGACGGATATGCGTAAATCAATCACAGGGTATAACCTTGATTTTCTGAATACCATGCTGGGCTTATTCGGCGCGATATTGATAGTGGCTTATATCAATTATACCGTGTCAAGCGAAACGATCATACGGCTTGGTACCAATCGTTTGTATTATTCCTGTTTGTTTGTCATCGCAGGGATAATGAGGTATTTACAGATTACATTTGTACAAAAAAAATCAGGTTCTCCAACAGAAATTCTGTATAAAGACCGCTTTATACAGATTACGCTTTTTTTATGGGTCATAAGTATTTACACCATATTGTATTTAAAAGATGTTACAATTTTTAGAAAATGAAGAAGCGGATAGCCAATTGGGGAAATTATCCAGTCGTTGAGAGTGACGAACAGAGTTTTTCTTTTCCTGATCAGTTGTCACAATTGATTCAGGACGATATTAAATTTATACCGAGGGGAAATGGCCGTTGTTATGGCGACGCTTCATTGGCGGAAAGAACCATATCCACCCTGAAGTATGACAAGATACTTTCGTTTGATACTGTGCAGGGAATTTTTGAATGTCAAAGCGGACTTACTTTAGATCAGGTCCTGGAAATCATCGTTCCACGGGGATGGTTTCTTCCGGTTACTCCGGGAACAAAATTTATAACGGTTGGAGGCGCAGTTGCCAGTGATGTTCATGGCAAAAATCATCATGTTGACGGGGCGTTCTCCAATCATGTGGTGGAAATGGATATTGCACTTTCATCAAAACAAATCATCACCTGTTCTTCTACTGAGCATATTGATTTATTCGAAGCGACCTGCGGTGGGATGGGCCTAACAGGAATCATTACCAGGGTTAAATTCCGTCTTAAAAAAATAGAAAGTTCTTTCATCAAACAAAAACAAATTAAAGCAGAAAATCTTGAAGAGATCATTCACCTGTTTGAACAATACAATCATTATACTTATTCCGTGGCCTGGATTGATTGTTTGAAGAAAGGAAAAAAATTCGGCCGGAGCATTTTGATTTTGGGTGAGCATGCCAAAGTGGATGAACTGGATGAGAAGCAACAAAGAGATCCTCTGCAGCTTCCCAGGAAAAAGCAGATCACTTTTCCTTTTAATTTACCCTCCTGGGTGTTGAATGCTTTTACGGTAAAGGCCTTTAATTTTTTGTATTACGCAAAGAATGTTAAAAGAGAAATCAATAACGTTGTTTCTTACGAGCCTTTTTTCTATCCGTTAGATGCGATATTACATTGGAACAGGGGATATGGGAAAAACGGATTTGTTCAATATCAGTTCGTATTGCCATTGGACGCAAAACAGGGCCTGATTGAGATTCTGCATCGGATTAGTGACAAAGGACTGGGATCCTTTCTTGCTGTGTTGAAGGTATTCGGGAAACAGGAAAGCATCATTTCGTTTCCGAAAGAAGGATATACGCTGGCTCTTGATTTCCCTGTCAGGAAAGGCCTGCTTGAATTTCTGGATGAACTGGATAAAATCGTTCTGCAATACGGAGGACGTATTTATATGTCGAAAGATGCCCGGATGAAACCCGAAATATTACGTGGAGGATATCCGGGGCTCGACAGGTTTAAGGAGATTGTAAGAAAGTATAACCCGGATGGAAAAATTCATTCCATTCAATCCGACAGATTATTTTTAACCTCTAATTAATTTATTTGATTCATGCCAACTGTCCTCATTCTCGGTTCCACTTCCGATATCGGTGTAGCTATTGCAAGGAAGTTTGCGGAGAATAAATATGACGTTCAACTGGCAGCGAGAAATCCTGAACAGCTTAAACCTTTGCAGTCGGACATTGGAATCAGGTATCATGTCAAATGCACCGTGCATGCATTTGACGCGTTGCAGTTTTCAAAGCACCAACAGTTTTTTAGCGATCTTGATCCCAAGCCCGATATTACTGTTTGTGTATTTGGAATTCTGGACGATGAAGAACAGGCATTTGATGATTGGAATCTTACCCAGCGCATGATCGATACCAATTATACCGGAGGAGTTTCTATTCTCAATGTTGCAGCCAAATTTTATATGGGAGAAAAGAAAGGGATGATTGTCGGCATCAGTTCTGTAGCCGGAGAAAGGGGCAGGGCAAGCAAATTGATTTATGCCAGTGCGAAAGCCGCCTTTTCAACTTATTTATCGGGCCTGAGGAACAAACTCTACAAACATCAGGTACATGTGATGACGGTGAAGCCTGGTTTCGTATATACGAAAATGACAGAGAATCAGAATTTACCCAAGCTTCTAACTTCAGATCCCGCTAGTGTTGCTACCATTATTTTCAAAGCCGTTGAGAAAAAGAAAAATACGGTATATGTGAAATGGTTCTGGCAATATATCATGCTGATCATAAAATGGATTCCGGAATTTCAGTTTAAAAAAATGAGCTTGTGAAACGACGCATTGCTTTTCTTGATTTCGACGGAACCATTACCACAAAAGATACGCTGTTGGAAATTATCAAATTTCAGAAAGGATTCGCCCGGTTTTACCTCGGATTATTAATACAGGCTCCTATACTTGTCGCGTACAAGTTGAAAATTATTTCCAATCACCTTGCCAAGCAAATTCTCCTGCGTTTTTTTTTCGGCGGAATGTCAGCAGATGCTTTTCAGACCAGATGTGATGAGTTTACGATTGTCGTTTTGCCGCATCTGATACGGCCCAAGGCGCTGATTGAGATCAGAAAACTTCTGGACTCCGGTGCAGAAGTAGTTGTTGTTTCCGCGTCTGCAGAAAATTGGATAAAAAACTGGAGCAATTCTCTTGGTCTGCAGCTGATATCAACCATTCTTGAACACAGGAACGGGTTGATCACCGGCCGCTTTGAAGGGAAGAATTGTTATGGAAAAGAAAAAGTTCGCAGGATTCAAATCGCATATGATCTTTCTAAGTATGATGAGATCTACTGCTATGGTGACAGCGGCGGAGATAAACCCATGATGTCACTCGCAACCGTCTCTTTTTTCAAACCATTCAGGTAACAATTGAAACAGCACCTCAGGCTTAATTCTTTTAACTATTGTTCAGTAAAAGATTTTGGCGTGTGCAGGAACTCTTTTCTGTTTTTCTTTAATTGAAAAAGAGCTTTTATCATGGAGGCCATCAGGACAGGAATATGCAGGATTGCTTTGAAAGTAGTCCGGTTATAATACGAGTTTGGGATTGAAATAAACAGGGTGATGGCATACAAGAGCATGCAGGCCAGCCACCATAACGAGGAAGGATATACGATGGTTATTGAGAATACCCACTGGACCGCCAATAACAGGAAGAAAACAGAAAATACAAGTAAAAATAAAATCCTTGGCAACAGAAGATTCTGGAAAAACTTATTGTAATAAAGAATGGTCTTCGGAGCTTTTTTTATGTCGGGATGAAAAAATCGTCTCACGTGATTTACCTGGGCTTCAAGCCAGCGGATCCGCTGTTTTTCAAATACCTCGGCACTGGATACTTTTTCGTCAAGCACAAAAGCATCGTCAATAAATTCCATCTTTATTTTCCGGATCATTAACTGCAGGTCTATTTCCCGGTCCTCTCCCGGATTGTTCAAAATCTCGTTTGAAGAAAAAATTTCTTTCACCAATGAAAAATCAAAAGCCATACCTGAGCCAATCGGAGCTGCGGAAAGGCCGAGGTGGGCGGGCCCCCGCCTGAACAGATTGATATTAATTTCTTCACTAATGGCATCCAGCAGAGCAACGGAATTGTTTTTGTTTTTAGCTGTTCGATGACATTGAACAGCTGCATATCCCTGCTGGAAAGCGTCATTGACTTTTTCGAGGCAATCGGGCCCCATGACATTATCCGCATCCAGGATCATGACGATTTCAGCATCCTTGGTATTTAATGTTTGTAAGGCTGCACTCACGGATTTTGATTTCATGTTAACGTGTACTTCAAGCACATCGACCGGCAATTGCTTTAGTTTTTCAATCGTAGCAGGCTGAAGCTGATCAGCAATGACCATTACTTTGAGGCAGTCTTTTGGATAATTGTGATCAACAGCTTTGGCTGCCGTATCCAAAATAATATGATCCTCCCTGTAACACGGAATCAAGATCAATATTTTTTTCCTGGACGTGTTCGGTAGAAATTTTTTCCCTTTCAGGAATCTGCCTGCCAGAGCGATGATGAACAGATAACATGTACTGATAAAAAGATACAGGAAAATGATCAGAAAGAAAATAGAAAATATTGAGCGGATCATTTTATACAAAGATGTTATAAGGCAATATTACCAGATTAAATTATACCGGTGAAGCACTGGAAGAGTACAGGTTCCAGCACACACCTTTCAGGAATAATTTTAAATGTTCAAATTGCCCATTTACGAGATAAGTATAGATTGATTTCGGTATTGTAAAAAAAGTAAAAAACAGAGTGAATATGAACAATTGAAAAAAATTGTTATTCCGGCGCATGAATAAAATACGGTTTCGCGTGTGATAATAGGTCTTCATCGGGTTTTGTTTACCAACCGACATGGATTCTTTATGATAAATTGTAGCATCGGCAGTATACCAGATAGTGAATCCCGCTTTTTGTATACGGGCCGACCAGTCCCATTCTTCATAATAAAGAAAAAATTTTTCGGGGAACATTCCTACTTTTTCAATGACATTTCTTTTGACCATCATTGCACAGCCATGGGCCCCCGAGGTTGGTCCGGAAGTATTATACTGACCTTTGTCCTCTTCTCCATCCCCGATGGTTGAAGTCCGGCCGGTAAAGGAATTCATCGGCTTAAAACCAGCATATTGAATGATATTGGGATCGGAGAAGTATTTTATTTTGGGGCAGGTTACTCCAATACCGGAATATTTTGAAAACGGGACAAGTAAACGCTGGATAATATCGGGTGTAACTTCGGTATCATTATTTACAATGAAAATATAATCTCCCTTTGCCTGTCTCATACCCCAGTTATTTCCGCCTGCGAACCCGAGGTTTTCGGAGCAAAGCAACAAGCGTGTATTATGATAATCAGCTGTGCGGATGACAGTGGCCGGATCAATATCTGAGGCCATATCACAGATCAGAATTTCGTAGTTGGGGTAGGTCAGTTGCCTGGTCGATTCCAGAAATTCGCGGGTAATAAGCGCCTGGTTGTAATTCAGAGTAATAATAGAAACAAAGGGCTCAGTTTCCATTATATATTATTTCTTCTTGTGAAAGTGGAATTGCAAACGGCGCAAAGATAAAACTTTATGCACTTACACACTTGACTTTTGGATCAGGGCTGATGGAGTATTTGCCATTATCCAAAGATCATACATGAAGTTTGATTTATTGGCGTAATCGATATCGAGGTTTATTCTTTCTTCCACAGACATATCCTTTTTGCCTCTTTTCTTGATTTGCCATAATCCGGTCATGCCTGCATGTGCAAGGAAGCGTTTGGCACATTCATCGGTGGTGAGTGTAGCTGCTTCATATAACGGTAATGGACGGTTGCCAACGAGAGACATGTCTCCCAGCAGGACGTTGATGAGTTGTGGAAGTTCGTCCAGGCTGGTATTGCGAAGAAAAGCCCCTACTTTGGTAACGCGGGGATCGTTGTCAATTTTGAAAAAGGCCGGGCCTTCGGAAAGGCTTGCATTATATTGATTCAGGTGCGAAAATTCGTTGATACGCTGGTCTGCCCCGGTAAACATCGTCCGGAATTTGTAGAAATCAAAAATTCTGTATCCCCTGCCGGCTCTTTTTGCAACATAAAAAACAGATCCTTTCGATTCAATATTGATTGCAAGAGCTATCAAAAGAAAAACAGGACTTAACAGCAGCAGGGCAACCAGGGATATGCTAATGTCGAAAGCTCTTTTCAATGAAAATTGCTCCCGGAGCATCTGCGCTCTTTTTTCACCTGCATGAATTTTTTGTAGATCGATCGTACCGAGTTTTATTTTTTTCAGGAATTTAATTTTCGACATCAGGTTAATTTCATTTGCTTCCTGAAGAAAAATAATTTCATCAGCCAGTTTGTGTTTTTTGTACATATTCAGTTCCATTTCACATAAATTGCCCGCGTCTAAAACTACAGGAATGGAATACAATACCGGGTGGTTGTTTAAAAAATGACAAAAACTTTTAACCGCTTCAAACTCAAACTGGGATTCACAGAAAATAATTTCGGGGATGGCATTTTTTTCTTGCGACAAGCTGCGTTTCAGTTCTGATTTAGCATTTTCAATACTTTCTGAAGCGTAGCCTATTTTGAAGATCTTCACTAACTTCTCAATGTTAGTCGCGTTCTTTCCAATATAATAAAATCCGCTCTTATCGTAAGTAATCGTTTCGCTGATCGGATCCGATGTTATTCGATAGTGTACAAACTTGCTGTTTTTTAGGGTTGTTGTTCTGGGTAAAAAAGTAAATTCCATAAATAAGGCTAGGTTTAAAGTTTCATAAATACACGGCGATTCGATTAGTATGTTTTCATCGGATAATGATTATCAATTGTGGTTCCTTCTATCAATTCATTGATGCTGGATACCAGCTCAACGGGATTAAATGGTTTTAAAAAATATCTCAGCACTCCGTATTCTATACATTTCTCGCGGGTCTCTTCTTTATCCATGGCTGACAATGCCACAATCGGAATTGCATTGTATATTCCGCTTGAAGAAAGTTGTTGAATCAATTCCCAATTGTCCATATCCGGTAATTGGGGGTCCGCTATAATCAGGTGGGGAAAGTTTCTTTTTGAAAGCCAATACATGGCGGAACAGCCATCTGGTACCGTAACAACCTGGTATTCCTTTCCTAGTACGGTTTGTAACAAAAACCTTATTGCCTTACTATCATCAACTGCTAAAATTTGCTTTTTCATGGGCAGAAGTCATTAAGTTTTATCACTTAAAACTCAATTTCTCGTAGGATTGAAATTGGAGAGTGGCTCACATGAGGTATTGGCTTCGGCAGGAGTTAATCCTGAGGAATATGCCAAGCAAAGATTAATAGGAAATCAGAATGTTAATCAGGTATTGGGGAATTTCAAGGATGGATGGCTTTCACTTAGAAGCCTAGTATCGTAATAACCTGATTTTCAAAGGAATTGAACAGGACTTCAACGGAATTATACGATAAAAGTAGTGAAAATTTCCTACAAACCAAATATTGTTTGGGCTTTTTTGTATCCATCACAAATATGTAGATAACTGTTAAATAAAAAAATACCCATTTCATGGTATTTTACTCATTTTCTCACGTGCTGCTTTTTCCCATATTACAGATTGTTTCTTTGTTACAAATCTGTAAAAACCTATAAATACAGAGAGGTTCATGAACAGGAAATAATAAGGCAGGTACAGGGCTTTTATCATGATATTTCTGTTTGCGAAAAGCCAGCCGATAAATGCGATCAGGTAAAAAAAGAGTTGCGCATATAAAAAAAGTGAATAAAATAAACTTCCTTCGGTCAACACAATCATGACGTCGGCAATCAGCAAAATGATAAGGCAAAGAGGGCAAAGCGTCCAGCGTAAAATCCGGTGTGAAATGAATTGGAATGAAAGAACCGGATATTTAAAGATATTGAACAAATCTCTCAATATCCCCATGGCCTGGAATGCTCCGGCACTGATTCTGATTTTTCTTTTTTCCTCTTCTTTCATTGTAGCAGATGAGGTTTCTATGGCAAAAGCATCCGGTTCATACCGGATTACATATCCCCGAATACATATTTTAAGGGATTGAACAAAATCCTCGATAATGATATTTTCCCCGCTATTTTCAAATAATTCAGTTCTTACAGAAAACAATTCGCCCGCAGCACCTACGACTGAATAAAATGAGGAATCCATTTTTTTCAAAAAGGATTCATACTTCCAATAAAGTCCTTCTCCTACGCCTGCGGCCATGGTCTGTGTGGTAGTAATTATCTTTTTTTCGCCTGCAACTCCTCCGACTTCCGGATTGCTGTAATGCCTCACTATTGCTTTTACACTATTCCCGTTTAACAGCGTGTTTGCATCAGAGAAAATCACATAAGGTGTTGTTACAAATTTCATTGCCCGATTCATGGCCGCTACTTTTCCTTTTCGTTCCGGTTCATGGAGAAGCAGGATACGCTGATAATTTCGTATTATTTCCGCTGTATTATCGGAAGAGCCATCTGTAATGAAAATTATTTTCAGTTTGGATTCAGGATAATCCAGTTGAAAAGTATTATTAATCTTTTTTTCAATAAAATCCTCTTCATTAAATGCAGAAATGACAATAGATATTTCTGGTTCGAATAAAATATCTTCGACAGGGTATTTCTTTTTAGTAAAAGCATTTTTTAACTGAACCAGCAGGTAAATAATCAGTCCATAACCGACATAGCTATAGACAATAATTGACAGGCTGAACCAGAAAAGGATTTTGAGAACAGTCATTGAATTTATACCCCAATTGATTATTACAAACGCCCGAGCTCACCCTATGGTATTTTGTTGAGCAACAATCTTTTCGGAATTCGGCTCAAAATTAATAGCTGAAAAGATAGGAGGTCCAAATAATTTTACTTTTTGAAAATTATTGCTATTTTTGATGTGCTTGGAGATACACGTTCATTCACGACTGGGTACTAGCGCATAACATAGCATTATACACCGGGTGATAATAGGATCATATTATCCTCTTTATTTTTTGAAAAACCCATTGTGTGCCTCACCTCCAATATTCTTCTGTGTTTTTTGTTCAAATTTAATATCCCGAAAACCGTGCTTTACCATTTTTTAAAATGAAACCATAAAAGACTCACCGATGGATCTCATCTATCTCGTAAAAGTTTTAATACGAAGAAAGTGGATTATTTTGTTCTGCCTCTTTCTTGGAATTGCAGGAGGATTGACATTCAGATTCCTGATGCCTAAACAATACGTATCCAATGCTCAATATTCAACAGGTTTTTCTCAGACTCAGAAGGTAAGTCTGCAGTTAACTGAAATATTCGACGTTAATCAGATAGATTTCCGTTTTAATAATGTAATAGAAACGTTCAAGTCACCGGTCGTACTTGGAATGATGGCATATGATCTTTTATTACATGATCTAGAAAATTCCCGCCCATTTAGGATACTTACTGAAAAAGAAAAGCAGGACTCTGCATATCAGAAAGCCAATTTCCAAAGAGCAAAAGAAATCCTGAGTGATAAACTCAATACCCTGGAACTGTTAAGCACATACGATCCACAGGAAAAGAAAGTATGGGACCTCCTCAATCTCTACGGCTATAGTGAAGCCAGCATATTAAAAAAACTCAACGTTGACCGCGTTCCCAAAACGGACTATATTAATGTTTCATTTAGTTCGGAAAACCCTGAGCTTTCGGCTTATGTAGTAAACCGTATTGGAATTAAATTCACTGAATTTTATACTTCACTTACCTCAAATACTACAAAACAATCTTTGTATAAACTCGATAGTCTGAGAGCGAGCAAACAAAAAGAAGTCGATGATCTGAGGATGAAACTTCAAAATTATCGGGCCAAAATCGGGACTCCGAATCCCGGCGACGCTGCAACTGCTGCGATGACCGGCTACCAGGAACTGACTTCACAGCTGACTCAGCAACAAGCAAGCTTAAATGATTATAAGCAAAAGCGAAGCTCGATCATTGATCAGCTGGCTTCTCTGAATTCGGTTGCCAGCTCGCAGGCAAATAATTCCAATAATGCAGATGAAATTCTGATTCTTCGTAGGACAAACGAAAGTCTGGCTACCCAACTGGGGAAAGGAGGAAATGATCCTGATATTCAAAAAAGAATTAATGATAACCTGAATAAAATCATTCAGCTTGGTGGTTCAGGAACAAGCACAAGTACCGGTGTTGAGAAATTAGCAGAAAAAAGAGACGCGCTGATAAAAGAAAAACTGGAGCTGGAATCCAATATTGCGGCTACGAATGATAATATTGAAATGTATAAAAAAAGGGTTGAAGAATTTCATAAAACTGCATTTTCTGGTGGTGGTGAGGAGGTGGTTGCCAAGGCTTATGAAAATGACCTGGAAACAGCAAGAAAAGATTTGGAAAAATATAACAGCAGCCTGTTTGCATCACAGGATATCGATGTGGCACCTGATTTTAATTTCAAGCAGATTGTTCTCGGGCAGCCTGCTATCAAACCCGAACCCACACATGGACTATTGATTACAGCAATCTCCGGCCTGTCGATGTTTTTCCTTTCCTCGCTTTTCCTCATCATTCTGGAATTGCTGGATTCGTCATTGCGTACTCCGACTATATTTCATAAGGAAACCAAGCTGAATGTACTTACTGTGGTGAGTAAAATT
>Ga0335076_10005566_pt1 | contig 12719 bp, 15 predicted proteins | sample Lox_Sample_25_FD_206717 | JGI IMG/M metagenome (GOLD analysis project Ga0335076, IMG submission 206717) | Soil microbial communities from Loxahatchee National Wildlife Refuge, Florida, United States - Lox_Sample_2.5 | ecosystem: Environmental > Terrestrial > Soil > Wetlands | place: USA...
TACCTGGCGTGATCTGACTCCGCGGGCCAGTACCCATACCGTCGTCGTGCAGTTCGCCGAGCTCCAGGCCGCCACCGGCAGGCTGGTCCGGCTGCTCCGCACCGAGACGGCGCGGTACGACCAGATCAACGTCGTCACCGTGGAGGACAGCCTCGGTGTGCTGTCGCTGGGGTCGCAGGGACGGTACGCCCTGGTCCAGGGCGTCCAGTTCGGCTGGCTTGACGTCGGCGGCCCCGACCCGGGCCGGTTCACGCCGCTGCCCGCGGTCCCGGCCGGCCAGTACGTCAACTTTGCCGCCTGGTGACCAGGAGGTCATTCGCCGGTCGCGCCGTCGATCTGCTCGCGGAGAAAGTCGGCGTAGCCGATATGCCGCGCGTACTCCTGGATCATGTGCAGGTAGATCAGCCGCAGCGACATCAGCTCGCCGTTGTGAGTGAACTCATCGTCCAGCGACGCGTTGGCCACGGCCGCGTCGCCAGCTTGAACTCCTCGGTCAGCCGGGCGTAGTCGGCCGCCGCCCTGGCCGGGTCGGTCCGCGTGAACTCGGCCGTCTTGTCGACTCCCCGGATCACGCAGGTGCTATGAATGCCGCAGCCGCTCGGCGGAGTGGTGTTGAAGCTGGTCAGCTTTGCGGCGCCAGGCAGGTGCGACATCTGCGCAGCCGAACGCCCGACGATGATGATCAGCGAGTCGGGGGACGGCAGGCCCGCCTCGCCGGTCAGGCCCGCCTGGTGCCCGGGGTAACGGTCCGCCAGCTCGTCCGCCGGGGCACTGCACAGCAGCGCGGCGAGCGCGGGGGAGATGTAGTACTGGTCCGGGCCTGGATCGCGGGGGTCCCCGGCGGCACCGGTGAGGCAGGGCCGGTGGCCGCGACATCGGCCCGGTAAATGCCCTGCCCGTTGAACAGGTCGGTGGTGATCAGCGTCCACAACGGGTCGCGGCTGGTCGCGGTGCCTGAGGCCGCTGGTGCCCCGTGTCCAGCCAGGCGTAACGGTCGTTCTGCACGCTGACGGCGTTGACGGCCGAGATGACGGTCAGCAGCAATCCGACGCCGAGGCCGACCGCCGCTGCCAGGATGATCAGGCGGATGACGGCCTCGCGGCCGCCGCTGACCGCCAGCCGCAGACCGAGGCGGATCATCGCGCCGGTCCGGGGACGGGGTGGCCCCGGTGAGCGAGCCGACCGTGCCGTTGCGGACGACGACCTCCCGGTCGGCGTAGGCAGCGACCCGCGCGTCGTGAGTGACCAGGATCACCGTGGTCCCCTGCTCACGGGCCGCCGCCGTCATCAGGCTCATCACCAGCTAGCCCGATACCGAGTCAAGCGAGCCGGTCGGCTCGTCGGCGAACAGCACCTGCAGCCCGGTGACCAGGCCCCGGGCCAGCGCGACCCGCTGCGCCTGCCCGCCAGGATTCGGCCTACGGCGAGCTGTGGACCGAGTCCTGGCGGGCAGGCCCTCACCCCGGCCCAGTGCCGGTCGCCGCTCGGTCGGCGGCCGTATGACCTGCGGCACGCGGCGGTGTCGCTGTGGCTGAACTCCGGGGTGCCGGCGACCGAAGTGGCCCGCCGTGCCGGGCACGGCGTCGCGGTTCTGCTGAAGATTTACGCGCACTGCATCGACGGGCAAGCTGATGCCGCGAACAAGCGGATCACCGACGCCCTCGGTGCCCAGGACACCCGGCCTGGGTCCGAGTCTGGCGACGAGGGAGATGACGACAGCGCGCAGGCATCCTGAAGTGCCAGTTCAGAGGCATAAAGCCGGGCGGACGGTCGGCGTAACCGCTCCCACCGGCCCCGTCCGTGGGTTTTTCTGCCCCCGTCCGTGGACCAAGCCCTGTGCCCACGGACGCATAGCGGACGGCCACGGCGCGGAACGCCGCCTCGAATGGCGTATGTGCTGGTCAGCGGCATGGACCTCGGGTAGGAGTAGCGGGCTGTAAAACCGTCGGCTCAGCCTACGTTGGTTCGAACCCAACACCTGCCACAACACCTGCCACCCTGTTCCGCAGGTCAAAGCCGGTGACATCGGATGGTGTCACCGGCTTTTGCGTGCCGGTGCGAGCGGTTCGCGGACCGTTGGCGAAAGTCTGTGGGCCAGCTGTGGGCCAGACCGGATGGCAGGCTGGCGTTCTAAGATTTCGCTTTGAGCTGGCTAAACGTCTATCGACAGGGTTGCTGCGATGGCCCGCGGCCGGCGTTATTTGTGGGCCGTCGGCGGGCCGGGCGGGGAAGTCACGGACGTATGGCGGACGGCGTCGCGCTCATCGCGGCCGGTGCGACCGCTGGCCTTTCGGTGGGGTTGCGCGGTCGGTGTACACCGCTGGCTTTCTCGCGGACGGGCACGGACCGCGTCTTGCTGGCGGCTCGAGGACGCGGTCGATCTGCTGGTTGAGGAGGTCGTCGCGGCCGTGGATGCAGTGGCTGTAGACGGTGAGCAGGACCGCGACGCTGTGTCCGGCCCGGGCGGCGATCTGGGCGGGGTCTCCACCGCTGTTCAGCCACAGCGACAGGGCGGCGTGGCGCAGGTCGTAGGGGCGGCGGGCGAGCCCGCTGGCGGCCAGCTCAGGGCCGAGGGCGAGAATGCGGGCTGCCTGCCAGACTCGGCCGTAGACCGATTCGCTGAGCGGCCCGCCGCGGGTTCCGCGGAACAGGCGGCCGTCGGGTGCGGTGCCGTAGGCCGCGTCGTGCGCGCGGAGCATGGCGGTCAGCACCGGAGGGACCGGGACCATGCGGATCGTGCCGTCCGGCCGGTGCTTAAGCCCGCGCTGTTCATGGCTGGTGCCGCTGCTGGTCCAGGCGGCGGCGGTCCTGGGCACGGCCGCGGCGAGTCGTAGCATGCCCCACCCGGAGCCGGGCAAGTCGCAGTCGGCGAAGCGCAGGCCGACGGCTTCCTCCGGGCGAAGGGCGGCGTAGTACAGGCAGCCGAAGAAGGCGGTCATCTCCGGCTTGATACGGGCGACCATGTCTAGGAGCGCGCTGACCTGGGCGGGGTTGGCGACGATCACGGGATCGAGGGCCGCTGACGACCAAGGTATCTGCCAGGTGATGGTGTCCAGTGGGTTGTCCGGCAGCAGGCCGCCCTCGACGGCGTAGCTAAGCGCGCCGTGCAGGACGACGCGCTTACGGATGATGGTGTTGGCAGCGGCCCGGCTGCCATCCAGCCGGAATCTCAACGCCTCCAGCGCGGTGCGCAGCACGGCCGGCTCACTGAGGTAGCCGATGGGCAGCGATGCTTGCTGTGCCCAGTCCAGGATCTGCGCGGCCGGACTGTTCGGCCCGGCTGGGCGGGCAGGATTGAAGGCATACTGGTACAAGGCCGTGCGCAGCTCGCGCGGCCCTGGCCTGTCACGGGCGTTCGGCCGGGTGAGTACGGGCGTGACCGTCGCGAGTGCTTCGGCCAGGCTGGCCCGGGAGTGCGCGGCCAGGGACGGCCACTTCATCACCGCGAACGCGGTGGCCTCCTGGTACCAGGTGACGATCGCGGGTTCCGGGAGGCTCCACGCCGCCGGCTCGCCGGTCAGCGGATCGAAGTCCAGGCCCATCCGGGCGGCGCGGACCAGTTCGGCCCGGTAGCTGTCGGCGAGCTTCCTGGTGGTGAACGATTTTGACCGGCTGCGGGCCGCCGCCCGCCAGCGGACCTCGAATGGCTTGCGCCGCCCGGGTCGGCGCCGGATCGCGTGCACACTCACATCGAATACATCGAACCCGTTCACGGTTGCCCCCTATCTTGCGCCCGATCTCGCGGCGGCCATCACACGCGCAGATCAGGCGCAACTCAGCTTTCAAGCCATGGTCGCTCACACTCCTAATCTGACTCGCTCACCGACGCACAGCTGAGGGGTCCATTAAGGCAGTGACCTGGGTTTCCGAGTGCCAAGGACACACTCCGCGAGTTGCGGAAGGACACCGCGCCGAGCTCGACGCCGCAGTTGCGCCCGCCTCCATCGGCATCGCCGCCCGCTGACTCCCGGGCCGGATGACCTGTCCGCACCTTCACCGGAACGCTCATCCCCATGGCGGTCGCCGCTATTACCGGGCACGAGCCGGGTGCCACGCCCGCGCCACGATCGGCGCAGCGGCCCGTACCCGCTTGTACCTGGCCCCTGTGCTGGATCCGCCCGGGGTGGGATGGGCCTCGGAGACGCCAAGCTCGCGGCCAGCATCGGCCTGGTACTCGCCTGGGGAAGCTGGAGCGAGCTGTTCCTCGGCGCGCTGGCAGGGCCGCTCCTGGGCGCCGCGTACGCGCGGGTGCTGTCGGCAAGGCGCGGGCCAGCCGGCCCGGTGTACCTGCCGCTGGGGCCGTTTCTCCTGGCCGGCGCATTCGTGGCCATCGCGCTGTTACCGCTGCGGTCTTCAGCTCCCGCGCCACGTCTTCACACGCCATGGCGGAAGAATGGTGTAGATGCCATCAGGCTCCTGGCTCCGTGAGGCGCTCGAGTGCCTTGGCGGCCTCCGGATTGCCCGCTGCCAGAGCCCGCGCCATTGCGGCATGCGCACGGTCCCGGACATCTTGCGCCGGATGGGCCAGGTGGCTGACGGCGAGTTCAGCTAGAGCGGAGGCTGCCGTGTCCGCAGGGCTGACGGCTTTCGGGTCCGGGATGTTCGCCCCAGGGCCAATACAAGTTCGCCCAATCATCACCGGGCGCCCCGTAACGTGAGCCGCAGCCGGGGATCGAGGCGCGCCGGGTCAAGGCTGTCTCCGGCAAGCCAGTCCGCTACTGCCGCGGCGTCCGCGTCGGTGAGCACGGGCCCGATGCCGATCGCGGTCCCGCGCGGCCGGCGGCCCAGGTCGCATGGCTGCACCATCAGGTAGGCGCCGCTGTCATGGCCCGGCGCCCGCAGGCATCGCTCAGCCCGCAGCACGCAGCCTGTGCTGATCAGCACGCCGTGCGGGCAGCGCCCGGTGGCGGCGCCCAGGTGATGCAGGAGCGGCCCTGCTGACCTGGCACACGGCCCTGCCCGGCAGACGACCGCGTTGAATGGCTCATCGTTCACGCTTGCTCCCTCGTCGAGGCGGTATCAATATGGAAACGATAATCATATTCATTTTGCCGGGCTAGGCGGAGGTCCGCCTGCCCGTCGGCGGGCAGGCCCGCTACCCCCCGGAGTGCGCAGGGCACAGGCCGGTCAGCTCGACGGCGCACCTGGTGAGGGTGAAGCCGGCTTCGGCGGCCACGTGCTTGGCCCAGTCCCGGACCTCGGTCCCGTCCACCGCGACGGCCAGCCCGCAGACCCGGCACGTGAGGTGGAAGGTCGCGCTGCTGGCCCGGAGGCGGTAGCGGCTCTCGCCGCTGGGCGTGTGGATCGTGTCGACGTCGCCGCGCTCGGCCAGGATGTGCAGGTGCCGGTACACCGTCGCGAGCCCCACCTGCTGGCCACGGTCGCGCAGGGCGCGGTGAACGTCCCGCGCACCGCTGAAGGCGCGCATCCCCGACATGACCGCGGCGATGGCGTCGGCCTGCCTGGTGGACCGAACTCTTGTCCCGCGCAGCTGCGGCACCCGGACTCCCGGCGGCTCGTGATCCTTCTGCCACTCTCTTAATGAAAATGACTACCATAACCGTATTCATTTGCCAACCCCTGCGGGGTTGGAGCTGTGCTGCCTGCTCGTCATGGCCCTGGCCGCCGGCATGACCGTCCCGTGGCGTGCGCCCTGCTCATGTCCGCGCTGATGACCGGCCCGGCCGCCGCGGCGCGGTCCTTCGCGAAACGCCCTGGCCGCTGCCGCCCTGGCCGCCGCCTCGATCGTCATCGCGCTCTCCTGCGGCGGCAACTGGCCGGCCGGGTTCCGCGTCGGCGTCATCGCTGCCGGGTTCTTTCTGCCCGGCTAGGGCGGGCCGCCGTGCGCCGGCGCTGGCCGGACAGGTCGGCGCGCGTTCCCCGTTCCCTGGGCAAGCCGGCGGTGCCGCTACGAGCGATTCAATTCACATGGAACGAGGCATGGTTTCCAGGTTTCCCGCCGGCCGCCCCAGGAGGAGTGCGCGGCGGGCTGGGGTTAGCCCGCGGCTTGCCTGGGAGGGCGATGCCGGATCCAGGGGACCTGGGCAGCCCGCCATCTCGGGACCGTGTTTCACGGGCCCGTCATTGGCGGGCACAGGCACCTGGTGCTCGATCCAGGAGGCCAGATCGTCGCCGGATCGCATCCGCCAGAGGCATATTGCGCCCTGGTGCGCGGTTCCCTGGTCAGCCGGGCGGCCCGCGCTTGCCATCGCCCACCGCGATGACCTGGAGCCGACGCACGCCCGCAACGATGCCGTGCTCAGGCTCGGCCGGGACTCCGGCGGGTTCTTCTACCCGGTCCGCTTGGTCTACCCGTTCGACGGCCCGGCCGCTGCCGACGAACTGGGCCGGGTCGCCGCCGCGGGTGCCGCCTGGCTCAAGCTGCATCCGAACGTGCAGCGCTTCGACGTCGCCGCCCCCGTCGTCGCGGAACTGGTCCGCAACGCCGCGCGGCGGGAACTCCCGGTCCTGTTCGACGCCTACTCGCCGTGGGACGCGAACCAGCCGGCCAGGTTCGCCGGCCTCGCGACGGCTGTGCCCGAGGCCAGCATCATCCTCGCGCACGGCCCGGGCTTCCCGCAGCTGCTGTTCTACGACATCCTGGCCCGCCATCCCGGGTGGCGGCGCGACGTGTGGATCGACATCTCTGTCACTGGCCCGGTGCTGTCCGGCGGCCCGTTCGCCGAGAAGTTCGTCTGGGTGCTGCGCAAGGTCGGCGTCGACCGGGTCATCTTCGGCGGCGACTACCCGCTCGACGAGCCCCCGGCCGCTGTGCGCGCGGTCATCAGCCGCGGTTTCACGGACGGGGAACTGGCGGCCATCTTGCGCCGCAACACCGCCGCCCTGCTCAAGGACGAGCCCTAGCCGGGTCCGGCCAGCGCAGCAGCGGCAGTGCGGTTGACTCGTGCATGCCTCCGATGACGTGGCCCACCTGGCGGCGCAACTGCCCGGAGTAACCGAGGGGGCTGGGAGAAGTCCGGCGGGAATCGCGCATGGCAGGCCACGGGCAAGGGTTTCGCCTTGGAGCACCCGTTCCGTAAGGCGGGCATCAAGCGCTGCGCCGACAAGGGGCCGCCGACTGGGGAGACCGGCTGACTGCCGCGGAGAGGAGCCCGCTGCCTAAGCCGAAGTTACTTGGCGGTGGCACGTCATCCATGGCGCTGACCTGGGGCTTCGCGAGTTTCAGTGTCATGTCTTCTGACTACATCGCCTGCCAGCGCAAACTCGCATCATGGTAGCGCGTCATGGTTGAGGTTTTTCTGTGCAGAAAAACCTTGCCCTCCTCGGCGTTCTCGCAGGTCAGGAAGGGAATATCTGCACATAGTGACGGTAACTTCGGCCTAAGCGGCCCTTGTCAGGCTTGGCCACCGGGCATGGCTAACCTGTCCCGGCGCAGGCGCGTCCGGGCGCTACCCGCCTGCGGCCCCGGCCCCTGTGTCGGTGCCCGGCCCCTGCGAGAGCAGGCCCCGCCCGGGCAGGAGGGGAAGTACCTGCGCGCCGAGCCGGGCGATGTTCTCCTGGACGGCGGCGGGGTCGCCGCTGCCCTCGACCATGCAGATCAGGTGATCGATCCCGGTGCGGCGCGCGGTTGCGGTCATGGCCTTCGCGCAGTCGGCGGCGGTGCCGACTGGGTGTGCCCTGCTCAGCCATTCGGCGTAGCCGTCCGGGTCACGGGCCGCGCGCGCCCGGCCGTCCACGGGCACGTATCCGGCCAGCCCCGGTCCCAGCCACCGGGGAAGCCGTGCGCGCAGCAGCCCCCTGGCCTCCGCCCGGGAATCGGCGACCTGCGCGACGATCGCCGCCACGTGCCCGCCCGCCGGGCGGGTCCCGTGCCGTGCCGCCGCAGCCGCGTACCGCTGCATCATCTCCCGCTTGCCCTCGTCGCCGGCGTGCAGCCCGAGCAGCACCGGCAGCCCGCGGGCCGCGGCGAGCTCCGCCGTGGCCGCCGAGGTCGCCGCCACGACGACCGGCGGGTGCGGGCGCGTCCGCGGCCGGGGCACCACCGGGACCTCGCGGAACCGGAAGAACTCGCCCGCCGCGCTCACCCGGTCGCGGGACAGCGCCGCCAGCAGCAGGTCCAGCCCCTCGGCGAACCCGCGCTCGTAGCGGTCCAGTCCCGTGCCGAGGACCTCGAGTTCCAGCCACGGGCCGCCGCGTCCCACGCCCAGCCGGAACCGGCCGCCCGAGACCTGGTCAAGCAGCGCCGCCTGCTCGGCCAGGGCGACGGGATGCCACGCCGACAGCACGCTCACCGCCGTGCCCACGTCCACGCGGCTGGTCTGTCCCAGCAGGTACCCGGCCAGCGTCACCGCCGAGGGGCAGATGCCGTAGGACATGAAGTGATGCTCGGCCAGCCACACGTCGTCAAAGCCCGCCTGCTCGGCGGCGACGGCCGCCTGCACCGTCGCCGCCAGCACCTCGCCGTCCGACTGGCCGGGAAACCTGGCCGCCAGCAGGAACACCCCAACCCGCATCCCCCTACTGTGACAGCAAACGGCCCAGGCCCGCGGGCAACCGGGTATGACGCGCACAGCCCACCGGGGCTGCGTCTGCAGCCGCGAGCGGCTGCGCGGCCAGTAGGCTCAGCTCGATGTGGCGGCGGACAGTGTCGTGGACCTCCCGTGCGCTGCTGAAGCAGGGCGCCGCGGACAGGACCGCGAGGATGGCCGCGGCCTGCCTGGTGGAGCGGGTCCTGGTCCCCTGCGCCTCCGGCATCCGGCCCCTGGTGCCGTGAGGGTCGTGCGGCACCGGGAAGCCCCGCCGGGCGGGAACGCCGGCGCCGGTCCCGGTCCCTGGCGATGCCTTACCTCCCCTTGCGCCCGGTTAATGGAAATGATTACCATATCGGTATTCACTTTCAACTGGTGCCGCCAGCCGGCTTCCCCATTTTTGGAGTCCCAAGGTCATGAGAACCCGTTCCGGTCTGCTCGCTGCCGCCGTGCCCTTGGCGGCGGTGCTGATGGCGAGCGCCTGCTCATCGTCGTCGTCCTCGCCCGGCACTGCCGCCAGCAGCTCCGCGGCCGCCAGCAGCTCGGCGGCTGCCGCGCCCGCCGCCAAGATCACGGTCATCGGGGCCGAGAACGAGTACGCCAACGTGCTCTCGCAGGTGGGCGGGCAGTACGTGCAGGCCTCCTCGATCCTGAGCAACCCGAACACCGACCCGCACACGTTCGAGGCGAGCCCGGCGGTGGCCCGGGAGCTCAGCGCGGCCAAGCTGATCGTGCAGAACGGCGTCGGCTACGACGACTGGGCCACCACGATGGAGAACGCCGACCCCAACGCCGGCCGCGAGGTCATCAACGTCCAGCACCTGCTCGGCCTGCCGGACAGCACGCCCAACCCGCACCTGTGGTACAACCCGACCACGATGCCGAAGGTGGCAAGCGCAATCGCCACCGACCTGGGGAAGATCGACCCCGCGCACGCGTCTTACTTCAAGGCCAACGCGGCCACGTTCACTGCCAGCCTGGCGCTGTGGACCAAGGCCATCGCGGCGTTCAAGGCCAAGTACCCGGGCACGCCGGTCGCGACGACGGAGCCGGTCGCCGACTACATGCTGCAGGCCGCCGGCACCGACAACCTGACGCCCTTCACGTTCCAGGCCGACATCATGAACGGGGTCGACCCCTCCCCGCAGAACGTGGCGCTGCAGAACTCCCTGTTCACCGATCACAAGGTCAAGGTGTTCGTCTACAACCAGCAGGTCACCGACTCGCTGACCGAGTCCTTCATCAAGCTGGCGCAGCAGAACGGCATCCCGGTCATCGGCGTCTACGAGACCATGCCCACCCCCGGCTACACCTACCAGACCTGGATGGAAGCCGAGGTGAACGCCCTGAACAAGGCCGTCGCCAGCAAGGTCTCCACGGAAAAGCTCTGATGACAGTGCCCTGGAAGACAGAGCAGGCGGTGCAGGAACTGCTGCGGCTGGAGGGGATCAGCGTCCGGCTCGGCGGGCGGGAGATCCTGCGCGACGTCTCGTTTACCGTCGGCCCGGGCGAGTTCACCGGGCTGATCGGCCCTAACGGGGCGGGGAAGACCACCCTGCTGCGGGTGATCCTCGGCCTGCAGCCTCCCACCGCCGGCCGGGTCCTGCTGAACGGCAGGCCCCGGCCCCGGCGGGGCGGGGAGCGGCTGATCGGGTACGTGCCGCAGAAGCTGGCCATTGACCCGGACATGCCGCTGCGGGCCCGGGACGTGGTCTCGCTGGGCATCGACGGGAACCGGCTCGGTTTCCCGCTGCCGTCGGCGGCGAGGCGCGAGCTGGTCGACGAGGCGCTCCGCGCGGTGGAAGCCGAGAGGTACGCCGACGCGCGGGTCGGCGAGCTGTCGGGCGGAGAGCAGCAGCGGGTGATGATCGCTCACGCCGTGATCGCCCGGCCGCGGCTGCTGCTGCTGGACGAGCCGCTGGCCAACCTGGACCTGCGCAGCGAGCAGGGCATCGTCGCGGTGCTCGCGCGGCTGGCGCGCGAGCAGCGGATCGGGGTGCTGATCTCCGCCCACGACATGAACCCGCTGATGGCCGAGACTTCCGCCGTGGTGTACGTGGCCGGGGGCCGGGCCGCGGCGGGACGCACCGGCGAGGTCATCCGCGCCGACGTGCTCACCGCCCTGTACGGCAGCCAGGTCGACGTGCTGCGCGTGCAGGGCCGGGTGATCGTGGTCGCCGGCGAGGCACCGCAGCCGGGCGACCCCGTGGGAGCGGGCGCAGTCGCGCGACCGGACGGGAGCTGAGCGCCGTGCACTACATCTTCGAGCCCGGCCTGTTCAGCAGCGGCCCGGTGCGCACCGCGGTCCTGGTCGGCACCGTGGTGGCGGTCACCTCGGGCGTCATCGGGGTGCTCACGGTCATCCGCGGCCAGTCGTTCGCCGGCCACTCGCTCGCCGACGTCGCCACGACCGGCGGGGCAGGAGCGTTCCTCATCGGCGTCAACCAGTTCTGGGGGTTCCTGATCGCCGGCGTCGCCGGCGCCGCGATCATGGAGCTGATCGGCGTCCAGCGCCGCCGCGGCCGCGACGTCGCCACCGGGGTGGTGCTCGGCGCCGCGCTCGGCGCCGCGGCGCTGTTCCTCTACCTGGGCACCCAGACCAGCAGCACGACCGGGGCGTCGTTCACGATCCTGTTCGGCTCCATGTTCGTGATCAGCCCTGACACGGTCCCGGCGCTGATCGCGTCCGGGATCGTCGCGCTGGCCGTGGTGGCGGTGCTGTCCCGGGTGCTGCTGCTCACCTCGCTCGGCCCCGACCTGGCCGCCGCCCGCGGCGTGCCGGTGCGGGCGGTCGGCATCGCCTACCTGATGGCGCTCGCCGTGGCGGTGTCGCTGTCCGCGGTGGCCATCGGCGCGGTGCTGTCCACCGCCCTGCTGATCGGCCCCGCCGCCACGGCGCTGCGCGTCACCAAGCGCCCGGGCCTGGCGATGGCGGCCTCGGCGCTGACCGGGACCGCCGCCACCTGGCTGGGCATCCTGCTGGCCTACGACAGCTTCTACTGGTCATCCAGCGGCCGCGGCTGGCCGGTCAGCTTCTTCGTCGTCGCCCTGGTGCTCATCGCCTACCTGCTCAGCTACGCCCGGCGCCCCAGCCGCGGCCGGCGGGCCGGCCGCGCCGCGGAGGCCAGGAAGGTACTCGTTGAAGGATAAGGAGGAGCCGGCGTGTTCTCCAGCCTGATGATGAACACCTGGATCGCGGCCAGCATCGTCGCCGTGATCGCCGGCGTGACCGGGTTCTTCGCGGTGCTGCGCGGCCAGTCGTTCGCCGCGCACGCCATCCCCAACGGGGCCTTCGCCGGCGCGGCCGGCGCGGGACTGCTCGGCCTGAACGTCATCTGGGGCCTGGCCGTCTTCGCGCTGGCCGGCGCGCTCGGCATCGGGGCGCTCGGACGCCGGGCCCGGCAGGACGTGGTCACCGCGCTCGTCCTGGTGCTCATGCTCGGCACCGGGGCGCTGTTCCTCAGCCTCAGCACCGAGTACGCCGAGGTGACCTACTCGCTGCTGTTCGGCGAGGTATTCGGGGTCAGCCCGAACGTGCTCGTGCCGATCGCCGTCCTCGGCGCCGTCAGCGTCGCGGCCATCGCGGTGATCTACCGCCCGCTGCTGCTCGCGTCGGCGCTGCCGGAGGTCGCCGACGCGCGGGGCGTCAGCACCCGCCAGATGGACCTGTGCTTCCTGATCGTGATGGCCCTGGCCACCACCATGACGGTGCCCGTCGTGGGCGCCCTGCTCGTGTTCGCGCTGATGATCGGCCCGGCCGCCGCGGCCCGGTCGTTCACCCGGCGGCCCGGCTACGCCATCGCCGTGGCCACCGGCATCGCCCTGGTCACCGTCTGGGCCGGCATCGCGCTGTCCTACCGCACGAACTGGCCGCTCGGGTTCTACGTCGGCGTCATCGCCGCCGGGTTCTTCCTCCTTGGGCAGGCCTGGACGGCCGTCCGCCGGCACGGCGTCCGCGGCAGGACCCCGGCGGCGCCCGTCCCCGCAGATACATGCTGAGCACGGGCGCTGCCCCACGGCAGGGCGTGCACCGTGCCCTGTCGGGGGCGGGCCGTGCACGCGAACGGCTGCTGGCGCCGCCTGGCGCCAGCAGCCGTTCCGCTACCTTCTCTCAGCAGTCGACGAGCTCGGGGCTCTGGTTGAGGAGCTGGGCCCGCGGCGAGGTGAACGCCGCGTAGGCGGCGGCCGCGGCCGGGCGGAAGACGGCGGCGCGGTGGCAGTTCTGGAACG
>Ga0335076_10005567_pt1 | contig 12718 bp, 5 predicted proteins | sample Lox_Sample_25_FD_206717 | JGI IMG/M metagenome (GOLD analysis project Ga0335076, IMG submission 206717) | Soil microbial communities from Loxahatchee National Wildlife Refuge, Florida, United States - Lox_Sample_2.5 | ecosystem: Environmental > Terrestrial > Soil > Wetlands | place: USA: Florida...
CCCGAGCAGGTCAAGGGATTGCCTGCCGACGAGCGCTCGGACATCTTCTCCCTGGGCGCGGTGCTCTACGAGATGCTGTCGGGGAAGCGCGCCTTCAGGCGCGACACCCAGGTGGAGTCGCTGAACGCGATCCTCAAGGAAGACCCCCCCGAGATCTCGGGGCCGATCGTCCCCCCGGCTCTCGAGCGCATCACGAGGCGCTGCCTGGAGAAGGACCCCGCCGAGCGCTTCCGCTCGGCCCACGACGTGGCCCTCGCGCTCGAGGCCTCGTCTGCCGCGGGCGCCACGCCCCCGCCCGAGCCGCGGCCGCGTCGTTGGCTCAGACCTGCGGCCGCGCTCCTGGCTCTGCTCGCCTGCGCCGCCTCGGGCTTCCTCGCCGGCCGGACGCGCCGCGGCGACAGCGTGCCCGAGTTCCACCAGCTGACGTTCCGCCGCGGCGGGATGTGGTCGGCGCGCTTCACTTCGGACGGACGCACCGTCGTGTACGGCGCGCGCTGGGACGGCGAGCCGTTCCGCGTCTTCTCGTCCCGGATCGAAGGCCCGGAAGCCGTCGCGCTGCCGCTGCCCGACGCCGACGTGCTCGCCGTCAGCTCGCGCGGCGAGCTGGCGATCGCGCTGCGACGTCCCTACCTGGAGTATTTGCCCTTCAGCCTGGCCACGCTCGCCACCGCGCCGCTCGTGGGAGGCGGCACGGCGCGAGAGCTGGCTCACGACGTCCAGTCGGCCGACTTCTCTCCCGACGGCGCGCAGATGGCGATCGTCCGTCGCGTCGTCGGAGAGCGGCGGCGGCTCGAGTATCCGATCGGCACGGTGCTCGCGGAGTCGTCGACGGGCTTTGCGGGCGTGCGCATCTCACCGGACGGCAGGCACCTCGCGCTCCTGGAAAGGAGGGGACAGGGCGCACAGGTCGTGGTCTTCGATCTCCAGGGCCGCAAGACCGTTCTCGCCGAGGAAACGACGTGGATGGCGGCCTGGGCGCCGGATGGAGCCGAGCTCTGGTACGGCGCCGGCGGTGTCCTGAGGGCCGTCGATCTGCAGGGCCGGAAGCGCTCGCTCATGTCGCTGCCCGAAGGCGTCAACGTCGCGGACGTCTCCCGCGATGGACGGATGCTGATGGTCGTGTCTCGCGACACCGGCGGAATCCGGTGCCTCGCGCGCGGAGAGGCGACGGAGCGCGATCTCTCCCTCTTTTCCCCCTCGAACTCTCTCGACATCTCGCGCGACGGGACCCGGCTGCTCTTCACCGACCTGGGTGTCGGAGGCCGGCTCGCGACCTACCTGCGTGAGACGGACGGCTCCTCGGGCCCGATTCGCCTGGGGGAAGGGCGGGCGGAGTCGATCTCGCCGGACGGGCAGTGGGCCATCGCGAGGACGAAGTCGGATGGGCAGGTGCTGCTGCCTGTCGGCGTCGGTGAGGCGCGCGAGATCGACACGCAGGGTCGGCCCTGCGACGACGCGCATTGGTTCCCGGACGGCCGGCGCATCCTGCTGAGCTGCTCCGACGCAGGACGAGACTCTCGCGAATACGTCCGAGCCAAAGACGGCGGAGAGCTGAAGCCCGTGACGCCCGAAGGAACCTGGTGCGAAGGGCTCTCGCCCGACGGTCGCGAGGCGGCCTGTGTGGACCCGGAGGGCAAGGGCTGGATCTACCCGACTGAGGGCGGCGCGCCCCGGCCGCTGCCCCCGCTCGAGGGGACTCCGCTGCAGTGGTCGGCGGACGGCCGCTCCCTTTTCGTGGCGGGCGCCACCCAGGAGAGCCCGCTGCGGATGCCGATCTTCCGGCTGGAGATCGGATCGGGTCGTCGTTCGCTCTGGAAGGAGCTGCAGCCTCCCGATCCGGCCGGCATGACGAAGCTCGACGTGTGGGTGGCGCCCGACGGCCGCGCCTACGCCTACGCGTACAGGCGGCTCTTGTCCGACCTCTACCTCGTCGAGGGGCTTCGATAGGCAGGACCGCAACGCAAACCGCCTCGCCCTCGCATCGCCCGGTTGACGTCTTTTCATGGATCGGTTGCGTCGGTCGTTTCGTCCACTCCTTCGACTCCCACCTCTTCGAGAAGCGCAAAGGCTCGGTCGAGGCCCGGGGTGTCGCGGAGCAACGGGGCGGAGGATCGCGCGATGAGCAGGCGGACTTGGCTGACAGTGGTAGCGGTCGTGGCCCTGGCCTTCGGGCTGGGGGCGGTCAAGGTGGTGCAGATCCAGGCGATGGTGGCGCAGGCGGCGTCCTTCCAACCGCCGCCCGAGGCCGTGACGACGACGGTCGCGCGCGAAGAGCCGTGGCCGACGACGATCTCGGCGATCGGGACCGCGAAAGCCGTACGCGGCGTCGTGCTGAGCGCCGACCTGCCGGGAGTCGTGGAGGAGCTGGCCTTCGATTCGGGCAGCCCCGTGCGCGCGGGCGAGGTGCTGGTCCGGCTCGACGCGCGCCAGGAACGGGCGCAGCTCGCAGCGGCTAAGGCGCAGCGCGACCTCGCGAAGGTCAACCTGGACCGCATCGCCGGGCTGGTGGCCCAGGGCATCGTGGCCCAGGCCGATCTCGACCGCGCGAGCGCCGAGCACAAGCAGGCCGAGGCGCGCGTCGGCGAGATCTGCGCCACGATCGAGCGCAAGCAGATCCGGGCGCCGTTCGCCGGCGTGCTGGGCATTCGCCAGGTCGACCTCGGACAGTACCTGAAGGCGGGCGACCCGATCGTGCCGCTGCAGGCGCTCGACCCGATCTACGTCAACTTCTCGGTGCCGCAGCAGCAGGTCGCCGAGGTGCGCGTCGGCCGCGAGGTGCGGGTGACGACGGCGGGGAACGAGGCCGCCGCGAGCGCCGGGCGGATCACCGCCGTCGACGCGGTCGTCGACTCGGCCACCCGCAACGTCCAGGTGCAGGCGACGCTCGCGAACCCGCGCGGCGAGCTGCGCCCGGGGATGTTCGTCGAGGCGCACGTGGCGACGGGGCAGCGGGCCCAGCTCGTCGTGCTGCCTGCCTCCGCCATCAGCTACGCGCCTTACGGCGACTCGGTCTTCGTCGTGGGTGCGGCGAAGGGGCCGGGCGGCGAGGCCATGAAGGCCGTCACCCAGCAGTTCGTGAAGCTGGGGCCGGCGCGAGGAGACCAGGTCGCGGTGCTGTCCGGGCTCTCGGCGGGCGCCGAGGTCGTGAGCTCGGGTGCGTTCAAGCTCAGGAGCGGCGCCCCGGTTCGGGTCAACAACGAAGTGCAGCCCACGAACGACCCGCGTCCGCGTCCGGAGGACAACTGATGCGCTTCACGGACATCTTCGTGCGCCGGCCGGTGCTGGCTGTCGTCGTCAACCTCGTGATCCTGATCGCGGGGCTCTGGTCGATCCGCTCGCTGAGCGTGCGGCAGTACCCGCGCAGCGACATCGCGGTGATCCGCGTCTCGACCGCGTACGTGGGCGCGAGCGCCGACCTCGTGCGCGGCTTCATCACCACGCCGCTCGAGCGCGTGATCGCCAGCGCCGACGGCATCGACTACCTCGAGTCGTCGAGCGCCTCCGGCCTCAGCATGATCACGATCCACCTGAAGCTCAACTACGACACGAGCGCGGCGCTGACGCAGGTCCAGGCCAAGGTGGCGCAGGTCCGGAACGACCTGCCGCCCGAGGCGCAGGCGCCGGTGATCGAGCTCGAGACGGCCGACTCGCAGTTCGCGGCGCTCTACATCGGCTTCGCCTCGAACGAGCTCGACCAGAACCAGATCAGCGACTACTTGACGCGCGTGGTGCAGCCGCGGCTCAGCGCGATCTCCGGTGTGCAGCGCGCCCAGATCCTGGGCGACCGCACCTTCGCGATGAGGGTGTGGCTGAAGCCCGACCAGATGGCGGCGCTCGGGATCTCGCCCTCCGACGTGCGCGACGCGCTCGCGAAGAACAACTACCTCTCGGCGCTCGGCCGCACCAAGGGCTCGATGGTCTCGGTCAACCTGATCGCGAACACGGCGCTCGAGACGCCCGAGGAGTTCCGCCAGCTCGTCGTGAAGCAGAAGGACGGCGTCGTGGTCCGGCTCGGCGAGATCGCGGACGTGGTGCTCGGCGCGCAGAACTACGACGAAGACGTGCGCTTCGACGGACAGACCGCGACCTTCATGGGCGTCTGGGTGCTGCCCACGGCGAACTCGCTCGACGTGATCAAGGCGGTGCGCGCGGAGATGAAGGGGATCCAGGAGCGGCTTCCCTCGGGGATGCGGGCGGGCATTCCGTACGACGCGACCGCGTACATCCAGGACGCGCTCGACGAGGTGCTGAAGACGCTCAGCGAGACGCTGCTGATCGTCGTGCTGGTGATCTTCCTGTTCCTGGGCTCGGTGCGCGCGGTGCTGATCCCGGTGGTGGCGATCCCGGTGTCGCTCGTCGGCGCGGTGTTCCTGATGATGGCGGCCGGCTTCACCATCAACCTGCTGACGCTGCTCGCGATCGTGCTGTCGGTCGGGCTGGTGGTGGACGACGCGATCGTGATGGTCGAGAACGTGGAGCGGCACCTGCAGCAGGGCGCGCCCCCGCTGGTGGCGGCGCGCGAAGCCGCCCGCGAGCTGGTCGGGCCGATCGTGGCCATGACGATCACGCTGGCGGCCGTCTACACGCCGGTCGCGATCCAGGGCGGGCTCACGGGCGCGCTCTTCCGCGAGTTCGCGTTCACGCTCGCGGGCGCCGTGATCGTGTCCGGCGTCGTGGCGCTCACGCTGTCGCCGATGATGGGCTCGCGCCTGCTGCGCAGCGGCGACGCCGAGCGCGGTTTCGCCGGCTTCGTGAACCGCCGCTTCGAGGCCGTGCGCGCCTGGTACACGCGAGCGCTCGCCTGGACGCTCGCCGACCGCGGCGCCGTGCTCTGGCTGTGGGGGCTCGTGGTCGCGCTGATGCTGCCGCTCTACCTGTTCTCGGCCAAGGAGCTCGCGCCGATGGAGGACCAGGGCGTGGTCTTCGGCATCGTGCAGGCGTCGGCCAACTCGACGCTCGACCAGACGAAGCTCTTCGCCGCGAAGGTCCAGGACGTGTACGCGTCCTTCCCGGAGACGGCGAACACGTTCGAGATCATCTCGCCCACCAGCGGTTTCGGCGGGATGGTCACGAAGCCGTGGAGCGAGCGCAAGAAGACGACGCAGCAGCTGCTGATGGAGTCGGCGCGCAAGCTCTCGACGATCGCGGGCGTGCGTGTGATCCCGATGACGCCCCAGCCGCTGCCGGGCGGCGGCGACTTCCCGGTGGACCTGGTGATCGCCTCGACGGCCGAGCCGGAGCGGCTCGTCGAGATCGCCGGCAAGCTGGTCGGCAAGGCATTCGGCAGCGGCCTCTACTTCTTCGCGGACTCGGACCTGAAGTTCGACCAGCCGCAGGCGGAAGTCGTCTTCGACCGCGACAAGCTGCGCTCGCAGGGCGTGGACCTGAGCCAGGTGGGCCGCGACCTGTCGACGCTCCTCGGCGGCGACTACGTCAACCGCTTCAGCATCCAGGGCAGGAGCTACAAGGTGATCCCGCAGGTGAAGCGGGACGGCCGGCTGACGCCCGAGCAGCTCAGCCAGATCCACGTGACGGGGGCGGGCGGGAAGCTCGTGCCGCTCTCGACCTTCGCGACGCTCAAGACCACCACCGAGCCGCGCGAGCTCAAGCGCTTCCAGCAGCTCAACGCGGTGCGGATCCAGGGCGTCACACCGCCGACCGTGCCGCTCGACCAGGCGCTCGCGGTGCTGGAGAAGGAAGCGGCGGCGATCCTGCCGCCGGGCTTCACGATCGACTACGCCGGCGAGTCGCGGCAGCTCCGCAGCGAGGGCGGCCGCTTCCTCGCGACCTTCCTGCTCTCGGCGATCCTGATCTACCTCGTGCTCGCCGCGCAGTTCGAGAGCTTCCGCGACCCGTTCATCGTCCTCGCGGGCTCGGTGCCGCTCGCGCTCTCGGGCGCGCTCGTGTTCTCGTTCCTCGGCTTCACGACGCTCAACATCTACAGCCAGGTGGGGCTGATCACGCTCGTCGGGCTGGTCGCGAAGAACGGGATCCTGATCGTCGAGTTCGCGAACCACCTGCAGGAGCAGGGCCGAAGGAAGCTCGACGCCGTGATCGAGGCGGCGGCGACGCGGCTGAGGCCGATCCTCATGACGACGGCTGCGACCGTGGTGGGGCACTTCCCGCTCGTGCTCGCGACGGGGCCTGGGGCCGGCGCGCGCAACAGCATCGGCACCGTGCTCGTGAGCGGGATGGTGATCGGCACGTTCTTCACGCTCTTCGTGGTGCCGGCGGTCTACCTCGTGCTCGCGAAGACGCGGACGGCCGTCGAGTCCGAGCCGCGCCTCGCGCCCGTCGTCGAGCTCGCCGCCTGATGGCCGGAAGGCCTGCTGCCAGTCGGACAGCCGGCCTCGGCGGGAAACAGGACAGGATTCGTATAAGTCACGCCCTATCAACGCGGATCGCCCGGTATGCGGCTTGCGTATCAACCGGGCGTGATGAAGATCCTGCACCACCGCGCGACTCGCCACTTCATCGCCCTTTTCGTCGGATGTCGGTGTGGTAAGCGTTTTATGCACCGACTGGACCGCCCGGTCGTCGCCTGCCTGTCGTGTGGGCGCGTGGACGACTTGGGGCGTATCTTCGACAAGCTCCGTGCGGCGCGAGACGCCGAGCGGAGAAGGGCTCCGAAGGCGGCGCGTCGCGCGAGAACTCGCGCCGCCTGAGCCACCGCGTCCGGGATTCGGCCTCCTGAAAGGCCCCTCCGAGGGCCCACGGTAGAATGCCGTGGTGAGGGGGGCCACGCGGGCGGCGAAGAGGCTCTCAGGGGACAAGGCCCGGGGTCTGAGCCCCCGCCTGCTGCGTGCCTTGCTGCCAGAGGTCTGGGCGCTCATGCGCCCGCGCCGCTACGTGCTGGCCGTCGCCTTCGTGCTGATGGCGGTGAGCCGCGCCGCAAGCCTCTTTCTTCCGGTCTCGACGCGCTTCTTCATCGACGACGTGATCGGCCACGGCAAGGTCCAGTGGCTGCTGCCGCTCGTGCTGGCCGTGCTGGCCGCCACGGCGGTCCAGGGCCTCGCGTCCTACGCGCTCGTCCAGCTCGTCTCGAAGGCCGCGCAGAAGCTGATCGCCGAGATGCGCGTCAAGGTCCAGGAGCACGTCGGGCGGCTGCCGATCTCCTTCCACGACGCGACGCGGGCCGGCGAGCTCGTGTCGCGGATCATGAACGACGTCGAGGGCTTCAGGAACCTGATCGGCACGGGCCTCGTCGAGCTCTTTGGCGGGCTGCTGACCGCGGCCTTCGCGTTCGCGATCATGGTGCGCCTCAGCGGGCGGGTCACGGTGCTGACGCTGGTGGCGTTCGCCGCCTTCGGGCTCGTGGTCTACCGTGCGGTGAAGGTGCTCGGCCCGATCTTCCGCGAGCGCGGAAAGATCTACGCCGAGGTCACCGGCCGTCTCACGGAGTCGCTCTCCGGAGTGCGCGTCGTCAAGGCCTACGAGGCCGAGTCGCGCGAGTCGGCCGTGTTCGCAGACGGCGTGCAGCGCATCCTGGAGAACGTCTACCGCACGCTCTCCGGGACGTCGCTCCTGTCGCTGAGCTCGACGCTCCTTCTGGGAACGGTCGGCGCCGGCGTCCTGTACCTGGGCGCGCGCGAGATCCTGGCGGGCCGCATGACCGTAGGCTCCTTCTTCACGTTCACGGTGCTGCTCGGCTTCGTCGTCGCGCCGCTGATCCAGATCGCGACGCTCGGCTCGCAGCTCAGCGAGGCGATGGCCGGGCTCGAGCGCACGCGCGAGCTGCTCGGCGAGAAGCGCGAGGACGACGACCCGCACCGGACCGTCGCGCTCGAGGCGCTTCGGGGCAGCGTGGTCTTCGAGGGCGTGGGCTTCGCGTACCGCGAGGGCGAGCCGGTGCTCTCCGGCGTGTCGCTGCGCGCCGAGCCGGGGACGGTGACGGCGCTCGTCGGTCCGTCGGGCGCCGGCAAGTCGACTTTGATCGGCCTCGTGTGCGCCTTCCACGCGCCGAACGCGGGGCGCGTGCTCGTGGACGGCGTGGACCTCACGAGCGTCAAGCTCGAGAGCTACAGGCGCCACCTCGGCGTCGTGCTGCAGGAGACCTTTCTCTTCGACGGCACGATCCGTCAGAACGTCGCCTTCGCGCGGCCCGAGGCGACCGAGGCCCAGATCCGCGAAGCCTGCCGCATCGCGCACGTGGGCGAGTTCGCCGAGAGCTTCCCCGAGGGCTACGACACGGTCGTCGGCGAGCGCGGCGTCAAGCTCTCGGGCGGCCAGCGCCAGCGCGTGTCGATCGCGCGCGCGATCCTGGCCGAGCCGCGCATCCTGATCCTCGACGAGGCCACCTCGAGCCTCGACTCGGAGTCGGAGGCGCTCATCCAGCAAGGCCTCTCCTGGCTGATGAAGGGCCGCACCACCTTCGTGATCGCGCACCGGCTCTCCACGATCCGGCGGGCAGACCAGATCCTGGTGCTCGAGAAGGGCGAGATCGTCGAGCGCGGGACGCACTCCGAGCTCTATGCGGCCGGCGGCCGCTACCGCGAGATGTACGACCGGCAGCACGGGCTCGAGGCCAATCTGTTCCTGGCGCCGGGCGAGGGCGAGGCGGACGAGCCGGAGACTCTGGCTTCTACGGGGCCAGGCGCGAAACGAGGCCCCACGCGAGGGCTGGGCGGCCTGTGAGCGGGGCGTCTCCGTTCCAGGACGCCGTCGTCCTGGCCCCGCTCACGGTCGGCGGCAACCTGCCGTTCCGCCGGCTCTGCGTCGAGCTCGGCGCTCGCGTCACGGTCGGCGAAATGGCCGTGGTGAGGAAGCTCCTGCGCGGCAGCTCGAGCGAGTTCGCGCTCTTGAAGAGCCATCCCGACGAGCCGTTCTTCGGCGTCCAGCTCGCCGACAACAAGCCCGAGAGCCTGGCCGAGGGGGCGCGGCTCGCCGAGTCGCGCGGCGCTCGCTTCGTCGACCTCAACTGCGGCTGCCCGATCCACGAGATCACGAGGCGCGGCCTCGGCGCGAGCCTGCTGCGCAAGCCTTCGCGTCTGGGGCGGCTGGTCGCGGCAATGGCGGGCGCTGTGAAGATCCCGGTCACGGTGAAGCTCAGGCTGGGCTGGCACGAGGGCGAGGAGAACGTCGCGCAGGTGGCGCGCGCTTGCGAGGAGAGCGGCGCGGCAGCGATCGCGATCCACGGCCGGACGCGCGAGCAGCGCTACAGCCGTGCGGCGGACTGGGACGCCGTCGGGCGCGTGGCTTCCGAGCGAGGCGTGCCGGTGATCGGCAACGGCGACATCCTCACGCACTACGAGGCGCGCGAGCGGATGGCGCGCTCCGGCGTCCGCTCGGTGATGCTCGGCCGCGGCGCGCTCATCAAGCCGTGGCTCTTCCGCGAGATCCACGAAGGGCGCACCTGGCTGCCCACGCCCGAGGAGCGCTTCTCGGTGCTGTGGCGCTTCGTCGAGCTGCTGCGCGAGCACTTCGGCACGGACGAGCGCGGCGTCAAGCGCACGCTGCGGTTCCTGCCGTGGCACCTGAACTTCTTCTGCCGCTACGTTCCGCTGCCGGAGGAGGAGTACGCGGAGCGTTCGCGTGCGCACCCGCTGCTGCAGTCGCGGCTCCAGGTCCCTCCGGCGACGTCACCGCTCGAACGGCTGCTGGGCGACGCGCGCGCCGAGCTCCACCAGCGGCTCGCGGCCGAGCTCGCGGCCTCGGCGACGCGCGAGGAGGCGCTCGAGCGCGCGCTGCGGCTCGCGGCCGAGCCGGGAGGTTCCGCCGCGGGCCCCGAGCTCGAGGTGGCGGCCTCGGAGATCGCCGGCTGAAAACCGGGGCTCCGCCGCCCGGCGTGGTAGCCTGCCCCTTTCGCTGGAGCGTCAGGGCGTGCTCATGCGGGAGCGGGCGAGGGCTTTCTGGGCGGGCCCCGGCGGAGGCCGTGAGGTCGCGCTCGTCGCCTACCCCCTGATCCTCGGCCACCTCTCCTTCACGATCCAGACCTTCGTCAACCGGCTCTTCCTCACCTGGTATTCGGCCGAAGCGGTCGCAGGCGCGGTCACCGGACTCTTCGCCGTCTGGTCGCTGATTGCGCTCTTCACCGGAACCGGCGAGTTCCTGACCACGTTCATCGCTCAGTACCTCGGGGCCGGCCGGAGCGAGCGGATCGGGCCGTCGGTCTGGCAGGGCTTCTACTTCTCGATCGGCGCCGGCGCCTTCATCGCGCTCCTGAGCCCGCTCGCCGGGCCGGTCTTCGACCTCGCGCACCACTCGCCGCTGCTCCGACGCCACGAGGTCGACTACGCCCGGACGCTGATGCTCGGCAGCTTCCCCGTGATCCTGATGGCGACGCTCTCGACGTTCTTCGCAGGGCGCGGCGCGACGCGCGTGATCCTGTACGTGAACCTGCTGGCGACGCTCGTGAACGTCGCGCTCGACTACGTCCTGATCTTCGGCCGCGCGGGCTTCCCGGAGCTGGGCGTGACGGGCGCCGCGCTCGGGACGGTGCTGTCGCAGGTGGCCGGTGCCGCGGTCTACGTGGCGCTGATCCTCGGCCGCGCGAACCGGGAGGCGTACGGCACGCTCGCCGGCCGGCGCCTCGAGCCGTGGTTCGTGCTGCGCCTCGTGCGCTTCGGGATGCCGACGGGCCTCCAGTACGCGCTCGAGGTCTCGGCGTTCGCGGTCTTCATGGTGATCGTCGGGCGGATCGGGACGCTGGAGCTGGCCGCGAGCGGGATCGCCTTCAACCTGAACATGATCGTCTTCTTCCCGATGGTGGGCCTCGCGATCGCGGTCTCGTCGCTGGTCGGACGCTACCTCGGGGCCGAGCAGCCCGACCTCGCCGAGCGCGCCGTCGGCTCGGCGTTCGCAATGAGCCTCGTCTACATGGGCCTCTGCGGCGCGCTCTACGTGTTCGGGGCTCCGTTGCTGCTCGCGCCCTACGCGGCCGGGGCGAACCCGGCGACGTTCCCGGCGATCGCCGCGATCGCGACCGTGCTGCTGCGCTTCGTCGCCTTCTACTCGATCTTCGACATGGCGAACCTGATCCACGCGGCGGGCCTGCGCGGCGCGGGGGACACGCTCTACCCGATGCTGCTGACCTTCGTCGCCGGCTGGATCGTGATGCTGATCCCCGCCGTGATCGGCTGCCTGAGCCTCGGCTACGGCGTCTACTTCGCCTGGTGGATGGCGACGCTCTACGTGTTCCTGCTCGGCCTGCTGATGCGCCGCCGCTTCAAGAGCGGCCGCTGGAGGGCGATGCGGGTGATCGAGCCCCTGGACCTCACGCCGGACGCCAGCGCGAGCGCAGGAAGTGGGCGGCCATCTTGGGCCGCCGGTCGCGAGTGAAGACGCCCTTCTGGTTCAGGCCCGCCATGCGCAGGATGCCCTGGCCGGTCTTGAAGTCGGCGAAGTTCCAGACGTGGAGCCCGACCACGAACGGCCGGCTCGCGGCCGTGTCCAGGTAGCGGCGCAGGAACTCGACCTGGTACTCCTCGGACCACATCTCCTCGGGCTGCGCATGCGCGCCGGCGGCGGTGTCGGTGCCGAACTCCGTGATCACGATCGGCTTTCCGAGCCGCTGGTGGAGCGCGTCGAGCTCCTGCGCCAGCGCCTGCTCGGCCTGCTCGAGGCGGCCTCCGAGCGCGTACCAGCCGTAGTAGCGGTTGATGCTCGTGACGTCGAAGACCGCGAGCCACTCGACGGGTCCGCCCATCACGCCGACGAGCGTCACCGGCCGCGTGGCGTCCTTCGCGCGCGCCTGGTCGTAGAGCGCCTGGAAGAAGCGCGTGCCGGCCTCGACGGCTCCGGGCGGCGCCGCGCCGGGCGCGAGCGGGTTGCCGATCATCGGCTCGTTCGCGACCGACCACAGCACGACGCTCGCGTGGTTCTTGTCGCGCTGGATCAGCTCGTCGAGCGCGCGCCGGCACTGCTCGAGGCGCTTCGCGACGACGGCCGCGTCGTCCGTGAAGTTGAGGCTCACCGCCGGGATCTCGTCGATCACGAGCACGCCCAGGCGATCCGCGAGGGCCATCGCCTCCTCGGAGTAGGGATAGTGCGAGGTGCGGTAGGAGTTGGCGCCGACCCAGCGCAGCAGCTCGTAATCGCGCACCAGCACCGGCAGGTCGAGGCCGCGGCCGTGGATCGGGAAGTCCTCGTGCTTGCCGAAGCCGCGGAGCGCGATCGGCTGGCCGTTCAGCAGCAGCTGGTCGCCGCGCACCTCGACCGTGCGCAGGCCGACGTCCAGCGAGTACGCGTCGAGCGTGCGCCGGCCGCCTTCCAACGTGACGTGAAGCGCCTCGAGATGCGGGTCCTGCGGGCTCCAGAGGCGCGCTCCGGGGATCGACAGCGTCGCTTCGGCCGTTCCGTCCTTGAAAACGAGGTCCGCCTGCGCGCCACCGAGCGTCACCCGCCCGCGAGCCGCGAGCGCGGTCGCATCGACCCTGACCCGCACGCGGGCCTCCGCGCCGGCGAGCGTCGTGGTCACGGTGACGTCCTCGATCCGCGCCTCCGGCACCGAGAGCAGCTGCACCGGACGGTGAAGGCCCGAGTAGGGGAAGAAGTCGTACGAGGTCTCGGGGTAGCCGCCGGTCAGTCCGCCGCCGCGCGACGGGCCCGCAGGCACTCGATCGGGGAGCTGCTTGTTCTCGACGCTGATCGCGAGCGAGGTCGCCTTGGTCCAGACGATCCGGTCGGTGATGTCCGCGACGAACGGCAGGTGCCCGCCGAGGTGCTCGGCCGCCAGAGCGCCGTTGACGTAGACCCTGCAGGCGTAGTTCGCGGAGCCGAC
>Ga0335076_10005569_pt1 | contig 12713 bp, 9 predicted proteins | sample Lox_Sample_25_FD_206717 | JGI IMG/M metagenome (GOLD analysis project Ga0335076, IMG submission 206717) | Soil microbial communities from Loxahatchee National Wildlife Refuge, Florida, United States - Lox_Sample_2.5 | ecosystem: Environmental > Terrestrial > Soil > Wetlands | place: USA: Florida...
GCTCCGCCCGTCTCACTCATCCGCTCCTCCGCTTGCTCTCGCAAACGAAGGAATCACAATTTGCTCAATCCGGCTATCGTCCCGAAATCCTCACAGCCTCGCACGCCGGAATCCATAAACACCGGCCTCTGGAATATGGATGCCGGCTTTCGCCGGCATGACAGTCGGAGGGTGGTGTCCTTATCTCTTCGAAAGGTGCGCTCAGCCTTTCTTGCGCATCAGGAACCAGGTGGCGTCGTCCATCGGGTGGACGGGATCGCGGCGATAGACGAAGCCGTAGTCGACGAGCTCGAGGTCCTTGTAGGCATCCAGAAGCTCACCGGCGAAATCGCGCTTGAAGAGACGGTCGGCATGGCCGCGGTAGGGCAGCGCCACCGGGGTGGGATTGTAGTATTCGCACACCATGACGTAGCGGCGGCTCGCCCGGTACAGGTTCTCGTACGCCTTGGGCAGATGGTCCGGGCTGATATGGATGAGGACGCCGCAGGTGAAGGTGAGATCCGCCTCGTCGACGAAGGCCGCCTCGATGAACGATCCATGCACGACCTTGGTCATCCAGGGGTAGCTCCGCAGCGTCTTGGCTGCGGTGGCGTTGATCTCGACGGCCTTCACTTGCGCCTGCGGCAGGAGCTGGTGAATCGCGGCGAGGTTGGCGCCGATGTTGGCGCCGAATTCCATGACGCTGGCGACGCCGGACGTCCGCGCCAGGATCCGGGAGAAGAGCGACAGGCGCGCCGGCACGAGCGTGGCGAGCGTGTTGCGACCGATGTAGTCGTCGCCGAAATCACCGGCCCAGAAGCGCTCCTGCTCGGTCGCGTGCGACATGTCGTCCCCCTCGCTCGCCCTCACGCCTGGACGCGGAGGCGCATGAGCTTCTGCGCCCAGGCCAGGTCCGCCGGCGTGTCGATATCGATGGCCCGGTCCGGCGCCAGCTCGTAGCCGACGAGCCGGCGCGGAAAGTAGGTCGGATCCTTCCGGAAAGCGGCCGTGCGCAGCCAGTAGAAGACGCCGCAACTGGCGACGACCTTGGGATAGAACTGCGAACGCTGCTTGGCCTCGACCGGGTACATCAGCTCGAGATAGCCGCTATCCGACTCCTTCATCGCCTTGTAGGGATGGATCGGGTAGCCGGCCACCGCCATCACCACGTCGGCTTCCGGCGGACCGTCCAACAGGCGGCAGGAGCGGGCCAAGTCGTCGGGAAGGAAAAAGGCGGCGGTCGGATAGATGATGCAAAATGCCAAGGGATCGCCGTCTTTTGCCGCCAGCGTGTCGAGGACATGCGTGCAGGCGGCGAATTCGTGAATCTCGTCCGTCGCCAGTTCGGGCGGCCGCGCGATCACGGCGCCGCCGGCCCGCCGCGAGATCTCGGCGATCTCGGCGTCCTCCGTGGACACGACGACCGCCTGGAACAGGCCCGATTGGAGCGCGGACGCGATCGGATAGGAAATGAGCGGCCGGCCGTCGAGCGGCGCGATGTTCTTGCGTGGCAGGCGCTTGGACCCTCCCCGCGCCGGAATGATGGCCAGATATCGGTTCATGGGCGAGTATATTAACGAATGCGGCGGCGGGTGAGGCTCTTAGTGGATGGTCTTGCGCTCTGTCAACGCTGGCGCCAAATGGGCACTGTCTCACTTCGAAATATTGACGGCGACCGTCCAAAGGCCAAACGTGAATACGACCACAAAGATGAGATAGACGGTTCGTATAGGTGTGCCTTCGCCTCTCCCAAATCGCGTGCCCAGCACGATCTGGTGATTCCAAATGCGAGCTAACCACGGCGGCATTTGCCCACTCGGCACTGTCTCGGTTTGAAATTTCCCGCTTCCGGTAAGCATATAGGCGACCGTGCTTGGAAGCGATAGAGTTGGCGGATGAAACAACGCCCCAAAATCAATGATTTTTGGATGAACGTGCTGGAGCGCATCCTGCGGCGTCCTCCGCTTCGACCGAGGATATGGGCGAAAAAGCGCGGATGGTACGCTAGGAAAAAGCTACATCAGAGATTGCACGAAACTTCAAACTGAGACAGTGCCGCCAAATGCCTTGTAGCCTACGGATCGATTTGATAAGACCCGGCCCGCCAACGGCGGCGCCCCGTGCGACGTGTCGGGCTTGTTGCCACCATCGTTCATGACACTGACCCCGACCGAGAACGAGACCCTCCCCCTGCGTGCCGGCGGCTTCACCACGCTGGTGGAGGCCCTCGACTATGCGGCGCGCGGCGAGTGCGGCCTCAACTTCCATAGCGCGCGCGGCGAACTGGTGCGCGCCCTGCCCTATGCGGAGCTGCGCGAGCGCGCGATCGAAGCGGGGCGCGGACTCGTCAATGCCGGCTTCCCCGTGGGGGCCCGCGTCGTGCTGCTGGCCGACACCGACGCCGATTTCGTGATCCTCTTCTTCGCCTGCCAGTATGCCGGCCTGCTGCCGGTGCCGGTCGCGCTGCCGACGACGCTCGGCGGCAAGGAGGCCTATATCGCCAGCCTCCGGCGCCAGCTCACCGGCTGCGACGCCAGCGCCGCCATGGCACCGGCCGAGCTGCTGTCCTATGCGCAGGAGGCCGGCGACGGCCTCGGGCTCGTGCTGGTCGGCGATCCGCAGGCCTTCTATGCGCTGCCGGCGGGAAACGCCGATCCGCGCCCCTTCGGCGCCGACGGACCCTGCTATCTGCAGTATTCCTCCGGCAGCACGCGCGACCCGCTCGGCGTCGACATCCCGCAGCGCGCGATCACGGCCAACTGCAACGCCATCATCAACGACGGACTCGAGGCCCGGCCGCACGACCGCTGCACGTCGTGGCTGCCGCTCTATCACGACATGGGGCTGGTCGGTTTCCTGCTGACGCCGATGATGTGTCAGATATCGGTGGACTACATGACCACGCGCGACTTCGCGCGCCGCCCGCTGACCTGGCTGCAGCTGATCACGCGCAACCGCGGCACCCTCTCCTACAGCCCGAGCTTCGGCTACGACCTCTGCTGCCGCCGCGCGGGTTCGGCCGCCGATCTCGCCATCGACCTCAGCAGCTGGCGGGCGGCCGGGATCGGCGGCGACATGGTGCAGCCCGGCGTGCTCACGCGCTTCGTCGAGGCCTTCGGTCCCTATGGTTTCCGCCGCACCGCCTTCGTGCCGAGCTACGGTATGGCCGAGACATCGCTCGCGGTCAGCTTCGCGCCGCTCGACACCGGCATGCAAGTCGACGTCATCGACCGCCGCAGCATGGCCGACGAGGGCGTCGCCGTGCCGGCGCCGGCCGGCGATCCGGCGCAGGGCCGCGCCTTTGTCGCCTGCGGCCGGCCGCTCATCGGGCATACGGCGGAGATCCGCGACGACGACGGCAAGCTGCTACCGGAGCGGCGCATCGGGCGCATCTTCGTGAAGGGCCCGAGCGTCATGGCCGGCTACTTCCGCCAGCCCGAGGCGACGGCACTCGTTCTCGACGCTTCCGGCTGGCTCGACACCGGCGACCTCGGCTACCGGCTCGGCGAGCAGCTGGTCATCACCGGCCGCGCCAAGGACCTCATCATCATCAACGGCCGCAACATCTGGCCGCAGGACCTGGAATGGGCGGTCGAGGAGATTCCCGGGCTCCGGCGCGGCGACGCCGCGGCGTTCTCGATCGACGGCGCGAAGGACGAGGAGCAGGTCGTCCTGCTCGTGCAGTGCCGGACCACCGATCCGGCGGCGCGCGAAACACTGGCCCGCGAGGCCAAGGGCGTGATCCAGCGCACCGCCGCCATCGACTGCACGGTGTGCCTGGTCGACCCAAAGGGCCTGCCGCAGACCTCATCGGGCAAGCTCAGCCGCGCGCGCGCCAAGACCAACTACCTCAACGGAGTCTACGACCCGCCGGCCGACGCCGGGGCGGACCCGCGCCCGCGCCGAGCCGCCCCGGCCGCACCGCCCGGCTAGCGGCCGTGACGCGGACGGTCGCCGTCACCGGGGCGACAGGGTTCATCGGCAGGCACGTCGTCGAGCATCTGGGGCGGGCCGGCTGGCGCGTCCGCGTGCTGACGCGGCGCCTGCCGCAGTTCCCGGATGTCGCCGTCGAGGCCGTGGTCGGCGCGCTCGATGACAACCGCGCGCTCGCGCGCCTCGTCGACGGCGCCGATGCCATCGTCCATGTGGCCGGCCTCGTGAAGGCGCGCTCCCGGGCCGAGTTCTTCGCCGCCAATGCCACGGGTACTGGCAACCTGGCGACAGCGGCGCGGCAGGGTGGGCGAAGTCCGCGCTTCGTCCTGGTGTCGTCCCTCGCCGCCCGCGAACCGCAGCTGTCGGACTACGCCGCGAGCAAGCGTGCGGGCGAGACCGAGTTGGCGCGATGCGGCGACGGGCTGCTTTGGTCAATCCTGCGACCGCCGGCGGTCTACGGCCCCGGCGACCGCGAGATCCTGACCTTCTTCCGGGCGCTGTGGCGCGGCATCGCCTTGCTGCCGACGCCTCGCGACGGCCGGCTGTCGCTCATCCACGCCGCCGACCTGGCGGCCGCCGCCACCGCCCTGGCCGAATCACCGGGCCCGGCGGGCGAGGTGTACGAGGTCGACGACGGCCGCCCCGGCGGCTACCGCTGGGAGGAGATGGCCGATATGGCGGCGCGCCATCTTGCCGTCCGGCCGCTGCGGATCCGGGTGCCGCCGCCGCTCCTCGTCGCCCTCGCCCATGCGTCCGCCGCGGGCCATCGGCTGACGGGTTCGCCGGCGATGCTGACGCCGGGAAAAGCGCGGGAAATATTGCATCGGGACTGGGTGTGCCGCGACGGCCGCTTGGCCGCGGCGACCGGCTGGCAGCCGCGCATCGGGCTCGACGAGGGAGTCGCCGAAACGATTGCCTGGTATAGGAAAAATGGGTGGCTGTAACAAACTGATACAATTTGTCATTTCACCGAATCGCCTGACTTAACCAGAAATGGCGTTGGAACGGGGTAGCTGGTGGCTTCCGCAAGTTCGGAATTCGACCAGCGGCTGCAAGTGTGTAACCCGCAGCCGATGGGGAGCGCGTGGTCGATACTGAAGACGACGTCCTGCAGACCATCGCCGCCGCGCTGCAGCCGTTCCGCAAGGGCGGCGCCGAGATAACTACTGCCACCGACATATCCGAGGACCTAAACCTCGATTCGCTGGCGGTGATGGATTTGATGATGGAGCTGGAAGAGAAGTTCGACGTCTCGATCCCGCTCAATCTGTTGCCGGAAGTCCGGACGGTCGGCGATCTCACGGCCACCATCCGCAAACTGAAAGAGGGTTGACCGCGCATGGCTCTGTTCGACCAGTTCCAGGACCTCATCCGTTCGCACGCGGCCGTGAAGGCCGTCGGCGCCGATCCGTTCGGCATCAAGATGGAGCGCGTCCTGTCGCCGACCGAGGCCGTCATCGAGGGCCGGCCGACCATCCTGGTGGGGACCAACAACTATCTGGGCCTGACCTTCGAGCCCTCCTGCATCGCCGCGGCCGGCGAGGCCATCGAGACCCAGGGCACCGGCACGACGGGCTCGCGCATCGCCAACGGCAGCTATGGCGGCCACAACGACCTGGAAGAGGCCCTCGCGCGCTTCTACGGGCGCCGCAGCGCCATGGTGTTCACGACCGGCTACCAGGCCAACCTCGGCATCATCTCGACGATCGCCGGGCCGAAGGACTACCTGATCATCGACGCCGACTCCCATGCCAGCATCTACGACGCCTGCCGCATGGGCTCGGCGACCGTCATCCGCTTCAAGCACAACGACGCGGCCGACCTCGACAAGCGCCTGCAGCGGCTGGCGGGCACGGAAGGCAACAAGGTCATCGTCGTCGAAGGCATCTACAGCATGCTGGGCGACCAGGCCCCGCTCGCCGACATCGTCGCCGTCAAGCGCAAGCACGGCGCCTACCTGATCGTCGACGAGGCGCACTCGATGGGCGTGCTCGGCGACAAGGGGCGCGGTCTGGCGGAAGTCGCCGGCGTCGAGTCCGAGGTCGACTTCATCATCGGCACCTTCAGCAAGAGCCTCGGCGCCATCGGCGGCTATTGCGTCTCCGATCACCCGGAGTTCGACATCCTGCGCATCCGCTGCCGGCCCTACATGTTCACGGCCTCGCTGCCGCCCTCGATCATCGCTTCGGTCACGGCAGCGCTCAAAGTGGTCGAGAACCGCCCGGAACTGCGCACGCGCCTGTGGGCCAACGTGCGGACGCTCTATGACGGCCTCAAGCGCCGCGGCTTTACGCTGGGGCCGCAGCGTGGCCCGGTCGTGGCGGTGCAGCTGCCGAACCCGGAAATCGCCGTGCATGCCTGGCAGCAGCTGCTGGGGAGCGGCGTCTACGTCAATCTGGCGCTGCCGCCGGCGACGCCGAACGGCACCGCCCTCCTCCGCTGCAGCGTCTGCGCGGCGCACAGCCGCCACCAGCTCGAGCGGGTGATCCACAGCTTGACCGAGGTCGCCTACCGCATCGGCGTGCTTACGGTGCCGGCGCGCGCCGCCGTCGGCTGAGACGCGTCCTACCGGCAGGAAATACCCCAGTCAGCCGGCTGAGCGCCGGCTGAAGGGCGTTGGGCGCATACTCTGAGATGCGCCGCCCGGCCGCACGCTCGGCGTGCCGGTGTCGAGGATGATCGGCGCGAAGCGTCCCAATCGTCGCACGATCGTGCAAGCGATTCTTCCCGATCCTGCCTAAGTTCCCGCTTCATCGGAACGTTCAAGTTCGAGAGTGCGGGAGCGCCTCCATGAAATGGATACTCACCTTTTCCGCGGTATGCCTCGCGGCGATTGCCGTCGTCCTTGTTCTCGGATGGGCCGCCAACGGATTTACGACCGCCGGCCTCAGCGGGCACGGCGTCGTTGCCATCGTGGCGGGCGTCACCTTTACGGTCCTGCTCGCCGTCGGATTGATGGCGCTGGTCTTCTACAGCAGCCGCAGCGGCCAGGACGTCTAGAGCGGTCACCGCAACCAACGCGGCTGACCATCGTAGAGGGAACACTGAAGGGTCGAGGTTGAAACGGCCGCTCCCCTAAGAGTGCATGACCTGGACCAAGGCCTCTCCGGCCGCCGCGCCTCGGGTTGACCCGATGGCGTCAAGTGTCAATGTTGCGCCTTTCGCCGGACGTGAATTTGCGGGCGTGCGATCGGCGATATGATGCCGCGCTGCGCCTTGCGGCGGCAGCGTGCGGGCGTTCAGTGTCGGGCCATCCCAAAGGATCGATATGCGTTTGACCTTGCGCCTACTTGCCGCGGTCGCGCTCCCGGTGGCGGTGATCCTGGTCGCCGCCTTCTATCTCGCTTACGTCTTTGCCAGCGAGACGAACGCGAACCGCGTCCTGGCGCTGCAGATGCGCGACGTGATCGACACCGCGGAGTCGCTGCTCCGCAGTATCGGAGACGCCGAGACCGGCCAGCGCGGCTATGTCATCACCGGCGAGGATCGCTATCTCGAGCCGTATCGTTCCGGCAGCGCCGCGGCCGAGGACCATCTGAACGCCCTCGAGCGGCTCGTCGCCGGCAATGCCGAGCAGGCGCGGCGCATCGCGGCCATCCGGCCGCTGCTGAAGACCAAGCTCGACGAGATGGCGCAGACCGTCGAGGCCCGGCGGTCGCAAGGCTTCGACGCGGCGCGGGCGATCGTGCTGCAGGACATCGGCAAGTCGGCCATGGACGAGATCCGCTGGCGCATCGGCGAGGTGGAAGCGGCCGAATCGACGCTGCTCGACCTGCGCCGCACGCAGATCCTCGCCTACGAGAAGCGCGCCCTCACAGCCGCGGCGATCGGCGGCATCACGGCCACCCTGGCGCTCGTGATCACCATCCTGCTGCTGATCCGCAACAATATGCGCCTGCAGAGGGCCGAGCAGATCCGCGCCGAGGAAGCCGCCATGCTGCGCGCCGTGCTCGGCAATACCCGCGACGGCGTTCTTGCCTTCGACACCGGCAACCGTCTCAGCGCCTGGAACGACCGCGCTGCGGAGTTCTTCGACCTGTCGGCGGACCTGATGCGGAAAGCCAGTCCGCTGTCGGCCTTCATGGAGGCCGCGCGCCCGCGGGGCTATGCGCAGATTTTCGAGGCGATGCCCGACGCCGCCGTGGATCAGGGCCTGGTCATGCCGCTGACCGTCGGCGGGCGCCAGCTTGAGTGCTATCGCAAGCGCATGCCGAGCGGCGGCATCCTGATCACCTGCGCCGACGTCACGCGGCGGGTGCGTTCGGAGATGATCGCGCGGCAGGCGCAGAAGATGGAGGCGATCGGCCACCTGACCGGCGGCGTCGCGCACGACTTCAACAACGTGCTGCAGATCATCAAGGCCAATCTCGACCTCCTCGACCGCGACCTGGCGGACAATCCGCGCGCCAGGCAGCGGCTCGCCCATGTGCGGGCGAGCGCCGACCGCGGCGCCACCCTGACAAGGCAGCTGCTGGCATTCGCGCGCCGCCAGCCGCTGGAGCCGATCGCGGTCAGCCTGAGCCGGCTCGTCGGCGACATGGCGCAGCTGCTGCGCCGGACGCTCGGCGAAACGATCGAGATCGAGACGGTAGCTGCCGGCGGGCTGTGGAACACGCTGGTCGATCCCAGCCAGCTGGAGAACGCGCTGGTCAACCTCGCCGTCAACGCGCGCGACGCGATGCCGGACGGCGGCAAGCTGACGATCGAACTCGGCAACGCGACGCTCGACGACGCCTACGCGAGCGCCAACATCGAGGCCGTGCCCGGCCAGTACGTGCTGCTCGCCGTCACCGACACGGGAAGCGGCATGCCGCCCGAGGTCGCCATGCGCGCATTCGAGCCGTTCTTCACGACGAAGCCCGAGGGCCAGGGCACCGGCCTCGGCCTCAGCATGGTCTACGGCTTCGTGAAGCAGTCCGGCGGCCACATCAAGATCTACAGCGAGGCCGGCCAGGGCACCACGGTCCGCATCTATCTCCCGCGCACCACCAGGCCGGAGGAACGCGGCGAGGTCGTCATCCCGCCACCCGCCGTGGGCGGCAAGGAGACCGTGCTCGTCGTCGAGGACGATGCCGCCGTCCGGCAAGCGGCGGTCGACATGCTGACGGACCTCGGCTACAGCGTCCGCCAGGCATCCGAGGCGGAAGGCGCGCTGGCGCTGCTGGCGGACGGCGCGCGGGTGGACATGCTGTTCACCGACGTGGTCATGCCCGGCCCGATCGGCAGCCGCGAGCTGGCCCGCCGGGCGACGGCGCTGCAGCCGCACATCGCCGTCCTCTACACCTCCGGCTACACCGAGAACGCCATCATCCATCACGGCCGCCTGGACGACGACGTGGCGCTGCTGAGCAAGCCCTATGGCAAGGACGAGCTGGCGCGCAAGCTACGCCTGCTCCTCGACCAGCCGCCCGCGCCGAAAGCGGAGAGCCAGCCGCCGACGGAGGCGGAGCGGAAGCTTCGCCTGCTCGTCGTCGAGGATGACGCGCTGTTGCGGCTGTCGACGGTGGACATGCTGCTCGACCTCGGCCACGTGGCCGAAGAGGCCGGCGACGGCGCGGCAGCCCTGGCCCTCGTCGACCGCATCGCCGACTTCGATGCGGCGCTCGTCGATGTCGGCCTGCCGGGCATTCGCGGCGAAGACCTGATCGCGGAGATCCGGCGCCGGCGCCCCCTTCTCGGCATCGTCGTGACGACCGGCTATACGGCGGCGGCCCTGCGCTTCGATCTGGCATCCACGGGCAACATCGTGTTCGTCGGCAAGCCGTACGACGCGGCGGCGCTGCGGAAGGCGTTCGCGACGCTGAGCGGCTTCGGTCCCCGCGCCTCGCTGTAGCGGCGGATCAGACGAGATCGCGCGAGATGCGGCGCTCCCAGTGCTGCGCGAACAAACTGTTCTCGCCTTCGAAGGCGTTCAGCGATTGGCGCACGAGAAAATCGTCGGCCGTCGAGCTGAGCTCGAGCTTGGCCTCGACGCGCACGCGCCAATCTCCGCGCTCGCGCCGGATCGTCCAGGCGAACGCCGTATTGGCCGACAGCGGATCGTCGGCGGCGATGCGGTAGTGCTCGCTGATCTTGAGGCCGGCGACGATGCCGATGGCATCGAAACGCTCCATGCCGGCATCGTGGTCGGTCGCCAGCTCGGCGGTGTCCGTGGCCAGGTCGTGGCGCCAGACGCTGGTGCCGCCGCCTTCGGCCAGAGTCGTCATCGCCGGCGGCGTGGCCCCTTCGGGCTCGCCGAACGGCTGCAGCGCCGCGTCTTCGGCGCGCGGCGGGCGCTCCGGCAGGACGAGCAGGCTGGCGCCCGTGAAGACTGTCACGGTGACCGGCTGCGGCGACGGCCAGACGATCGGCCAGTAGCTCGTCGACAGCGCCAGGCGCAGGCGATGCCCGGCCGGAAACGCGTGGGCGATGTCGTTGAGCTGCAGCCGCACGCGGTAGCGCCGGCCCGGCTCGAGGGGCGTCGGTTCCGCATGCGACTCCCGGTGCGTCAAATTGAGCACGCCGTAGGTCACGCGCGAGGAATAGCCGCGCCCGTCGACGTCGCAGAGCCGCGCCGCGATGAGCGCGAGCGGGCGATCGACCGCGAGGTCGAGCTCGACCACCGGCGCGCCGAGGATCTCGAAGCCGGCCGCCAGCGGGGCGGAGTCGAAGAGCAGCGACAGGCCGTCGTCGATCTGCTGGTCGCCGTCGAGATCGCCCATGGCGTAGGGGCACCAGGCGCCGGCGGCGCGGCCGTTGTACTGCCGCGAGCAGTGGCCGAGCGCCGTCTCCGGCTCGGCGGCCGGCGACAGTCGTCCCGGATTGAGATGCAGACGCCGCGGCCGGATGTTCGGCGACGGCCAGGTCTCCTCGGCGACCCAGCGCCCCGGCTGCTCCGCGCGGTCCGCCGTGTACGGAATAGATTCCGGCATCCACACGCGGTAGCGCGGCTCGTCCATGATCCCGGTGTCGATCCCCTTCAGCCATTTGTCCCACCAGCGCAGCGCCTCCTGCAGGAAGCCGATGGCCGGGCCCGGTTCGCCCGCCTGCGGCCAGCCATGCGCCCACGGCCCGATCAGCCCTTTGCTCGGCACCGTCAGGTTGGCGAGCAGGCGCGGGACGGCATTGCGGTAGGCATCGGCCCAGCCGCCGACGGCGTAGACCGGGCAGCGGATCGCCGCGTAGTCCTCGCTGACCGAGCCGTGTCGCCAGTAGGCGTCGCGACGCTGATGCGCGAGCCACTCCGCCACCCATTCCGGCGTGTGCCGCAGCCGCTCGAGCCAGATCTCGCGCCAGCGCTCGCCGACCAGCGCCGGGTCAGGAGGCAGCGCCGCCTGCGCCAGGATCGCGACGCCCCAGACGACGTGCTCGTTCAGCACGCAGCCGCCCATGTAGTGGGCGTCGTCGGCATAGCGGTCGTCGGCGGCGCAGATCGTGACGATCGCCGCGAGCGCCGGCGGCTGCCGCGCGGCCACCTGCAGCGCGTTGAAGCCGCCCCAGGAGACGCCGATCATGCCGATGCGGCCGGTGCACCAGGGCTGCGCCGCGACCCAGGCGATGGCCGCCACGATGTCGTCATGCTCCTGGCGCGTGTATTCGTCGGTCAGCAGGCCGTCGGATTCGCCGCTGCCGCGCAGGTCGATGCGCAACACGGCATAGCCGTGGCCGGCGATGTAGGGCTGCATGATGCCGTCGCGCCAGGCGGTGCCGTCGCGCTTGCGGTAGGGGATACACTCGACGATGGCGGGGACAGGTGTCCGCTCGGCGTCGACGGGAAGCCACACGCGCGCCGCCAGCCGTACGCCGTCGCCCGTCGGGATCCACAGGTTCTCGATCTCGCGAACCGGCGCCAACCCGCCTTCGACGATTTTCATTCGGTCCCCTGCCCCGTCCTTGCGGCGCCGATTAACGAAAGGCGCCGCGGCGATAGAGGCGCCAAGCCAGACCCGGCGCCGCCAGCAGCGGATGGCGGCGCTGCCAGGGCGCCACCGCCGTCGTCACGCCGCTGTGGCGCGCGATCTTCCACAGGATGTAGTCGAGCCCGCCATCGAAGGTAAAGGCGCCTTTCGCGAGCCGCAGCACCGAGAGCGTCTTGCCGAGGAGGCGGCGCTGCCACCAGGCCAGGCGCGCGCGACGCGGCCGCCGGTCGATTGGATCGCCGGCGGCAATGGCGAGCGGCGCCAGCCGGTCATAGCGCGCGCGGTCGGCTTCATAGAGCAGACGCGCACGGTCGCTGTTCTCGGCCCGCAGCTCGGCGCGATAGGTCTCGCGAAACGCCCGCGTCCACAGCGCTTCCGGGGCGGCGCCAGCGCCGGTCAGGGCGGCGGTCCGCTGCACGAGCGTCACCACGGCGTCGACGAGCGCGTCGAAGACCACGGCGCGGACAGCATCGTTGCGCGCATGGACGAGGCGGACCGGCTGCGCGAAGCGGCCCCAGAAATACGAGTGGAAGGCGCGCGCCGACAGCAGGCGACGAAACGTCGCCATCGCGACGACGGCATACTTGGCCCGCAGCCGGCGATCCTGCCACGGGAGCTCGAGATAGAACACGTTGGGCGGCAGGACGGCGTTGGCCAGCGCGGCGAGCCGGCGCCCATAGACCTGCCGATAATCGTCGACGAGCAGATAGAAATCGAACAGGGGATCGTCGTCCGCCGGCAGATCGGCAACGCGCAGGCAGGCGCCGTAGAAGAGGACGGCGGCGACAGCGTCGCCGTGGCGGCGGTGCAGCGCCTCGACCAGCGCGGTGACCGGGGCGGCGACCGGCTGCAGGGCCTCCGCCGCCACGAGCGTGCGCAGGGCGTCGCGCGGCGATGTCACGG
>Ga0335076_10005570_pt1 | contig 12713 bp, 15 predicted proteins | sample Lox_Sample_25_FD_206717 | JGI IMG/M metagenome (GOLD analysis project Ga0335076, IMG submission 206717) | Soil microbial communities from Loxahatchee National Wildlife Refuge, Florida, United States - Lox_Sample_2.5 | ecosystem: Environmental > Terrestrial > Soil > Wetlands | place: USA...
TGCGTGACGGAAAGGTCCACGTTGCGCTGCTGGGTGGTCAGGGCCAAGGAGGTCTGATTGAAGGCGCTGGCGAGATTCTGACCCGAGGTCAAAACCGCCTGGCGCAGATTCAAATCGCTCGGATTAGTGGAGAGCTGGGAAAGGCTGTTGAAGAAATTCGTCAAATCCGCTTGCAATCCGGTGCCGTTGGTTTCATTGAAGAGCGACTGGATCTGCTGCGCGGAGCTCAGGAACGAATTGAGCGAGCCCTGCTGCTGCGTTTCCTGATTGACGCGCAAGTCGAGAATGGAATCGCGCAGGCTGACAACTTGCTTCAGCTCGACGCCGGTGCCGAAAGCAAGGTTGCCGTTCAGGACGGGCGGAGATTCCTCCAGGTCGGGACGTTGCCGCGAATATCCGGGTGTGTTGACGTTGGCAATATTGTTGCTGGTGGTCTCGATCGCGCCCTGTTCCGCGAGCATCGAGCTCAACGAGATGTTCAAAGCTCCCGAAAGGCTGCCCATGTCAGGCTCGCTCTCCCACCAGGACTGGTGTTGCGCCAGGATTGGAATAAGTACTCATGGCAAAACTATTGTAAGAGCGCAGCAGCGCGCCAACCGTGCGGCGCGAACGGCGCAGCAGCGCCTGGTGCGCTTCGTTCAATTGCTTCACGCGGCTCTGCACCTCCCGCAAGCGATTTGCGGCGTTTTGCAGAGCTGCGGCGTCCGCGCCGCTTGAAGGGATCGAACGCGAACCTGCGCTGAGCGAAAGTTGATTCGCGCAGTGGTGTTGCACGCGGTCCAGCCGGCCGTCCAAGGACTGGATTTCACTGCACAACGTTTCCTGCTGCAGAATGCGCGCGTCGAGGCCGTCGATATCGAATGCAACAGCGCTGGCGCTGGCCGCGGAAAGAGCTTCCGCGAGCGAACCGAGCAAGGCGATGCGCCGCTCGAGCAGTGCCAGAAGTTCCTGTGTCTCTACGCCCACGCTTCACACTCTTTCGTCCAACTTATGCTCATCTCCGGATTCGGGCTCGACATCCGGCAGCTCAGGTCCGGACTTGGGCTGCGGCTGAGGCTTGCTGCGTTTTTTGTTTGCAGATTGCCCGGGTTGATTCTGTTCATCCGGCTTATACGGTTCCACAGCGGAAGACTTCGAGGCTACAAAATCCTCCATTAGCGCCTCCCGCTAAGTCAGGCCTTCGATTTCAGGCTGGCCTGCTCGGAAAGCAGAGCATCCGCCAGCTTTCCATTATCGGGAATGTATTGCCCGCTCTGTACCTGCTGCTGCAGGGCATTCACCTTATCGGTGCGAACCTCGGGGACATTTTGCAAGGCAGTGGTGAGTTGCTGGACGTCGCCATGCGTGCTGGAAAGGCTGACGGTGTCGTCGCCAGTGGCTGGCCGGAGACCGGTGGTGTGCGAGGTTCCCGTGGACGTGACCCCGCCGTTGCGTTTGCCCGACACGCGATCAGGCTGCGATTCCCCGAGTGGCTGAAGATTGGGATCGATTTTCATGACGCAACTCCTGTGCTGCGGCTCGCCGAGCCGGCTGGGAGCAATATTTCCCTGCGCGTTTGGTTCCTATCGGCCGGATCTCAGAAAACTTTAATTGTCCGGCCAGCGCCTCGGCTCTCACCCGGTCTATCGGCATGATCGGGGGAATTCTTTATCAGATTTTGGATGGAGTTTCATTTTGGGAACGCGCGATCTTCGCCTCTAACTGCTTTACAATCAATCGGCCGATCCCCAGTCCACCTGCCTTTCCGACCGCCTGGGACATGGCATCAATCCCGTAATCCTGCAGAGTTTGCCCCGCAGGGTCGTCGGAATCACCGTCAGCATCCCCGAAGCTCGTTTTCATGGACTTCCAGAGCGCAGAGAGGAGTTGTCCCTCGAATTCCGCAGCGGCTTTTTGGAGCTTATGGTCCGTCAACGGGTCAATTTTGGCGGCGCTTGCCGATTTGGATGGAGGGTGCGCGCTCAAGAGAGATTGCAGGAAGCTGGATGGCTGCACGGTGCTCATGGGGTTACAGGACCTCCAGATCTGCATTGAGGGCGCCGGCGGCTTTGATGGCCTGCAGAATGGCGACGATGTCGCGCGAGGAAGCTCCGATGGTTTGCAGACCGCGGACGAGTTCGTCCACCGTGGCGCCTTCCTTCAGGTGGACCACTTGAGCGGCGCTCTCCTGAGCCTGAATATTGGTTTGCGGCACAACCTCGGTCTGGCCGGTTTTGCTGAAGGGAGCGGGCTGGGAAACCTGGAATTCGGTGGTGACTTGAATCGCCAGACTGCCCTGGAGTACGGAGCAGGCGCTTATGGTGACGGCGCCGCCCATGACGATGGTGCCGGTTTTTTCGTTGACGACAACTTTGGCGGCGGGTTTGGTGTGAATGGTCAGGTCGCCGATGCGGGCCATGAGTGCGGGAATATCACCGCCGATGGATTGCACGCCGGCGATTTCAATGCGGCGGCTGTCTACGGGGCGGGCGGCATCGCGGTCCAATTCCTTGTTGATCGCGGCGGCGACGTCGCGCGCGGCGTCAAAATCAGGATCGCGGAGCAAGAGAGAAAGATCCTTGAATCGAGTCAAGTCCACGGCGGCGTCGCGCTCGACGAGAGCGCCCTGGGGAATGCGTCCGACCGTCGGATGATTGACGACTTTGCTGTTGCCGCCGCCTCCAGCGCTGTAGCCGCCGATGATCATGGGGCCCTGAGCGACCGCGTAGACTTGTCCATCGGCGGCACTGAGCGGCGTGAGCAGAAGCGTTCCGCCCGAAAGACTCTTGGCGTCACCAATTGAAGATACTGTGACGTCAATCTTCATTCCCGGACGCGAAAATGGGGGCAAATCCGCAGTGACAAAAACCGCGGCAATGTTGCGAACCTGGATGGTGGTGAGATTATTTTTGACGTTCACGCCCATGCGTTGGAGCATGTTGGCGAGGGTTTGCACGGAGAAGAAGGTTTGCTGCTTGTCGCCGGTGCCTGCAAGGCCCACAACCAAGCCATAGCCAATGAGCTGGTTGTCGCGGATGCCTTCAATGGTGGTGATGTCCTTGATGCGCGCGACGCGGGCGGGATTTACGGGGGGCGCAGCTTCGTCAGCATCCGCACCAAGGGGGATCAGGGCGGCGAGAAGGATCAGCAAGGATGCGCGAAGAAAGTTCATCGAAAAGTTCCTCAGAACGTGAGCAGTTTGAGCAGCCAGCGAATGACCACATTCGGCTGGCGGGAAGCATCGGCAACAGCGCCCTTGCCTTTGATCTCCACTTCAAGGTCGGCGATGGAGGAAGAAAGGATGGAATTGTCCAGGGCGATGTCGCCGGGGCGAACGAGGCCGCGAATGTAAACAGTCTGGCGGTCGTTGCCGACGGTGACGTCGCGCGTGGCCTGCACGACCAGGGTTTTGTTCGGAAGCACTTCAATCACATGGGCGGCGAGATCCAGAGAGACGCTGGAACTCATGGTGGAGGAGCCTTTTCCATCGAGGCTGTTGGCGGAATTGGCGCCAAAAAGATTCTGGAGGCGATTCGCGGCACCGATGGCGCCAACAAAACCGGTGACCTGGGAATTGGCGGAGAAGGCGCGGGATTGGTTATTTTCGCCAGCGGTTGCAGCGGTGAAATTATCCACTAGATGAATGACGAGCAAATCCCCCGCGTTACGAGCTTTGTAATCCGTACCCAAATCCGCAAGCGGGCCGGAGGAGACCCAGAGGCTGCCGACGGTTTCCGGAGCCGGAAGATTGAAGGTGCGGGCACGTTTCAAATATTCCTCGAGCCCTGTGGAAGCAGTATCTTTTTTTGGTTTCTTGGAGCGGCGGCCGGCAGCGCCAAAAGCGTTCGTGGCAAGAACTGCGGCGAGTAGGAGAAGAACGGATTGAGTTCTGGCGATGCGCATGGTCTCTCCTAAAAAGACGCTTGCACTGTTCCGGGACCGGTGACGCGGGCGAAAAAAGTCCGCCCGTTTTGCGGCATGCGGACGCGGATGGAATCGCCCAAATGCCCGCGCTGAAGAGGACGAACTTGCATTTGAATTTCAGCATCCTCGGAAATCAACACGAGTTGAGCGTAAAAGCGCGGATCCACAAGCACGGGAGAAGGAGCGGGCGCAGGCGGAAGCGAAGAAATCTGCGTCGGAGCGGCCGGAAGTTTCGGCATGCGAACGGAAACTTCGAAAGGAACGAGAGAAGCGGAGGAGACGGAGAAGAGGCGAAAGATCTCGCGATCGAGCATGTCGTCATATCGCAGACCGACAACCTTGAGATTGGCATTGCCGGGAGGGAAGCGCAGGGAGCCGCTGATTTCAAGATCGCCGGGAGAAAAAGGAAGCCGGGCGTCCGGATGTTGCGACCGGAGGGAAGACTCGATGGCGCGGAAGACTTCCGTTCGCGTGAGAGTACGGCCGACGCGCCGCACATGAACGAGGCCAGGGATCATGAATGTGCGGGGCGGCAATCCGGCGCTCTCCATCGCCGAAACGATCTCGGCGCTTCCGATCGTTCGCGAGGATCCGAAAGAAGGGGCAGAACCGAAGGAAACTTCCCCGGAGGCGTGGCGCAAGGCGAGCGGCGCGCTTCGCGGCAACATCTGCGCGAGGGTGATCGCCTCCGTTTCCACTTCCACGTGAGAAAGAATCGCAACCGGAGACGCACCACGAGCGCCGACCGGAAGAAACGCAAGAAACGCGGCAAGCAAAAACGAGATGGAAGTGAGTTTCATCACTTTCCAGCTCAGGTGGTGAGGCCGTTGATGGTCTGGAACATTTCGTCGGCGGCATGAACGACGCGGGAATTCGCTTCGTAGGAGCGTTGCGCGAGGATCATCTGAATAAATTCGCCGACGACGTCCACGTTGGAGTTTTCCAGCATGCCCTGCTGGATAGTGCCCAGACCCTCCGCACCTCCGGGGGTGCCGACGATGGGATTGCCGGAAGCGGTGGTTTCGAGGAAATAGTTGTTGCCCACGCTGTTCAGGCCGCCGGGATTGGCGAACGTGGCGAGTTGGATGGTGCCGACCTGCTGGGCCTGCTGCTGGCCAGGAATCGTGACGCTGACGGTGCCGTCGGAGCCAATGGTGATATTCGTGGCGCTGGAAGGAATGGTGATGGCGGGCTGAAGCTGGTTGCCCTGGGCATCCACGATGATTCCGGTGGAATCGAGATGGAACGCGCCGGAGCGCGTATAAGCGACTTCGCCGGTGGGCAACTGAATCTCAAAGAACCCCTGCCCCTGAATCGTGAGGTCGAGGGGATTGCCGGTCTGGTTGAAGTCGCCTTGCTGCTGGATGACTTCGGAAGAGGCGGTACGCGTGCCGAGACCGACCTGCAGACCGGTTGGGTAGATGGTTTGCTGGGTTGCGGCGGCGCCGGGAGCCACAATGTTTTGGTAGACGAGATCCTGAAATTGCAGACGGCGGCGGCGAAAGCCGGCCGTCGTGGAATTGGCGAGGTTATTGGCGATATTGTCCAGATTCAATTCCTGGGCTTCCATGCCGCTGGCGGCGGTGTACAAGGCTCGATACATGAAATTGGATCTCCTGTTCCCGAAAAAAAATAACTACACGTGCGGCAGATCCTGCGCTGCCGTGCGGTTGAAATCGTTGTCAAAAATCGAAAGAGCGCGCTCCATCATCTGAGCGGTGCGTTGAAGATCAATGAGCGCAACGGTGCTGCGAACCGCATCGCTGTTGGACGATTCAAGCATGCCCTGGCGGAGGGTTGCGGAAGATGGAGCGAGTGCAGCACCTGTGGGCGCAACAAGATAATTGTTGCCTTCCTCGACGAGAGATGTGCCCTTCGGAAAATCGTCAATGCGCAGCTTGGAAACGAGCGCGCCATCCACGGAGACGGAACCGTCGGCGCTGATGCTCAGCTTGCCATCGGGAATCTGCACAGGCTTCAACTGCTGGTTGGGCTGGGCGCTGAGAACCTGGTCGCCCTGCTGGGTGACGAGATTGCGTTTGCTGTCGAGGTGGAAATTGCCGTCGCGGGTGAAGCGAACTCCGTTCGTAGTGAGAATGGCAAAGTAACCGGTGCCTTCGAGAGCGACGTCCGTATCGTTTCCAGTCATTTGCAGGGTGCCTTGCGTGTTGTCCGTGCTAGAGCCTCCGAGGACGCCGAACTGATTGATCGTCTGGTCGAGAGCCTGAGTGATGTTGGCAGGAGGAATCGCCTGCGGCTGGGAGCCGAGAAGAGCGTTGAAAGAACGGTAGAATTCGCGCTGCGCTTTGAAGCCGACGGTGCCGGCATTGGCGAGATTGTTGGCCACGAGCTCGAGAGCGCTCAAGCGTTCAGCAAATCCAGTGAAAGAAGAATAGAAACCGCTGTCCATCGCGCCTCCGAAGAACCAAGATGCAGCCACGGGGCCAAATAAGGGCGCGTTAAGAAAGTCAGAGAGTCAGGAAAATCAGAGAGTTACGCGAGATGAAAGAAGGCGCACGGAGTAGCGAACGCCGTGCGGGATTTTCTTGCCCGGTGGAAACGCGGAGCGGGCAGAAAGTGCCGTGAAAAGGGTAAGGAAGAACAGAGACCGCAAGAGAATCAGGATTCAGCCTGAGCTCCCGTGGCAGCGGCGAGCCCGATCTGTACCAGCGGAAGCAGATGGATGTATTCGGTCTGAAGCGTTTCGAGCAAAGCCTGGCGCTCCGTTTCCGAAAGGAGCGGCAAGCACTTCTGGAGAAAGGAAAGGCCTTCCGGATCGGCCACTGGCGGGTCGGGCGGCTCGGAGGTCTCCGCGGCGGTGGCGGGAGTCTCCGCCTGAGTGAGCAGGAATTGATCCGCGGCGGCGACGATACCCACGAGGTAAGGATCGTGCTGAGCGCGATCGGGGGCATGGTGGAATTCAAAGACGTCAACGAACGAGGGCATGAAATTCCAGGAGACGGCAATCCAGCGGCCGACCTTGCAGTGGTCCATTCCGAAATAGGCGCGCTCGAGGGGGATATTGTCGGGCCAGTCTGGATTGGGAAGCGGACGCTGCTTGGCGTCTTCCTGAAGGACAAGGATCCATAGCGGCAGCTGGCCGATGTCGTGGAGAAGGCCGCCGAGGTAGGCCTGTTCCTTCTCAAAGTAGTCCACTTGGCGGGCGATGCGTTCGCTGAGCAGGGCGGAGAGAAAGCTGTGCTGCCAGAAGGCGATAAGCTGGGCCTGGGGCAGACGCTTGCCCGCAAATTGCATCACCGAGCAGGTCAGGACCAATGTGCGGAGGCGTTCAGTGCCGAGAAGGACGGCAGCCTGCTCGATGCTGATGACGCGGCGGCGCAGGCCGAAAAGTGCGGAATTGCAGAGGCGAAGAATCTGGGCGCTCAAGCTGGGGTCGGTGCGGATGACCTTGGCGACTTTCTTGAGGTCCACGCTGGAACTGCTGAGCAGCGCGTTCAGATCGAGGATGTAGGTCGGCAAGGTGGGCAGACCCTTGCTGAGTATATCCATGAGGCGCTGCTTGCGTCGCTCGACCTGCGCTTCGGAAATCGCAGAGGTTACCGGACGAGCCGAGTTCGGAGATCCAACGAGTGAGCTCATACTACTCCTGAGGCGGCCGAGATGCCGTCATTTCGGCTATCGGCAGAAAGTGAAGTGACATTAGGAGAACCCGGGGACTGTTCCGGATTGGAAAAGCCACCGGGCAAAATGCGAAAGAGGAGATCTCGACGGGACGAGAGACAGAGGAAACGGGTCCAGAGGAAGGAAGCGACGCGGACGAGAATCAGTTTGCGGGCACGTAATTCAGCGGCATAACTCGAGATGGTGGAGGTGATTTCACGCGGGTCGCGGAGAGTGTCGAAGGAGATTTCCTCGCGAGGAGCGAGGGGGGACAGGGCCTCAAGGGCGGACAAGACGGAGGCTTCGGTGGCCACGCAGCCGACGGTGCGCACGCCAAGCATCTGTTCGAGGGCATAAAGGAGTGTGTGGTCCATGCGTTCGCAGAAGGCGACGTGCAAAAAGCGACCGTCAGCAGAAACGTGGACGGGAACGGCGCGGGCGTTCTGAAAGAGAGTGAATGGAGCCATCGAGGGAAGCACCGAAGAAACCGGCTGACTTGTGAGCGGAAAAACGGGACAGCCCCATTGCTGGCCGAGGGCGGCAGCAAGCTGGACATCGGAAACATATCCCAGCTGAAGGAGCCAATTGCCCAGACGGCCGCGGCGGGATTCACGCTGGCGGCGGAGGGCCTCCTGTAATTGGGAATGGGAGATTGCGCCGCGATCCACAAGAAGCAACCCGATCGGAAGCCGGTGCGCGCGCTGCTTCGGCGGCACGAAACCCGAGATCAGGTTCTGGACGCGGAAGGAAAGGACACCGGAGGCGCAGGAGGAGCCACAATACCAGCGGCCGTCCAGAAGCACTCCGGAAGACCTGCGGCGCCAACTGGGAAACAGTTTGTTGGCGCGCGCGCAATCCGGCGCGGAGCACCGCGGGACAAGACGTTCCCGCCAGGATACTGGGCTCTGCATCTCCTCGGTTTGCGCAAATTCCGGCAAGCGCGAGCCTGGCGCCTGGTTCAAAGGAGACGAATTGGGAGACATTTTGTGCCTCATGGAACTGGCACCAGCTTGGCCCTCTGGCTCACGCTGGCGACCTCGGTAACGCGCAAACCGAAATTTCCGTCCACCACGACGACTTCGCCTCGCGCCACAAGGCGTCCAGCAACAAGAAGGTCGGCAGGCTCATTGACGAGCTGGTCGAGCTCGACCACGGCGCCTGGCATCAGGCTCATGACTTCGCGGAGAAGCATTTCACGCTCGCCAAAACGGATCGTGGCTTCGAGCTCGACATCCAGAAGAAGATCGAGGTTGGAGGGCAGTGGAGCGGGAGCAGGGGATGGGTCGGAAGAGGGAGCAGGGCCGGCATCAACATCAAGAGGTTGGGCGCTTTCGTGAGCATCATGGGCATCATGGCCAGGCTCCTGGATCGCGGAGTCGGGGGCGGAGGCGGGGACGGAGGAAAGCGATTGGCAAAGTTCGGCGTTGAGCTGAAGACATAAGGACGCTTCCAGGGGTTTTGCCGTCGTGATGCGTACCAGAGATTCGAGATTCGGCGAGAAAACCGGCTCGGCGGCAGAGTGAAAGCTAATGAGGGTTTCCTTGCTGGTAGCCTGCTTCCAAGACGATGCCGTCAAGCCGGCGACCTGGCGAAGAAGCTCGGCAAAAGCATCGCGGTGGGTATCAGAGAATTCGATTGCGGGATCGGGAGGCTCGGACATCAACAATTGCGCGAGCAGGAGCGCTGCGGGTTTTTCAGCGGACCATTGCAATTCTCCCTTTAACGCGCCGCCGCAAACAAAACGCGTGGTGACCAATTCAGACCGAGCGTCGGAGGCAGAGGACGCAGGAATAGCGGGGTGGGTTGGAGCGACCGATGGCGATTCGACCCCAAGCTGGCTAAGGAGTTGAGAAATGTTTCGCGCCCATTGGGCGGTAAATTCCCGAATGCTGGCATTCACTTCTGGATCAGGCATGGGAACTCCTTTCCGTCGGGTAGAAGCGAAGAGAGAAGCTCAGCGCCTTGCAACCGGCGGGACAAGAGGACCGGGAAGCCTGCAATGTTTACGCGAGATGGTCTCCTGCGCATCAGTCTTCCTCCGATTGGGGTTTCTTGGCCGATTGCGCGGACACTGGCGCGGCGGGGTTGCCCAGCTTTCCGGCAAGACGTGAACGCAGGCGAAGCAACGCGGCCGTGTGGATCTGTGAAACGCGGGATTCGCCGACATCGAGAATGACGCCAACTTCCTTCATGGTGAGTTCCTCGAGATAGTAGAGGCCCAGAACCTGGCGTTCCTTTTCGTCTAGATCCCCAATGGCGTCCGCAAGAATGGCCCGCACTTCCGCGCGGGCGGCGAGCTGAAAGGGGTCGTCTTCGAGGCGATGAGCGGCGATTTGCAGGGTCTCACCGGCTCCCTCTTCGGAAGACTCGATTTGAAGGCTGCCGAGATCGAGCCCGCGCAGATCGCCCAGCAGCTGCTGGAACTCCGTGAGAGAAATGTCGAGTTTGTCGGCGATTTCGGGCTCCGCGGGAGTGCGGCCAAGCTCCGCGGAGAGTTCGCGAGTGGCTTCCTCGATGCGGCGGGCCTGGCGGCGCAAATGGCGCGGGCTCCAATCCATCTGGCGGAGGCTGTCGAGGATGGCGCCGCGAATGCGAAAGCGCGCGTAGGATTTCAGCTGGACATTTTTCTGGGGATTAAATTTGTCCACGGCGTCAATCAAGCCGAGAATCCCTGCATGAACGAGATCGTCGAAGGGGACATGAGCCGGCAAGCGATCGTGAATGCGGCGCGCGATGTAACGCACTTCGGGAAGATTTTCCTCGAGAAGACGCTGGCGCTCGGCGGGATCGAGAGCGCTGCCGCGAGAGCCGGGCTTTGTTGGAGTTGTCAGCACGGAGCACTTCCCTGCTGCTTAATTCGTTGGCGATGGGCGCGCTTCATCGCACTACTCCGAGAGACTGCACGTTAATGGTCGCGGGAATTTCCGCGGGCGAAAGAACGACAATCCGGGGAATGAAGGGTTCCAGGAGGCGTCGAAGGTGGAACCGCACGGGCGTATTACAAAGCAGGACCGTGGAGCTGAGAGCCACGCGATCGCCAACAAGCTTTTGAAGACCTTCGAGAACCTTGCGGAGAGGCGGCGCTCCCGTGGACATGGCCAAATCGCCCGCAGCCTGGGGATCCACTTGGCGCTGAAATTCGGACTCGATTTGAGGATCGAGGGTCAGCACCTTGAGCTTGTGGTCCTCGCCGAGGAGCGGTTGCACGAGTGAGCGTCCGAGCGCCTGGCGCGCGGCTTCCACGAGCGCGACCTGGCTCTTGTTGACCGCGGCAGTGTCCAACAAAGCTTCGAGGATGGTCGTGAGATCGCGAATGGAAACCTGCTCGCGGAGCAGTTGCTGGAGAACTTTTTGCACTTCGCCGAGGGTGAGAAGGCGCGGAACGAGCTCGTCCACGAGCTTAGGTTGCGTTTCGGCCATGAAATCGAGCAGGCGCTTGGTTTCCTGGCGCGTGAGCAATTCGTGAGCGAATTGTCGGACCAGTTCAGCGAGGTGGGTTGCAAGAACCGAGGTCTGGTCCACCACCGCGTAGCCGAAAGCAAGGGCCTGTTCCTGAAGACCGGAAACGATCCAAATGGAGGAAGCGCCAAAGGCAGGCTCTTGCGTGGGGATACCCTCGAGCGGCGGAGCGGAAGGATCGGAACTGATGGCGAGAAGCCGCTCCTGCTGCATTTCCCAGCGTGCGATTTCCACGCCACGAAGCAAGACCGTGTATTCGCGCGGGCGAAGCTTCAGATTATCCGTGATGTGCACGGAAGGAACGAGAAAGCCCAGTTGGAGAGCGAGGTGGCGGCGAAGGGCGCGGATGCGCTGAAGGAGTTGGCCGCCCTGGGCCTGATCCACGAGCGGCACGAGGGCGTAGCCGACTTCGAGGCTGATTTCATCGAGCTTGAGCAGCGATTCGATCTGTTGCTGCTGATCGGGCTTTTTCTTGTCCTTGTCGGTGACGATTTCCGCAGCGGGAATTTCCGCGGCGGTTTTTTGAGCGGCGCGAGTGGAAAGATAACCGGCAATCGCGGCGAGGAGAAAGAAGGAGAACTTCGGCAGACCGGGAATGAGGCCGAGCAGGAGCATGACGCCGCTGGCGATACGGAGAGGAACCTTGCGACCAAAAAGTTGGCGCGAAAAATCGGCGCCGACGGTCGCTCCGCTGGAAGTGCGCGTGACGACGATGCCGCCCGCGACGGAAACGAGAAGCGACGGAATCATGGTGACGAGGCCGTCGCCGACGGTGAGAACCGTGTACGTTTTGGCGGCTTCCGCGAGAGGGATGTTGAGCTGAAATACGCCGATCAGGAATCCGGCGATGATGTTGATGGCCGTGATGAGAATCGTGGCTAAAGCGTCGCGCTGGCTGAAGCGCGCGGCGCCATCCATGGCGCCGTAGAATTCGGCTTCTTTGGCAATTTGCTCGCGGCGGGCGCGGGCTTGCTGCTCATCAATCAGCCCGGCGTTCAGGTCGGCATCAATGGCCATCTGCTTGCCGGGGAGTGCGTCCAACGTGAAGCGGGCGGCGACTTCGGCTGTGCGCACGGCGCCGTGGTTAATGACCAAATACTGGATGGCGATAAGCGCGAGGAAGATAACGAAGCCGACGACGTAATTGCCGCCCACGACGAATTGTCCGAAGGACTGAATCACACTTCCCGCGGCGGAGAATCCATCATTGCCATGGAGGAGAATTCTGCGGCTGCTGGCGATGTTGAGCGAAATACGGAAGAGAGTGAGAAACAAAAGCAAACTGGGGAATACCGAGAACTGCACGGGCTTGAGGATGTACAGAGCGGAGAGCAGGACGACCACACCGAGAGTAATGCTGGTGGCGAGAAAGATATCCAGCACGAAGGCGGGAACGGGAACGAGCATGACGAACACGGTGGCCACGGTGGCCACGGGAACGAGCCAGTCGGCGGTTCCATCCGTACGGTTCGATATGGTTTCGTTCGCCATGGCGGTTCGTTAACGGACTCCTCCCGAGGGTGTTGCCGGCTGAGACTTCATGCGCATCTGCGTGCGATAGAGGAACGCGAGGATTTCAGCGACGGCGGCGTAGAGTTTCGGAGGAATCATCTGGCCGACGTCAGCGGATTTGTAGAGCGCCTGGGCCAGAGGGGGATTTTCGATGATGGGAATTTCATGCCAACGGGCAATTTCCTTGATTTTCTGGGCCAGAAGATTCTTCCCTTTTG
>Ga0335076_10005573_pt1 | contig 12710 bp, 8 predicted proteins | sample Lox_Sample_25_FD_206717 | JGI IMG/M metagenome (GOLD analysis project Ga0335076, IMG submission 206717) | Soil microbial communities from Loxahatchee National Wildlife Refuge, Florida, United States - Lox_Sample_2.5 | ecosystem: Environmental > Terrestrial > Soil > Wetlands | place: USA: Florida...
GAGATACGGGCGTGAATCGGATTGATTTCGAGCATGTCGGCAGGTCATGAAATCGGCTGCGCAGGATAGCAAATTCCGTGACAGAAATGCCGGATGGGGCGGGTGTGCGGAAGCTGCTACAGTCATGCGCTCCGCGCGAAGCGCGGATAGGGCCGCCGACCTGTCGTGACCAAGGACATGAGTGATGCACAGCGCCTCAACGAGGCCGCGTCCGCCCTGCAGCGGCGGCAGACCGCGGCGGCCGAGCGCATCCTGGGCGTGGTCCTCTCCCGCTCGCCGCGCAACCCCGACGCCCTGCGCCTGCTCGGGTTGTCGCTGCGGCAGCGCGGCGAGTACGCGCTGGCCGCCCTGACCCTGCGCGACGCCCTCGCGCAGCGCCCCGGCGATCCTGTCATTTTGAACGACCTCGGCAATGTGCGGCGATTGTCCGGGGATGTCGAGGGCGCCATCGCCGCGCTGCGCGAGGCGACCACGCGCGCGCCGCGTTTCGCGCTGGCCTGGTTCAACCTGGGCAAGACGCTGAAGAACAATCTGTACCCTGAAGATGCCTGCGTGGCACTGAGGAAGGCGCTCGAGTGCGACCCGGACCTCGCACCGGCCTGGGGTGCGCTCGGTGACGCGCTCAAGGCCTGCGGAGACATCGAAGGTGCGGCGAACGCCTATCGCCGGGGCCTGCGTTACCCGAGTCACGCGGCGCAGATCTGGTATCACCTGGCGAATCTGCAAACGGTCCCGCTCGACGCCCGGGATGCCGCCGAATTGCGTGCCCTTCTGGCGAACCCGACCACGAACGACGATGCCCGCATCTTCGCCGGCTACGCCTTGGCGAAGGCGCTCGACGATCAGCAGGAATATGCCGAGGCATTCTCCGTACTGAACACGGCCAGTCAGCTCAAGCGCAGCCGCATTGCGTGGGATGCCGAGCAGTTTCGCGCCTACGTCACGGCCACGGACGCCGCGTTCGCCGACGCGCACGAACCGCCCGCAGACGCCGATCGCGGCAAGGAGGTGATCTTCATCGTGAGCCTGCCGCGCTCCGGCTCGACCCTGACGGAGCAAATCCTGGCATCGCACTCCCAGGTCGAGGGCGCCAACGAATTGCCGGTGCTGCCCCAGATCATCGCGGAAGAATCCGCGCGCAGGGGGCGCGAATTTCCACACTGGGTTGCGCACGCAGGGGCCGACGACTGGCGCCGGCTGGGAGAGGAGTATCTGGCCCGCACCGAGCGCTGGCGCCGCTCGAAACCGCGCTTCACCGACAAGGGCGTCGCCAACTGGCAGCTGGTCGGCGCCGCACTGGCGATGCTACCGGGTGCGCGCGTCGTGAACGCCCGGCGGGATGCGGTCGAAACCTGCTTCTCCTGTTACCGGCAGCTGTTCGCCAGCGAGCACCACTACAGCTACGACCTCGCCGAAATGGGCGCGTACTGGCGTGACTATGATCGCCTGAGCACGCGCTGGCGCGAGCGCTTCCCGCACCACGTCACGGAATTCGTCCACGACGAACTCCTGCGCGAGCCGGAAAAGAGAATCCGCGACCTGCTGGGCTTTCTCGGCCTGCCGTTCGAGCAGGCCTGCATCGACTTCCATCTGTCCACTCGCGCGGTGCGCACGGCGAGTGGCGCGCAGGTGCGCCAGCCATTGCGCCAATCCACGGCCCACGCGGAGCACTACGGGGCGCTGCTCGATCCGCTGCGCGCGGCGTTGAGCGCAACCTAGCCCTCGGCAAAGGCCTGGCGCACCAGCAAGCGCAGGCGCGGCGTCCCGTCCCATTCGTCCGCTTCCAGCTGATACACGGCGCGCAACCTGCGCGGCGGCGGCATCAGCTCTTCCGCATCGAAGCACATCGCCGTCAAGGGAGCGACCGACCCCTGCGCACGCAACACCAGGCGCAGGTGACGCTCGCCGACGACCTTCCAGCCCTCGACGTCGAAGACCCCGTCGAACAGCGGCTCCGGAAATCCCTGCCCCCAGGGACCGCCGAAACGCAACTGCTGCGCGAGGTCGAGAGTGAAATCCTGCGCCGCCAGTTCGCCGTCGGTGCACAGTTCGGGACTCAGCTGCTGCGCGCCCAGACGCTCGCGCACGACGCTGTCGAACAGCACCGAGAACGCGTCGATGTCCTGCCGGCGCAGGCTGAGCCCGGCGGCCATCGCGTGTCCGCCGAAGCGCAGCAGGAGTCCGGGCTCGCGCGCATCGATCTCGGCCAGCGCGTCGCGCAAGTGGAATCCGGCGATCGAGCGCCCGGAGGCCTTGACTTCATCGCTGCCTTCGGCGGCGGCCGCACAGGCGATGACCGGACGGCCGAGCGCTTCCTTGAGTTTCGACGCGACAAGCCCGACGACGCCTTGATGCCAGCCGGGATCGAACAGCACGACGCCGTGCGCCAAACCGTCTGCCCCGACCGCGGACATCCGGTCGCGAACGGCCGCGGCCGCCTGATCGACCATGGCCGACTGCAACTCGCGGCGCTCGCTGTTGATCGCCCCGAGCGTCGCTGCCAGCTGTCGCGCGCGTGTGGGGTCGTCGCAGAGCAGGCATTCGATGCCGATACTCATGTCTTCGAGGCGCCCCGCGGCATTGATGCGCGGTGCGACGGCGAAGGCAAGATCGCTCGCTACGGCGCGCGCCGGATCGCGTTTGCCGTCTTCGAGCAGGCCGACCACGCCCGGACACGCGCGACCGGCGCGAATGCGGCGCAGGCCGGCCTCGACCAGCACGCGGTTGTTGTAGTCGAGCGGCACGAGATCGGCCACCGTGCCGAGCGCGACGAGATCGAGCAGCGTCGACAGGTCCGGCTCGGCACGTTCACTGAACCAGCCACTGCGCCGCAGACGCGCGCGCAGCGCGAGCAGCAGGTAGAACATCACGCCGACACCGGCCAGTGCCTTGCTGGCAAAGCCGTCGCCGGGCGCGTTGGGATTGACGATGGCGTTGGCGTCCGGAAGGGACGCTCCCGGCAGGTGATGGTCGGTGACGACCACCCGCATGCCGTGTGCGCGCGCCGCAGCAACTCCCGCGTGCGCAGCGATGCCGTTGTCCACGGTGATCAGCAACCGCGGGTTGCGGGCCAGAATCTCCCCGACGATGGCCGGGCTCAGGCCGTAGCCGTGCCGCAGCCGGTTCGGCACGGCGTAACCGACATCCGCTGCGCCGAGCGCGCGCAGTCCGCGGACCGCCACCGCCGTGCCGGTGGCTCCGTCGGCATCGAAGTCGCCGACGACGACGATGCGTTCGTGCCCGCGCAGCGCGTCCTCGAGCAATGCGCATGCCGCGTCGATGCCGCCGAGTGTCTGAGGCGGCAACAGATTCGCCAGGCGGTGATCGATGTCGCGCGCACTCGCCACTCCCCGCGCGGCGTACAGACGCCGCAATACGGGATGCATGGAACCCGGCATGGCGTCGGCCATTCCGACAGGTTGCCGACGGACGATCTTCTGCGGCTTCATTCGCCGGCCAGCGGCCTGACCGGACGCCAGAAGCGCCAGCGGTGCGCGGGCCGGGTGCTGAAGGCCCCGCCGTCCTCGAACCTGACCTCGACCTCGCCGCATTCGCGCCGGCGCAGGCGCTCTCCGATCGGCGCGAGGAACTTTGCCTCCAGCTCGGCGCCGTCGCGCTGGTCGGCAAGATCGAGCAGGACCCTGCCGGCGCCGGAACCGACATCTGCCACGGGCGACCCGGCGCCGATTTGCCCCAACTGCGCCAGCGCCAGCACCGTCTGGTCGCGACTGTGCACGTGGTCGAACGGCGAACGCACCCATTCCGGAAGCGTTCCGGCGCCCCAGAACCAGAGGCTGTTCGCGGGAGTCAGGTTGCGCCCGACACGCCGCGCGTTCACGGGATGATTGTGCAGGATGACCTGCGCCTCGTTGAGCAAGTGGCGCCACTGGCGCTCGTTGTCGCCTTGCGGCAGATGCGCGCCGAGATCGTCACCGAGAACGGCATCCGGCGGCGCGAACCGCGGCAGGCGCGCGCCCTTCGGGCAGCGCAGGTACCAGCGCTGCGGGTGTGCTGCCTCCAGCGGAAAACCGGCGTCGCCGAACAGCAGCCGCAGCGGGCGCGCGAGCTCGCCGCTTTCGGCAGGCGACAGATCGAGCGTGCTGCACGCAAGCATCCGCAGGGTCACCGCATCCGCCAGCACGAACGCAGGGTCGGCGCGCACCCAGCAACTGCCGGCCGCATCGCCGCCGTCGCGCAGGCGCGTCAGCGCCGCGTACGGGATGTCCTTGCCGGTGAACTCGAAGCACGCGCGCAACGCGGCGTCCCGGCCGGGCGTGATCGGCGCCAACCGATCGCCCTTGGCACGCCATCGTGAGAGCGTCAACAGGCGGCCGGGATCGCGGATGCGCAGCAACGGCGGCAGCAGAAGGGTCAGCCTGCGCATCCTTCACTCCCCGGCGGCAGACGGCCACTCAGCCCTCGTAGCGGACACCCACGATCTCGTAGTGCCGCGTGCCGTTCGGCGCGTTGAACTCGATGCTGTCGCCTTCGCTCTTGCCGATCAGCGCACGTGCAAACGGCGACGAGACCGAGATCAGGCGCTGCTTGATGTCCGCTTCGAGATCACCGACGATCTGGTAACTCACTTCCTCGCCGGAATCCTCGTCCTCCAGATCGACCGTCGCGCCGAACACGATCTTGCCGTTGGGCTTGAGGCGACCCACGTCGATGACCTCCGCGTAGCTGAGCGCAGCTTCCAGTTCCTTGATGCGGCCCTCGACGAATCCCTGCTGCTCGCGCGCGGCGTGGTACTCGGCGTTCTCGCGCAGGTCGCCGTGCGCACGCGCCTCGGCGATTGCGGCGATGATGCGCGGGCGTTCCACACCCTTGAGCCTTTCCACTTCGTTGCGCAGGCGCTCGGCGCCTTTCGCGGTCATCGGGCTACGTTTCATGCCAGTTCCTTGTGCAGTTCCTGCAGGCTGTTGACGTCGCCGTTGCCGCGGTAGTCCAGCGAATGCAGCAGCGCCCTCGCGCCGGAGATCGTCGTCGAATACGTGATGCGCTGCTGCAGCGCTTCGCGGCGGATCGAGAACGAGTCGGCGATCGCCTGCTTGCCCTCCGTGGTGTTGACGATGAAGACGATCTCGCCGTTCTTGATCAGGTCGACCACGTGCGGCCGGCCCTCGAGCACCTTGTTGATGCGCTCGCATTCGATGCCGTTCCTGGCCAGGAAAGCCTGCGTCCCCGAGGTTGCCACCAGGCTGAAGCCGCGCTTGAGCAGATCGCGCGCGACAGGAAGCAGTCGTGCCTTGTCGGGATCGCGCACCGAAACGAATACCTTGCCCTGGCGCGGGGGGACGATGTTTGCGGCCTCGTGCGCGCGCGCGAACGCCGCGCCGAAGTTGCGTCCCACGCCCATCACCTCGCCGGTGGAGCGCATCTCCGGCCCGAGGATCGGATCGACGTTCTGGAACTTGAGGAAGGGGAAAATCGCTTCCTTCACCGAATAGTACTTCGGAATGATCTCTCGCGTGGCGCCCTGCCCGTCGAGCGACTTGCCGACCATGCAGCGCGCCGCGATCTTCGCCAGCGGCACGCCGGTCGCCTTCGACACGAACGGCACCGTGCGCGAGGCGCGCGGATTGACTTCGAGGATGTAGATCGTCGCCGCGCCGTGCTCGTCGAACTGGATCGCGAACTGCGTGTTCATCAGACCCACGACCTTCAGTTCCCGCGCCATGCGCGTGACCTGGTCGCGCAGATCGTTCTGTACGCCCGCGGGTAGCGAATACGGCGGCAGCGAGCACGACGAATCGCCCGAGTGCACGCCGGCTTCCTCGATGTGCTCCATGATGCCGCCGATGAGCACATTGCCCTGCGCATCGGCGACGACATCCACGTCCACCTCGACGGCGTTGTCGAGAAAGCGGTCGAGCAGCACGGGGGAATCGTTGGACACCCGCACGGCCTCGGTGATGTAGCGTTTCAGGTCCGCGTCGGAATGCACGACTTCCATCGCGCGGCCACCGAGCACGTAGCTCGGACGCACGACCAGCGGATAGCCGATCTCGCGCGCAAGGGCGAGCGCCTCGTCCGGATTGCGCGCGGTCCGGTTCGGGGGCTGGGTCAGGCCGAGCTTCTCCACCATCTTCTGGAAGCGCTCGCGGTCCTCCGCGAGATCAATCGAATCGGGCGACGTACCGATGATCGGCGCGCCGTTCGCCTCGAGCGCGCGCGCGAGCTTGAGCGGCGTCTGACCGCCGTACTGCACGATCACCCCCTTCGGCTTTTCCTTGTCGATGATCTCGAGCACGTCCTCGAGCGTCAGCGGCTCGAAGTACAGTCGATCGGACGTGTCGTAGTCCGTGGACACGGTCTCCGGATTGCAGTTGACCATGATCGTCTCGAAGCCGTCCTCGCGCAGTGCGAGCGCCGCGTGAACGCAGCAGTAGTCGAACTCGATGCCCTGGCCGATGCGGTTGGGACCGCCACCGAGCACCATGACCTTGTCGCGCTGCGACGGCTGTGCCTCGCACTCTTCCTCGTACGTCGAGTACAGGTATGCGGTCGTGGTGGCGAACTCGGCCGCGCAGGAATCGACGCGCTTGTACACCGGCCGCACGCCAAATGCCTGGCGAAGTTTGCGGACGGCATTTTCGTCCGTGCCGAGAAGAACGGCGAGCCGCGCATCCGAAAAGCCCTTGCGCTTGAGCGCCATCATCCGACGCGCATCCAGGGCGGCGAGGCCGCCGGACCGCACCTGTGCCTCGATCTCGACGAGTTCGGCGATCTGGTCCAGGAACCAGCGGTCGATGTGTGTCAGCGCATAGATTTCATCGAGCGAAAGCCCTGCACGGAAACCTTCCGCGACATAGAACACGCGGTCAGGGCCCGGTTCCTTCAGCTCGCGCTTGAGCGCCGCGCGGCCTTCATCCGAGGCGATGTCCAGGCGCGTCGGATCGAGCCCCGACTTGCCGGTTTCCAGCCCGCGCAGCGCCTTCTGCAGCGACTCCTGGAACGTGCGACCGATCGCCATCACCTCGCCCACCGATTTCATCTGCGTGGTCAGGCGTGCGTCGGCGGACGGGAATTTCTCGAAGGCGAAGCGTGGAATCTTGGTGACGACGTAGTCGATCGTGGGCTCGAACGACGCCGGCGTCCTGCCGCCCGTGATTTCGTTGCGCAGTTCGTCCAGCGTGTAGCCGACGGCGAGCTTGGCGGCGACCTTGGCGATCGGGAATCCGGTCGCCTTGGATGCCAGAGCGGACGAACGCGACACGCGCGGGTTCATCTCGATCACGACCACACGGCCGTTCTCGGAGTTGACGCCGAACTGCACGTTCGAACCGCCGGTGTCGACGCCGATCTTGCGCAGCACGGCGATCGAGGCGTCGCGCAGGCGCTGGTATTCCTTGTCGGTAAGCGTCTGTGCCGGGGCGACCGTGATCGAGTCGCCCGTGTGCACGCCCATCGGGTCGAGGTTTTCGATCGAGCACACGATGATGCAGTTGTCGGCCGCGTCGCGCACGACCTCCATCTCGAACTCTTTCCAGCCGAGCACGGATTCCTCGATCAGCACCTCGTGCACCGGCGACAGCTCGAGCCCGCGGCCGGCGATCTCGACGAATTCCTCGCGGTTGTAGGCGATGCCGCCGCCGCTGCCGCCGAGCGTGAAGCTCGGGCGGATGATCGTGGGATAGCCGACCCGCGTCTGGATCTCGAGCGCCTGATCGAGCGATCTGGCGATTTCCGCTTTCGGGCACTCCAGGCCGATGTCGATCATCGCCTTGCGGAACAGTTCGCGATCCTCGGCCATGCGGATCGCCTCGCGCGAGGCGCCGATCAGCTCGACGCCGTACTTCTCCAGGATGCCGTTGTCGGCCAGATCGAGGGCGCAGTTGAGCGCCGTCTGTCCACCCATCGTCGGCAGCAGCGCGTCGGGCTTCTCCTTGGCGATGATGCGTTCGATCGTGGCGCGATTGATCGGCTCGATGTAGACCGCGTCCGCCATTTCCGGGTCGGTCATGATCGTCGCCGGATTCGAATTCACCAGGATGACGCGATAGCCTTCCTGCTTGAGCGCCTTGCACGCCTGCGCGCCGGAATAATCGAATTCGCAGGCCTGACCGATGACGATAGGGCCTGCGCCGATGATGAGGATGGACTTGAGATCAGTTCTTCTTGGCACTGGCGTCGCCTGAGTCCGGGGCCTTCGCGTCGGGCGGCGCCACCGGCACGCCGAGGCTCTTGATCGCGTCGCGCGTGAAGGAAAACTCGTAGCCGCCCTCGTCGAGAGTGATGGTGATCTCCGACAGGGTGTGCTTGATCAACTTGCCGCTGCGCGTCGAACCGAGTTTCGAATGCACGATCACGCGTTGGCCCATGTACTTGTCGAGATCCTCGTAGGTGACCTCCTGCTCGGCTTCGTGCTTCTCGGCCTTGGCGGGCGCCGCCTTCGCCGCTGGCGCAGCTGGCGCCTTCGCTGCCGCCGCAGACTTCGCGTCAGCGGGTGGATCGGCGGCGAAACCGGTCGAGCAGGCCAGCGCGACGATCAGGATTGCAACGGTCAGGTTCAGGTTTTTCATCGTCATTACGCCGCGGCAGCCGCGCGCGCCTCCATGGAACGGACGAATTCGTCGAACAGCCCGTCGACGTCATGCGGGCCTGGACTTGCCTCCGGGTGCCCCTGAAAACTGAAAGCCGGCGCATCCGTCACGCGGATGCCCTGGTTGGATCCGTCGAACAGCGAGCGGTGCGTCACCTGCACGTTGGCCGGCAACGACGATTCATCCACGGCGAAGCCGTGATTCTGGCTCGAGATCATCACCCGGCCACTGGCAAGATCGATCACCGGATGATTGGCGCCATGGTGACCGAACTTCATCTTGAGCGTGCGTCCGCCGACCGCGAGACCCAGGATCTGGTGCCCCAGACAGATGCCGAACAACGGAATCTTGCGGCGCATGAATTCGCGCGCAGCGGCGATGGCGTAGTCGCAAGGCTCCGGGTCACCCGGGCCATTCGACAGGAACACGCCATTGGGCTTGAGTGCCAACGCGTCGCCCGCGGAGGTCTGGGCGGGTACAACCGTCACTTCGCAGCCGCGGTCCGCGAGCATGCGCAGGATGTTGCGCTTGACGCCGAAGTCGTAGGCGACGACGCGATAGCCGCGCCCGGGCGGGGCGAATTGTCCGGAATCGAGATCGTACGTGCCGCCTTCGACACGGTAGGACTGCTTCGTGCTGACGACCTTGGCGAGATCCATGCCCTTGAGCCCGGGAAACGCCTGAGCCGCCGCGAGCGCGTGGACGACCGAAATGTCGTCGCCGGCGATGAGGCATGCGTTCTGCGCACCCTTGTCGCGGAGAATGCGCGTCAGGCGGCGCGTGTCGATCTCGGCGATGGCCACCACGCCGTGGCGCCGCAGATAGTCCGGCAGAGTTTCCTGCAGGCGCCAGTTGCTGGCCAGTCGCGGCAGGTCACGGATGACGAGTCCCGCGGCGTGCACGCCGGCGGATTCCTCGTCGACCGGGTTGCAGCCGACGTTGCCGATGTGCGGGTTCGTGAGAGTGACGATCTGGCGCGCGTAGGACGGGTCGGTGAGGATCTCCTGGTAGCCCGTGATCGCCGTGTTGAACACCGCCTCGCCAACGGTCTCGCCTTCGGCGCCGATGGAAACGCCGTGAAAGAGGCTGCCGTCTGCGAGTGCGAGGAGGGCTGGTGTCATCGCCGCGAAAAGCCTCTTTTGTCGAATCCACTGAAGCGAAATCTTCGGATGCAGGCCAACCCGCGGGCTGGCGCGAACCAGTCCGGGGCGAAGATCACGGGCGAGTGCGAATGATACCGGCCGGCGCCGCGGCCGTCCACAATTGACCTGCGTCAGCTTAAAATGACGCAGCCCCTGGTAGGGTTGCTGCATGTCCGCCGTCGCCGCCAGCATGAATCCCGAATTGTTCGACCCCGCCCGTCTCGAACGAGCGGACACGGCTGTGCGCAGCGAGCCGTTTCATTTCCTGATCGCGCACGACCAGTTGCCCAAGGCCGTGCAAAGCGACCTCGCGCGCGACTTCCCGAAGTACGCCGGCGCCGGATTCTTTCCATACGAGGAGAAGGACTGCGGGCCGAGCGTGAATCGCCTGATCGCCGAGCTAACCGACCCGGCCGTGGCCAGCGCCGTCGGGGCAAAACTGGGCATCGACAACCTCGGCCAGTATCCGACGCTGGTCACGCTGTGCCGTTCGCTCAACAAGCGTCACGGCACCATCCACACCGACAGCCGCTCGAAAATCGCGACCGCCCTGCTCTATCTCAACGAATCCTGGCCCGACACCAGCGACGGCTGCCTGCGCTTTCTGAACCGTGTCGACAGCGTCGAGGATCTTGTCGCGCCGGAAGTGAAACCGCTGTACGGCAACTTCGTCGTGTTCCGCCGCGCGGAGAATTCCTTCCACGGCCATCTGCCCTACGAAGGCGAGCGCCGCGTCATCCAGGTTGCCTGGCTGACCAGCGAGGAAGAGAAGCTGCGCAAGACCCAGCGCGGCCGGCTGTCGCGCCTGTTCAAGAAGATCTTCGGCGTGCTCGATCGCCGGTTCGGTGCCGGCCGCGACAAGAACGCGGCGCACAGGGATTGAGCCGGCACGGGCTGCCCGTGCAGCGCATAGGGTGCGTCTTGGACGCAGCCTGTGAGGTGCAACGATCCGGCGCGTCCGAGACGCGCCCGACGCGGATCGCTACCAGATCCTTACCCTCTCACCCGGCGCGACGAACAGTTTCCCGTCGGGCTTCACCCCAAACGCCGCGTACCACGCATCGATATTGCGGACGACGCCGTTGACGCGGAACTGGCGCGGGCTGTGCGGATCGCTCACGACCTGGCGCTTGACGAAATCGTCGGTGACCTTGCCGCGCCAGGCCTGCGCCCAGCCGAGCAATACGCGCTGATCTCCCGTCACGCCGTCGATCACCGGCGCGGGCTGCCCGTGCAGCGACGCGTGGTAGGCATCGAGCGCGAGGGTGAGGCCGCCGAGATCGGCGATGTTCTCGCCCATGGTGAGATCGCCGTTGACGCGCACGCCGGGAATCGGCTCGAACGTCGAGTACTGGGCGCCGAGACGCTTCGCGCGTTCTTCGAACGCCTTGGCGTCCGCCGCTGTCCACCAGTCGCGCAGCGCGCCGTCGGCATCGATCTTGCGGCCTTCGTCGTCGAAGCCGTGGGTGAGTTCGTGGCCGATCACGCCGCCGATGGCGCCGTAGTTGATCGCGGGATCGGCATTCACGTCGAACATCGGCGGCTGCAGGATGCCTGCCGGGAACACGATGTCGCGCAGCGAACCGTTGTAGGCGTCGTTCGTCTGCGGCGTCATCGTCCAGTCGCTGCGATCGACCGGCCCATTGAAGCGCCCGACGTAGAACTCCCAGTCCGCTTCGCCGCAGCGGCGCACGTCGCCGGCAAGGTCATCGTCGCGGATCACGAGCTTCGAATAGTCGCGGGGATGATCCGGGTAGCCGACCTTGATCGTGTAGGTCTCGAGCTTCTTCAGCGCTTCCTTCTTCGTCGCCTCGCCCATCCAGTCGAGTTTTTCGATGCGGGCGTGATAGGCCGCCTTCAGATTGTCGACCAGCGCCTCGATGCGGGCTTTTGCTTCCGGCGGGAAATACTTCGCCGTGAACAGCTGGCCGACGCCGAAGCCCAGCGTTCCGAAAGTGCCGTAGCGGTCGCCGACGCCGAAGTCACCGCCGCTGACCGCGTAGACACCGCGCTTCCAGCGCACCTGCTGCTCCTTCTGGCCCTGCAGCGTGCGGCCGTGCAGCTCGAAGTAGGCATCGCCGAACCCCTTCGACAGGTACGGCGCGGCATTGTCGGCAATGTGGAACGCGTGCCACGCCTTGATCGTTTCGACCGGCGTTTTCGCATAGAGGCCCGTGAGCTTGGGGAATGCGCTCTTCTCGCCCACCACCACGCGTCCGATCGAGCCTGCCTTCGCGTTTTCCAGGAATCCCTTCCACGCGAATCCCGGTGCGGATCTTTCGAGCTCGGCCACGCTCATCGGGTTGTACTCGGCGACCGGATCGCGCTGGTCGGCCTTGGACCAGCTCGCCTCGGCGATCTTCGTCTCGAAGGCGACCACATCCTTCGCGCGCGCTTCGGCGTCGGGCCACTGGACCAGTTTCAGCAGCTGTCCGACATAGGCCAGATAAGCGTCCTTTTTTGCAGCAAATTCCGGCTTGAGGTAGTAATCGCGATCGGGCAGGCCGAGCCCGCCCTGACCGATGTAGAACGCATAGTGCTTCGGGTCCTTGAGATCCACGTCGATGCCAAAATTGAACAGCGAACCCTCGAAGTCCTCGGCAGTGCGGCCCATGAGCGCCGCCAGCTCATCGCGCGTCCTGGCCGCGCGCACCGCCGCCAGATCTGCCTCGATCGGTCTGGCCCCGAGCGACTCGACGCGTTGCTCGTCCATGAACGCCTTGTAGAAGGCCCCCATCTTGCCGTTGAGATCGGCCGGCTCGTGCGCCACGTTCGCCGCAGCCTGCTCCATCATGTCGTGCAGGCGTGCTTCGGTCTTGTCGGTCATGGCGAGGCGCAGGCTCACGGCCGGCTTGTCCGCGGGAATCAGCGCCTTGTCGAGCCACGTGCCGTTTGCGTAGCGGAAGAAGTCGTCGCCCGGACGCACGTTGACGTCCGCCCCGGCGCTGTCGTATCCCCAGGCGCCGTATTGCGGCTTGTCGTCCGCCGCCACGGCCGACATGGCCGCCATCGCACATGCACT
>Ga0335076_10005578_pt1 | contig 12703 bp, 9 predicted proteins | sample Lox_Sample_25_FD_206717 | JGI IMG/M metagenome (GOLD analysis project Ga0335076, IMG submission 206717) | Soil microbial communities from Loxahatchee National Wildlife Refuge, Florida, United States - Lox_Sample_2.5 | ecosystem: Environmental > Terrestrial > Soil > Wetlands | place: USA: Florida...
GACCCTTCGTTTCGATCCCAGCCTCGTCCATATAGGAGTTGTACAGGTCCGCGATCTTCTTCCCTCCACTGCCTGCGCTCGCATTTCCTTTGGCAGCTTCGGCAATCAAATCAGCCGTCCTCTTGCTGCTCACTTCGTCCAGTTTAGTGAAGACGCCAATCCGCGCACGGTCCGGTGGAATCTCCGTTCGCTTGATCCAATCCCCATTCGCGTACATGTAAAAATCGTCGCCCGGCTTCACCGAGCGATCCATGTTCGCGAAAGCAACCCCGTGCGTTTCCTGGGAGGTTTCCTGTGCATGCAACGCCATCAATCCAATTCCAAGCGCGAGCATCATCCCGCAACTCGCTGTCAATCCCGAAAATCTGTCTGTGAGTTTCATATCGTGCTCCCAACATTACGAATAGCGCCGATGCGCGCATTCCACACCTTTACATCTTCGAGTATAGTCGCGCCCCAATCGCCAGTGTTAAGTCGATGCATCCTCGGTCACCAGCCACATTGGCTCCTTCGGCGCGCTATACTGGCTCCATGCCCGTTCTGATCTGCATGCTCCGCGGCGTCAATGTCGGCGGCCATCACAAAATCGAGATGGACGATCTCCGCTCACTGTGTGTTGGCCTGAAGCTCACCGGCGTTCAGACCCACCTGCAGAGTGGCAACGTAGTTTTCCGTATAGAGGAACGGAGTCTGTCCACCCTTGCTGACAAGCTCGAGTCTGCCATTGACCGCAAATACGGATTTCGTCCGGAAGTCCTGCTTCGCACAATCCCCGAAATGCGTGAAGTCGTCGCGCGTAACCCGTTCGCTACACGAAAGGGAATTGAGCCTGGCAAGCTCGCTGTAGCTTTTCTGGAGGACGAACCCACCACGGCCATGCGCAAAGCGCTCTCAGAAATGGGCATCGCTCCCGAAGAACTCCACGTCATCGGCCGACAACTCTACATTTACTTTCCCAACGGCCAGGCGCGCCCCAAACTCTCCTGGTCGCAAGTTGCCAAAATCCTCCAAACGCCCACCACCGCCCGCAACTGGAACACCGTCACCAAACTTCTAGAACTCGCCGAGTCCATGGTCTAGCACCCACACCGACCCTGATAATCTTTTCCGTAAGTTCCTGAAGGTTCGTAGCGAGATGCGGTGCACAAAACGGGCACGCCTTCGAAGCATTGACTTGCGTCGACGCAAAGACCAAAGCCGAAGAGGTCATCTACTTCAACATCGATATCCCCGCCAGGCGTGGCCTGTAGCTGCTATGATTCCCGGCATGATGAAGTACTATCTATATAGGTTTGTTCTTGCTTGTTCGTTCGCGCAGCTCGTGGCCGCGGTAAGTTCGGCGCAATCTGCTTCCGTTCAACCCACCGTTCTTCACGCCGCCCGTCTCCTCGATATTGAGTCCGGCAAAATCATCTCTCCCGGCGAAGTGCTGGTGCAAGCCGAGCGCATCGTCGAAGTCGGCCTGAGCGTCAAGCATCCTCCTTCCGCGCGGGTTCTCGATCTCGGCGACGTCACCCTGCTCCCCGGTCTCATCGATGCCCATATCCATCTCTTCCTCCACCCCGGCGCTGAAGATCTGCAAACCGTCCAGGAATCCATTCCCCAACGCACCATCGTCGCCACTCTTGCTGCCCGCGAAGATCTCCTCGCCGGTTTCACCGCTGAACGCGATATGGGCACCGAGGGCGCCGGCTCTGCCGACACTGCCGTCCGCAACGCCATCGACTCCGGCCTTATCCCCGGCCCGCGGCTGCGCGTTAGCGGCAATGCCATTGATATCCTCGGCGGTCACGAAGACGCGATTCACTTCAATCCCGAGCAGCGCATCTTCTCGAATGCCACCTACGCCAATTCCGCCGAGCAACTCGTCGCCGTCATTCGCCAGCAGTTCAAAGAAGGTGCGGACTTCATCAAAATCTACGAGACCGGTCCCGACACCATCCGCGAGGGGCGGCTTTCTACTCCATTCCAATACACCGAGACCGAACTCTCCGCTGCCGCTCAGGAAACTGCCCGCACCGGCAAACACGTCGCTGTCCATGCCACTGGTGAGCCCGGCGCCCTCTACGCCGCGCAGGCGGGCGTCGTTTCCATTGATCACGCCGATCAACTTGGCGACGAGACCATGCGCCTCATGAAGCAGAAGCAGATCTTCGCCGTGCCCACCTTCACCATCACCGAATATTTCGCCGATCACGCTGCTTCGCCGGAGAGCGCCCAGCGCGAACGCCAGATCCTCGATCTCCACGCCCAGGAGTTCCGCAAACAGCTTGCGGCCGGCGTTCCCATGGCCGTCGGCTCCGATGTCGGCCCGTTTCCTCACGGCACGCAGGCCCGCGAGTATGTCCTCATGGTGCAGTACGGAATGAAACCTTTAGATACTCTGCAGGCAGGTCTCCTGAACGGCGCCAGGCTGCTCGGCTGGCAGAACGAAATCGGCGCCCTCAAACCCAACTATTACGCGGACATCATCGCTGTGCCCGGCAATCCCCTCGACGACATCAGCGTCCTCACCCACGTCTCGTTTGTCATGAAGGGCGGAATCGTCTACCGCAAACCTTGAGCGCGTCGCCGATTCGATCGCTGCGCCTCTCGCCGATTTCTTCGATTCTGGTGCGAATTGTAGCGGGGTGCGTTTTGTCCCCTGCACGGCACGACAACCCCGATCCCTCCGCGGTCATCCACCTTCTTCCACGGGTTTCGTGTTACATTTTGTGTTGCTCCCTAATTTCACCGGAGAACTCATGCGTAAATCGTTGACTCTTTGCAGCTTCCTAGCTTGTTCCGTTGTCCTGCTGGCCAACACCTCTCCTGCTCCCAGCCTTGATCCTGAAAAAATTCGTGCGCACGTCAAGTATCTCGCCAGCGACGAACTCGAAGGCCGTGGCATGAACCAGAAAGGGGGCGACCTCGCCGCTCAGTACATCGCCGATCAGCTCAAGAGCTATGGGCTGAAGCCCGCCGGCGACAACGGCACCTACTTCCAGCAGGTTCCCATGGTGGGTGTGCAAACTCTCCCCGATACCACCTTCTCCCTCGCCCCTAAGTCCGGCTCCTCCCTCCCCCTCAAAATCCTCGACGACTATGTCACCACCAACGAAGCCCAAACCGCGTCCGCCGACATCGACGCCCCCATCGTCTTCGTCGGCTACGGCATCAGCGCCCCCGAATATCAGTGGGACGACTACAAGGGCTACGACCTCAAGGGCAAAGTCGCTCTCCTGTTTGTCAGCGAACCCATCTCCGACGATCCGAAATTCTTCAAGGGCAAGGCACTCACCTACTACGGCCGCTGGACCTACAAGTTTGAGGAAACCGCTCGCCGCGGCGCTGTTGCCACACTCATCATTCATCGCACCGATCTCGCCAGTTACGGCTGGAGCGTGGTCCGTAATTCCTGGGGCGGCGAAAAATCTTTCTTGAAACTCGACGGCACGCCCAAGTTGGAAGCGGCTTCTTGGATCCAGCAGGATGTGGCCCGCAAACTTGTCGCCATGGGTGCACTCGATCTCGACAAACTTTTTCAGCAGGCACAATCGCGCGAGTTCAAGCCTATTGAGCTTCCCGTCAGCCTGAAAGCCCACATTGTCAGCTCCGTGCGTCCGTTCAATTCCCGCAATGTGCTAGCTATGCTGGAGGGTTCAGACGCGGCCAGGAAAGCGCAGGCGGTTCTCTACACCGCGCACTACGATCACTTCGGTATCGACAAATCCAAGCCGGCTGGCGCGAACATCTATCACGGCGCCGTCGACAATGCCACGGGTTGCGGCATTCTGCTCGAAGTTGCGCGTGTTTGGGCAAATACCAAGCCCGCTCCTGCTCGTTCCATTCTCTTCTCCGCTGTCACTGGGGAAGAGCAGGGTCTGCTGGGCTCCGAGTTCCTCGGCAAGCATCTCGTCCGGCTTCCTGTCCAGCCGATTTTCGACCTGAACTACGACGCGGTAGCTCCCCTCGGCGTTCCGGAAGAAGTCGAAGTCGGCGGCGCCGAGCGCACTACCTTCTATCCCGCTGTGGAAGAGACTGCTAAGGAATTTCACTTGGCGATTCGTCCCGATGCCCGCCCCGAAGCCGGCCATTACTACCGTTCCGATCACTTCAGCCTCGGCCGCGTCGGTATTCCCGCGTTTTCCATCAGCGAAGGAATGAAATATCAGGGGCACGACACGGCATGGGGAGAGGCCCAGGCCAAGGACTACGTCGATCACCGCTACCACCAGCCTTCCGACGAATATAAGCCCGAAATGGACTTCCGCGGCGACGCCCTGATGGGCCAGTTCGGCTATGTGCTCGGAGAAAAAGCCGCCTCCGCTCCCACCATTCCACTCTGGCTTCCCGGCGATGAATTTGAAAAAGCTCAAAAAGCCCTGGCAGGGGGACAAAAATAAGTTAGAACTCGGTCTTCAGCGATTGGCTCTGGCTGATTACTGATTATCGATTACCAGTCGGTGCTCACCGTGGCCACACTCCCGCGGTGAACGACTTGAGCGTCACAAACCCCAGTTTCTCGTACAGCTCCACGGCTCCTTGGTTTTCAGCCGTCACCGTGAGCGACAGTTCCTTGTAATGCATCGTCCTCAGCGCCTCTTGCGACGTATGCATCAGCGCGCGTCCTAGCCCGTGGCCCTGAAATCCGGGCTGAATGCAGATCTGCGTGGTGTGTCCCACGCCCGCCGACACTTCGCTGGTCAGCACCGCGCCCACCAGGTCGTCGCTTCCCGGATGCCGCAACACGAACGATGCGTTTTGCAGAAACTGGCCGCAACCCGGTAAATGAATAATGTTCTTCAGGAATTTCAGCGCTCCATGCCGCGAGCGGTACTGATCATTGATTTCCCCGTCGATGTGATTTGCATACGCCAGATAAATCAGCTTCGCGCACGGATCAAAATAGCGATCGTTCCAGCGGTCGACCCGTAGCCCTGAATTAATGCTGGGCGATTCCTTCGCTGTCTTTTTCAGGTCCAGCAACATGAATTTCCGTGTGTGTAGCCGGAATCCCTGCTCCCGTAATACTGCATCGACCGGTCCGCCAAACGGCATCAGTTGCGCCTCGATGCGATGCATCTGCGGTAGCGCCCTCATGGCGTAAAGCATCTCTTCCAGCAAGCGCTTGCCGATAGGTTCCTGGTTGTACTGAGGCGAGACGTAAAGCCCGCCAATGAGGCCCTTGTAATCTTCCAACACGTAGAATGCATACCCGGTCGCGACTCCGTTCTCCACCGCCACACACCCGCACAGAGCGTGCGCGTCCAGGAACCGCTTAATCAGCTCCAGCGCGCTGCGGTAATCCCAATGCAATTCTTCGCGCCAGTGGCTGGCCTCCTCCAGGAGGAGGGGCTCCAACTGACGAACAGTCGCCTGGCGAAGGTCGATAATGTTCATGGATAAGGCCTTACTACTATTCCCTGAGGCCAGTGCCATCATAGCCGATTCCGCCCGGCCTAGGCCAAATGTGCCCGAAAAGACGGATACGAATCGAGCACATGCCCTCCCGGAAGTCACCCAGCACCTCGAAAGTGCATGCTAGCCTACAAATTGGAGTTCCGGGATGTCAGGGCTGGTATTTTCACCGGACCTCCCGGAACTGCATCCTGCGAGAAACTGACGATGTCGATTATCGACGAACTGCGCTATCCCCGCCGCTGGTACACCAAGCTGGCTACCATCATTCTTGTGCTGGTGGTCTTCGTCGCGCTCGCTACCGCCGCCATCGCCGTGGTCCTGACCTATTGGATCGTTAAGCCCCAGCGCACCAGCTCCGAAATCAATATGGCCAGCTTTCCCGGCAAACCGGATGAGATTGATTTTTCGGTTTCCGGGCTGAAGCCTTCCGAGCGCAAGGGCTGGTTCTTCCCGGGTTTGCGTGGAGCCCCGACGATCATCCTGTGCCATGGCTACGAATCGAGCCGCGGCGAGCTGCTGACACTGGTTTCCGCTCTTCAGGATCACCAATACAATGTGTTCGTGTTCGACTTTGCCGCGCACGGTAGTAATGACGGTGTTACGACTTTTGGTTACCGCGAGTCTGACGAGGTTCGCGCGGCGATTGATGTGATTGCCCAGCGTAACGATGTCGACCCCACGCGGTTTGGGCTTTGGGGTTACAACCTTGGCGCCTACGCCGCGCTTCGCGAAGCCGAAAAGGACAATCGCGTTCGCGCCATGGTTCTGGATTCCGTGTACGACTATCCCAAGCAGATGGTAAAGATCGGCGTCGAGAAGACCGGTGTCGGCGGGTTCCCCATGATGGTCAAGTCCGCTCAAACCACCTTCGAGTGGATGAATTACGCTTACAAAGACGATCCGTCGCTCTCCGCGCGCCTGGCACAACTCGTCGACGTTCCGACGCTGTATATTCAAGCGACCGATGAGCCCGAGTTGGGTGCGATCACGCGAAATATTTTTCTAAAGGCGCCCGAACCCCGAGAGCAGGCGATCATCGCGCACGGTAACTTTGTGAATTTGCCGGACGAGGAAAAGCGTGCCTACGAGAATCGCGTGGTGACGTTCTTCCTCACGCATTTACCGGTTACCTCTATACCGGTCTCTGGCGCCCCGACTAAGACCGCTAAGGCCGTCAAGTCCGCTCACTGAGTTCTTCTTTCCACACGATAAACAAACCAGCCACTTCGTCCAAGTTCGATCGGGCTCTCCGCGCAGCTTAATGAAGGACTTACGAGATCTTCGCATCGACGCGACGGCACTAGCAGATACCCGGCATCGGTCTGGCCCGGGTTCCACGGTTCAACCTCGCGATGCAAGTAGAAACTCAAGCTGTAGAGTTGGCCTCGCTTCATGTTGACCGCGTAGAGTGGATTGTTCGCTATGCCGTTGGCCGCCAGTTCCGCCGCCAGCGTCCTGCCTGAGGGATCGTGTGAAAGCCAGGGGTGAGACAATGGGCGGATTAATACGATCAGCAACAACACCGGCACCACGCAAAGCGCAGCCGCCGGAAATGCGCGTACTTTCAACGTCAGGATCATGTTGGCCAGCGCACACGCCAGGAGCACACAGCCGATGACCACCATTGCCTCGCCGGTGGAAGGCGAGATGCTGAACTTTTTTCCCCAGGCAATAAGAACAATCCCTGCAAGCAGAGAAATCAGCGAGTATATTGATACCACCAAGCGTAATGATTTTTCGTTTTGATCCGAGAAGACCACGTAGCAGCGCGCCAGCAGCAACCCGATCGCGGGGATTGCCGGCAAGATGTAACCCGGCAGCTTGGATTTGGAAATAGAGAAGAACACCAGACAGAATCCTGCCCAGCAAAGCAATAGAATCGTTGCCGAATCGGGCTGGCCGTTCCGTCGAGTCCGTCTGATTCCCAGAGCCGTGCCCCAGATCAGGATCAGCGCCCAGGGGAGGAACGCGATTAGGATCACGGGTACGTAGAACCACAATGGCTGAATGTGCTGGAATTCGGGCGTCAGGTAGCGCTTAAAGTTGTGTTCGATGATGAAAACGCGGATGAAGTCCGGATTGCGCCGCGCGCAGAGAACGTACCAGGGAAGCGCCGTCACGCAGAAACTAACGATGGCCAAAGGATGAAGGAAGCGAACGGCGTCGCGCCACCGCTTGGTGAGAGCCGCCCAGGTCAATACCGCTCCTCCCGACAACACAATCGCGGCTGGACCCTTCGCAAGAACCGCCAGTCCAAGAAAGAATCCGAATAAAACCAGTGGACCAATCCTTGGCGGAAGTGCTCCATCATCGCGCGGCACTAATCCCAAAATCATAGCGGCGCAAATCATGGCGATGGTCAGCATTCCCGCGAACGGCATATCTGTGGCCGCTGCGTGCGAGAACCCGATCATTCCGACGGTCGTTGGCGACAACATCAGCAGCCAACGAGCCGTCTCCGCCCCATACACGCGCCAGGCCAGCCAACCCATCGCAAGCGTGGCAAAAAGTGCTGCAAGCGCGCTCGGCAGGCGCGCCGCCGCGTCGCTTACTCCGAACCACTTAAAACTCAATGCCGCAGCCCAATAATAAAGGACCGGCTTTTCAAACCACGGCTTGTCGTAGAGGCGCGGAGTCACCCAGTCCCCGCTTTCCATCATGTCTCGCGCAATCCATGCGTAGCGGGGCTCGTCGGGCCCCACCAGACCGATTGCGCCGAGATTGTGGAAGTAGGAAAAGTAGAGCGTCGCGAGAATAAGGAGGATCCACAGGAGTCGCACGGCAGGCTCGGCAGATCGCAGGGTGCCGATGGGCTGGTCAGTTTGCATCACGGAAGGACGAGTTTAACATTGTCGGTGTATCTTGGAATGGGAGAAGCCCAGCGCGCATGATGGAGTGGCTGCAATACGCCGTGGCGTGGACGTTTGTGAAGCTGTTGGGCATCTTGCCGCGTCCCATTGCGCGATTCCTGGCGGCTGGCGCCGCGCGATTCCTTCTGCTGTTGATTCCGAAGCTTCGGAAAATCGCGCGGTTCAATCTGCGTCTCGCATTTCCCGGCCGAAAGGAAGCCGAGCGCCGCGCCATACTGAAAAAGATGGCCCGGAATCTCGGCTGGATGGCCGTAGAATTCGCCCGTTTTCCGCGATACACGAAGGAGAATATTGAGTGCGTCGTCCTTCTTGATGGGCACGAGAATTTTCTCGCCGGCCAGTGCCGCGGGAAGGGGGTCATTTACCTCACCGGCCACATCGGCGCCTGGGAATTGTCCAGCTTTGCGCACGCCCTCTACGGATACCCGCTGCACTACATGGCGCGCCCACTCGATAACAAACTCCTCGACGCTATGGTGAATATCTATCGCGGTCTGTCTGGCAATCAGCCCATCTACAAAAATGAAGCGGCGCGCGTGATGCTGAAGGTACTGAAGAATGCGGGGACAGTGGGAATCCTAGCGGATCAGAATACCATGCCGCAGGAAGGCGTTTTCGTCGATTTCTTCGGCACTGCGGCGTGTACCACCTCGGGAATCGCACGCGTAGCCTTACATACGGACGCGGCCGTAATTCCCGGCTACGCATTTTGGGACGAAAACCTGAGAAAGTACCGGTTACGATTCGAGCCGCCGGTCGAACTGGTTCGCACCGGTGACCTGGAGCGAGACGTGGTAACCAATACGCAGCGGTTCGCTTCGGTCATCGAGCAGATTATTCGGGCCTACCCGGATCAATGGGTTTGGGTCCATGCACGTTGGAAGAATCGGCCCAAAGGAGAACCGCCGCTATACAAGTTTCTCGATTGAAAGCAGGGAAGAGAGGCGACCAATGAAGGTGACGGCGAAGGAGTTGGCGGAGGCGATTGGCGCGCGCCTGGAGGGAAATGCAACGGCCGAACTGACAGGCGTGGCAGCCCCGGAGCGCGCAGGAACCAGAGACTTGATTTACGTGGAAACGCCGAAGCACCTGGATCGGGCGCTCGCGTCCGTGGCGGCCTGCGTTGTCGCCCCCGATGGCGTCGTCCTGGCGGGCAAGACCGTGCTGCGAAGCCGCCAACCGAAAGTGGCGTTCGCGAAAGCCGCGGCCCTCTTAGTGGAAAAGACTCCCATCGCTTCCGGCGTACATCCCACCGCGATCATTTCTCCTCTTGCGAAGGTCGGTGCGAATGTCGCCATCGGGCCGTATGCGGTGATTGGCGAAGATGTTAACGTCGGTGAATACACGCAAATTGGGCCCCACGTTATCGTCGGCGCCGGTTGCTGGATCGGCGATCACTGCAGAATTCACGCGCGCGTCACTCTGTACGCCTCGGTCAGCATCGGCCGCAACGTCGAGATTCATTCTGGTGCGGTCATCGGAGCCGACGGGTTTGGCTACGCGTTCGATGGCCAGCGCTATCGCAAGTTTCCTCAAACTGGCATTGTGGAGATTGGCGACGATGTGGAAATCGGAGCGAACGCCACGATTGACCGTGGTTCGCTCGACGATACGCGTATCGCGGAGGGCGTGAAGCTCGACAATCTTGTTCATGTCGGACACAACGTACAGATCGGCGCCCACACCGTCGTTGCGGCACAGACTGGGATTTCGGGCTCCAGTCGGCTTGGTCATCACGTTGTTTGCGGCGGCCAGGTGGGAATTGCGGATCACTGTACGCTCGAAGACCAATCCATAGCCGGCGCGCAGGCGGGCATACCCACGGGGAAGACGATCCGTAGCGGACAAACCGTATGGGGCACACCGGCTCGCCCTCTCGACAAGTTCAAGGAAGCCTACGTCTGGTTTGCAAGGTTGCCGGAGTTGGGTGAGCGGATCAAAAAGATCGAAGAAACACTTGCGTGCAGAAATCCATAGTTCGGGAAGGTCCAAGAATGGGGCGAGCGGAAATCCAGCAAAAGAAGCTGTGGCGGCTGATCGTTGTTGGCGGCCACACGCGCAGCATCGGCAAGACGCAGTTGGTGTGTGACATCATACGTGCCTTCCCGCGATCCGAATGGATTGCCGGAAAAATCACACAGTACGGCCACGGTGTGTGCGCCCAAAACGGAGAGAATTGCGATTGCGCCCCCACGGAACATATCTGTGCGCTCGACTGGGAACAAGACCGCGATTCAGAGACCGACAGCGCCCGCTTCCTGAAAGCCGGCGCGAAAAAATCCTTTTGGCTCCGAACAAAGCAAGGTTACCTGGCCGAGGGATTACCCCTGCTAAGGGAAGCGCTCGATTCACTCTCGCGAAACGACCTTGGCGCCCGCTCGCTGATCGTCGAGAGCAATTCGCTCATGCAATTCGTGAGGCCATCCCTTTATTTCGCGGTCATCGATCCGCTGAAAGACGATTTTAAGGAGTCGGCCCAGCTGGCCCTTGACCGTTCTCACGCTCTGGTCTTGCGCGGCGAATTGGCTACCGATGCCGCGCCCGCCCCCCTCTGGCTGAAACTGCCCGCACAGTTAATGAAGGAAAAGCCTTCAGTGATCCAGCGGGAGGGAGAAGACTTGGCCCAACCGCTGTGGGCTTTGGTGCATCGAATGATGGAGGGACCGCCGACTGCGTCAGTTTAACCTGCGTGGCGCAAGGCGTTTGTACTTCGGCATCTTATTCATTGACCGACCACAGGGGGTACGGCGATAATGAAGGGGTACTGGGGTTACCCGGAGCATTCGGGTCGCACTTTCGCACGGAAGTGTTTCGCAACAGGCAAGTTAGCTCGATTTAAGGCACCTGTTGGGGGTGTATTCACCCAGAATCTACCGATTTGCTCGACGGGGGAGCAAAGATGGCGTCGTTTGCACGCGTAGGAGAGCAGGTTCCGGTAGCGCCCGCCCCTTCGCCATGGCATCAGGAAGGCTGGGCTGAGCGGGTTGAAGCGGCCGTCAAGAACGGCTCGGAGTACCTCCTCTCCATTCAGGCAGAAGAAGGCTACTGGCATGGAGAGCTTGAGGCGGACACCACCCTCGAGTCAGATTATATCTATTACCTTTACGTCCTCGGCAAGGCCGAGCCCACACGCATTGCGAAACTTGCGAACTATGTCCGCCGCCGGCAAATGGCGGATGGTGGTTGGCCGATCTATCCCGGCGGGCCGTGTGAGTTGAATGCCACCACCAAAGCCTATGTAGCTTTGAAGCTCGCAGGCGACTCTGCCGACGATCCGCACATGGTCAAGGCGCGCGAGACCATACATCGCCTCGGCGGGCTGGAACATACCAATTCCTACGTTCGTTTTTACCTGGCCTTGGTTGGTGCCGTGGGCTGGGAACTCGTGCCATCTATTCCGCCGGAACTCATGCTCCTGCCGAGTTGGTTCTATTTCAATATTTACGAGATGTCGTCCTGGACCCGGGGCATCGTCATTCCCATGGCTATCTTGTCATCGCTGCGGCCGGACTTCCGCTTGCCCGAGCATGCCCGCGTCGACGAACTCTTCAAGGATCCATCGCAGAAGACCGCCGCATTCAGTTGGAGCAAACAGGTCCTCTCTTGGAAAAACGTTTTCCTGGCGTTCGACCGCGGGCTGAAATTGTACGAGAAGCTGCCCTGGAAGCCATTGCGCCAGCGAGCCATCAAGGAAGGCAAGCAGTGGATGGTGGAACATCTGGAACGCACCGAAGGATTGGCGGCGATCTACCCGTCGATGATGAATTCCATTTTCGCCCTGATGGCGCTCGGTCACGGGCCAGACGATCCGCTGACTTTCCGTGAGATTAAAGAATTCTCGCGGTTCGAGATCGAAGAAGAAGATACCATTCGCCTGCAACCGTGCGTTTCGCCGGTGTGGGATACTTGCATTGCAATGGTTGCCCTCGAAGAGGCAGGACTGCCTCCGGATCACCCGGCTCTGGTCAAGGCTGCGGAGTGGCTGCTGACCAGGCAGATTCTGGGCGGCGGCGACTGGCAAGTGAAAAACAAAGATGCCGAGCCAGGTGGCTGGGCCTTCGAATACCGCAACGACTTTTACCCGGACGTTGACGATACCGCATTTGTCCTCATGGCCTTGCAGCGCGTGAACTTCCCTGATCGGAAGCGCATGGAAGGTGCCATGCGCCGTGGCATCCAGTGGCTGCTCAGCATGCAGAACCGCGACGGGGGTTGGGGCGCGTTTGACCGCGACAACGATCGCCAACTCCTCTGCAATATCCCGTTTGCCGATCACAACGCCATGATCGATCCCTCTACCGCCGATGTCACCGCGCGTGTTCTCGAATGCCTCGGACGGTTCGGATGGCCCGCGAGTCACCCCGTCGTGCGCAAGGCCGTGGGTTTCTTGACCAAGGATCAATGTAAGGACGGCTCGTGGTTCGGGCGTT
>Ga0335076_10005580_pt1 | contig 12702 bp, 10 predicted proteins | sample Lox_Sample_25_FD_206717 | JGI IMG/M metagenome (GOLD analysis project Ga0335076, IMG submission 206717) | Soil microbial communities from Loxahatchee National Wildlife Refuge, Florida, United States - Lox_Sample_2.5 | ecosystem: Environmental > Terrestrial > Soil > Wetlands | place: USA...
TCGGATCACACTCAGTGAGGGTGCTGGCGGGCCCAGTGCGCAAGTATCCAGCCCTGATATGCGCGCTGGCGGTCGGGTGCGGTTATGAGTCCGGCCGCCCGGATCCGGATATCCTGTCGCACCGGGAGCTGTGCTGCTGGGGCGCGGCGAGCCTGGCCGCGGGCCGGCCGCTCCCGGATTCGGGCACTCTGGCGCTCGCGATGCGCTTTTGGCTGCCGACAGGCGGCCGGGCTGATCCCTGCAGCCGCCGCTTACGGCCCTCCGGCTTGCTCCCCGTCCGCGTTGATCTGGGGAACCTTGACGTCCGGTGCCTGCACCGGCGGTATGGCGATCGCCTGCACCGGCGGTATGGTGATCGCCTCCACCGGCGGGATGGCGTCAGCCGGCCGGGCTGCGGATGGGTGGCCCTCGATGGCAGCCTCGGCGTTGGCTGCCTCCGCGTCGCCCAGGTCATCGAGCTCGATCGGCTCGTGCTCGGGGTGGGCGGGGCCAGGGGCCATCTTCTCGAAGAACCTGAGCAGCTCGACCGGGACGGGCATGACCAGCGTGCTGTTCCGCTCGCCCGCCACCTCGACCACGGTCTGCAGCAGGCGCAGCTGCAGCGCGGCCGGGTCGCGGGCCATCACGTTCGCCGCGGCGGCCAGCCGCTTGGAGGCCTGGTACTCACCGTCGGCGGTGATGATCCTGGCCCGGCGTTCCCGCTCGGCCTCGGCCTGCCGGGACATGGACCGCTTCATGTTCTCGGGCAGCGAGACGTCCTTGAGCTCCACCCGCTCGACCCTGATGCCCCACGGGCCCTCGGTCGGCTCGTCGATGATCCGGCGCAGCTCGCGGTTCACCGCCTCCCGCCCGGAGAGCAGCTGGTCCATCTCGGACTGGCCGATGATCGACCGCAGGGACGTCTGCGCCTGCTGGGAGACCGCGAACGCGTAGTTCTGCACGTTCACGACCGCCTTGATCGGGTCCACCACGCGGAAGTACACCACCGCGTCCACCCGCACGGTCACGTTGTCCCTGGTGATGCCCTCTTGAGCCGGGACCGCCATCGCGATGATCTGCATGTTGACCTTCTGCATGCGGTCCACGACCGGCCTGATCACCGTAAGCCCGGCACCGCGCGGCGGCGACTGGATCTTGCCGAACCTGAACACGATGCCCTGCTCGAACTGCTGCACCACCCGGACGGAAAGGCCAGCCGCGATCACGCCGAGCACGACAAGTACTGCCAATACGATCACGATGGCTTCGATCATCGCCACCAGCCCCTCTCAGGCCAGGCGCGCCGCTTACGGCCCGGGCCCGGCGGCGGATCTCATGCCCGCCCGCGGTCGGCGACGTTGTCTGTTAATACGTACCACGGCCGGCGGAAGTTCTAGTGCGCGGCCACAGATGACCTGCAGGCGCGGGCGCAAGGGACACCGGCTGGCAGGGCGGGGCTGCACGTCGTCACCGGCCACGGGGGGCAGCATCGGCAACGGCGGCGCCGCGCGGCAGCGTTTATGGCCGGGTCCGGCCCGGCCGGCCGCACCAGCAGGCACCGAGTCCCCCGCGCCGCGTATCCACGTCCGGCCGCCGAGGTCAGCCGCTCAGACGCGGGCCTGACACGGCACTCAGGCGTACGTCTGCGGTGCCGGCCGGGGTGCTGCCGGCTGGGTCTGCCTGCCGCCCCTTCTGCCCGGCCGGCGCCACCGAACTGCTTGCTGGCCTGGAAAGATCTAAGACGCGGCCGGTCGGCCGAAGCGCCGGATGACCACCGCCGGCCGGCGAGGGCGCTGAACTGAGCTGCTGGCCTTGGCGGCTTACCCGGCCGGGTCGATCTCCCGCAAGAAGGCGGTCAGGATCCCGGACAGTTCCTGCGGTGGTTCGAGCGTCGGGAGGTGCCCGGCCCAGCGCAGCCGGCCCGCCCTGGGCCACGCCCGCGGACGACGCCGCGGGCGCCGCACATCCAGCAGGACCAGAACGCGCCGACTGACATGCAGGCCATGCTCGCGCAGCGGGTGTTCGCCCTGCCCGAGGTGGAAGAGCGGCCCGGCAAGGTGGCCCACTCCGCCGAGCGGGCGATCTGGCTCCGCGACCAGCTCCCCGCCGCACCGGGGGATGTGTTCCTCGGCAACCGGGAGATTGGCCATTTCCACCCCTGGGACGGCAGCCTGCACATCGTCCTGGACCCCGAGCTCGCCGAGGCCGCCGTCACCGCAGGCTGGGCCGAAGTCCATCCCGTCGCCTTGGCCGGGCTTGCCCCCCGCAACCGGGTCATGCTCTACGGCCCCCGCAACGAAGCCGAAGCGGATACCATCTTCGGCCTGATCGCGGCCGCGGTGCAGCGGGCCGCCGGGCACCAGGCTCAGAAGGCGGCACAGCCATGACCCATCCCAACCGCCGGCAACTAGAGGACACCTACGCCAGCACGCACACCATCGCCGTCATCGGTGCCTCCGCCGACCCGGAGGCTGCGGTCTTGGCACGCAGAATTGGCTGATATGTGCTCCAAGCCCATCCGCGCCCTCGACATTGCCAGGCGTACAGACTCGGCGATTAGGACGCTCACGCCTTGGAACGTCAGTCGCGCTGCGTGACGATCGCTAGCCGCGGGCATCGCGCGATATCCGCCTTATGCATGCCAGCGAGAGGGTGACACCGTGGCCCGCACAGCGCGCATATCGGGTACTCGGCGCGGCTGCCAGTGCTCCCACTGGCCGAGGTGAGTGCGGTGCCGGCGCGTATGCTTTACGCCGTTTTGGTGCGCTTACCATGGCCGCGGCTATTGAGGGCGGCCATCTGGGCCGGAGTGCCGGTGACGTCGCTCCGAAGCGGTCAGCAAGCGAGGGACCCTGGACGGCGGCGCGGCTGTGACACGCTGATCATCCGTTCGTCGATGTCCCGGCTGGCGGTCGGCTCGGTTGGGGCGGGTGCGGCGGCTGGATCGCGCGTCTCAGGGCCGCGGTGCGGGACCGGGCGGCCGGCCCTGCCGGGCTGTACGCCGGTGGCGGCCTGCGGTTATGGTACCGGCGTGGGGGAGTACACCGCGGCTGCGGCGGCTGGTTGCGTGCATGGTTTCCCGGCTGAGCTGACGAGCTTCGTCGGCCGGGACGGGCCGGCGGCTGAGGTGGCGGGGCTGCTGGAGCGGGGTCGGCTGGTGACGGTGACCGGGCCGGGCGGGGCGGGCAAGACCCGGCTGGCCGGCCAGGTGGCCCGGCGGGTGACGGGCCGGTTCGCCGATGGGGCGTGGCTGGCGGAGCTGGCGCCGGTGCAGGATCCGGCGCAGGTTCCCGCGGCGGTGGCCGCCGCGCTGGGGGTGCAGGACCTGCCCGGGACCTCACCGGCGGAGGCGCTGGCGCGGGTGCTGGCCCGGCAGCAGCTGCTGCTGGTGCTGGATAACTGCGAGCACGTGATCGGCGCGGCCGCGGAGTTGTGCGCCGGGCTGCTTCAGGTGTGTGATGACGTGCGGGTGCTGGCCACCAGCCGGGAGCCGCTGCGGGTGGCCGGGGAGGCCCGGTACCGGCTGGGCCCGCTGGCCCTGCCCGGCCCTGGTGACCTGGCTGAGGCGGCGCGGGCGGAGGCGGTGGTCCTGTTCGCGGACCGGGCCCGCAGCGCCGATGCGCGGTTCGTGCTGGACGGGCAGACCGGGCCGGCGGTGGCCAAGATCGTGGCCCGGCTGGACGGGATGCCGCTGGCGATCGAGCTGGCGGCGGCGCGGGTGGAGGCGTTGGGGGTGGCCCAGCTGGCGGACCGGCTCGATGACCGGTTCGCGCTGCTGGCCGGCGCGGACCGGCTGGCGGCCGGTCGGCACCGGTCGCTGGCGGCCGCGGTGGAATGGAGTTACCGGCTGCTCGATGAAACTGAGCGGCGGGTGTTCCGCGCGGTGTCGGTGTTCCCGGGCCCGTTCACGCTGGCGGCCGCGGCAGCGGTGGCCGGGGAGGGCGCCGAGCCGGCGGTGCTGCACCTGGTGGACTGCTCGCTGCTGACCCCGCCGCAGGACGGCGCGGATGGCCGGTCCCGGTACGGGATGCTGGAGACGCTGCGGGCCTTCGGGAACCGGCTGCTGGCCCGGGCCGGGGAGGAGGCCGGGGCGGCTGCGGCGCTGGCCGGGTACGCGCTGGCAGTAGCGGAGGAGGCCGCGGCGGGCCTGCAGACCGGAACGGGGGAGCTGGCCGCGGCCCGGCGGCTGGATGCCGAGGACGCGGCCATGTGGCAGGTGCTGGCCTGGGCGATGGAGCATGACGTGGCCGTGGCGGTGCGGCTGGCGGCGGCGCTGGCGCCGTGGTGGCTGCTGCGCGGCCGGGCGCATGGCGGGTACCCGCTGCTGTGCGCGGCGGCCGGCCGAGCCGAGCCGGGCAGCGAGGTATGGTGCGCCGCGCAGTACTGGCTCGGCCGGATCGCGATCGACGCGCCGGATCTGGACGGGGCGCTGGGTCATTACACAGCGGTCCGGGACGCGATCGGGGACCGGGGGCCGTCCCGGGCGCTGGCCGCGTGCCTGGCCGGCCGGTCGATCGTCTTGTCGAACCTGGGACGGCTCGCGGAGGCGGCCGGAGAGGCCCGCCGCTCGCTGGCACTGGCCCGGGAGCTCGGCGATCCGGCTGTGGAGGCGCTGGCCCTGCTCTATCTGTCCATCGCCGCACATTACGCCGGCGACATCGACGATGCCGTGCGGCTGGCCCGGCAGGCGCGGCAGATCCCGGCCGACATTCCCGGCCGGATCGCCCGGTCCATCGGCCAGTACGTGGCCGCTGCGCTGGGCGAGGCCGGGGACCTGGCCGTCGCCGAGCGCGGCTACGCGGAGGAGCTGGCCCGGTCCCGGGAGGCGGGCGACCTGCGGTCGCTGCCGGGCCTGCTGGCCCGGATGGCGGACGTGGACCTGCGGGCGGGCCGGGCCGGGGAAGCCGCCGCGCACCTGCATGAAGCAGTCCAGATCATCGCGCGGTCCGGCGGCCGGTTTGAGCTGTTCCTTGTCCTTGATGTCTGCGGGGACCTGTGCGCCGCGACCGGGCGCCGTGCCGAGGCGGTCACCACCTGGGCCGCGTGCAACACGCTCGAGCGGGCCGAGGGAATCGTCGTGACGGTTGTGGATGCGCGCCGCCAGCAAGCCCTGCGCGAGGCCCGGCAGGCGCTGGGACCTGACCGCGGCCGCGCGGCCGAGGAGCGCGGCGCGGCGATGAGCCTGGACACCGCGGCCGAGTACGCCCTGATGCTCACCGCCCCGGCCCCGCCGCCGGCCGGAGCGGGCCCGGGGGCCGGGACGCTCAGCGCCCGGGAACGGGAACTGGTCACCCTGGTCGCCCAGGGCCGCACCGACGCGCAGATCGCCGCGCAGCTGTACATCAGCATCCGGACCGTCCGCTCGCACCTGGACCGGATCCGGGACAAGACCGGCTGCCGCCGCCGCGCCGACCTGACCCGGCTCGCCCTGGGCGCCGAGCTGGTCTAGCCCGGTTCTGGCCGCCGCCCGGTCGGTACTGGTGGGGTTGCCCCTTGTGCTCTGCACCGCCCACGCAAACCACCTTGCGCTCGCCGAGCCGCCTAATGCACCCCTTTGCGACGACGGCCATTCACTGCCTAGCCGCGCACGAGCGAGTGTTCTGTACGGTGTCGCCCAGGATTCGTCGCGGCCCGGTCGAACTGGCGACAAGACGTATCCGCAGCTGATCATGCGCTGGCTCCGGCACCGGCGGAATCCCCGGCGACATGGTGGCGCGAGAACCCTGCCGCGTCGGCTTGCCCGGCGTTGGCACATCACTTGCCAGCACGCCTGCCGGGTGCGTATCGCCGCCAGGCGCGCTGACATGATCAACCTGCCAATGCATCCGGCGGCAGCCTCGCAGGCATCCCGCACAAGCTTGACCTCCTGCGTCAGCACTGCGCGGCCGTCGGCCCCGACCCGCACGGATCACCGTGACCTGCAAGGCGACGATGGCTGTGGCCGAGTCACGCGAGCGGCCTGGGGCCAGTGGGGCCCGCCGCGCGGCATCAACCGCCTACCAGGCCACGCACGTGCGCGACCGCGGCGCTGCCAGTTCTCCCGGGCCAGTCTGCCTACCCCGGCCGACCATGACTGGGGACTGGAGCGCGGCCCCGGACCTCAGCAGGATCACGCTCGTTGATACAGCAGGCCTTCGCATCTACCGGTGCCAGGCCAGGCCTGGGAAAACCGCGGCCGGACGACACGTGGGAGCGCTCGTACTGGCGCATGGCTTAATACTCGGCGACCCCGGTGACTCAGAGTGATGTGCTCGGGACCGGTAGAGTGCCGGGCATGGCCGGGTCGATCGCCGACGCTGAACTCGCTCGATTTCTCGCTGACATGTACGCCCACCCGGCTCCGCCAGCGGCCGAGGTTGGGCCCGGCGCCTTTCGCGGCGCGGCCGAGGAGCGGGCGGCGGCACGTCCGCCAGGACCGGAGATGGACACTGTGGTGGACGTCGTCATCCCGCCCGGCGACGTGTCGGCGCGCCTGTACCGGCCGGTGGCGGGACCGGTCCCCCTCGTTGTGTATCTCCACGGAGGCGGCTGGGTGATCGGGAGCGTCGCGACGCATGACCGGGCGTGCCGGCGGCTGGCTGCGGCTTCCGGGGCGGCGGTGCTGTCGATTGACTACCGCAGGGCGCCCGAGCACCCGTGGCCAGCGGCTGTGGACGACACGCTGGCGGCGCTGCGCTGGATCGCCACCCGCCCCGCCGTGCTCGATCCGCATCCAACAGCGGTGGCCGTCGCCGGTGATAGCGCGGGCGGCACTACCGCGACTCTTGCCTCCGCGCCCGCGATGAAGAACCTGCCGCGGCGCCTGGCCTGCAGGTGCTGCTCTATGCGAACACCGACCTCACCAACTCGGGGGCGTCCATCCAGACCGAAGGCCACGGGTATGGCCTCGAGGTGCCCGACATCGAGTGGTTCAGCGCTCAGTGGGTGCCCGACCCGGCGATGCAACGCGATCCGCGTGTCAGTCTCCTGTTGGCTGCAGATCTGCGCGGGCTTCCCGCGGCGATCGTGATCACCTGTGAACACGATCCGCTCCGCGATCAGGGCGAGGCGTACGCACAACGGCTCCAAGACGCCAACGTGCGTACGATGCTGCGCCGGGAGCCGGGCATGGTCCACAACTTCCTCCTGTGGGACCTCATATCACCCGCCTGCGCTCAAGCCGCCGACCGCGTCGCCGCCGACCTCCGTTCCGCCTTCAGCGCCCTGGCCGACGACACAGGCACCCCTCGATCGCACGTAACAGACAGGCCAACCTGACATTTTCACACCCGGACTCACAGTGAGACACCGAGAACACCCCGGGCGACGGTCGCTGCAAGTCCCGTCTGATCGCAGACGTTCAGCAACAGTGCCCCGGAAGTGCCGGCTCGCGCACGCAAGACCAGCCGGTACCGCCGGCTCCCGGACTCATGGGCCTCAGAAGTTCCAGCCCCGCACGGCATCGCCCGCGCGCGGCAGACCTGGACGTTCGGCTCGCCTGCAAGGGCCGGGTTTCGAGATCGCTGTGGAGCGCTAAATCGGCGCTCGGTTTGCTCCCGCCCTGTAAGCCTGGTCACCCCGGGGGTGGTCGCATTCGCGAGAGAATCTGATCACTGTTGTCACACGCGTTATCTGGCGTAACGATTCACTTGGTCAGATCCGTCGCGCTATGTGAGCATCGCTGACTAGACAGCTCGCCAGCAGGGGCTGACCATCGTCGCGGCCTGGTCAGGCCCGTCAGGCCGTGACGAAGATGGTCTTGAAGGCGTAGTCGGTGAGCATGTCGGGCTGGGCCAGGGTAGTACCGTTCTGGTCGACCATCGTGACGGCGTCGCCGCTCGCCGGGAATGGCTGGTGCCCGCTGGTGTTGTAGGCGCTGACCTCGTCGAAGTAGACGACCCCGAACCGGGCCAGCGCGGGGTTGGGGTGGTCCCACCCGCCGCGGGAGACGCCGACCGCGACGGTGACGGCGGGAGGGAACCCGGTGTCCACGGTGAAGTTGATGGTCTGCCCCGTGGTCTGGTTGGCGAGGAAGTAGTGCGCCGTGCCGGGATGCGCGCCAAGCTGGCCTCTCGGCGGGAAGGATGAGCGCGCAGCGTGAACCGCCGTCGGTTGCGGCCGTTGCGCGAGATCCGCCGTTCGGTGCGATTTGGTCGAGGCCATCAGACCTGACCATCGGCGCGCAGATATGGACGATCTGTGCCGTAAGCCGGGGAGCCCGGTTCCGTGGTCGTTGCCTTTGCCGCCCGGACCGGTGAGCCGGGCTGGGTGATGGCGGTGTCGACGCGAGGAGTGCAAGGACTAGGTCGGCTAGCGTCGCCGCCGGCCTAGCAGTGCTGCCTGTGTACGGTCGGCCACCTGGAGCTTGTCCAGGATCCGTGAGACGTAGTTCTGCACGGTCTTCATGGACAGGCCAAGAGCGCGGGCGATCTGCGCGTTACTGGCCCCTTCCGCGAGCAGCGCCAGTACGTCGCGTTCCCGGTCGGTGAGGCCGTCGGTCGCGGACTCGGCCGGCGATGGCTGTGTGGTCTGCCGGAGCACGCGGGCGGCGATCCCGGAACCGAAGATCGCCCCGCCCTCGGCGACGGTGCGCACGGCGGAGGCGATCTGCTCGCCTGACGCCCCTTTGAGCAGGTAGCCGCGCGCTCCGGCATGCAAGGCCGCGGCTATGGTGTCGTCGTCGTCGACCATGGTGACCACGAGGACGGCAGGGGCATCGGGCAACTCGACGATGCGCGCGGTGGCGTCGATGCCGGACATCGAGGGCAGGCTCAGGTCCATGACGATCACGTCGAATCGTCCCGACCTGGCCATCTCGATTGCCTCGGGGCCATCCCCCGCGGTGGCGGCGATCTCGATCCGGTCCGATGCGGCGAGGGCGGCGGTCAGGCCGTCACGGAACACCGGGTGATCGTCGACGATCAGCACCCGGATGGTCATGCCGGGCCTGCCGCCAGCGCGGGAAGCCCGGCCTCGGCGGTGGCCGGGGTGAGCGGCAGTTCGGCGATCACTGTCGTCCCGTCCGTCCCGTCCAGGTAGAGGGAACCGCTCAGCTCCTCGGCGCGTTCGCGCATGCTGTCAATGCCGTGGCCACGGCTGTCGCCGCCGCTGCTGCCGCTGTCGTGGCGGCCGAGGCCCCGGCCGTCGTCGTGCACGAATATGCGCAACTTGCCTCCGGTCGCCTCGATGCGGACGTCGCAGCTGGACGCGCGGGCATGGCGCACGGCATTGGTCACTGCCTCGATGGTGATCCGGAACGCGGCCACCTCGAGCCCGGGCGACAGCTCCGGCAGCTCGCCGATCTCCACGCGCATCGTCAGGCCGGCGCTTGCGGCCAGGCGGCGGGTGGCCTGGGTGATCGCACCGGCTAGGCCGAGCTGATCCAGCGCCGGAGGGCGCAGTCCCTCGACCAGCCGGCGGATCCCGGTAACGGTGTCGGCCATCTCCGTCCGCAGCTCCTCCAGGTTCCCGGTCACATCGGCGCCCCGCCGCGCCCCGCCGGTTATCGCCTCGAGGCGGAGCACATGCCCGGCGAGCGCCGCGCCCAGGCCGTCGTGCAGGTCGCGGCGCAGCCGCAGCCGCTCCTCCTCCCGGCCGAGCACCAGCCGTTCCCGGGCCCGCCGCAGGTCGCCGGTTAGCTGGCGGGCATGCAGCAAACCCCCCAGGTGGCTCGCCAGGTCATCAAGGAGCCGGGCGTCCCTGGCCCGGAGCGGGCCGGCCGGTGACCGGTAGCGCAGGATTCCCGCCGGACGGCCGTACGCGGTCAGCATGACCTCGGTCAGGCTCGCGTCCGCGCCGGTTCGTCCGGCCACCAGCTGGCCCTGCCCGTCGCAGATCGCGACATCGCGCAGGCCTAGCCCGTCGCGCAGCTCGGTCACCACATCAGCGAGCAGCTTGTCCGCGTCGGCAGTGGCCTCCAGCCGCTGCCCGAGCGCGGCCAGCACCTCGTACGGCTCATCCCAGCGGCCGAACGTGACCCGGTTGATGCCCCGCTGGAGCACATCGCGCAGCGGCGTGAACAAGACCGCCACCACGCCCGCCGCCAGCCAGGCAAGCCAGACCGCGGACGAATCGTGCAACAGGCTGCCCGCTCCGGCGATCACCAGCGCATAGACCCCGACCACCAAGGCGGACAGGGTGAGCCAGACCAGCCCGCGGTTGGCCGCGGTCTTCAGGTCGTACAGGCCGCGGGCCAGCATCGCGAAGCCCAGTGCGACCGGCAGCGGCAGCGCCGCCGCGCTGAAGAGCCATCCGCCCACCCCCGTCAGCAGCACGAGAGGCCCGACCACGATGGGCAGCGCTACCGCGACCGCGAACAACGCCAGCTGCTGCCGTACCATCGCGCCGCCCAGCCGCCAGCGCCGGCGCAGCTGGACAATTGCGCCGACGGCCGCTGCCGCCCCGAACACCAGGCTCAGCACCGAGATGGCACCCGCGGCCAGCTGCCAGTTCCCCGGCGGCGCAACCGGGTTACGGAACTGCGGTAGAGCCAGGTTGGCGTCGGTGTCAAGCACCGCACCGAGGACCGTGCCGACGATGGCGGCCAGCACCATCGTCGGCAGCCAGTGCCAGCGGGTAGGCGGGATCCGCCCGTCGGGAAACACCATGGGCACTGCGATCACGATGACGAACCAGCCGACGCCGCGGACCGCCGACCCGGCGACCCCCCAGGCGGCGACGGCGGGAACGCTGTGCGGGGCGACGACGACGCCGCGATAAGCCACGTCGGCGCCGGCGTTGCCGAGCGCCCACATGACGCCGCCCGCCAGGACCAGCCAGCCGACGGCGTTGGTCGGCCGGGCGAACACCACGATCGCGCCGACGGCCGTGAACGCGATCACCACCGCGGCGCTCATCGCCGGGCCGATCATCGATGTCCCGTCCGCGATGTTGGCCCACAACGACACCCCCACGCCGCCGAGCGCGGCGATGACTGCCGCGATCACCACCGCGGCAGTCACCCACGCCGGCAGCCGGGTCATGGCGGTAATGATCCTCGCCCCTGCCTGCCCCGGCAACGGTCAGGACACCACGGCCGCCGTGGCCCGGACCTGGACCTGGGCGGTACGCGCTGTGCGCAGCGCCGCGATCCCGGTCACGACGAACCAGATCACCCAGATCAGCATGGCGTTGTCCACCAGGCCGAGCCCCGCGCCTGGCACCGCCGCCAGGCACAGCACGCCCACCACGTACCCCGGGTAGGCGACCCAGCGGGACAGCGCCCCCGACACCTGGGCCGCCGCGGCCAGCGCCATCGTGAACACCCCGAGCACCGCCATCGACGCGAACGTGGCGAAATAGTGCAGGTCGCTGAGCGCGGTCACGATGCCCACGGACGCGCCGTGGTGACCGTCGTACACGGCCGCGGCCACCCCGGGCAGGGCCACCGCCAGGGTCATCGCGACGTAGATCGCGCCACTGGCCGCGATCACCGATGCCCACCAGTGCCCCAGTTCCGACCCGCCGCGCAGCAGCCGGGCGAACAGCGTCGCGGCCAGCAGGAAGACCAGGAAGCTGGCACAGACCAGGCAGGCGCCGGCCAGCCTCTCCGTCACCGGACCGTCCATGTATGCCGCGACGTAGGCGGCAGGCTTAGATCCGACCGTGGCCACCTTCCCCATGGATATCCCGGCCAGCATGAGAACGACGTGAGTGATCGCCAGGATCCCCGCGGCCCGCCACAACCCGCGCCGGCCTTCGATGAGTGCGGACACTTGAATGCTCCTTCCAGCAAGAAAGCTCTGACGCCAGCCAGAGTGAGCCGGAAGGCTTCCCACCGCCTAGAGCACCCGCTCCCACAGACGGCGGGAAATTCTCCCAGCCTCCGCCACGCCAGCCCAGGAACGACACGGCGCCACGCACGCTAACGTCCCGCCCGCCCCCCATCACAGCTACCCGGACACGCCGAATCCTCCAGGCCTGCCGCAAACACGGCCGCCACGATGTCAAGACCAGCTTCTGCCCGTCGCCGACACTCCGACTCCGGTGCAGCCGTACCACGCGAAGTACACCGAACCGGCCCCGGTGACCGTAATGTAACGCTTGGGCTGCTTATGGGATAAGGGCCGCGCGTCCCGGGTCGGCGATGCTATAAGAGCCCTATGTTCTCGGTGTGCCGGCTGAGTTCCTGACCGATAAGGAAGCAACCCGGTATGGCCGCTGCGGTGAGCGGCTGTCCCGGGGGGCGGGCGGGGTAGCGGGTTTACTCGCGCCTGCCGCGGCTGGAGGCGACCCGGCCGCCGTTGCCCTCGTGCGGCGCGTCCCGGGCGATCCGGCTCTGGGTGGCGCCCGCGGCGGGTCCTGGGATGTGCCTGATGGCGGGTACTGCTGCCGGTGCATGGCGCCATCGTCATCCCTGCCCTCGCCGGGACCATCGGGCTCGCCGCCGCGCTGGTCACCGGGGTCATCGCGGGCTCTTCTGCAGCTGCCAGTGGCCCGCGTGTCACCCGCCGGAATGCTACGGACCGCGTCGTGAGGACGGCGGCTAACCTGCGGTGTGCGATAGTCGTGACCGCAGTCTCATTCTTGGCGGCAAGCGCGGCGCTGGTGTTCCCGGCACGCGCTGTGTGGAGCGCACACGACGCCGCGGGCCAATGCGCCGCGAGCGGTCCGGGCATCGACGGCCGCGCCCGGGCTGTCTGCCGTCACCTTCGCGCGGCCCCCCCGGTGCCGGCCGTGCCCGTCCCCCAGCCCGGTTCACCGCCGGGCAGTCCCCCCGGGGCACGCGCCGCTGGCCATTCCGCC
>Ga0335076_10005581_pt1 | contig 12700 bp, 9 predicted proteins | sample Lox_Sample_25_FD_206717 | JGI IMG/M metagenome (GOLD analysis project Ga0335076, IMG submission 206717) | Soil microbial communities from Loxahatchee National Wildlife Refuge, Florida, United States - Lox_Sample_2.5 | ecosystem: Environmental > Terrestrial > Soil > Wetlands | place: USA: Florida...
GTCCTCGACCGGCAACAACGGCTCGGCCTTCGCGGGTCTGTCCGGCAACACCTTCTTCTACAATCTGACGCTCGCGAGCGCGATGTTCGTCGGCCGCTTCTTCATGATCGTGCCTGCGATGGCGATTGCCGGCTCGCTGGCGGGCAAGAAATCCATTCCGCCGTCGGCCGGCACGTTCCCGACCACGGGCGGACTGTTCGTCGGCCTCGTCGTCGGCGTCATCCTGATCATCGGCGGCCTCACCTTCTTTCCGGCGCTCGCGCTCGGTCCGATCGTCGAGCACCTCGCGATGAACGCGGGCACCGTATTCTGAGCGAGCCCATTCGGAGTTACTTCAATGGAACCTGTCACCAAGATGAACAAGCGTATGCCAGTTGCGACGATGCTCGATCCAAAGATCGTAGGGCCTGCGATCGGCGCGTCCTTCAAGAAGCTCGACCCGCGGCTCATGATGAAGAACCCCGTGATGTTCGTGGTCGAGATCGTGGCCGCGCTGACCACGGTGATCTTTGTGCGAGACGTCCTGAGCGGCGGGGCCAATCTCGGCTTCACCTTCCAGATCATCCTCTGGCTCTGGTTCACGGTGCTGTTTGCCAATTTCGCGGAAGCCGTGGCCGAAGGCCGTGGCAAGGCGCAGGCCGACTCCTTGCGCAAGGCACGGACCGAGAGCCAGGCCAAGTTGCTGACTGCGGACGGGAGCTATCGTCTGGTGTCGGGAACGAGCCTGAAGGTCGGCGACGTCGTGCTGGTGGAAGCCGGCGACAACATTCCCTCCGACGGTGAGGTGATCGAGGGCGTAGCCTCCGTCAACGAGGCGGCGATCACAGGCGAATCCGCGCCCGTGATCCGCGAATCCGGCGGCGACCGCTCGGCGGTGACCGGCGGCACGCAGGTGCTCTCGGACTGGATCCGCGTGCGCATCACCGCGGCACAAGGCTCGACCTTCATCGACCGCATGATCAAGCTGGTCGAAGGCGCCGAGCGTCAGAAAACGCCGAACGAGATCGCGCTCAATATTCTGCTCGCGGGTCTTACCATCATCTTCGTGTTCGCGACGGTGACCATTCCGAGCTATGCCGCCTATGCCGGCGGCTCGATCTCGGTCGTGGTGCTGGTTGCGCTGTTCGTGACGCTTATTCCAACCACGATCGGCGCGCTGCTGTCTGCGATCGGCATTGCGGGGATGGACCGCCTGGTGCGCTTCAACGTGCTTGCCATGTCCGGCCGCGCGGTCGAGGCCGCAGGCGACGTCGATACGCTGTTGCTCGACAAGACCGGCACCATCACGCTCGGCAACCGCCAGGCGACCGCGTTCCGCCCGATGCGCGGCGTGACCGAGCAGGAGCTGGCGGATGCGGCGCAACTGGCTTCGCTTGCCGACGAGACGCCGGAGGGCCGCTCGATCGTCGTGCTTGCAAAGGAGAAATACGGAATCCGCGGCCGCGACATGCAAGAGCTTGGCGCCACCTTCATCCCGTTCACGGCACAGACGCGCATGAGCGGTGTCGATGCGCACGGCTCGTCGGTGCGCAAGGGCGCAGTCGACGCGATCCTCAACTATGTCGGCGGCGGCGTTCAGACCGTCGCGTCAGGCAACGTGGCTCGCACCATCCAGCCGGGAGTCAACCCGGATACCGTCCGCGAGATTCAGGCGATCGCCGACGATATCTCCAAGGCCGGCGGCACGCCGCTTGCGGTCGCGCGCGACGGCCATCTGCTCGGCGTCATCCAGCTCAAGGATATCGTCAAAGGAGGCATCCGCGAACGCTTTGCCGAACTCCGTCGTATGGGCATCCGCACGGTGATGATCACGGGCGACAATCCGATGACGGCTGCGGCGATCGCGGCGGAGGCCGGCGTCGACGACTTCCTTGCGCAGGCAACGCCCGAGGACAAGCTGAAGCTGATCCGCGACGAGCAGGCCAAGGGCAAGCTGGTTGCGATGTGTGGCGACGGCACCAATGACGCGCCGGCACTTGCACAGGCCGACGTCGGCGTCGCCATGAATACGGGCACGCAGGCGGCGCGCGAAGCCGGCAACATGGTCGACCTCGACTCCAACCCGACCAAGTTGATCGAGGTGGTCGAGATCGGCAAGCAACTCCTGATGACCCGAGGCGCACTGACGACGTTCTCGATCGCCAACGACGTGGCGAAATATTTCGCCATCATCCCAGCGATGTTCCTGGCCTTCTATCCGCAGCTCAACGTGCTCAACATCATGAATCTGACGAGCCCGCAGAGCGCGATCCTGTCGGCGATCATCTTCAACGCGCTGATCATCATTGCGCTCATCCCGCTGGCGCTGAAGGGCGTGGCCTATCGCGCGATCGGTGCCGGAGCGCTGCTCCGCCGCAACCTGACGATCTATGGCTTGGGCGGCATCATCATTCCCTTCATCGGCATCAAGGCCATCGACCTCGTGGTCGCGGCTTTGCATCTTGCCTAACCGTCATTGCGAGGAGCGAAGCGACGAAGCAGTCCAGTTCTCAAGCCAGCCCCGGTCTGGATTGCTTCGCTTCGCTCGCAATGACGAGGAGACCTAGGAGACACACATGCTCAAAGAAATTCGCCCCGCCATCATCCTGCTGATCGCGCTCACGCTGATCACGGGCCTCGGCTATCCGCTCGCCTTGACGGCGATCGCAGGTGCGATCTTCCCGAAACAGGCGCAAGGAAGCCTGATCGAGCGCGACGGCAAGGTCGTCGGCTCCGCCCTGATCGGGCAGGAGTTCAAGGAAGACAAGTATTTCCATGGCCGTCCGTCGGCGACCACGGCGCCAGACCCGAACGATTCGACCAAGACGGTTCCTGCGCCGTATAACGCCGCCAATTCCGGCGGCTCCAACCTCGGTCCGACCAGCAAGGCACTGGCCGACCGGGTCAAGGACGACGTCGAGAAGCTCAAGGCGGAGAATCCATCGATGCCCGTGCCACTTGATCTCGTCACCACCTCGGCCAGCGGGCTTGACCCCGACATCTCGCCGGCTGCCGCGATGTTCCAGGTGCCGCGTGTCGCAAAGGCGCGCAACATGGCGGAAGACAAGGTCCGCGACCTCATCGCGCAGAATACCAGGGGTCGCCTGCTCGGGGCCATCGGCGAACCGCGCGTCAATGTGCTCGCGCTCAACCTGGCGCTCGATGCGGCCGGCGCCAAATAAAGGCGCCGCTATGCCGATTCCGCCGGTCAGACTATAGTGAGGCATGGTTCAGCAACGCCGCGATCCCGAACAGCGCCCCTCGCCGGAGGCCTTGCTGGAGGCAGCAAGGCGCGAGCACGGTGGTGTTGGTCGCCTGAAGATATTCGTCGGCGCCGCGCCCGGCGTCGGCAAGACCTATGAGATGCTGCAGAGCGCCCACGCCAAACTGAGGGCGGGGGCCGACGTGGTTGTCGGCTTTGTCGAGACCCACGGGCGGGCCGAGACGGAAGTGCTGCTGCGCGGCCTCGAGGTCATTCCGCGCAAGCGGCTCGAATACAGGGGCCAGGTGATCGAGGAGATGGACCTCGATGCCGTGATCGCACGTCACCCGCAGATTGCACTGGTCGATGAGCTCGCCCACACAAACGCTCCGGGAAGCCGGCATCCCAAACGCTATCTCGATGTCGAGGAATTGCTTTCGCGGGGGATCGACGTCTACACGGCGGTCAACATTCAGCACATCGAGAGCCTCAACGACGTGGTGGCGCAGATCACCCATGTCCGCGTGCGCGAGACCGTGCCGGACTCGGTGTTCGATCGCGCCGACGCGATTGAGTTGATCGATCTCACGCCCGACGATCTGATCCAGCGGCTGAGGGAAGGCAAAGTCTACGTCCCCAAGCAGGCCGAGCGCGCGCTCGAGCACTATTTCTCGCCCGGCAATCTGACCGCGCTGCGCGAGCTCGCCCTGCGCCGCACCGCCGACCGCGTCGACGAGCAATTGCTGACCCACATGCAGGCTAATGCGATCGCGGGCCCATGGGCTGCGGGGGACCGCATTCTGGTCTGCGTCAGCGAGGATCCGCGCGCGGCGGGTCTCGTGCGCTATACCAAGCGGGTCGCCGATCGCCTGCACGCGCCCTGGACCGCGATCTCGATCGAGACGCGGCGCAGCCTGCAGCTCAACGACGAGCAGCGCGACCGGCTTGCCGACACGCTTCGGCTCGCGGAATCGCTGGGCGCGGAGGCGCTGACCATCCCCGGCGTTGGGCGCCGCATCGCAGACGACCTCATTCAGTTCGCCCACGCCAACAACGTCACGCAGATCATCATCGGCAAGTCGACGCGCTCACGCTGGTTCGAGATCGTGCAGGGTTCGGTGGTGCACGATCTGGTGCGGCGGGCCGGCAATATCAGCGTCAACGTCATTGCCGGCGACGAGCTGCCGCCCGATCCGGGCAACCAGACTGCGGTGCAGACGGCCGCGCGGGCCGAGCCCTTCAATCCGCGGCCCTACCTGATGGCGCTCGTGATCGCGGCGACCGGCCTCGGAGCGGCCGAGTTGGTGTACCACTGGCTCGGCGTGGAGAATGTCGACCTTGTCTTCATCACGGTGGTGGTGACCATCGCAGTCCGCTACGGCCTGTGGCCCTCGCTGCTGGCGAGCGTCGCCGCCTCACTCTGCTATAATTTCTTCTTCCTGCCGCCGATCTATACCTTCACGATCACCGATCCGACCAATATCGCGGCCTTCTTCTTCTTCATGCTGGTCGCAATTCTGGTCTCCAACGTGGCGGCGCGCGTGCGCACGCAAGCCGATACGGCGATCGGCCGCATCACGACGACTGAGCAGCTCTATGCCTTCAGCCGCAAGCTCGCAGGCACCGCGACGCTCGACGACGTGCTGTGGGCGACCGCCTACCAGACCGCGCTGATGCTGAAGGTGCGTGTGGTGCTGCTGCTGCCGGAGGCCGGCATGCTGACGGTGAAGGCGGGCTATCCGCCGGAGGACCAATTGGACCAGGCCGATCTCGCGGCGGCGAATTGGGCGTGGAGCAACGACCGTCCCGCCGGGCGCGGCTCCGACACATTGCCGGGCGCAAAGCGGTTGTTCTTGCCGATGCGCACCGGGCGCGGCTCGATCGGCGTCATCGGTATCGACAACGACCGCACCGGGCCGCTCCTGACGCCGGATCAGCGCCGGCTGCTCGATGCACTGGTGGACCAGGGGGCGCTGGCGATCGAGCGCGTCCTGTTGGTGGAGGACATGGACAAGGTCAAGCGCACCGTCGAATCGGAGCGCTTGCGCTCGGCGTTGCTCACCTCGATCTCGCATGATCTCAAGACGCCGCTCGCTTCCGTGCTGGGCGCAGCCTCCACCATGCGCGATCTTGCCGGTGGCCTGTCGGACACCGAAAAACGCGATCTGCTCGCGACCGTGATCGACGAGTCCGAACGGCTCAACCGCTTCATCGCCAATCTGCTCGATATGACCAAGCTCGAGTCGGGAGCCATCGTGCCCAATACGGCGCTGCACGATATCAGCGAGATCGTCGGCAGCGCGCTCCGCCGCGCGAGCAAGATCCTCTCGCGGCACAAGGTTTCGCTCGATCTCGACGCCGATCTGCCGATGCTCGAGCTTGATGCCGTGCTGTTCGAGCAGGTGATCTTCAACCTGCTCGACAATGCCGCCAAATATTCGCCGCCCGAGACCACCATCTCGATCCGGAGCACGCGCGATGCCAATTCGGTATCGCTGCAGGTCGCCGACGAGGGCGAGGGCATTCCGCCGGGCGAGCTCGAGAGCATATTCGACAAATTCTACCGCGTGCAGAAAGTTGACCATGTTCGCCCTGGTACGGGGCTCGGCCTTGCGATCTCGCGCGGTTTCATCGAAGCCATGCACGGCCGGATCTTTGCCGCCAATCGCACCGATCGCAGCGGCGCGGTGCTGACGATACGCTTGCCCGTTCCGGCCTCGATCGCCAGACTGGATACCGCGGCATGAGCGCGCCTCCGATCAAGGTCTTGGTGATCGACGACGAACCGCCAATTCGCAAATTGCTGCGGATGGGCCTGACCACGCAAGGCTATGAGACCCTGGAGGCGCCGAACGGCAAGGTGGCGCTGGAGCTCCTGGCGCAGAATCCGGCGCTGATCATCCTCGATCTCGGCCTGCCGGACATTCAGGGCCACGAGCTGTTGCGCATGATCCGTGGCCGCAACGACAGCGTTCCGATCGTGGTGCTGTCGAGCCGCGGCGACGAGGCCGGCAAGGTCCAGGCGCTCGACCTCGGCGCCGACGACTACCTCACCAAGCCGTTCGGCATGGAGGAGCTGCTCGCTCGCCTGCGCGCCGCTCTGCGGCACCAACTGCAGGTCCATGGCGAGCGGCCGGTGTTTCATTCCGGCGATCTCTCGGTCGATCTGGTGAGGCGTATCGTCAAGGTTGGCGACAGGGAGGTCAAACTGTCGCCCAAGGAGTACGAGTTGCTGCGCGTGCTGGTACAGCATGCCGGAAAGGTGCTGACCCACCGCTTCCTGCTCAAGGAGCTCTGGGACGAATTGACGGACGCGCAATATTTGCGGGTCTATGTGCGTCAGCTCAGACAGAAGATCGAGGTCGATCCGGAGCGCCCGCAATTCGTGTTGACCGAGACCGGCATCGGCTATCGCCTGCGGGCCGCGGATTAGCCTGGAACCTTCGCTGTCAGCAGGGATTGTTCCTGCTAAAAGCGGGAGAGCCACAATGGCACGAAAATATTCGAAACGGGCTTCCGGCAAGGTCGAACGCGCGATGAAGGAGCGCAAGGCCGGAACGCTGCGCAGCGGCCGCTCCGGGCGCAAGGTGACGAGCCGCAAGCAGGCGATTGCGATCGGCCTGTCCGAGGCGCGCGCCGCAGGCGCGAAGGTACCGAAAAAAGCCTCCAAAGGCCGGACGGCCAGGCGCAAGGCGAAGCGATAGCGCCGGCCGTTCGGGTGCTTTCAATATAGCGGGGTACGGCGCCGCCGCGCTAAGAATAGGCTCGCCACCCCTGGGATCGATCGTGCCCGCTGGAAAACTATCCACCTACCGCAAGAAGCGCGATTTCGAGAAGACCGCGGAGCCCTCGGGCAAAGCAAAGGTCGCTCCCTCGAAGCGGCCGCGGTTCGTGATCCAGAAGCACGCCGCGACCCGGATGCACTATGATCTTCGGCTTGAATTCGATGGGGTCTTCAAATCCTGGGCGGTGACGCGCGGCCCCTCGCTCGATCCGCGCGACAAGCGGCTTGCGGTCGAAGTGGAGGACCATCCGCTCGACTACGGCGATTTCGAAGGCACGATCCCCAAGGGCGAATATGGCGGCGGCACCGTGATGATCTGGGATCGCGGCTATTGGGATTCGGACGATTCGGAAACCGGCTTCAAGAAGGGCGATCTCAAGTTCACGCTCGATGGCGACAAGCTGCATGGGAGCTGGGTCCTGGTGCGAATGCGCAATCGCGAGGGCGAGAAACGCACCAACTGGCTGCTGATCAAGCATCGCGACGAATTTGCGCGGGAAGGCGAGGCCAACGACATTCTGGATGAGGATCGCTCAGCCGCATCGGGCCGGACCATGGAGCAGATCGCAGCCGGCAAAGGCAAGGCGCCGAAGCCGTTCATGACGGCGAAAACGCGCCGCATGAATGCGGATGCAGTGTGGCACTCCAATCGCGGCATGGCCGCCGACGCGCGCGCGGGCAAGCTCGTCACCTCCGCGTTATCCCGTGCACCCGAGGGCAAAAAGGTCGCGGCGATGCCCGACTTCGTCGCGCCGCAGCTCTGCACGCCGGTGGAAAAGCCGCCGAGCGGCGCGGCCTGGTGTCACGAAATCAAGTTCGACGGCTATCGGGTGCAGCTGCGTGTCGAGGACGGCGAGGTCACTCTGAAGACGCGCAAGGGGCTGGACTGGACTGGCAAGTTTTCCGCAATCGCGCGCGAGGCGCGCGCGCTGCCGGACGCACTTGTTGACGGCGAAATCGTGGCTCTCGATCACAACGGCACGCCGAACTTTTCCAGCCTGCAGGCAGCGATCGCCGACGGCAAGACCGACAATCTGATCTTCTTCGCCTTCGACCTGCTGTTTGCCGATGGCCTCGACCTGCGTCGCCTGCCGCTTGGCGAGCGGAAGGCGCGCCTGAAGCTGCTGCTCGATGCGCGCAAGGGAAAGATCGGGAACATTCGCTATGTCGAGCATTTCGACGCCGATGGCGAGGCGGTGATGGAGTCGGCAAAAAAGCTGGCGCTCGAAGGCATCGTCTCGAAGAAGCTTGGCGCTCCCTATCATTCCGGCCGGACGGAGAGCTGGACCAAGGCCAAGGCGAGAGCCGGCCAGGAGGTCGTGATCGGCGGCTGGAAGACGACCGACGGCAAATTTCGTTCGTTGATGGCGGGTGTCTATCGCGACGATCACCTCGCCTTTGTCGGCATCGTCGGCACCGGTTTTGGCCAGGACACTGTCCGCCGCATCATGCCGTTTTTGAAGGCCAATGCATGGGATAAGAGCCCGTTCGGCGGCAAGGATGCGCCCAAGAAGACCCGCGACGTGCATTGGCTGAAGCCCGAGCTGGTCGCCGAAATCGAATTTGCCGGCTGGACTGCCGACGGCAATATCCGCCAGGCGGCGTTCAAGGGCCTGCGGCAGGACAAGCCGGCGCGGGAGATAACAGCGGAGAAGCCAGCGATGACCAGTCTCGCGCAACCTGCAGCCGCAAAGGCCAAGGTGAAATCCGGCAAGCTTGCAGGTGGAAAATCCAATGAGGTGATGGGCGTCGTCATCTCAAACCCCGACAAGGCGCTGTGGCCGGATGCCGGCGACGCTATGAGCGTCACCAAGCTTGATCTTGCGCATTATTTCGAAGCCGTCGGCGATTGGATGATCGGCTATCTCAAGGGGCGGCCGTGCTCGATCGTGCGCGCGCCCGACGGCATCAGGGGCCAGCAGTTTTTTCAGCGCCACGGCATGCAGGGCACCTCAAAGCTGCTCAATCTGGTTAAGGTCTCTGGCGACCGCAAACCATATTTGCAGATCGATCGCGTCGAGGGGCTGGCCGCGGTCGCGCAGGCCGGCGGGCTCGAGCTGCATCCCTGGAATTGCGCGCCGAATGAGTATGACACGCCGGGACGGCTGGTGTTCGACCTCGATCCGGCGCCGGATGTCGCGTTCGCCGACGTCGTCGAGGCGGCCAAAACGATGCGTGAGCATCTCTCCGCCCTCGGGATGGAAAGCTTTTGCAAGACCACGGGCGGCAAGGGCCTGCATGTCGTTGTGCCGCTGCTCTATGGCGCAAGAGACAAGGTCACGTGGAAGGAGGCCAAAGCCTTCGCTCAGGGCGTTTGCCAGCTGATGGCGCGCGAAAATCCGGAAAGCTATCTCATCAACATGTCGAAGCAGAAGCGCACGGGAAAGATTTTCCTCGACTATCTCCGCAACGACCGGATGTCGACGGCGGTTGCCGTGCTGTCGCCGCGGGCGCGCGATGGCGCCACGGTTTCGATGCCGCTGAGCTGGGCTCAGGTCAAAGGCGATCTCGATCCCAAGCGCTTTACGGTACGTAGCGTGCCGGCCTTGCTCGCAAAGAGCAAGGCATGGCGGGACTATGATGAGGCGGCTTCGTCGATCAAGGCAGCGATGAAGAAGCTGACGACGGGCTAGCGTCTGGCCGAAATACATCTGCGGCTATATTCGTCCGAGCAATATCAGGATCAGGAGGATTACAATGACGAGTCCGAGCCCGCCGCCGCCATAGTAGCCGGTGCCGTAGAAAGGGCCGCCGCCGATCCCGCTGAAACCGCCGAGCAATGCAATAATGAGAATGATCAGAATGATCGTGCCAATGGACATTTGCCGTCTCCTTTTCCGCGGGGGAGAACCGGTGGAACGATTGAAAGTTCCGGAATTCCGCGCTGCCACAATCTCCTCGAACGCCCTTCTTTTTGCGGCGGCCGGGAACTAGATAGAGGTGAGTGTCGCAAGAGGTCCGGATGTCCGCACCGTTTATCGTATCCATCCCGCATCGCCTCGGCCGCGAGGAGGCAACACGACGCCTCAAGGGCGGATTGTCCCGCGCCGCCGCCAGCGTTCCGGTGCTGACTGTCGATGAAGAGCGCTGGAATGGCGATCGCATGGACTTTCGCGTCCGCGCGCTGGGTCAGGCGGCATCGGGCCATATCGACGTTGCCGACGATCACGTGCGCCTCGAGGTCATGCTGCCCTGGCTCCTGCAGCGCTTTGCGCAAGCAGCCCAGGCCGTGATCCGTGACCGCGGCACGCTGCTTTTGACCAAGAAGAACTGACGTTCAGCCGAGGCGCCAGTACACCGACCACGGCGGCAGAGTTGTTCCGGGCTCGCCGCCCCAGATCGGCGCGCCCTTCGCCTGCGGAACATCGTGAGCAACAGTTGCCGGCGACAGATTGGCGAGCAGGCCAAGCGTCGTGCCGTCGCCCATGCGCCAACTGGCACTCAGGACACAATCGTCGCCGACATGGGCCTCGCCGAAACCTGCGCCCGAAAGTCTCGGCACGAGTTGCCATCGGCGGACCGACAGCAGGTCACGCACCAGCGCTAGCCGCCTCTTGCCGCTTTCGCGCTCGCGCCCGTCCCAATCGAGCTTCGAAGCTTCGAATGTCCGGACATCGAGCGGGTCGGGAACGTCGTCGCCATGCGTCGCATAGGCCCAGCCATATTCGCGGCGGCGTCCCCGGCGCACGGCATCCGCCAGGCCGCCGGTGAAATCGCAGAAGAACAGGAACGGCGTCTGCGCGCCCCATTCCTCACCCATGAAAAGCATGGGAATCGCGGGGGCAAGGAGCGTGATCGCCAGCGCGGCTTCAATCGGTCGCGCGTCGACAAGGCTCTCAAGCCGTTCGCCGAGCGGACGGTTGCCGATCTGGTCGTGGTTCTGCAGGAAGTTGACGAATGCCGCCGGCGTCAGCGCGCCGCTCGGCTCGCCGCGCCGCCTGTTCCAGAAGGCTGCGAAGTCGCCCTGATAGACAAAGCCGGACGACAGGGAACGGGCGATGTCGCGGAGCGGGCGACGCTGGAAGTCGCGGTAATAGCCCCCGGATTCGCGCGTGAGCAACACGTGAAAGGCGTGGTGATAGTCGTCGTTCCACTGTGCCCGGAATTTCCCGCGCGGCGGGTTCTCGGTCGCATCGAGCAGGCTTGCGAGGTTGTCGCCATTTTCCAGCACGAGATGAACGTGCCGTCCCGTCTCCGCCGCGAGTTGTCCGGCTGCGATGCTGAGATCGTGCAACATCGACATTTCGCCGGGCGTCGTGACAATGTGGTTGACGGCATCGAACCTCAAGCCATCGAAGCGATAGTCGGCGAGCCAGGACAATGCGTTTTCGATCGCAAAGGCACGCACTTCCCCCAAGCGGTAGTCGATCGCGCTGCCCCAGGGCGTGTGCGCTTCGGTGAAAAAGTCCGGCGCGTAGCGATGCAGAAAATTCCCTTCCGGTCCGAAGTGATTATAGACCACATCGAGAAACACCATCAGCCCGCGCAGATGGGCTTCGTCGATCAGGGTTTTGAGATCCTCGGGCCGGCCGTAGCTATCGTCGGGCGCGTACCAGAGCACGCCGTCATAGCCCCAGCCGCGGCGGCCGAAGAAATCCGCAAGCGGCATCAGCTCGAGCGCAGTCATCCCGATGTCGACCAGATGATCGAGCTTGTCGATCATCGCACGAAAACTCCCCTCGCGCGTGAACGCGCCGACATGGGTTTCAATGAGCGCAGTCTCTTCCCAGGGACGTCCGCGCCAGTCGCGCGCGCGCCAATCGAAGGCATCGTGATCGATCACCTCGCTTGGGCCGAACACATCCTCCGGCTGGAAGCTGGAGGCCGGATCCGGGATGTCGAGCTTTCCATCGATACGAAATTTATATCGCGCGCCGGCCCTGGCGCCCTCGATGTCGACGACATACCAGCCGCCGTCACAGCGTTGCATCGGATGCTGCACCGGCCCGAGCAGCAGGTCGACGCGCTGGGCGGCCGGCGCCCATAGCCGGAACGAGGTGCCGTCGCGCGTGAGTTTCGGGCCGAATGTCCGGCTGCTCACGCTGCGCCCGCGAACGCGAGCACCGTACGCGGCGGTGCCTTGGTGTCGCTACCTGCGGCGAACTCGGCGCGGGTCTCCCTGGTTTCGGCCGTGTTCAGCACGCAGCGCCAGCCCTTGTACCGCGCAAGCTTGGGCAGCTTGAACGCAATCTCCTCGGGCGCGGCGTTGAGAACGATGAAGATCGGCGCCTGTCCCTGCTCCACGGGAGCCAGAACGTAGGAGAGGAAACGCCCTTCTGGAAACTTCCAATCAGTCTCCGTCATCTCTTCCGCCGCAGGTGTCAGCCACAGCACGCCAAAGCTTCCGTCGGTCCGGCGCCCGTCGAGCCAGCGCTGCGCGCAGATCTGCCTGAAGCTCTTGCGCAGAGTACTGAGCTGGCCGATCAGGTCGGTCAGATCGTTGCCCTCGCGGCCGAGACCCTGCCAATCGACCCAGCCGACTTCGTTGTCCTGGCAATAGGCGTTGTTGTTGCCGTTCTGCGAATTGCCGACCTCGTCGCCGGCCAATAGCAGCGGCAGGCCCTGTGCAAGCATCAGGCAGGCGAGTTGATTTTTACGCAGCCGCAGGCGAAGCGCATTGATCGCGGGATCGTCTGTCGGGCCTTCATGGCCGCAATTGTTGCTGTGGTTGTCGTTGGTGCCGTCGCGATTGTCCTCGCCATTGGCCTCATTGTGCTTCTGGTTGTAGCTGAACA
>Ga0335076_10005582_pt1 | contig 12698 bp, 10 predicted proteins | sample Lox_Sample_25_FD_206717 | JGI IMG/M metagenome (GOLD analysis project Ga0335076, IMG submission 206717) | Soil microbial communities from Loxahatchee National Wildlife Refuge, Florida, United States - Lox_Sample_2.5 | ecosystem: Environmental > Terrestrial > Soil > Wetlands | place: USA...
GCTCGACGATCCGATGTACCTACCCTCCCACCGCCGCACGCGTGGCCTGGCAAGTCTCAGCGAAGCAAGGTGGATCGCGGGCTGCGAGCGGTGTCGCGGCCACTTACTGGCCCTTTGCCAGGACTCCGGCTTCGAACCGCGTATCGGCTACGAGTCCGACGACATGGTCCTCATCCAAGCTCTCGTCGCCGCAGGCCTCTGCGTCGCGACCCTTCCCGGCCTCGCCTTACGCGCGCATCACGCAGACGGCGTCGTGGCCCACAAGCTCCCCGGTCTGCCCCGACGGGTGTACGCCGCGACGTACGGGAACCCGCCCGATCCCCCGGCGGTCACCGCGCTCGTCGGCGCCCTCGCCGACGCCGCCGCGGCGGGATAACGCACGATCCAGCCCGGGCCAGCCCTGGATCACGTGCCGCACGGGCACTCGGACGCGCGACGACGGGAGACCCCGTATTCACCGCGAGCGAGATCCAGCATGTCGTCCGCTGGCGGTCTCGGACGGCGTTCGGCCGGAGTACCGCGTTTTCACGAGAGCGGGGCGCGCAGCGGCGGGGCGCACCGAGTCCAGAGCGCGGGAGAGCCTCTGCCCAGGATGTCTGGCGAGTCCGGCCTTCTGACTCATGGCCACCGCCAGTCCGGTGCGAAACCGAGGTACCGCGCGGGCGGCAGTGGGTTTGCTGAGGCGACCGAGGCTCCTGAGCCGCCGTGCAAATTTCTTGGTGGGCACCCGTAAGAGCCGCAGCGGGATCCCCACTAATCCCTCAACAAGCCCGAGCAAGTCCAGAGAGAAGACGCAGTGAGCGGCAGAAAGCGAAACCAAAAGGAAAGGCGTGAGCTGCCGTCCCGCCGCAAAACGCCTGCTCGCGACCGCGCCATGCGAGGCGCCGGCGTTTTGCAGGGAGTGTGGCATCGTGGCGACACGGCTCACCGCGCCGTGTCCCAGCGGGGCCGCGCCGCGTTCCCAGACCACAAGGTCAAGCATCCCAACGACACCCTGCTCGGAGACCGGAATACACGGCCTTCGTCGGACGATCACCGCGACGTTCACGGACTCGCTCGAGTTGTCCGATGAGACGGTCACCGAACCCGTCGGGCAGCGCGTTCGAGGTCGTCTTCTCAACCATCGCTCGGTCCAAAGTCGCTTAGGCGAAAGGAAGCCTCATGTCCAAACCGACACTCCTTCTCGTTCACGGTGCTTTCGGAGACGCGTCGAACTGGCGCTCTGTGTTCGAGCATCTCGACAGCGACGAGTACAACGTTCTCGCCGCGGCGATTCCCCTTCGCGGGATCGCGAGCGACGCTTCCTATCTCGCGGCGGTCATCGACCAGTTCGACGGGCCCGTCGTGCTCGTGGGCCATTCATACAGCGGTTGTGTCATCACGGTCGCCGGCGCGTCGGACAAGGTCGCGGGGCTGGTGTATGTAGCCGGATTCGTGCCCGACGAGGGCGAGTCGATCACCGATCTGCAGGCGCGCTATCCGTCGCTCGCGATGGGCAACTTCCTCCAGCCCCGGCCGTTGCCCGACGGGGGTGTCGAGCTGTCGATCGACCCACAGCGCTTCCACGACATCTTCTGCGCCGACGTGCCCGACGGCGATGCGGAGTTCATGGCGCACGCTCAGCGTCCGCTCCTGGCCACGGCGTTCGAGGAGCCGGCGGCTGCGGCTGCCTGGCGCGCGAAGCCGTCCTGGGGGGTGTTCGGCACCGGAGACCAGCCAGTCGCGCCCCAGCTCCACCGTTTCTCGTACGAGCGCGCCGGCTCCAAGGTAACCGAGATCGACGGCGCCTCCCACTTCGTGATGCTGTCAAAGCCAGACGTCGTCGCAGGCGTGATTCGCGAGGCTGTTCACGCGTGCTCGGCGAACCTGGTCGCGTGATGCCGCCCGTATCGCGTGGGTTCCGCGGCCGCCGCAGCGAACACGTCGAGGCGGGGCGAGTGCCGCCGGGCCAGTACGTCACCCCCGATTTCCCGGTGCTGTCGGCCGGGCCGACACCTCACACGCCCCTGCAGGAGTGGAGCTTCACGGTCGGCGGTGCCGTCGATGAGCCGGTGTCGTGGACGTGGGAGGAGTTCATCGCGTTGCCGGCGGAGACGGTGACAGTCGACATCCACTGCGTGACCAAGTGGTCGAAACTCGGGACGGCCTGGAAGGGCGTTTCGGTCGACACGCTCCTCGACGCGGTTCAAACCGAGGCCGAGTACCTGACCGCGTGGTCAGACCGCGACTACACGACCAATCTGACATTGGACGACGTCACCGGCGGCAAGGCCTGGGTGGCGCACGAGTACGACGGCGCGCCGCTCCAGCCGGAGCATGGCGGGCCGGCCCGGCTGCTCATCCCCCATCTCTACTTCTGGAAGAGCGCGAAGTGGGTGCGCGGGCTGACCCTCACCTCGGACGACGAGCCCGGGTTCTGGGAGACCTACGGCTACCACAACCACGGCGACCCATGGCTCGAGCAGCGATATCAGGGCGACTGACCTGGCGGCTGGGCCGCGTGGTCGAACTCGTCGACGAGACGCCGAGGTGTAAGAGTCTCGTGCTCGAGCTGCCTGACTGGCAGGGTCACCGCGCCGGCCAGCACGTCGACGTCAGGCTGACCGCCGAGGACGGCTATCAGGCCGAGCGCAGTTACTCGATCGCCTCGGCCCCCGAGGATGAGCAGCTCGTGTTGACGGTCGAGCGGCTCGAGGACGGCGAGGTCTCCCCGTACTTGACCGACCAGCTCAGACCCGGCGATGAGCTCGAGCTGCGCGGCCCGATCGGGGGCTACTTCGTGTGGGAGTCCTCACAGGGTGGGCCGCTGCTAATGGTCGCCGGCGGCTCCGGGGTGGTTCCCTTCCGGGCGATGCTCCGCGACTGGGCCGCGGGCGCGAGGGAGGTCCCGGCGCGGCTGCTGTACTCCTCGCGCACGCTGGAGGACGTGATCTACCGCGAGGAGTTCGAGCGCGTGGCCGAGGAGGGCGCCGATGTGCAGCTCACCCTCACCCGCCAGTGGCCCGCCGACTGGCAAGGTCACCGCGGGCGCGTCGACCGCGACCTCCTGGCCGAGGTCTCCTGGCCGCCGCACCAGCGGCCGCTCGTCTACATATGCGGGCCGACCGCGTTCGTCGAGGCCGTGGCCGAGGCCCTGGTGGATGCCGGCCACGAGCCCGGCCGGATCAAGACCGAGCGATTCGGACCCACGGGAACCTGACACGAGGAGCACCATGGAGGCACTCGACGGAAACGCCATCGCCGGCCCGCTGTTCGAGCACTTCGGCGCCGAGATGACAACCACAATCGGAGCTTGCGGCCACTGCGGGACACGCGCCCAGGTCGCCGAGCTCGTCGTGTACATGCGCGCTCCCGGGACTGTGGTTCGCTGCCGCCACTGCGGAAACGTGGTCATGGTCCTCGTCCGGATCCGAGGCGAGGTGCGCGTCGACTCGAGCGCGTTCCGGATGGAGCAGGCGCCGGGCGAATCCTGAAGTCCGATCGCCGAGCTCGCGGGCCTGCCTGTCCGCCGAAGACGCGTCATAGAGACCGCGATCAGTAGCGATTCGAGCCGAGACCCGCTGTTGCGTCTGCCGTGGTATCTGGAGCCCCTCCGCTTGGAGTCCTCTTAGGCGCAGAGGCGAGGGAAGGCGGCCGACTGGCGGAACGCAGGACCAGTAACGGCGACTCACTCGGAGCGATCATCACGGGAACCGGTCCGTCCTACGCCGCGCGTGGGTGCATGGCGCTCGCGGTGGATTTCACCCCGGACCGATCGACGGTTGCGGAGCCGAGGCCGACGATCTCGATGGTGTCGCCCGGCTTGCACAGCTTGATTGCCTCGGTCTCTCGCTTCAGCAGTAGCCGTAGCTGCACGAACGCGGCGATCCCCAGGACGGCGGGCACCCAGAGTTCGATCACGCGGTAGAGCAGTACCGCTGCGGTCGCGGTGAGGGCGGGCAACCCGTATAGGACGAGCGCTCCCACGAGGCCGAGCTCGGTCCCGCCGATACCGGCGGACGTGGCTGACAGCGCCGGCGTAAGGCGGGCCAGGCTCGACCCCCCACTCCGGCGTCTCACCCGCGCCTCGGCCCCGCGTGCCAGCCTACGCAAGGCGAGCGTCGCTGCGATCGCTCCCGCGGCGACAACCGCGGGGAGCGTGGTGAGAAGTAGCCCGTCGCCGCCGGGAAGGATGCCCGTCGCCAAGCCGGCGCCCAACAGCAGGAGCATCGCGACGGGCACAGCGCTCGTCAGCAGGAAAAATGCCACGGTTTTGCGTGCGATCTCGTCAGCGGGCATTCCGCCGCGGCGGAGCGCCCACACCCCTAGCGCCAAGCTGCCCGCGCCACCGAGTGGGAACAGGGAGCCGGCGCCCTCCTCGGCGACGGCGATCTTGTAGCTCGTCGCCCAGCTCATCCGATTGCAGAACACGGCCCGGAACGCTGGAACGTACGCGAGCACCGACAGCACCTCCGAGGCACAGGCGATCCCGATCCAGACCGGCCGCGCATGGGCAAAACGGCTACGCAACTCCCCCAAGCCCGGCGCGAGCGTCAAGACAGCGACCGCGATTGCGACCAACCCAGCGAGCCTCAGAAGTCCGCGTCGCAGGCGGTGAGGTGAGACATCGCTCGGGAGCGGCTCGGGATCCGCGACACGGGCCGCGCCGCTCCTCGCAGCGATGACGGGTTGGTCTTCTTCCTGCATGCCCTTATGCGGCGACGCCCGTGCTTCGGTGGCGGCAGTTGGCCACGGCAACCGGTATCCACCGCGGTGTTATGCGACGCACCGTGGTGGAGGCATCATCGGACATGCTGTTCTGGCGTCCGCTCGTGCCGATCAACGCCACGGGCGTGCATAGCGCGCATTCCGCCGCTCGAGCGGCGAGAGCCCGAGGCACGTCCACGCGACAACCGAAAGGAAGACCGTGGCGACGCGAACGACTCTGGCTGCACGCGAGCCCGCGGAGGCAAAAATCTAAACCCCGGTAGCGGCATCGCCCGCGAGTACGAGCGCACGCTCGAGTAGACGTGCACGGTCGCCTTAACCGGGTAGATCTTCGGGCCGCTTCTCGGCGAGTTTCCCTTCGAGGGCTCCGGTGGCCTGGCCGACTTCGATCATGTAGCCGTCGGGGTCGCGCATGTAGCAGCGGATCTCGGCACCGCGATCGATCGGCGGCGTGACGAACTCGGCCCCCTTTGCGCTCCACTGCTCATAACACGCCTGGATGTCGGCGACGCGCAGGTTCATGAAGCTCGAGACCGTGTTCCCAGGCTCGTAGTTCACGACCGAGATGTCGGGCTTGTCGGGGGTCGGGGGACCGCCCGGGTTCATCAGCACCCATGAGTTGGCGAGCTTGACAATGCACGGGTTCTCCTCCAGGACGACTTGGCCGCCGAGGACCTCGGAGTAGAACGCGCGGGACCGAGCCACGCTTCGTACGGTGATGAACTGGGTGAGGAGGAAACCCTCGCGCGGCGCCGGCAGGTTCGCGAAGTCGATGAATGGCGTGTGCTCGCTCACGGCTCCGCGCTCCTTATGCGTTCCCGAACTCTGACGCTGTTCGGAGCCTACGCGGACCGAGGGACCTGTTCCTCTGGCCACATTGCTCGTGAGCCGCTCCGTCTTGTCCGACATGTCCTAGCTCCTTCCTGTGTGCCTGCCAGGGCGCCCACAGCCGACTTCGTGGTCGGTTGTCGGTTACGAGGGCAGGCCCGTCCCGGCCCGCTCGGCCACCATGTAGGCGGTGTACCAGCGGACCAGCTCGTGTCTTGCTCGCGCCGCGAACTTTGCACGTGCCCACTCGGACCGAGCCGGGGCGGGGCTGCCGCCCGCAGCTCGGAACCGAGGATGTGGGTGCGGGAGCAGGCGCTCGAGCCTAGCTCGTGGTAATGCCTACCGTGCTACCGCTACCCGATGCCGGAGCGGGAGAGCCTGGCAGCTGCCTCACGGTCCCACCGTGAACTGCGAATTCACCAACACCGTCGACCTTTGCCATGTTTAGATACAGCGTGCGACCGTCTGAGCTCAGCGCGATGTCCGTCCCGGTGACACCGGGGGTGGAGCTGATGGGCGTATTGCTCAAGAGCATCAGCGTCCCGTCTCGGGCGATGGCATAGCTCGAGATTTCTGCCGATCCGGTATCGAGGGCGTACAGGTAATGCCCATCGGGGCTGACGACCAGCCAGCACGGCGCGGTCTGGGAATTGGCGAACGGCGAGGCGCCGATCGGGGACAGCGTGCCGTCGCGGAGGTCGTCATACGCCGAGACGGTGCCCAGCCCGGCGCCATTGTGAGCATTAGCGACGAACAGCTGGTCGGGGTTGGTGGGGCGGAACGCGCTGCCGAATGGGCCGACCCCCTGCGCCGCGAGCGGCGAGTCGGTCGCGGCCGTCAGCAGGCCGTCGCGGCCGACGGTGAAGCTGTCGATCAGCGAGGTGTTGACCCGCGTGCCGACGAGCTTCGTGTTGTCCCCGTTGAGTACCACGTCTCCAGGCCCGGACCCGTCTGGCAGCGTCACCGTCGAGCCAGGAATCGGGTGCAGCTGGCCGCCCGGGCTAAGGGTGAAGCCGGTGTAGTTGGTCCCACCGGCACCGGTGTTGGAGACATAGACCAGGCCGTTGTTGACGGCAATGCTGTCCGGCTCCACCCCTCCTGAGGCGAAGGGACTGCCCGGCACCGGCGTCAGCGACCCGTCCGCTCCGATCCGTAGGACTGAGATCTGATTGCTGCCGGCGTCAACGGCGAGTAGGTACTGGCCGCCATCGGCGGTCCGGATTGCCCCCTGGGAGGCTATGCCCGCGCCCAGCCCTGCCCCGCCGGCGACAAAGGGGGAGCCTGGCAGGGCGGTCAGAGCGCCGTTCGGCCCGCGGCTGAAGCCGGAGATCGTGTTCGTCCCGGCGGTGTTGTTGTCGAGATAGACATAGCCGGTGCTATGCCCGGCCACGCCATCAGCGGTCCGGCCATGCGCCGATGCATTTGCGGGACCGGCCACAACTACTGCTAGCACAGCGAACGACAGCGACATGTGTGAAAGCAAGCGCATCTACTTCTCCTTGTGTTAGTGGGCTAATCACAGGTCTCGTCGTTATGTGGCCGCCACGCGCGTCGTCTTACCTGTAAGTCATCACTTCTCGGTGAATACGGAGAGAGTGGTGGAGCCCGTAGTCGCTCGTGGCGGGCCTACTGACGCAGGCCAACAATGGTCGGCCAGCCCTTGCGGAGAGCGATGGCGGTCGATTCATCTACGGGACGGCGCATGTCGGTCTGTACCAACGTGTCGCTCGATTTTCAATCACGGCGTCAGCCGAGTTGAGGGTCGAGGTTGACCGCGGTGCTGATCAGCGAGAGGTGGATGAAGGCTTGGGGAAGTTCCCCGGCTGCTCCGCGGTCGGGCCGATCTCCTCAGCGTAGAGACCGAGGTGGTTGGCGTAGGTGAGGATCTTCCGCCTCGCCCTACCCTTCCGGGGCCCGGCCGGAAATCAGATAGGCGTGCCTCGCGATGATCGGACTGAGCAGCTGCAACGCGGCCGACAGACCCAGGTACGGAACCAGGGCGAGGGAATGCCACCATCGCGGCCACCGCCGGACAACGGCCCGTCAAAGGACCCGTTCCGTGACGATCGCTTCAGGCGACAGCGACGGCGGGCGGGGCCGAGAGGCCCTGCTTGACGTTGCGGGTGATGTCGTCGGCGAGGATCTCGGTGAGGTCGGTCTCGATCCCGTCCAGCGCCAGCGCCGCGACGTCAGCGGGGTTGGCCTTGGCAACATCGAGGTGGGCCGTCATGTCGGTGTCCATGTAGGCGAGTTGGAGCGCGGCCACGTGGATGCCTTGGGGGGCGAGCTCCTGGCGCGTGGCGTCCGTCATCGCCCACGCGGCGGCTTTCGCTGCGGCGTAGGCGCCGGCACGGGGGATGTGCAGCCACGAGATCACCGAGAGGACGTTGAGGATCGCCCCGCCGCCGTTTGAGGCCAAGATCGGCGCGAACGCGCGCGTGACGCGGAGCGGGCCGTAGAAGTTCGTCTCCATCTCCAGCTCGATCTGGGCCAGGTCGCCGTCAACGAGACTCGTGCCGGTGGTGATGCCGGCGTTGTTGATGATCAGCGTCGCGTCGCCTGCAATCGCGGCCGCCCGGGCAATGGAGTCCGGGTCGGTGATGTCGAGGCCAAGCGGAGTGATGCCCGCAATCTGAACGCTCTCGGGGTCGCGCGCGGTGGCATAAACCTTCTTGGCGCCGCGCTCGAGCAGCTGCGCGGCGAACTGACGGCCGAGCCCGCGGTTGGAGCCTGTGACCACTGCCACTGAATCATGCAAGTCCATGAGCTTGAAGTCCTTTCTTGATCGGGTTCGACTCTCAGCTGGATCGGTGGCGAGCGGGCTGCGCGTCTTACCGCCGCTCACCAAGAAACTTGGCGACGGACTCCACAGCCTCCTACCTGCCTAGTGGATGCGCTTTCCGACGCGGCGGGGTGCGGTAAAAACCGTCAGGTCGAAATGTCATCTCGCTGAGCGGGTAAATCACGACGAGCCCGATTGACAGAGGTGCGTCCAATGAGCGTCAACGCAAGTGCAGCGTCATTGCAGGAGCGGCCGACGGTGGCCCGCCCTGTGATCGTCTACGCGGAGTGGCGCACCGCGCTGTCCATCGTGTCGATCATGTCGTCCTTCCGATTCGGTGAAGGCAGGTGTGCGCTCATGGACCGAGGGCGCTTGTTACCCAGAGTCGAGGCCGGACCAACCGCCTCTTTACCGGATTGACGTTCGTGGGTTAAGTGAGCAGCGCACTCTGTTTCTTACCGCGCGACACCGATCGCTAGTTACCGCCGGTTAGTCGGGCGCGCGGTCGGCGAAACGGTGCGCAGATTCCGCCGGAGGTGATTGGGCTGTAAGACCGGGACGACGCCCACCGCTAACCCTTCGTACGGGCTCATCCCCTACCCCGAGAAGGGAGTTACAAACATGTTGTATCGATTGACCATGCACCTGCGCTGGCGGGTGCTGATCGTCCTAGTCGCCGCGGTGGCCGCCGCGATCGCGCTCGTGGGGCAAGCGTCGGCGGCAAATCACGGCCATCGGCACCGTACCCACAACCACCACGGCGGAGTACGCCACGGGCGCTCGAGCAACGGCGCCAACACCGGATCGGCCACCGGGCTGGGGCAGCTGAGCGGGCTGCTGCCGGCTAGTCACCTGACTCTGGAAAGCGCCATCCAGGTGAATATGAGCAACGAGACCGTTCGGCTTCTCATTCACCCCGGAACCGCTCCTGTGCCCGGGAATCCCAGTCAGACCGAGCGCGTCTGGTACATCCTGGAGGACGCCTCGGATGAGGGCGCCGCCAAGGACCTCGGCGTCAACTACGCGCCGAAACTGGCGAACATCGGGATCGGCTGCCCAGCGTGTCTGCAGACGGTCACGGAGGACAACCCTTCGCCTCAGGCCAATCCCTTCGGACCGGCCGTCATCCATTTCGCGGGCGCGCCGGACTTCAGCCCGACTCGTATCGCGGTGCCGGGTCCGACGGGGTTCCCACTCAAGTCGTTCCAGCCCGGGGCGGTCGCGGGTCCGGGATACAGCCCCTTCATCCGGATCGACGGCTCGCCGACCGTCTACAACGCGCCGATCATCGCCACCGGCGATGGTCCATACGATGTCGTGGACCACACCAACACCGGGGACCGAGTGCTGAGGATCCACATCGGAGGCCCGTCGGCGCCGGGCCAGTTCTCGGAGTCGTGGGCCGATCTGCTGTTCGTCAAGGGGTTTGACGCCGGAGAGCCGATCGTCTACCTCAGCACCGACGCCGGGCAGCCGCTGACGGCCGTGCTCGAGCGCTCGACGTACGTTCCGGCGCTCAACGACGCGTCATTCAACGGTGGCGACGACTTCCTCGGCTCGGCGCGAGAGCGCCTGTTCGGGTTCCTCAACGGCCAAACCGGGGCGGACAACCCGAACGCCCAGGGATTCCAGCACCTGGCCCTCGACGGTTATGTCGGCGATGACGCGTCGCTCGGTAACACGGCGATGATCGACGCGCTGCGCCACGGAGGGGATCTGCTCAACGTGTTCGGGGACTTCCCGACGCTCACGGACCCCCGGCACGCCGACGCCTACAGCCCGCTGTGGGACGCGCAGCTGGGCCTGTGGACACCAAAGGCGATCAAGGAAGGCCTCGACACCCGTCAGATCGACGAGGTCCAGGTGTTCAACCTCGCGGCCACCCGGCCCGACCTGCTGACCGGCGGCGACCCGGCCACCCTGCAGCCAATACCGTACGGCTCGGTCGGTGTCGACATCAACTGCGCGGTCATCGGCTGGTCGGGCAGCAACCCGCCGACGGCGAACCTCGCGCAGCCCGCTCCGGGCTCGCAGTTCCCGCCGCGCTGATTCGGCAAACCGGCGGGGCGACCGCGGGTCGCCCCGCCGGTCCCGGAGTACCCGTTCACGGCACGCACTTTCGAAGCGTCGCCGCCGACGTGAGCCGGGCAAGGTGGCGCCGGCCTGGCCTCAGCCCTGGGTCGACTTGATGGGTAGCTTGACCTGGACAGCTGTCCCGAGGCCCGGAGGGCTGTCGATGCGGATCGTGCCGCCGACCGCCTCGACCCGGTCGACCAGTCCGGTGAGCCCAGAACCCCTCGACGCCACTGCGCCACCCCGTCCGTCGTCGCTGACGCTCAGCTCGAGCCAGCCCTCGCGTTGCCGCGCGCTGACCTCCGCCCGCGATGCCTGGGCGTGCTTGGCGGTGTTGGTCAGTGCCTCGGAGGCGACGTAGTAGGCGGCCACCTCGACGGGCTCCTCAAACCGTTCGGTGCCGACGTGGAGCCGCAGGTCGACCGGAACCGCCGACCGCAGCGCCAGCGAGCTCAGCGCCGGGGTCAGTCCGTCCTCCGAAAGCACGGCAGGGTGAAGGCCCCTCGACAACTCGCGCAGGTCGTCGAGGACGTCGTTCAGCCCCGTTCCGAGCCGGGAGAGCCTACCCCGGAGATCATCCAGCTCAGGCGGCAGCGTCGCCTCCGCCGTGCGCAGTTCGAGCCCAAGCGAAACGAGCCGCTGCTGGGCACCGTCATGCAGGTCGCGTTCGAACCGCCGCCGAGCCTCGTCTCCCGCCCGCACGATCCGCGCGCGCGACTCCGCCAGCTCGGAGCTGCTTTTGTCATTGGCTACCGCGATGCCCGCATGGCGGCTGAACTCTGCCAGGCGTTTCTCGGTATCGAGCGGAAGCGGCTCGGGGTTGCACGAGAGCACGGCGATCATTCCCCAGACCGCGCCCTCGACGACGATCGGGCTGGCCACCGCTGCGCGGATCCCGAGCTCGCGGACCGTGGTGGCGATCATCCCTTCCGCAGCCTCGTAGCCTTCCTTGCGCCGGGCCCATCCTGTGCGGTGCACCTCGCCGGCTAGGTTCTCCCCCTCGAGCGGGAACTGCTCGCCCAACGGGATAGTAATCGCCCCGTCGCTCCAGCCCGCGACGACGGTCGCGCTCGAGTCAGCCTCATAGCGGACGATCGCCGAGCCATCGACTTCGAAGAGCACCCCGACCTCTTCGGCCAGCGTCGTGAAGAGGTCATCGGGAGTGTGCTCGCTGGCCACGAGGGTCGCGACGCGGCGCAGCGCGGCTTGCTCTCTTGCGAGCGCTCGAGCGCGAGCTTCCGACGCCGCGAGCTCAGCGCGGCTCTCCGCGTTCGCGACCGCCGTCGCCAGCAGCTCGGTGAACTTCGCGACGCGCTCCTCGGTATTGGGCGGGAGGCGTTCGCGCGTGTCGGTGACTAGGAGGACCCCCCACAGTTTGCCCTCGACGAAGATCGGGGCTCCCACTCTTGAGACGGTATTCAGCGCCCCGAGGGTCTCGGCGACCTGTCCCGGGGCCGTGTCGTAGTCGGCTTGCTCCTGCCTGGCGGGACGGCCGGTGCGGTAGACCGTGGTCGAGGCCAGAAAATCTTCTAGCGGCCAGCGCGTTCCGACCGGCATCGCGCCCATCATGCTCAGCCCCTGGCTGACGCCGACGTAGACCACGCTGGATCCGTCGGACTCGTAGCGGCCTATCGCGGCTTGGCCCGAGCCGAACAGCCGACCGACCTCGTTGCTGACCGCCGAGAAGAGCTCGTCCGGGCCGACCCCCCGTGCCACCAGGGTCGCGACCCGCCGCAGCGCGGCCTGCTCCTCTGCGATCCGAGCGAGCGCGGCGCGCGACTCGATATTCGCGATCGCTGTCGCGACGAGCTCGGTGAAGTCCGTGAGCCGAGCCTCAGTGTCCTCCGGAAGAGGCTCCGGTCGCGGCGAGGCAATCATCATCGCTCCCCACAAGTGAGCCTCGACCACGATTGGGCTCGCGACTGCGGAGCGCATGCCCGACCGTCGAGCAACGGCAGCGACCTTCCCAGGCATATGCGCGTAATCCTGGACGCGGGCGGGGCGTCCCCTCCGATAGACCGAGGCGATCACACCCGGGCTGTCGAGACGCCAGCGGGATGCGATAGGGAAGGGGTCCTCAATACCCTCGCTGAACCCCCCCAGTACGACCCAGCTGCCCTGCTCGTAGCGGACCAGCTTGACCAGCGGGACGTCGAAGATCCGGCCGGCCTGATTTGCGACGACGGTCAAGAGCTGATCAGGAGTGGACTCGCGCGCGACGAGGGTTGCGACCTGGCGCAGCGCGGCCTGCTCGCTGGCGAGCTCGCGAGCGCGCTGTTCTGCGCGCTCGAGAGCGCCGACGGGCGCC
>Ga0335076_10005583_pt1 | contig 12698 bp, 9 predicted proteins | sample Lox_Sample_25_FD_206717 | JGI IMG/M metagenome (GOLD analysis project Ga0335076, IMG submission 206717) | Soil microbial communities from Loxahatchee National Wildlife Refuge, Florida, United States - Lox_Sample_2.5 | ecosystem: Environmental > Terrestrial > Soil > Wetlands | place: USA: Florida...
GACGGTATGGTGTGCGTCCCGCCAGATCGTCCGCACCGTCAGGTTCCCGCATTACCTGAGCCGGGATTCGCGCCGCTGCCGCGGGCAGGCGGGCTGGACGGCTGAGCCTCGGCAGGTGTATCAACGATGCCCCGGCGGCCTCCGTGTCTTCATAGCCTTACGCGCCGGACGGGGGTCGGAAATGCGGAAGACCGGTAATCACGCCGCGGTTCTGGGCGCCAGCATGGGCGGGCTGCTCGCGGCCCGGGTGCTGGCCGATGCGTACCGGCAGGTGACGATCATCGAACGGGACCCGCTGCCGGAGCGCGGGCTGGACCGTAAGGGAGTTCCCCAGGGCCGGCACGCCCACGGGCTGCTGCCGAGCGGGGCGCAGATCCTCGGCGAGCTGTTTCCCGGGCTGCTCTCCGACCTGGTGGCGGATGGGGTCCCGGTGCTGCGTGCTCCGCGGGAGTTCCGGTTCTTCTTCGGGGGCCACCTGCTGTGCCAGGACGGCGAACCCGGCGAGCCGTCGTACGTGCCGAGCCGGCCGTGTCTGGAAGGCCATGTCCGCGACCGGGTCCTGGCCCTGCCCAACGTCTCGATCCGGGACCAGTGCGAGGTAGCCGGCCTGGTCACCACGCCGGCCCGGGACCGGGTCACCGGCGCCCGCGTGCTGCCGCTCGCGGCCAGCGCCGAGGATGGCGCCGAGGAGATTCTCGCCGCCGATCTCGTTGTCGACGCGACCGGCCGGGGCGGGCGTACCGCGGCGTGGCTGAAGGAAATCGGCTACGACCCGCCCGCCGAGGACCAGCTCCGGGTGGATATCAAATACGCCAGCCGACATCTGCGGCTGCGCGCCGGAGCGCTGGGGGACGAGAAGCTGATCCTGATCGGCACCCAGCCCGGGCGACCCGCCGCCATGGCCCTGTTCGCGCAGGAGGGAGACCGGTGGATCCTCACGCTGGCCGGGTACGCCGGCCAGCACCCGCCGACCGACGAAGACGGGTTCCTCGCCTTCGCCCGCGGCGTCGCCCCGCCGCACATCTTCGCCGCGATCCGCGACGCGGAACCGCTCGACGCGATCCGCGCCCATCGTTTCCCGGCCAGCCTGCGGCGGCGGTACGAGCGGCTGCGCAGGTTCCCCGCCGGGCTGCTGGTCACCGGCGACGCGATCTGCAGCTTCAACCCGATCTACGGGCAGGGCATGTCCGTGGCCGCGCTGGAAGCGGTCGCGCTGCGGGACAGCCTAGCCGCCGGCGAGGCCGGGCTGGCCCGCCGGTACTTCCGGGCCGTGGCCAAGCCGGTCACCATCGCCTGGCAGCTGACCTCAGGTGCCGATCTGGCCATCCCCTCCGTGCCGGGGCCACGCCCGCTGCCGGTACGTGCCATCAACGCCTACGTTGACCGGCTGCAGGCCGCCGCCGAACGGGACCCCGCGCTCGCCGAGCAGTTCATGCGCGTGACCGGACTGCTCGACCCGCCCGCCCGGCTGCTGCGCCCGTCCGTCACGCTGCGCGTGATGGCTGGCAACCTGCGTCGCCGCCGCACGCCGCCCGCGCCAGCCGGCGGCCAGGCCGTGCCGCCCATCACTACCGCGGCCAGGTGACCTCCCCGCCCGGGAGCTACGGGAGCGCGGCGCGAGCGCTGGTCAGGTCGTCGGTGGCAATCACGACCTTCACGCCGCCGAAAGTCGTGTAAGCCAGCTCGATGTTGACGTTGGCCTCGGCCAGCTGCCTGGCCAGCTCGCCGAGGGTACCGGGCTTGTCCTCGATACTCACCACGAGCACCTCGCGTTGGTCGGCGATCCCCATCCCGGCCCGCTCGAGCGCCTCCCGGCACGCGGCTACGTCCTGGTCGTCGACGAGCAGGTGAGCGACGCCCCTGCCCTCGCCGGTGAACGCCGCGAGACCCCGGATGCTGACCCCCATATCGCCCGTGATCTCTCCCAGCCGGGCCAGTTCGCCCGGCCGGTGCTCGAGTATCACCATCAGGTCCGTAGGCATCGCACCTCTAATCTTGCCACCCGGACCGTTCGGATCATGCCCGAACGAGAACTGGCCATCGCGGGACCGTACGGTGGTGAGCGTGAGTGAGGATGGCGCTCAATCCGGCGGAGCCGCGATCGAGGAAGTCGCACGAGAGCGGCTCGGCTTCGAGCGGCTGCGTCCGGGGCAGCTCCCCGCGGTGCGGGCGCTGGCCAGTGGCCGCGACGTGCTGGCCGTGCTGCCCACCGGCGGCGGCAAGTCGGCCATCTACGAGCTGGCCGGGATGCTGCGGGCCGGTCCGGCCGTCGTGGTCTCGCCGCTGATCGCGTTGCAGGACGATCAGCTGGCGCACCTGCAGGCGGCCGGCTTGCCGGCGATCGTACTGAACTCGCAGCAGTCGGCCGGGGCGCGCGCGGCCGCGCTGCTCGCCTCGTGCGACCCGGGCACGTTCGTCTTCCTGGCCCCCGAGCAGCTGGCGAACCCGGAGACCCGGCAGGCGCTCCAGCGGGCGCGGCCGGGGCTGTTCGTCGTCGACGAGGCCCACCTGATCAGCCAGTGGGGCCACGACTTCCGGCCGGACTACATGCGGCTGGGCGCCCAGGCCGAGGCGGTCGGCGCGCCGGTCCGGCTGGCGTTGACCGCGACGGCCGCTCCGCCGGTGCGGCAGGAGGTCGTGCGGCGGCTCGGGCTGCGCGACCCCGTGGTGGTGATCGGCGACTTCGACCGGCCGCACATCAACCTGTCGGTGCACCGCGCGCGCACCGTCTCCGACAAGCAGCAGGAGCTTGTCCGCGCGGCGGGCGGGCTGGCCGGCCCGGGGATTGTCTATGCGGCGACGCACGCCAGCGCCCAGGCGGCGCACGACGCGCTCGCCGCGGCGGGGGAGCGGGTGACGCTCTACCACGCCGGGCGGTCCGGACGCGAGCGGCACGACGCGATGACGGCGTTCCTTGACGGCTCGGCTCGCGTCATCGCGGCCACGGTCGCGTTCGGGATGGGGATCGACAAGCCGGATGTGCGCTGGGTGCTGCACGCCGATCCGCCGCCCTCGCTGGATGCGTACTACCAGGAGTTCGGGCGGGCCGGCCGGGACGGCGCGCCCGCGCAGGCACGGCTGCTGTATCGCTACGAGGACTTCGAGACCGCACGTCACCTGACCGCCCGCGGTGTCTCCGGCGCGGCCGTCGCGCACGTCGCCGCCGCGCTGGCGGCCGGGCAGCCGGCCGAGCCGGGCGGTTCGGCCCGGCAGCAGACGGCCGCGCTGGTCCGGCTGAGCGATCTGGGCGCGGTGACGTGGCGGGCGGACGGCGAGGTCCGCTGGGCCGGGACGATGACCGTCGCGGACGCGCTGGCGGCCTCGGAGACGCTGACGGAACGCGAGGACGAGGTCGAGCGGACGCGGCTGACGATGATGCGCCGCTACGCCGAGCACGACGGCTGCCGGCGTTCGTTCCTGCTCTCCTACTTCGGGCAGGACTATCCCGGCCCGTGCGGGAACTGCGATAACGACCTGACCCACGCCGAGGTCCGGCCGGCCGACGTCCCGTTCGCCGTGGGCGCGCGCGTGGTGAGCGAGCGCTGGGGGCAGGGCACCGTGCAGCGCTACGACGGCGACCAGGTCACGGTGCTGTTCGACGAGCACGGCTACCGCGAGCTCTTCGTGCCGCTGGTCCTCCGCCGCGGCCTGCTGCGCTCCGCCTGAGCGAGCGGCGCGCGGACCGCGGCTGCGACCCCTGGTGCTCCTGCGTTCCCGCGAGATTCCCGTGACTGGTGACCCCGGTCCGCGGCCCAGCCCGGCTCCGCGGATACGTCCTGGTACGGGCGGTGCGAGAGCCACGGAAGTTCGCTTTCGCGGGCGCGTGCAACCTCACCGCGACAGCCATGATGGCGCCGTCCCCGGATCCGCTTGACCCCGGGCACCGGTCCTGGAGAACCTAGCGGTATGAGCCGGGTGGATGTCAACGGGATCGGTATCGAGTACCAGGTGACCGGCCAGGGGAGCCCGGTCGTGCTGCTGCACGGCTTCCCCGACTCCGGGCGGCTCTGGCGGCACCAGGTACCGGCTCTCGCCGGGGCCGGATTCCAGGTCATCGTTCCCGACCTGCGCGGCTACGGGCGCTCCGACAAGCCCGAGGCGGTCGAGGCTTACTCGATGACCCAGCTGGCCGGCGACGTCATGGCGATCCTCGCCGACCTGGACGTCGGCCGGGCCCATGTCGTCGGTCACGACTGGGGCGCCGGCCTCGCCTGGGTGCTCGCCTCCTTCGCGCCCGACCGCGTGGACCGCCTCGTCGTCCTGTCCGTCGGCAATCCGGTCACGTTCCGCCGCACCATAGAGCAGTGCCAGAGGTCGTGGTACATGCTGCTGTTCCAGTTTCCCGGCATCGCCGAACGCTGGCTGACCGACGACAACTGGGCCAACCTCCGCCGCTCGGGCCACCCCGACGCCGATCAGGTGATCGCCGATCTGGAAGCGAATGGCTCGCTCACCCCCGGCCTGAACTGGTACCGGGCCAACGTCGCCCCCGAATCCTGGGTCGGCCCGCCGGTCCGGCTGCCGCCGGTGCAGGCACCGACCATGGGCATCTGGAGCACGGGGGACGGCGCGCTGACCGAGGTACAGATGACGGACTCGGCCGAGAACGTGGCGGGTCCGTGGCGGTACGAGCGCCTGGACGGCCCTGGGCACTGGCTGCAGCTGGACGCCCCGGAGCAGGTCAACGCCCTGCTGCTGGACTTCCTCGGCTCAGGCCCGCGCAGCTAAGACGCACTGCGTAGGGCGGCCCGGATGGCCGCCGCGGGATCGCCGTGGTGGTAGATCCGTTCCGAGGGCTCGATGCCGTCGAGGAATTCCTGGTAGCGCACGGCGTAGCTGAGGTGGGCGAGCGGTTCGGCGATGGCGAGCGCCCGGGCCGGCTCGCACCCGGGGACGCGAGCTGCCCAGGCCTCGATCCAGGTCCGGGCCGCGGCCGGCCGCTTGCCCGCGGGCAGGAAGTCACGGGCCCGCAGCCCGTCGAGCACCGGGTTGCCGAGATGAGCGTCCGCCCAGTCCACGACGGCCGGCGGGCCGCCGTCGCTGCGCCAGTTACCGGGGTGGAAGTCGCCGTGCACGATGGTGTCGGGCAGGCCGCACTCGTCCAGCAGCGGAAACCGGCTCAGCAGCCCGCGCGCGGCGGCCACCTCCGCGGCGCTGAGCTCGCCGCCGGCCGCGGCGTCGAGCAGGGCGGCGATCTGCCCGGTGATGACCGGTGTACGCCGGTCGGGCAGTCCCGGCGGGAGGCCGGCGGGCGGGCCGGCCGGGGCCGCCCGGTCAGCCAGAGCCGCCCGACCAGCCGGAGCCGGCTGGCCGGCCAGGGCCGCCTGGGCGGCGACCAGGCGCCCGACCGCGCTGGTGATGATCCGCGGCGACGCGTCCCAGCAGTCCTCACCGGGCAGGTGCTCGAGCAGGACCCGCCGCGGCCCGGCGCCGATGACCGGCGGCACCAGGGCCGGGTCCACGCGGGCGAACGCGGCGATGACGCTGGCCTCGTCGGTCGCGAAGCGGGGCGTGGCCTTGAGCCAGACCGGGCCTGGGCCGGTGGGCAGCCGGAACAGCCCGGACAGGTTCCAGGTGCGCTGCTGCTCGGCGGCCCCGGTCATGGGCCGGCCCGCCGCGGCGAGCGTGTCCGACGCCCAGGTGAGCATCTCGTTCAGGCTCTCCAGCCGGGCCCACGGCGTACGCAGTTCCTCCGGCCCGTTCAGCCCGGCGTGATCGGCCGGCCGTTCGGCCAGCAGGCCGGGTGCCGGGCGGTCGAGCGCCGCCACGTGGTAAGTGACGTGACCGTCGCGTGCGCCCTCCCCGCCCTCGACCGTCAGCAGGCGCAGCACGAGCACCGGGACGTCGAGGACGGCGCGCAGGTGCGCCACGACGGGCTCCACGTCGGCCCACCACGGGACGCTCACCGGGAACGGCCCGATCGCCCCGAGATAGGTGTCGCCCCAGGTCACCACGGCGCTGACGGTTCGTCCCATCGGTCACCCGGCCAGCAGCGCCTGGGCGCTGGCGTAGGTCGCCATCACCAGGCCCTCGTGGGCGGGCAGCCGCAGGTCGCCGAACTTCTCCACCGCCAGCAGGGTGTCCGAGGCCAGGAACAGCGCACCGCCGGCGCCCGTCCGCGGTGAGCCGGTATCCAGTGCCGTCAGGGACATCGCGAGCAGGGCGGCGCTGTAGACGACGACCGGGACGCGGTCCTTCCCCGTGCGCTTCCACAGGTAGGCGTTCATCGCGCCGAACGTCAGCACATGCGGCACGGCCAGGGCCGGCCTGCCGCGCAGCCAGCCGCCGCCCGGGCGCTGGCGCAGGGCGATGATCCAGGCCACGTGGCCGGCCAGGAAGCTCGCCAGCCCGGCCGTAAAGGCGATCTCACCGCGGCCGAGCAGGGCCACATCGCCCGCGCCGCCCAGGGCGAGCGCCCGCTGCGCCGGGCGGTCACGGCCCGCCATCAGCACCGGCATCAGCAGCGGCTTGGTCAGCCAGCGCGCCCGGTCGCGGCCGGTCGCCGCGAGCAGCGTGTCGGCCGCCGCCAGGGCCGCGAAGGCGACGGTCGCACGACGGGCCGGCTGGGTCATGCCTGCGCCCACATCGGCGCGGCATCCGGAGGGAGCGGCACGGCGAAGGCGTTGAGCAGGAACGAGATCAGCGTGTAGTACCCGCACAGCGAGACCAGCTCCACCATCCCGGCATCGCCGAGGTAGCGGTGCGCGGCATCGTAGGCCTCCTGGTCCAGCCGCCCGGAGAGGCTGAGCTGGCGGGCCGCCGCGTAGACGGCCCGTTCGTCATCGGCCTCGAACGGCGGGTCCTCGCCGCGGCCGATCGCGTCCACCACCGCGTCGGCGACGCCGTGTTCGCGCGCCATGGCCGCATGCGCCCACCACTCGAACTCCGCCTGCCACCGCGCGCCGACCGTGATGATCGCGACCTCGGACAGCCGCCGCTCGATCGACGTGCCGAACCTGAGCTTCGCGCCGAGCGAGGACAGCCGCCGCCCGGCGCCGGGCGCCGTGACGAACGCGTTGAACGGCCCGGCCAGGCCGCCCTCGGCGGTCACCAGGTCGCTCCGGCCATCGACGATGGCGTCCCACAGCTGCTGGCCCTCGGGCCCCAGCTCGTCGCGCCGCAGATAGGGAATCCTGGTCATAGCCCGAACAATAGCCACCACCGGCGTCAGCCGGACGATCGCGGCAGGCGGAACCGCAACTCCGCGATCTCGGGGTCGCTGCGGGCGGCCCGGCGCCACACGGCACGCTCGGCCCCCACGTCCAGCGCCAGCGTCAGGCGGAGCACGTGCTCCCCGCCGGGGAAGGCGCCGGCCGCGCCTGGAGCGAGGACGGCGCGCCTGCCGTCCTCGCTCCAGGCGAGCAGGACATCCTCGACGGCCGGGCCTGCGTGCGGCCCGGCCTGGTGCAGCGTCCACGTCATCCGCTCCCACGGCAGCGGCTCCGGCAGGTCGAGCACCAGCGCGGCTAGGAACATCGCCGCAACCCGCGCCGGGGCCAGCAGGGTCTCATACGGGATCTCGTCCGCCTGGGTGTCGCCGGACGGCACCTTGATCGTCACCCCCTCGCCCGGATCCTCGAGGCCCTGGACAGCGACGGCCACCTGCCCGGGCAGGTTGCCGTACCCGCCTTCGGACGCCGTCATGGGCAGGATCATCGGCGCGATCAGCCCCACGGTGCTGCTCATGGCGTCCCTCCGGCCGGGTCCACGGTCACCACGTTCCAGCGGTAGCGCTGCTCGTTGCCCGCCGCGTCCCTGGCCCGGACCCGGTAGGTGGCCGTCTGGACGGGGGAGGCCTCGTCGGCGAAGGCGAAACCGCGCGGGCCGTCGACGGCGGACAGCCAGTCGCTGCGCGCGGAGTAGAGACGCTCGCCGTCGAGCGCGCGCTCGATCCGGCAGGTGACGCCGTCCTCGCCCGCCGTCCAGGCCAGGGCGACCGCGGGCTGGTAGATCTGCGCCGGATCCTGCGCCGCGTCCGCCGGCAGCAGCGCCCCGTCACTGACGCGCCGCAGCACGCGCTCCGCCCGGTCCCAGGCCGGCGGGTCGGGTGGGTCGAGGTCGAGCGCCCGGGCCCGGGTGACCACGGTCGGCGCGGAGACGTTCCCGCTGACGTCGAAGGCCGCGACCCGGTAGTAATAGTCGGTCAGCGCCGCGGTGCCTGGGTCGGACCAGGCCTGCGACAGGCCGTCCGCGGCCGGCGCCACCTCGGCGTACGCGGGTGTGCGGCGGATGTCCGCGAGGTCCCCGGACCGTTCGGCCCGCCAGATGCGGTACCCGCTGAGGTCGGGTTCGGTGCCCGCCTGCCAGGTGAGCACGATGACCCCCGGCGCACCCGCCGCCGAGAGCAGCACCGGGGTGGCCGGCGGTGTCACGTCGCGCACCTGGACCACCGGGAACGTCCGGCTCCAGTCGCCGGCGTTGCCCGAGGCGTCGGCCGGCACCAGCCGGTAGAGGAAGCGGCCCAGGCCCCGCCCGTCGAAGGTGTCGCGGAACGACGGGCCGGGCACGGTCCCCGGGTGCGCGGGCAGGAACGCGTCGCGATGGGTGTCGAGGTCGCCCAGCTCCATGAGCTGCCGGTTGCTGAGCGCCGGGTAGTACCACGCGGCCCAGTCCCGCCAGGCCACGCGGACCAGCGCCGGGTCGGGCAGGCCGCCCGGGCCGGGCGGGTCGGCCGGGTCGGCGGTCAGGTCCGCCGGGCTCAGCGTCGGGTAGTGCTCGGCGAGCCAGGCGAGGGACGGGCCGGCGTCGTCGAGCGGGCCGCCGAACGGCCCGTCACCGTAGGGGGCGGCCTGTCCCTGGCGTAGCGACTGGTCCAGGGCGCACAACGCCACGACGGCGGCGCGCATGACCCGGTACCCCGCTGCGCCGGGGACGGCGGGGAACGCGAGGGTGTAGTGGGCGCGGCCGTACCAGTCCGCGGGCTCGGCCAGGACGGCGGGGATGTCGCCGTCGGCCGGTCGGCCGGCGAGCGGGGCGGGCGGCGGCGTCCGGTGCGGGATGCGCAGCGCCGAGGCCAGGGCCGTCGCGCCTTCCCGGCCCGGCCGTCCGCCCAGCGACCCGCGCCCGGGCCGGCTCCAGATGGCGTCGTCGGGCACCGCCGGGTCGCCGTCGCTCGTCGACACCGCGACCAGGTCCAGCGAGGTTGCCTGGTCCCGCGCCGGGGTGAGGTCGACGCCGGGAACCCAGGCCTGGTACCGGACCGAAGCCCATACCGTACACCGGTCGCCCGGGCCGGGCAGGACGACGCCGCCCTGGCCGGGCTGGGACGCCGGGACGACGTCGACGTCCGCGCCGCCGGCCCGTTGCCCGGTGACCCGGTAGCCGACTCCGCGGCTGACCAGCAGGCCTGGCGCGGCGGCCGCGAACGTGCCGGGGAGGGGATCCGCGAGCGTCACCGTCGCGCTTGCGCCGCGAGCCGTCACCCGCAGGACGGTGCTGGTCAGCGCCGGGAGGTCACCGGCCGGCTCGGCGTGCACCCGGCGGCCGAACGCCTGCGGCCGGGTGAGATCGGTAAACGGCCCGAGGGACGGCGTGAGCCGCACGCTGAACGGGCCGGGTTCGGGCCGCTCGAGCGGGCCGGCCAGGTTCAGCACGTCGAACCACATGGCCTCGCCCGAGCCGTGCGCCACGATCTCGAACGACGCGGCACCGACCCGCAGCAGGCCGCCCGCCAGGGCGTCCGCGGCCCCGGGCCAGATCAAGTCCGTGGCCAGGCGGCTGCGGTCGCCGTCGCGGGTGACGCCGGTCACCGTGCCCTGCACCAGGTTCGGGTCCCCCCGGCGCAGGTAAACGCGGAACTCGCCCGCCGGGCCGACCCACGGCGCCTGCAGCCGGCGTTCCGCGGGCCAGGCCCACTGCACCAGCAGTCCCGGCCCGGCGGCGGCCAGCGCGCGCTCCTCGTCCGACAGGTAGGGATCCGCGGGATCGAGGTAGCGCGCGGCGACGCCGTCCGGCGCGGGCGGAGCCGGTCGCCCGGATACCTCCACCTCGCTCTCGGCGCTCCACGGGCCGAGGCGCCCGAAGACGTCGATCCCCCGCACCCGCCATCGGTACCAGCCGTCCGCGGTCAGCCGCTCGGTCCAGCGATGCGGGACGTCGGGTCCGGGCCAGGCGGGGCCGGGGCGCCGGGACCGGGCGAACGCCACCGCGGGACGGTGCGCGTTCCGCATAGTGAACGCGCCAGCATCCCCGGCCGTCGTGCCGTCGCCGCGGAAGGCGCGCGCGACATGCACCCGGACCGGCCGGGCCGCGTCGGACACGTCGTCGCCCGCCGGGTCGTCATCGGCCGGGTCGTCGTCCGCCCAGTCCAGTCCGACGACGGCGATCTCGTCGCCCGCCGTCCCGTCGGCCCGCACCGCGGGGCTCTGGGGAACGGCGGCGAGCTCGCTGATCCGGAGCCGCCCCACCGGCCGCGGTCGCACCGGCGCCATGTTCCAGGCGAAGGCCGGAATGTCGCCGACCTGCCCGGCGCGGGGGAAGAGCCCGACCTCAACCAGGTCGACGGGGCCGCCGGTCCAGCTGACGGCGTCGATGCCGGGCAGGTGCTCGAGGCGGGCGACGCCGCCGGCCGTTGCGGCCGTCCCGGCGAGCACGCCCCCGTGCCAGGCGGCCAACTCGACGCCCGCGGCGTCTTCGGCCAGGCGCAGCGTCACCGCCTGGACCGGGGAGGTCAGCCCCACCCCGGCGACGCTGCCGGGCATCGGCGCCGCGACCCGCAGCGCGTGGCGTCCGGTGCCGGCGTCCACGACCTCGAGTCCCGAGCTGGAGGCGAACGTCAGGCCGTCGCGGGTCAGCACGCCCGCGGTCAGCGGGGCAAGCTCCAGGTCGTCGAAACCGACCGTGCGCGACGGGTAGGTCACGGCCCCGTGCCGGGCCACCACCTGATAGTCCCAGCGCCCGTCGGTCACCGGGTCGTACCAGGTCAGACCCAGCATGCGGGAGACGTCGGGGTCGAGGGCGCCGACCGCGACCAGGGCTGCCGTGCCCAGGAGCAGGGACGGCGCCGTCCGGGCGCTGCCCTGTTCCTCGGCGCTGGACGGCAGCCGGGCCTGGCGCCCGTCACGGAGCAGCTGCTCGACGGCCTGCCGTGGCCGCTCGCCGAACGCCTGGGCGAGCCGGTCCGCCACGTCGCCGGGCAGCGTCGGTGAGAGCCGGGCCCGCGCGGTCGCCACCGTGGCCGACCGGTCCTGCAGGTTCAGGGACGTGTTCGCCGTGCCGGCCCGGACCACCGGGAGCAGAACGGGAAGTTGCGTCAGCGGCATCCAGCCGGATTGCTCGTCGGCGAGGCCGAAGCACAGCGAGCATACGCGCAGCTCCTCGCCGCTGAAGCGGACGGCGCCGACCTCGCTGACCCACGACTCCACGGCCCAGCGGTCGGCCCCGTCGGCCTGGGCCCGCTCCCTGGCGACCACCGTCACCAGGTCGGGACCGAGCGTCTCGACCACCGGCGCCACACCGCTGCCCGACGCCCGGATGGCGACGGACGTGGGACCGGGGACGACGGTCAGGGTCTGCGTGCCGGGCAGGAAGAGACCAGGTAGCGTGCCGCACGCGTGGCCGAGGAACCGAACCGGGCCCGGATCCGCCTCGAACCGCCAGTCCTGCCAGCTCCACGACGTCGACCCGGCCGGCGGCACGTTGCCGGCGTCGAACACGGTGCAGGTCCACTCCGGCTGGCGGTGCCGCCGCCGCAGGACCTCATAGCCGTGAACGGGGAAGCCCAGCTCGGGGGACATCGTCCAGAGCAGGTGCACGCCCGGCCCGAGCGTGTCCCCGTTGGCGCAGGGATCGCCGCCGTCCGTGCCGAGAGCGATGACGTGGTGCCACGGCGAAGCCACGCGAGCCTCCTGGCGGTAATGACTAGGTGCCCGGTTGAGGGCCGCCCGCGGTGATATCACGGCTGGCGGCAGGCTCGCCCCTCTGAGTCACGGAGGCCCTCAGGGGCCGGCTGATACAGCTTCCGTCCAAGATTCCGGTGAACTACCTTCGGCGGTTTCCCCGCACGCCGTTTCAGTGCCGCGCCAGTGCCGTTTCAGGCTGCCCGCCTAGCGTGCAGTGCGACCGGTTCCGTGACCGCGCCTCAGGAGGCAGTGACATGACACTGAAGAAGAAGCTGGCCGCCGCGCTCGCCGCAGCCGGGCTGGCCGTCGGCCTCATCCTGGCCGGGCAGGGAACCGCGCGGGCCACCGACATCCCGGTGCCCGGCCAGTGGGCCGAGATCTTCAACCCGTACCTGCACGCCCAGGGCAACACCTTGTGCTTCGATGACCCGAACGGGTCCACATCCCTGGGCACGCAGGTACAGCTGTACCGCTGCCACGGGTACGCCTCCAACGGGGCACCGCAGCGGTGGGTGTTCGTCCAGCCCGACGACATCCACGGCAATCCCATCACTGAAGACGGTAACAACGTCTACGAGCTCTATAACCTGGCCGCCGGCCGGTGCCTCGCCGTGACCGGCACCTCGGTCGGCCAGCCGCTGATCATGGGCAGCTGCGTCACGACCAGCACGTCCGTCGCCCTGTGGGAGCTGCGCCCCACCAACCCAGCCCTTCACGATTTCCAGCTCGCCCTGTGGCTCTTTAACGACTGGTGCATCGGCGCGAACGACTTCAGGGACAACAGCCCCACCCGCCTGCTGCTGTTCGGATGCAGCCCCACCGACACCAGTCAGCTGTGGAACCTCGGGTAGCCGTCGC
>Ga0335076_10005584_pt1 | contig 12697 bp, 9 predicted proteins | sample Lox_Sample_25_FD_206717 | JGI IMG/M metagenome (GOLD analysis project Ga0335076, IMG submission 206717) | Soil microbial communities from Loxahatchee National Wildlife Refuge, Florida, United States - Lox_Sample_2.5 | ecosystem: Environmental > Terrestrial > Soil > Wetlands | place: USA: Florida...
GAACATCGGCGAGATCCTGAAGGCCCAGGTGCAGGAGCGGCTCCGGAAGTTCGACATCAAGACCACGATCGTGGCCAAGAACATCGGCTACGAGCTGCGCTGCGCCGACCCCGTGCCCTACGACATGGAGTACACGCGCGACCTCGGATACTGCGCGACCAAGTACCTGCTCTCGGGCGGCAATGCCGCCATGGTGTCGCTCCAGGGCGGCCACTTCGTGCCGGTCATGTTCAAGGACATGCTCGATCCGAAGACCGGGAAGGCGCGCCTGCGCCTCGTCGACGTGCACTCGACGCGCTATGCGATCGCACGCCGCTACATGATCCGGCTGCGCCGCGACGACTTCAACGACCCGCACGAGCTCGCCAAGTTCGCGGCCACCTGCGGCCTGCACCTGCCGGATTTCCGCGCCGAGTTCGAGTACCTGGTGAAGGACGAGCAGCCCAAGCTCGACCTCGAGGCGGACGCCGCCGCCGCGCGCGCTGAAGACGGCGCGCACCAGCACTGACATGCGCGCTCGGCTGTCGCTCGCGGCAGTGCTTTGCAGCTTCGCGCTCGGCGGTCCGGGCGCGGCTCGCACGGCCGATGCCCAGTCCTGGCGCGTCTCGCAGGCCGAGGTGCGGATCGCCGTGCCGCTGCGGCCCGGCGGCGGCTTCGAGGCCAAGACGGAGGCCCTCACCGGCACGCTGACGCTCGCGACCCCGCAGCCGGTCGCGCTCACGGGCGAGCTCGTGGTCGACCTCACCACGATCGACACCGGCATCGACCTGCGCAACCGCCACCTGCGCGAGAAGTACCTCGAGGTGGCCAAGCCCGGCTTCGACAAGGCGGTGCTGTCGGAGATCCGCCTGGCCGACGCGAACGGCGAGGCCTTCGAGGGCAAGAGCGCATTCGCCGGAACCTTGCGTCTCCACGGCGTCAGCAAGGCCGTGACCGGCACGGCCGAGGTCCGCCACGAAGGGACCGCCGTGCGCGTCGCCGCGAACTTCGCGATCGTGCTGACGGACTTCGGCGTCGAGCCCCCGGAGTACATGGGGGTCGGCGTCGGCAGCAAGCTCGGCATCCGCGTTTCGCTCCTGGCCGGCCACGGGGCCGGCAAGTGACCCGGGCCGGCGGCGCCCGGCTCGCGGCGCTGCTGCTGGCGCTCGCCGCGCCGCTCGGGGCCGAGCCGATCTTCCTCTCGCGCCAGTACTCGCACTGCACGAACTGCCACTACTCGCCGACGGGGGGCGGCCTGCTCACACCCTACGGCCGCTCGCTCTCGCGCGAGGAGCTCTCGACCTGGGGCAAGAGCCCGGGTGCGACGCCGTCGAGCCGCGAGCACGAGTTCCTCTTCGGCGCGCTCAAGGACCTGACGGGACCGGTCAGCCTGGGGATCGAGCTGCGGCCTGCTCATCTCAACTTCGACTACCCCGGCCAGAGCACGACGCTCGACCTGTTCATGAACGCGGACATCACCGCCGCCTACCGCACCGGCGGCTGGACCTTCTACGGCGAGTTCGGGCGCCAGCCGCGGCAGTCGGGCACCCTCTACGAGTCGTTCGAGCACTGGATCAGCTACGACGGCGCGCAGGGCTTCGGCGTGCGCGTGGGCCGCTTCCTGCCGGCGTACGGCGTGCGCTTTCCGGATCACACGACGTTCACGCGCGCCCCGCTCGGACTCGACGACTACGACCAGGTCTACGCCGTCGAGGGCAGCTACAAGAGCGACCGGCAGCTGATCCAGGTGTCGCTCGGCCCGGGGCGAGCCGAGGACGTGACCGACTCCGACAAGCGCGCGATCACGGCGAGCGCGCGCTACCAGTTCGACCTCACGCCGCGCACGGTCGTGGTCGCGTCCGGCCTCGTGCGGGACTCGTCGAACGTCGCTCCCTCGGGAGGCGCGACCGGTCTCGCCTTCGGATTCGTGCCGATCCGGCGCCTGACGGTGTGGACCGAGGGCGACGTCCAGTTCAGGAGCGGCGAGTTCAAGGACCACTACTACACCGGGCTCGTGCACGCTTCCTACGAGCTGGTGCGGGGGTTGTGGCTCGAGGTCTTCCCGCAGATCGCGACGGCCTACGGCGACAGCTCGGCGGGGACCACCCGGCTGGGCGGCGGCGTCAACTGGCTGCCGCGCACGCACTGGAACCTGCTGGTCAACTATTACGACGACCGCGACCGCCAGAGCGGCAGCCACACCAGGACGCTGCTGCTCCAGCTCCACCTTTATCTCTGACGTTTTCGAGGAGGCTCCCATGAACGTCAACGCCGGGATCGCTCCCGCCGAGGTGCAGGGTGCTGTCGCCGCCGAGGTGGAACGGCAGCTCAAGGCCTTCCGCGAGGAGATCGACGGGAAGCTCGCGGCGCTGCGCGAGCGCACGGTGGACGACGCCGCGACGATCATCGTGTTCAGCGGCGACCTCGACAAGGTGCTCGCCGGCTTCGTGCTCGCGACCGGAGCCGCCGCCGCCGGCCTCGAGACGTCGATGTTCTTCACGTTCTGGGGACTGTCGGCGCTCAAGAAGAAGCGGGCCGCGGCCGGGCAGAAGAACCTGATGGAGAAGATGTTCGACATCATGACGCCCGGCAGCTCGGAGTCGCTCGGCACGTCGAAGATGAACTTCTTCGGAATGGGCGCGGTGATGCTGCGAAAGATGATGAAGGACAAGGAGATCGCGTCGCTCGAGGAGCTGATGGCGATCGCGCGCGACCTGAACGTCAAGATGATCGCCTGCACGATGTCGATGGACGCGATGGGCGTGAGCAAGGACGAGCTGCTCGACGACCTCAGCTACGGCGGCGTCGCGACCTATATGGCCGACGCGGTACGCTCGCGGGTCACGCTCTTCATCTGAGCCCGCCGGCCGGTCCGGTGCCCCACATGACCGACGGCTCTCACGACCCGGCGCCGAAGGCCGCGAGCGTCGAAGTGGCCGAGCTCCTGCCCCGACTCGACCGCGGCGAAAGGCTGCTGCTGCTCGACGTGCGCAACCACGACGAGTACGCGAGCTGGAAGCTCGAGCCGCGCGAGCCCGTCGAGACGCTGCACGTGCCGTACTTCGACTTCATCGAGGACGAAGCCGCGGCGCTCGCCCGTGTGCCGCGCGGCCGCGAGCTCGTGGTGCTGTGCGCGAAGGGCGGCTCGTCGGAGCTGGTGGTCGAGCTGCTCGCAGCGGCGGGTGTCCCCGCCGCGAACGTGGCGGGCGGGATGCTCGCGTACGGCGCCTACCTCGAGCCGGTGAAGCTGCCGCTCGACGCCACCGAGGCCGGGCGCTTCGAGATCTGGCAGGTCAACCGGCGCGGCAAGGGCTGCCTGTCCTACCTGATCGTCGCGGGCGGCGAGGCGGCGGTGGTGGACCCGAGCCGCGACGCCGAGTGGTACCTCGACTTCGCGCGCAGGCTCGGCGCGCGGATCGTGCAGGTGCTGGACACGCACATCCACGCCGACCACGTGAGCGGCGGCCCCGAGCTCGCGCGGCGCGCCGGCGCGCCGTATTTCGTCTCGGCGGGGGAAGGCTTCGAGCTGCGCCAGCCCGTCACGCTGCTCCCCGACGGCCGGCAGATCCGACTGGGGGGCACGTCGGGCGTCGCGATCGAAGTACGGGTGATCCGCACGCCCGGCCACACGCCCGGCTCGACGTCGTTCCTGGTGGGCGGCCGCTACCTGCTGACGGGCGACACGCTGTTCGTGGCGAGCGTGGGCCGGCCGGATCTCGGCGGCCACGCGCTCGAATGGGGCCGCGACCTCTACCTGAGCCTCAAGGAGCGGCTCGGCGACCTGGCGCCCGAAACGCGCGTGCTGCCCGCGCACTTCGCGGCGCCGTCGGAGATCGACGCAGAGGGCGTCGTCTGGGGCCGGCTCGGCGAGCTGCGCAAGAGCGTCTCCGAGCTGCAGATCGGATCGGCCGACGCCTTCGCCGAGGCCGTGAGCCGAGCCGTCCAGGATCCGCCGGCGGCCTATGCCGATATCATCGAGCGGAACCTCGGCGGCCAGGCGAGCGACGAGCAGGTCACGGAGTGGGAGCTCGGCAAGAACCAGTGCGCGGCCTCCGCGGCCGGCCGCAGCTAGTCCGAGCGGCAATTCCGCCGCCGCGCCGCTGCGAGCGTAGAATCCAGTCGGCGTCGGAACCGATTCGGCAAGGAGACCAGTGGTGGCCCTCAGGAAGCTCGACGTCCGCGGATCGAAGTGTCCGATCCCGATCGTGAAGGCGAAGAAGGAGATCGACGCGATGGCCCCGGGCGACCAGCTCGAGGTGACGAGCACCGATGCCGGCTCGGTGCCCGATTTCCAGGGCTGGACCAGGACCGCGAAGCACGCGCTGCTCAAGGAGCAGCACACCGGAAAGGACGAGACGGGCCGCGAGGTCTACATCCACCTGCTCGAGCGCAAGTAGATGGCCGAGCCGGTGAGCCTGCGCCCGGCGGCGCCGCTGCGCTGGGCCAAGGTGGTCGACCAGACTCGCTGCATCGGCTGCCACGCGTGCAGCACCGCGTGCAAGTCCGAGAACCAGGTCCCGCTCGGCGTCCACCGTACGTACGTCAAGTACGTGGACGTCGGCCGCTTCCCCCAAACGCGCCGCGCGTTCCAGGTCACGCGCTGCAACCAGTGCGCCGAGCCGCCGTGCGTCTTCTCGTGCCCGACCGCGGCCATGCACCAGCGCGCGGACGGGATCGTCGACTTCGACAAGTCGATCTGCATCGGCTGCAAGGCCTGCATCGCGGCCTGTCCTTACGACGCGATCTTCATCAACCCCGAGGACCACTCGGCCGAGAAGTGCAACTTCTGCGCGCAGCGGCTCGACGTCGGGCTCGAGCCCGCCTGCGTGGTCGTGTGTCCGACCGAGGCGATCGTGGTCGGAGACCTGAACGACGGCGGCTCGCGTCTCGCCGAGCTCGTCGGCCGCGACGTGGTGGCGGTGCGCCGGCCGGAGAAGGACACGAAGCCGAAGCTCTTCTACAAGGGCGCCCACCAGGCGACACTCGACCCGATCGCGGCGCGCCGGCCGACCGGCGGGATCTTCCTGTGGAGCGAGCAGCCGGCCGGCCCGCAGCTCGTCGCCTCGGGCCACCCCGGCTCGCCGAACAACGCGGCCTCCGCGATGCTGGCCTACGACGTCGCACATCGCGCGCCGTGGGACTACCGCGTCAGCCTCTACACCTGGACCAAGGGGATCGCGGCGGGTGCCTACCTCGTGCCGGCGCTCCTGGTCCTGACCGGCCTCGACCCGACGAGCCCGCTCTGGCTGTGGGCGGCGCCGGTCGTGGCCGGTGTGGCGCTCTCGGCGACCGTCGGCCTCCTGATCGGGGACCTGACGCATCCCGCCCGCTTCTACCTCGTGTTGACCCGCCCGCAGTGGCGGAGCTGGCTCGCGCGCGGCGGCGTGATCCTGTCCCTCTACGGCGTCGTGCTCGCCGGCCACTTCCTGGCCGCGCTCGCGGGACGACCCGACTGGCCGCAGGCGCTGCTCTGGGCGGGCCTTCCGCTCGCCGTGCTCTCGGCCGTCTACACGGCTTGGCTCTTCGCGCAGGCCAAGGCGCGCGACCTCTGGCAGAGCCCGCTGCTCCCGCCGCAGCTGCTGGTGCAGGCGCTCGCTTCGGGCGCCGCGGCCCTGCTGCCGATCGCCGCCTCCTCGCCGGTGCTGCTGCGTCTCGTCGAAGGTCTTGCTGCCGCGGCGACGTCCGTCCACCTCCTGTTGATCGCCGGAGAAGCCACGATCGCGCACGCCACGGCCCACGCGCGGCTGGCCGCACACGAGATGACGAGCGGACGTTATCGCTGGTATTTCCGGTCGGGAGTCCTGCTCCAGGGCGCGGGGGTGCTCGCGGCGCTCACGGGCTCGCCGGCGGCGCTCGTCGCGGTGCTGATGCTCGCGGGCATCCTGGCCTACGAGCATGCCTTCGTCCAGGCGGGCCAGGCCGTGCCGCTCGCCTAGGAGCCACGCCATGAGTTCCAGAAAAAGCGAACGCGTCTCGGCCTCGCGCCCTGAGACCGAGATCCGCGGCGAGACCTTCTACCCCGGCCCGAGCCGCACGCCGCTCGGCGCCTACCCGCCGCGCGAGCGCTGGGACGACTGGGTCGAGCTCGACCCGCAGGCCTGGCCGCGGCGAGTCGAGCGCCACTGCATGCTCGTGCCCACGACGTGCTTCAACTGCGAGTCGGCCTGCGGTCTCCTCGCCTACGTGGACCGGGAGACGCTCGAGATCCGCAAGTTCGAGGGCAACCCCGAGCACCCGGGCTCGCGCGGCCGCAACTGCGCGAAGGGCCCGGCCACGCTCAACCAGGTGAAGGATCCCGATCGCATCCTCCACCCGCTGAGGCGCGCGGGAAAGCGCGGCGAGAACCGCTGGCAGCGCGTCTCGTGGGACGAAGCGCTCGACGACATCGCCGCGCGCGTCCGCAAGGCGCTCGTCGAAGAGCGCCCCAACGACGTGATGTACCACGTCGGCCGCCCCGGCGAGGACGGCTACACGGAGCGCGTGCTCGCGGCCTGGGGCGTCGACGGCCACAACTCTCACACCAACATCTGCTCCTCGAGCGGGCGCGCGGGCTATCAGCTCTGGATGGGCTACGACCGGCCGAGCCCCGACCACGCCAACGCCGAGCTGATCCTGCTGATCAGCGCGCACCTCGAGTCGGGGCACTACTTCAACCCGCACGCGCAGCGGGTGATGGACGGCAAGGCGCGCGGCGCCAAGCTCGTGGTGATGGACGTGCGGCTCTCGAACAGCGCGACCCACGCCGACCACTGGCTCGCGCCCTGGCCCGGAAGCGAGCCCGCGATCCTGCTCGCGATCGCGAACTGGCTGATCCAGGAGGACCGCTACGACCGCGAGTTCGTGCGGCGCTTCTGGAACTGGCAGGAGTACATGGAGGCGGAGCGGCCGTCCGAGCCGGCCGCGTTCGAAGCCTTCGAGAAGGCCCTGAAGACGCTCTACGGCGAGTACAGCTTCGAGTTCGCCGAGCGCGAGTCGGGCGTCTCCGCGTCGGTGATCCGCGAGGTGGCCGAACTCGTGGCCGCGGCCGGGCCGAGGCTCAGCACGCACAACTGGCGAAGCGCGGCAGCCGGAAACCTCGGCGGCTGGCAGGTCTCGCGCACGCTCTTCCTCTTGAACGCGCTCACGGGTGCGATCGGCGTCCCCGGCGGCGTGTTTCCGAACGCGTGGAACAAGTTCGTGCCGAAGCCGATCCACACGCCGAAGCACCCGCCGCAGTGGAACGAGCTGACCTGGCCGCAGGAGTACCCGCTCGCGATGAACGAGATGTCGTTCCTGCTGCCGCACCTGCTGAAGGACGGGCGCGGCCGGCTCGAGGTCTACTTCACGCGCGTCTACAACCCGGTCTGGACGAATCCGGACGGCCTCAGCTGGATCGAAGCGATCACGGACGAGTCGAAGATCGGCCTGCACGTCGCGCTCACGCCCACCTGGAGCGAGTCGGCCTACTTCGCCGACTACGTGCTGCCGGTCGGCCTCGGCTCGGAGCGGCACGATCTGCATTCGTACGAGACGCACGACGCGCAGTGGATCGGTTTCCGCCAGCCGGTGCTGAAAGAGGCGCGCGCGCGGCTCGGCCAGCCGGTGAAGGACACCCGCGAGGTGAACCCGGGCGAGGTCTGGGAAGAGAACGAGCTCTGGATCGATCTCTCGTGGCGGATCGACCCCGACGGCGGGCTCGGGATCCGCGGGTACTTCGAGTCCAAGCGCCAGCCGGGGGCGAAGCTCACGGTCGACGAGTACTACGGCTTCATCTTCGAGAACTCGGTGCCGGGCCTCCCGGAGCGGGCGAAGGCGTTTGGCCTCACGCCGCTCGAGTACATGCGCCGTTATGGCGCCTTCGAGGTCGCGCGCAACGTGGGCGCGCAGCACACGGCTCCGGTGCCGGAGGCGGAGCTCGCCGACGTGCGCCGCAATCGGCAGGGCCGGGTCTTTGCCCACAGCGACAAGCCGGCTGCGGCCAACGTCGTGCCCGTGCCGTCTCCCGATCCGGATGCCGAGGGACGCAGGCCCGTCGGAATCGACGTCGACGGCGAGGTCGTGCGCGGCTTCCCGACCCCGAGCGGCCGGCTCGAGTTCTACTCCTCCACGCTCAAGGCCTGGGGCTGGCCCGAGCACGCACTGCCGGGCTACATCCGCAGCCACGTCCACCCGCAGAGCCTGGGCGAGGGCGAGGTACCGCTCATCCCGACGTTCCGGCTGCCGGTGCAGATCCACACACGCAGCGCGAACTCGAAGTGGCTCGACGAGATCGCCCACACGAACCCGCTCTGGATCCACCCGACGCACGCCGCCCGGCTGGGCGTCGCGACGGGCGACCTCGTCCGTGTCGAGACGCGCATCGGCCACTTCGTGGTGAAGGCGTGGGTGACGGAAGGCATCCGTCCCGGCGTCGTCGCCTGCAGCCACCACATGGGCCGCTGGAAGCTCGACGGGCCCGGCCAGCGCCAGATGATGCCGACGGTGAGCCTCAGCCATGAGGGTTCGCGTTGGCTCCTGCGGCGCGTGCGCGGCGTCGAGCCCTTCGTGTCGGCCGACGCCGACAGCTCCCGGATCTGGTGGAGCGACGCCGGCGTCCACCAGAACCTGACGTTCCCGGTGCAGCCCGACCCGATCTCGGGCATGCACTGCTGGCACCAGGCCGTGCGAGTGACGCGCGCCCCGCCGGAGGACCGGCTGGGCGACGTCTCGGTGGACACGGCGAAGTCGCGCGAGGCGTACGCGCAGTGGCTGTCGCTGACGCGGCCCGCCGCGACCCACTCGCCCGACGGCACGCGCCGCCCGTTCTGGCTGCTGCGGCCGCTCAAGCCCGCTCGCGAGGTCTACAAGCTGCCGGGGGCAAGGGTCCGCTCGTGAACGCGCGCCCGGGCGACGCCGAGCCGACGGGCGTCCTGCTGCGCGCGCTCGCGGTCGGCCTGCTCGGCGGCGCGGCGGGGCTGGTTCTGCGCTTCCTCGCGACCGAGGCGCCCCTGCTCGTCTGGGGAGGCTCGAACATGGTCGAGGGCGTGGCGCTCGCGCAGCCGCTCAAGCGCGCGCTCGTCCCGACGCTGGGCGGCCTCGTCGCGGGCCTGGTGCTGGCGCTCGGCTCGCGCTGGGCGGGCGGCGTGCGCGGCTGGGACATCCTCGAGGCCGTCGTGCTCCGGAACGGCGTGCTCCCCCTGCCCCAGGCGCTGGTGCGGGCCCTGTCCTCGGTCGTGACGCAGGCGTCGGCGGGCGCCGTCGGGCGCGAGGGCCCGATCGTGCTGGTGGCGGCGGCCACGGCCTCCGGGCTCGGCGGGCGCCTCGGCGTCCCGACGCGCGAGCGCCGGCTGCTGGTCGCCTGCGGCGCGGCCGCGGGGCTCGCCTGCGCCTACAACACGCCGCTCGGGGCGGCGCTCTTCGCGATGGAGATCCTGCTCGGGAGCCTCTCGCTCGAGGCGATCGCACCGCTCGCGATCGCGTCCGCCGCGGCGACGCTCCTCACCTGGGCGGCCTTCGGGCGCGATCCGGTGTTCGTGGTGCCCGCCGCGACCCTGTCCTCGCCCTGGGAGCTCGCGCTCTACGCCGCGCTCGGCGTGCTCGGCGGCCTGGTGGGAGCGCTCTTCCTGCTCGCGCTCCGCGCGTCCGCCGCGCTCTATGCGCGCTTCCGGCTGCCGCGCCCGCTGGCGATGGCGAGCGCCGGGCTCGCGCTCGGGCTCGTGACGCTGCGCTATCCCGAGATCGTCGGCAACGGCCGCGAAGCGATCGCCGCCCTCTTCGCGCGGCCGTGGGGGATCGAGTCGGTGCTGGCGCTGCTGCTGCTGCGGCTCGTGGTGACGCCGCTCGCGGTGGGCTCGGGCACGGTGGGCGGCGTCTTCACGCCCACGCTCTTCCTGGGCGCGATGCTGGGCCACGCGTTCGGGGCCGGCGTGCGCGCGCTGGCGCCCGGCCTGGGCGCGGACCCCGCGGCCTTCGCGCTCGCGGGGATGGGCTTCCTGCTCGCCGGCACCACGCACGCACCGCTCACGGCGGTGGTGATGGTCTTCGAGATGACGCTCGACTACGGGATGGTGGTCCCGCTGCTGCTCGGCTCGGCGGTCGCGACGCTCGTCGCCAGGAGGCTCACTGCCAACTCCGTCTACACCGAAGCGCTCGAGCGCAAGGCCGGCGCGGACGACGCCTCGCGCGGGCTCGACGTGCTCCGCGTCGCCGACCTGGTGCGCTCGGACCAGGTTCCCATCTCGCCCGAGCTCGCGCTGCCGCAGCTGCTCGACCGCTTCATGGCCTCGCGCCGCAACCACCTGTACGTCGTGGACGCGCGCGGCAGCTTCCTGGGCGCGGTGAACCTGCACGACGTGAACGAGGCGCTGCGCACGGCGGGCGGCGCCGGGGCGCTCGTCGCCCGGGACGCGATGCGCAAGCGCTTCGAGGTCACGACCCCGGAGGAGGGCCTGCCGCGCGTGCTCGAGCGCTTCGCGGCGCAGGAGTGCGAGCGGCTGCCGGTGCTGCGCGACCTCGAGTCGCGGCAGCTCGTCGGGACGATCTCGAAGCGCGACATCCTGTCTGTCTACTCGCTCGAGCTCCTGCAGCGGGACGCCGTGCTGCGCGCGTCGCGCCGGATCGAGCCTACGATCGAGACGCTGGTGGACGAGGTGCCGCTGCCGCCCTCGCTCGCGGGACGGAGCTTCGCCGAGTCGCGATTCCGCGACAGCTACGGCCTCGCGCTCCTGCTCGTGCGGCGCGGCAGCGCGGGCCTGCTGTTGCCGGACGCCGAGCTGCGCTTCGCCGCCGGCGACCGCCTGGTGGTGTTCGGCCCGCGCGACCGGATCGAGGCGCTTCGGGAAGCCGGTGGCTCAGCGAGCGCCCCCGCGCGCTGAGCGCTCCTCGCGGCGCCAGTCGGCGAGCACGCGGTCCACGAAGAACCCGGCGAGCCCGAGCGAGCGGCGGTAGTCGAGCGCGGCATCGAGCTGCCGGCGCGTGAGCCGAGCCGTCACCTCGGGATCGCGGCGCACGGCCTCACGAAAGGGCACTCCGCGGCGCAGGCTCTCCCGGTGCAGCCGCCGCACGAGCTCGTGGGCCTGGCCGCGCCCGAGCTTCGGCGCGAGCGCCATCATCACGGCCTCCGACAGCACGACGCCGCCGGCGCGCTCGAGATTGCGGAGCATGTGCTTCGGCTTGACGAGCAGGCCCTCGAGCAGGCGGCGGCTGATCGCGAGCTGCGCCGAGAGCAGCAGGCAGACCTCCTGTGGGAAGGCCCAAGACGTCTCGCCCTGGCGGTGGTCGTCCTCCCACTCGGCGTGGACGTAGTCGAGCATCAGGGGGGCGCGCGACCGCAACAGCCGCCCGAGCAGCACGACCGAGCCCGAGGCGACGGGGTTGAGCTTGTGCGGCATCGCCGAGCTGCCGACCTTGCCCTCCACGAACTCGCTCGCCTCGTCGACGTCGGTGAGCTGCAGGTTGTAGAGGTTCTGTGCGATCTTGCCGAGTGTCGCCGAGAGCATCGCGAGCAGCAGGAAGAACTCGGCGAAGCGGTCGCCCGCCGTCTTCGCGGGCAGCCGCGGCACGCCGAGGCCGAGCCTCTGCATGAGCCGGCGCTCGACGCGCAGGCCGCGGCGGCCGAGCGCGGCGTGGGTGCCGACGGCGCCGCCCCATTCGCCGACCAGCACGCGCGGCCGGCTGGCGACGAGCCGCTCGCGCTGGCGCATCAGCTCGTCGAGCCAGACCGCGCACTTCCAGCCGAAGGTGACCGGCAGCGCGTGCTGGCCGTGCGTGCGGCCGGCCATGAGCGTGTCGCGGTGGCGCGCGGCGAGCCGTGCGAGAGCCCGCTCGACGGCGCCTTGCTGCTGCAGCAGCAGGTCGTAGCTCGCCCGGATCTGGAGCGCCGTGGCGGTGTCGATGACGTTCTTGCTGGTCGCGCCCCAGTGCACCCAGGCGGCCGAGGCCGACGGCAGCCGAGAGCGCAGGGCGTTCACGAGCGGCACGACCGGGTTCCAGGTGCGGTCGAACTCGCGGCGCATCGCGCGGAGGTCGATCCGCTCGACGCGCGCGGCGCGGACGATCGCGCGTGCCGCGCTGCGCGGGACGAGGCCGAGCTCGGCCTGCACCGCCGCGAGCGCCGCTTCGACGTCGAGCCAGCGCTGGATGGTGGCGCGGTCGTCCCAGATCGCCCGCATCTCGGGCGTGCCGTAGCGGTCGCGCAGGTAGAAGGAGTCGAAGGCGCTCGCGGGCATCAGCGGCGGGGTCGCTCTGGCCGCATCGGGCGCTCAGCCTAACATGCTAGATTGCGCCGGCGCCCGCGCGGCGGGCGAGGAAGGGACGCCATGGACCCGAGCTTCCGAAGCCACCTCGAGCGCGAGCTCCAGTCGATCCGCGCGCAGGGCCTCTACAAGGAGGAGTGGCCGATCCTCGGCGAGCAGGGGCCCGAGATCCGGGTGGAGGGGCGCGCCGAGCCGGTGCTGAACTTCTGCGCCAACAACTACCTCGGCCTGTCGAGCCACCCCGAGCTCCGAAAGGCGGCGCACGCGGCGCTCGACGAGTGGGGCTACGGGATGTCGAGCGTGCGCTTCATCTGCGGCACGCAAGCGCTGCACGTCGAGCTCGAGAAGCGGATCGCGGCCTTCCTCGGGATGCAGGACGCGATCCTGTACGCGGCCTGCTTCGACGCGAACGGCGGCGTCTTCGAGCCGCTCTTGGGCGAGGGCGACGCGATCCTGACCGACCAGCTGAACCACGCCTCGATCATCGACGGCGTGCGGCTCTGCAA
>Ga0335076_10005586_pt1 | contig 12694 bp, 10 predicted proteins | sample Lox_Sample_25_FD_206717 | JGI IMG/M metagenome (GOLD analysis project Ga0335076, IMG submission 206717) | Soil microbial communities from Loxahatchee National Wildlife Refuge, Florida, United States - Lox_Sample_2.5 | ecosystem: Environmental > Terrestrial > Soil > Wetlands | place: USA...
GCCGGCCGTGCACGTCGGAGCTGCCGCCAGTGATCGTCCCGCCCGCCCCATCGTTCCCGGCCGAGACCACCGCCACCACCCCGGTCCCGACGAGCTGGTCCAGCTCGCGGCACAGCGGGCTCTGCCCGGCGGCGAACTCGTCGGGGTACCACTCGCAGCCGATGGACAGGTTCACCCCGTGGATGAGCAGCTGGCGGCCGTCCGAGTTGAACGTCCGCACCTGGGCGAGCGCGGCGATTACCACGCTGCTGGCCGTGATGCCGTTGGCGTCGAGCACCTTGAGGCTGACCAGGTGAGCCTTTGGCGCCATCCCGCTCAGAGTCCGCCCGGGGTCGAGGGTCCGGCTGACCCAGGACGGCAGGTCGCCGCTGGTAGGCTGGTTCGCCGCGATGAGAACCTTGCTCGGGTCGGTGGGAGCGGCGCCGGCGATGATGCCGGCCACGTGCGTGCCGTGCCCGACCGGGTCGGTCAGGGCCGTCGATGGGTCATCGGGCACCTTGCCACCCGCCGAGAGCAGGCCGGTGAGGTCACGGTGCAGGTGCGCCACCGAATCATCGGTAAGGGTCCCCCCGGCGAAGTGCGGGTGATCTTTGTCGATGCCCGAGTCGATGACCGCCCACACGACGCCGATTCCCGCCGTCCCGTAGGTACGGGTTGCGGCGTCGGCCTTGATGGTGGTCGCCGAGCGGTCGATGTGGCCCCGCACGACGTAGTCGGGCCAGATCCGGTAGATGGTACGGCTGAGTGGCGGTGCGGCCGTCGGCCGCGCCGTGTCCTGGTCAGCCAGCTTCGTAACCTCGTCCGGCGTGAGCAGGCACCGCATGTAATTCGCGGAGATCGGTATGGGATCAGGTGGCTGCTGCGGGCCCTGCGCGAAGGCGGCGTGGAAAACGTCCCTGAATTGGTCGCGAATGTCGGCGGTGGGCGCACCGGTTGACAGGCTGAGCTCGACAAGGACCGCCTGCCGGTCGTCGATGGTGTAGACGAGCTTTTCCCTCGTCGCGTCGTCCACCGCCGAAGTCAGCAAGCGGCTCACCACAGGCCGCTGAACGGGCGGCTGGTTCGTGCCAGCAGCTGGCTGGGCGGCCTCTGCTGGCTGATCCGATCCCGGGGACGTCATGATTTCCCCGGCTCTGGCAGCGCAGTGGCCAAATGGCGTCTTGTCATGTCCCCCTCCGCATGAATCTGAATGCAGCTCCCGCGGGAAATCATCCTCCGCTTGCGCCTTATTCGCCAGTCACGGAGGTGCCGCGCCGGGGCTGTGGTCCGTCCGGCTGGCGCGGGTCGGCCGCGACAGAGGACTGGCCCCCGCGTCAGATCGGCGGCTACGCGTGCGTCCTCCGGGAGCAATGCCAATAGCGGGGCAAGACCTCAAGGTCCGCGGACCCGGTAGTACTGCATACATATGCACCGCTTCTGAGCGCAGGGAACGCCCGCACATGCCGCAGACAGGGTCGAGCGCCGCGGTTACGGCGGGATCTTGGCCATGCCAGGTGGTCAGTCGGGCAAGTGTGAACTCCGCTAGCCTATGGCGGTGGCTGGCCGAAGGCCCCGTCACGGAGAGCGACCTCGGCCTTCGCGCGGCCGCGCCGGATGTCGGAGCGGGCGCTCTAACGGTCCCCACCGGGGTCGGGTCACGAGTTTCGGGGCGGACCTTAGCCCTGACTAGATGCTCTGACCAGCCTCGATGTCTTCTGAGCTGCGCTAGCTTACCCAGCAGACGAGCCGTGCTGTCCAGCACCGTCATGAACGCGACGCCGACCGCACGACCGAGATCCGCGCCCAGGTCCTTGCCGAGCTCGTGTCTCCTGCGGCGGCCGGGCCCGCGCCGATGTCTCGCACAGCGGCGGCCGCTATCTGTTCACCTGCTTGCCCCGCCGCTGTCCTGGCGCGAGCTGCGCGACCTCTGCAGGGCATGGCGCTGCGCTTCCCTGCGGTTGACCCGGCGCCGATGTGCTACCTGGCCGGCGAGATCAGCCCGCCGGGCTGTCTGCGTTCCCGGAGTCCTGTTGCCGCGCGTCGGCATTCGGCTCGGGTTGCCTGCCTGCGTTCCCGGAGTCCTGTTGCCGGGCGTCGGCGTTCCGCGACTTGTACTGCTGCACCGAGCCGGCCACATACCCCAGGAGTTCGGGATCTATGCGATTGAATCCCTTGCGGTCATACCACTTCACCACGACGGCGCCGAGGATCAGCCAGATGACCAGTCCCAGCGCAGCGGCCGTGAGAGCTCGCGCCAGTCCTGCGTCGGCCTGGGCGTCGAAGTAGAGGATCGCCCGGGTCCCGTCGAGGATCTGGCGCAGCGGTTCGATCTGGGCCAGCGGCTGGAGGACGCCGGGCAGCGCCTGTACGGGCACGGTGCCGCCGGCGGTCGCCAATCCCGCGTAGACGAACAACAGCATGGCCAGGAGCTGGCCGATGGCCGCTCCCAAGATCGCGAACAACACGATGGTCCCCTCGGCCACGCTCGCCGCGCACAGCCAGGCCAGCAGCCACAGCAGCCCGGGGTGGGGAGCGTCCATTCGCAAGATACCGGCCGCCACCAGCAAGACGAGGCCGGTCATCAGGCCGGTGAGGACGGCGGCCATGACCCACTTGATGACCAGCGTGTTCCACCGGTTGATCGGCAGCGGCTGGCGCTGCCGCCATTTGGGCCCGATCTCGGTGGTGGCATACCCGGTCGCGGCGTCCACCGAGGAGTTGATGATGGTCCCGCCCAAGAAGCCGCACATCAAGATCAGCAAGGCGATGTAGAAGGCACTGAGCCCCAGGGCAGAGTGACTGGGCAGCGGCCGGTACCCGGCCGTCGTGACGGTGACCGGGTCGGCCAGGAAATCTCTGGTCAGCGGGCTGGACGCCCGGGCGGCGGGCACGAAGGCCGCAAGCTGCCGCCCGATCTGGCGGGACGCCGCCGCGAGGCCAGGCTGCAGCACGCCGGTGGCCAGGCTGGCTCCGATAGTGCCCGCACGCTGGTTGGTCAAGATGACGATGTCCGGGCTTGCAGACCCCAGCCCGCTGGCAGTCACGCCGGCCCGGTTGAGCAGCGATGCCGTGAAGCCGGGCGGGATCACTACCGCCGCGTAGGAGGCTCCGCGGTCCATCGCCTGCTGCGCGGAGCGGAGCGTGGTGTCCGTCAGCGCCAGCCGGCCGGAGACCGCGGTGCTGCCGGACAGGCCGCGCTGCACCTGCTGGCCGATGTTGACCTGCCGCGTGCCGATCACCGCCCCGCGGTCCTGGTTCACCACCGCCACGGGCAAGCCATGCAGGTGATCGACGGGGTCGACCACCGACCCGACGTAGAACGCCGTGATCAGCACCACCACAATGCATCCCAGCACCAGCGGCAAGATCCAGACCGCCCGGACCTTCAGCAGGTCGGACGCCCGGATGGGGAAGGCACGCCTCGATGCACTGCTACGTCCGGCCGGAACGGAGGATTTGCTGCTCATACACGTCCTCCCTAGTAGTTTGCTGTTCCGGACATTAGCTGGCCATGCGCTAACTGCCCAGGCACAGCGGGAGATCCGTCGTCCCGGCAGCCACTTGCCCGGCTTGCGGCCGTTCCGGCGTACGTTGCCGCCCGGGCATGATTTTCTTGCCGATCCCCACGATCAGGCTCCAGGCGGCCGCGACCTCCAGGGCGATACCGAGCAGCACGGCGGACGCCAGCAGGTACAGCCCGCCGCCGGACCTGGCGAGCAGGCTGATCCCCGCCCCGATGCTGAGCAGCCAGGTCACTACCATGCCGAGCCACCGCCCGGCCAGATCGGCTGAGAGCGCAGGCAGCTCCCACCGGGCCGCCCGGAGCACAGACCAGACGGTATACGCCGCACAGCCCCCTGACCAGGCGAGGATCTCCGCTCCCAGGACGGCGCGCGACTGGCCGGGCATGACGACGAACGCCGAACCGACGGTAATCACAATCAGCCACAGAAGCGAGTAACGCACCCGCGTCCTGAACATCGCGCTTTGCTGCAAATCCGGCACACGCAGCGAGAAGGCGACGAAGAACAGCCCGGTCAACGTGGCTGCTGCCGTACCGGTCAGCGTGAAGAACGTGCTCCATGAGCCCGGGCTGTACGCCGGGGCGAGGGCCGCGGTCGCCAAAGTCATCCGACACCCCTGTGATGCAGCTAACACGGGACTTTACGTGCCCTCATCGCTGTCCCGCTACGCGCGATTCCGGCCGCGAGTGACCGAGTGACTGTCGTGAGTGCCGGTCGCCACCGGCAGCAGTAGACGCCAGAGGGCACGCACGGACACCGAAGTGAACTCCAAGCAGCGCGCCGCAATGCACAGGACGTCCCATTATGGATGGTCTCGATCAGCCGGACCGCCGTCGCTCCCGGCATACCGAACGGGACTGTGCGCGTTATCGACGGGGCTTCGCGTGGCTGACGGTCCGGCCCCGTCGACGCGGGCCAGCAGCCGGGATCGCATCCGGGCGGGGATCTGGCGGAGCGCCGCAGTCAGCACCGCGAGGTGATCGGCGAAGATGTTCGATCCGGCGTTGCCCGGGCGGAGCAGCATCGCCAGGCTCTCGGCGGTATTGGCCAGCCACGCCGCCAGCGGGTGGAAGGCCGTAGCCCATCTTGAAGGTGGGTGCGGCGCCTTCCTTGTCGCTGCGCGCGGTGACCAGCGTGCCGTCCAGGTCGATCACCAGCCATCTGGCAAGGTCTTCCCGGCCACCGTCAGCCACGGGAACCCCGATGGCGTCGCGGCGATCAGATCCCAGACATGCCGGCGAACCCGCGCCAGCGCCTTCGCGACCCTGGCCAGGGTCTTCTCATCGGCCAGCTCCAGGGTCCGGCGCACCGTGGTATCGCTCGGCCCGGGGCCGAAGACCGCGGCCTGGTGAGCCAGCACCGCTATGTCGCTCATGCTGGTCGCGCCGAGCGGGATCGCGACCGCCATGGACACCAGCACTATGCCCCGGTGCAGCAGCGGCGACGCCTCCGCCCGCCGCAGCGCCTGCCCCAGCCCCCCGGTCAGCCCCACCCGGTCCACGAGCTCGCGGAGCAGCACCGCCCCGGCATGCCCGACCAGGCCCTCCCCGTCCGAGGTCACCGTCAGACCCCGGTCCCCAAGTGGGCAGCGTCGAGCGCTACCGACACGTGCAGAACGGCGGATATCGTAACTCACGTAACGGCGGATTGTCACCGTATGCAAGGAGGCGCGAGGCCTCTGAAGCATGAAAGTCGGGTGACACGACGACGGTCTGAACCGTCAGGATGAACACGGCCGCATCGTCTCCGCGCTGCCCCTTGCGGGAGCCGCCAGCCCCAGCCCTCCCAATTGGGAGGACACGATCTCCCAGATTCCTCCCAATACGGCGACAGCTCCCATCCATCGGCTGTCAGGTAAGCCTCTGACCTGGTCTTTTTCTGGAGCCCCGTTACGGAATCGAACCGTGGACCTTCTCCTTACCATGGACGTACAACATATCCGGGGCCAGCAGAGATCCACGTCACTGAGCGAATCTACCTGCTGGTTCATGTCCTGAAAGGTCTGGGAGTGCCTGGGCGAGGCTGGCCGTCGTCACCACTGATTGTCCCCACCACCGGGTAGGCTGCCGCCATGACGACCCGGCGCCGGCGCGGCGAGGACGGCATCTCCTTCGAGCACCGCGGACCCTGCCGCGACCCGCAACGCCACCGGCACTGCCCGGGCCTGTGGCGCGGCGAGATCACCCTCGGGTACACCGGCGACGGGAAACGCCAGCGGCGCAAGGTCAGCGGCACCACCAAGGCCGCCGTGGTGGACAAACTCCGCGACGCGCGACTCCAGCTCGACAAGGGCATCACCCCGAAGGCCGGTTACGTCCATTACACCGTCCGGCAGGCCGTCGAGGACTGGCTGGCCGATGGGCTGGAGGGCCGCTCGGCCAAGACGGTCACCAAGAACCAGAACGTCCTGGAGCCGATCCTGGCCGTCATCGGCGCCCGCAAACTCCGCGACCTGACCGCCGCCGACGTCCGGCAGGCGCTGGCCGCCATGGCCGCCCGGTACTCCACCGCGGCAGTGAGCATGGGGCACCTGGCGCTCAAACGGGCCATCCGGCACGCCGAAGCCAACGACCTGGTCACCCGCAACGTCGCCGCCCTGGCCGACACTCCGAAAGGCCAGGAGGGCCGCTCGTCCCAGTCCCTGACCCTGGACCAGGCCCTGGCGGTCATCACCGCCGCCCGCACCCTGCCGGTGATGGAACTGCGGCCCGGCCTCAAAGACGTCCGCCGCCCCGCCGAGCTGATGCACGCCTACATCGTGCTGAGCCTGCTGTCCGGGCTCCGCACCGAAGAGGCCCGGGCGCTGCGCTGGCAGCACGTGGACCTGGACGGCGACCCGGCTGCCCGCCCGCCGGTGCCGCCGAACGTGGCCGTGTGGCGATCGGTCCGCGCCCACGGCGAGACCAAGACCGAACGCTCCCGCCGCACCCTCGGCCTCCCCTGCGCGGCGGTCCAGTCGCTGCGTGCCTGGTCGGGCAGCCAGGCTGAGGAGCGGGTCGCCGCCGGAGACGACTGGCAGGACACCGGCCTGGTGTTCACCAGCCATCTGGGCGCCGTGCTGGACGCGGGGAACGTCCGGAAGATGTTCAAACGGGTCTGCACCGAAGCCGGGATCGGGGATAGCTGGACACCGCGCGAGTTGCGGACCACGTTCGTCAGCTTGATGAGCCACCAAGGGGTCAGCATCGAGGAGATCGCCCGCCTGGCCGGGCACGCCTCCACCCGCACCACCGAGATCGTCTACCGCCGCGAACTGCGGCCCGTCATCACCACCGGCGCCGAAATCATGGACGAACTCTTCACAGAAACCTAAACCCTGCGCGGTCAAAGCGCCGCTGAGGATCGGCGCCAGTCAGCCCCGGGCCTCCGACGTCCTGACCGGAACTCACTAGCCCGGCCCAGCAGGCGATGGCTATTTCAGCCGATCCGGCCGCCATCACGCACTGCAACCATTCGCCAACCGCCACCAGTTCATAACGACTCGGTGCGCGAATAAGTGAGTGGGTAGAGTCGCCGATCGACAGCCAGATCAACCTGATATGTGCGCTGCTTGAGACAGCATCCCTCGGGGGATGCTTCAGGGCGGTCACGCGGGCGCTGATGGGTGTCTCGGGTGATGTCCTGGCCGGGTGCGCCTTTCGTGGCGGGCGGGCCGGGCGGGGAGGCGCCGGGAAGGCCCCCGGGCGGATGCCATGGCCGGTGCGGCCGGGTGCCGTGCCGCGGCCGGGTCGCCGCAGATCCCGGTCACCGGCAGGTCGGCCGGAGGTGGTCGTCCTGTGAGGAGCTGGCGGTCCGGTGCGTGTCCCGCGGGCCGTCGGGTTGGTCCGCGACGCCGCGCCGTGCCCCGGGTCGCCGCCCGGCGGGCGTGATCGTCGCGGCGGCGCCGCTGCGGGGTAGCCTGTGGGGGATGGCCGGGCCGGATATGATCCGCACGCCTGATCAGCGAGTGCGGGTGTTCGTGAGTTCTGCGCTGGGTGAGCTGGCGGCCGAGCGGCAGGCGGTGCGGGACGCGGTGAGCCGGTTGCGGCTGGTGCCGGTGATGTTCGAGCTGGGCGCCCGGCCGCATCCGCCGCCGCGGGTATACCAGGCCTACCTGGCGCAAAGCCAGGTCTTCGTGGGCATCTACTGGCAAAGCTACGGCTGGGTCGCGCCGGGCGAGCAGATCTCCGGGCTGGAGGATGAGTACCGGCTGTCGGCCGGGCTGCCCCGGCTGATCTACGTCAAAACCCCGGCGCCGGACCGTGAGCCGCGGCTGACCGGGATGCTGGCCCGGATCCGGGATGAGGGCGGCGTGTCCTACCAGCATTTCTCCGATCCCGCCGAGCTGCAGCAGCTGGTCGAAAACGACCTGGCGGTGCTGCTGAGCGAGCGGTTCGAGATGACCCGGCCCGGGGAGGCCGCCGGGGACGATGCGCGGCTGGCCGGGGCGCTGCCGGTGCCGGCCACGCCGCTGCTGGGCCGCGAGCAGGAGGCTATCGCAGTGGAAGAGCTGGTCGTGGGGGAGGGCGTGCGGCTGGTGACGCTGACCGGCCCGGGCGGGGTCGGGAAGAGCCGGCTGATGGTGGAGGCGGCCCGGCGGCTGGGCCCGGGGTTCGCCGACGGCGCGCGGTTCGTCGAGCTGGCCGCGGTGTCGGCGGCGGAGCTGGTGGCGCCCGCGATCGCCACCGGGCTGGGGTTGAGCACGTCGGCGGGCCAGCTGACCGCCGACCTGGAGTCGTTCCTGCGGCCCCGGCGGCTGCTGCTGGCGGTGGACAATTTCGAGCAGGTGATCGGGGCGGCGCCGCTGCTGGCCGAGCTGCTGGCGGCCGCTCCCGGCCTGGTGGTGCTGGCGACCAGCCGGATGGTGCTGCGGATCTCCGGCGAGCACGAGTTCCCGGTGACCCCGCTGCCGGTACCGCCCGCCGGCGCGCCCCCGGACCCCGGACAGCTGCGCCGCTACGCCTCGGTGGACCTGTTCACCGAGCGGGCGCACGCCGTGTCCCCGGGCTTCGAGCTGACCGGCGGCAACGCGGCGGCGGTCGCGGAGATCTGCCGCCGGCTGGACGGGCTGCCGCTGGCCATCGAGCTGGCCGCGGCCCGGGTCCGGCTGCTGCCGCCGCAGGCGCTCGCCGCCCGGCTGGGCCAGAGGTTCAGCCTGCTGACCGGCGGGGCCCGCGACCTGCCGGAGCGGCAGCGGACCTTGAAGAACACCCTGGACTGGAGCTTCGGCCTGCTGTCGGCCGGGGAGCAGGCACTGTTCGCCCGCCTGGGAGTGTTCGCCGGGCCGTTCAGCCTGCCAGCGGCGGAAGCCGTCGGCGCCGGTACCCCGGAGGAGGGCCAGGCCGGGCGGCCGGGGCAGGTGATGGACGGGCTGGGCGCGCTGGTGGACGCCAGCCTGGTCCAGCCGCAGACCCGCGGCGGCGAGCCTCGGGTCTCCCTGCTGGAGACCATCAGGGAGTACGCGCTGGAACGGCTGCGTGATGGCGGCGACTGGGCAGAAGCGCACGACCGGCACGCTGCCTATTTCCTGGCGTCTGCCGAGCCAGCCGCGGCCGAGGTCGCGGGCCCGGGGCAGCTGGCGTGGCTGGACCGGCTGGAGACCGAGCACGACAACCTGTGGGCTGCGATGTCCTGGCTGGTGGAGCACGGCCCGCTCGAACAGGCCGTGCACCTGCTCCTGGTGACCTGGAGGTTCTGGTGGCTGCGCGGCCACGCCGCGGAGTTGGCCCGCCTGGGGGACGACATCGTGGCCGGCAGCGAGGACTTGCCGCCGTACCAGCACGCGGAGGCACTGACCAGAGTCGGCTTCCTGCTCATGGCCAACGGCGATCCGGCACGGGCGCAGCAGGTCTTCGAGCAGAGCCTGCCGTTGCACCGCCAGGTGAGCGGTGGGCTGGCGGTGACGCTGAACGCGCGGGTCCTGGCCACCCTGGGCCACCTCGCAGCATTCCGCCGCGATTACGCCGCCGCCGGCAAACTCCTCGACGAGGGCCAGGCCCTGCTGCGGGAGTTGCGCGACAAGGACCTCACCGAGTACGACCGGCTCCAGCAGCTGCTGACCGCCGCCCTGGTAGCCAACTTCCTTGGCCAGGTCCGGCTCAGCCAAGGCGATAACGACGCCGCGGCGCCGCTGTTCACCGACGGCCTGACCGTGGCCCGCCGTGCCCAGAACCGGATCCTCCTGCTCATCTCGCTGTACGACCTAGCGCTGGCCAGGCAGGCCCAGGGCGACCTGGCCGGCGCGGCAGACCACCTGAAGGAGGGGCTGGCGCTGGCGGCCGAGGCCGGCGACGAAACGAGCGCCGCCTACTACCTCGAAGTCCTGGCGGCCGTCGCCGGGCAGCAGGACAACCCACAGCCTGCCGCGCGGCTGCTCGCCGCCGCCCGCTCGATCCTGCAAGCCAGGGGCAGCGGCTGGCTGCACGCCTACGTGCCGCGCGTCCCGCACGACGATGCGGTCCTGGCCGCGTTGCGCTCCCGCATCGGCGATGCGGCATTCGAGGAGGCCCAGGCGTGGGGCGCGTCCGCGGGGAGCAAACGTGCGGTGGAATACGCACTTGATCAAGCGTGACCCGCCGGGGCCGTGGTCGTCCGACGGCAGGTGCCGCGGACCCGGCCAGGAAAAGGAGATGATCCACATGCACCAGTTCACCCAGCTCGCCTATGACCTGCACCGGCGGCGGCTCGCCCACGCCGCGCGGCAGGCCCCCGCGCAGCATCTGCTCGCGCCGCACCGCGCCACCCGCCGCGCGGGGCCCCGATTCCGCCAGGGTCACCTCGTGACTGCCGGAGCGGCGCCGGGGCCGACGCTGGCAGAGCTCAGCGAGGAAGAACGTTACGCGCGCTCGACGAGCTGAGTGAGGCCAACCGCAGGCTCGAGGCGACGCTGGCCGAGAACGCGGGTCTGCACCGGCAGTTGCTGACCCAGGCCCGGGAGGCCGGGATCCTCAATGAGCGGCAGCGGATGGCCCGGGAGATCCACGACACGCTGGCTCAGGGGCTGACCGGGATCGTCACCCAGCTCCAGGCGGCCGAGCAGGCCGCCGACGACCCGGCCAGGTGGCGGCGGCACATCGCGGCCGCCGCCCGGCTCGCCAGGGAAAGCCTGACCGAGGCCCGGCGATCGGTGGACGCGCTGCGCCCATAGTCGCTGGAAACCGCGCGGCTGAGCGACGCGCTGGCCGACGCGGCCCGGCGCTGGTCGGTGCTGCACGGAACTCCGGTGCAGGTGAACACCACCGGCACGACGCGGCCGATAGGGCCGGAAGCCGAGGTCGCGCTGTTGCGCGCGGCCCAGGAGGCGCTGGCGAACGTGGCCAAGCACGCGGAGGCGAGCCGGGTCGGGCTGACCCTGTCCTACCTGGACAACGAGGTCGCCTTGGATGTACGCGATGACGGCAAGGGATTCCATCCCGACGCGAACGGCCATCACAGCACCGGGGGCTTCGGGCTGGTCGCGATGCGGCAGCGGATGGAGAGCCTGTCGGGGACGTTGCAGATCGAATCGGAGCCCGGATACGGCACCACGATCTCGGCCCGCGTCCCGGTGCTCGCGGAGGCCACGGCATGAAACCCATACGGCTGCTGATCGCCGACGATCATCCGGTGGTCAGGGACGGGCTCAACGGCATGTTCGCCGCCGACCCCGGCTTCGAGGTGGCCGGCGAGGCCGCGGACGGCGCCGAGGCGGTCCGCCTGGCCGCGGCGCTCAACCCCGACGTTATCCTCATGGACCTGCGGATGCCCGGCATGGACGGCGTGACCGCGATCACCGAGCTGTCCCGGCGTAAGATCCCCGCCCGCGTGCTGGTGCGTACCACCTACGACACCGACAGCTACGTGCTGCCTGCGATCGAGGCGGGCGCCACCGGCTACCTGCTCAAGGACGCACCCCGTGCCGAACTGCTGCGGGCGGTGCGGGCGGCGGCCGACGGCCACGCCGTGCTCGCGCCATCGGTGGCGACCCGGCTGATGAGCCGGGTCCGCGCGCCAGAGCCGGAGCTGCTCAGCCAGCGCGAGTTCGAAGTCCTCGAGCTAGTGGCGGCCGGCACGACCAGCCGGGAGGCGGCCGCCCGGCTGTTCATCAGCGAGGCCACGGTCAAGACCCACCTGCTGCATATCTACGCCAAGCTCGGCGTCAGCGACCGGGCCGCCGCCGTCGCCGAGGCGTTCAACCGAGGGCTCCTCACCCCCGGCAAGGCGCCGCCCACCCCCGGCAAGGATTGAACCGCGGCGGCCGATCCCCGGCAGCGCGGCAGGCCAAGGGACCCTCATGCGAGGATCGCCGCTTCGCCGGCCACCGGCGACGGCCAGCTCACTGATCCAGTCCACGCTCGGGCCGGCCACCGGTGTCCAGCTCAGCTACGTTGGCAGCACGGAGCAAAGTGCCATAACTGACATTCTGGTGACCTCAGGCAGTCGCGCCTGGCTCCACGCTGCATATACAGATTCTGCGATCTCGCGCGTATCTCCGACTGCCGACGTTGCTCCAGTCTCCCGGCGGGTTGTGACGTGGTGTGACTGGCCAATGCGGCTTACGTTGGGCTTCCGCTCAATCGCTGGGACCCACGGCTGGCGCAGCCCTCGGGTCTCAGCCCGGCCCGGAGGTGCCCGATGACCACTGCCACCCCATCTACCGCTCTCGTCATGATCCAGCCCGCCTTCACCGACGCCGAACGGCTCGCCCTTGCCGGGTTCCTGGCCGGGTACCGCGGCCTGACCCGCGAGGCTTACTCCCTAGACCTGCACCAGTTCACCAGCTGGTGCCGCGCCCGGTCGCTACCCCTGTTCGCCGTCCGCCGCGGCGACATCGAAGGCTTCGCCCGCAGCCTCGAAGCCAACGGCCGCGCCCGCGCCACCGTCACGCGGCGGCTGTGTACCATCGCCGGGTTCTACAAGTACACGGTCGAAGAAGAGCTCCTGGAGCATTCCCGGCCGCTCACGTGCGGCGGCCACGGCTGGACTATGAGTCGCATGCCGTCGCCCTGGACCGCAACGAGCTCGGCGCGCTGCTCGTCGCGGCCGGGTTCGGCCCAGCACTGGACCATGCGTGGTCTCCGTGCTCGCGCTGAATGGGCTGCGGGTATCGGAGGCCACCGGCGCCGACATCGAGCAGCTGGGCCTGGATCGCGGGCACCGGACGCTGACCATCACCCGCAAGACACCCCAGGGCTTAACTTGTCAAGCCGGGGTTGTGCGGGCAGTCGGCGGGG
>Ga0335076_10005588_pt1 | contig 12693 bp, 9 predicted proteins | sample Lox_Sample_25_FD_206717 | JGI IMG/M metagenome (GOLD analysis project Ga0335076, IMG submission 206717) | Soil microbial communities from Loxahatchee National Wildlife Refuge, Florida, United States - Lox_Sample_2.5 | ecosystem: Environmental > Terrestrial > Soil > Wetlands | place: USA: Florida...
GCCGACCTCGAAGCGCTGACCACCCGCAACTTCGACTCCTCCACGTTCAACGCCTGGTTCAGCGCCTACATCGTGGGCAACAAGCAGGCGGAAGCGGTCGCCATCCGCCGGTTCCGGCCCTCGTTCCGGGTCGCGTTCGAGGCCTGGATGGCCACCCATCCGCTGACCAACCCGCACGCCCCGCCCGGGCCGACCTACATGCCGCAGTACAGACTGCCCCAGCAGGCCGAGGCCAACAAGCTGGACGCCGAAGCCACGGCCAAGTTCAACGAGGGCACCAACGGCGGCGGGATCAGTGACGACTACATCCGGATCACCGTGTTCCTGGCCGCGGTGCTGTTCCTGGTCGGCATCGGCAGCACGTTCAAGCTGCACCAGATCCGGTACGCGCTGATCACGTTCGGCACGGCGCTGCTCATCCTGGCCGTCGTGCTGCTCCTCCAGCAACCGGGGCTGCCCAGCTGAGCGGAAGGCCGCGGCGGCCGGGAATGAACTAGCACTCCCCGGTGTTGTGCGGTACAGTCGCGGTAGGCGATGCATTTTCCGCCTTATGGTGCGCGTGCCGCGCGGCCTCTTTCCTAGCTCCGTCGCCCCGGGCCTATCCCCGGACTGACGTAGAGCTGCTACCAGGGGATCCAGCGTCCAGCGCTGGCTCCCGGAATTCCCTGGCTGCCCACCACGCGCCCATTTCCGCAGTGCCGTTACGGCGCTTTTTCTGGCGTGCCCGGAAACGGCCGCCCATCGAAGGGAATTGCCCTCATGACAGCAACCACACTTACCAAGGAACCCCAGACCCGGCCGCCGCCAGCCGGGCCGCCCAGCAGCCCGCCCATCCCGGTGTCCGGCCTGCTCGACATCACTGACGGCACCGCTTTCGTGCGCCAGGACGGGTACCAGCGCGGTCCCCGTGACGTGTACGTGCCAGCCGCCCTGATCAAGCAGCACGGCCTGCGCAAGGGCGATCACCTGGACGGAACCGCCCGGCCGCCACGGCAGGGCAAGACGCGGGACAAGTACCCGGGGCTGGCTCAGGTCACCGCCGTGAACGGCGGCGACCCGCAGCAGGCCACTGCGCGGCCCGACTTCGCCGCGCTGACGCCGCTGCACCCGCAGGAACGGCTCCGGCTGGAATCCCCCGGCTGCTCCTCCACCGCCCGGATCATCGACCTGGTCACCCCGATCGGCAAGGGCCAGCGCGGGCTGATCGTGTCCCCGCCCAAGGCCGGCAAGACCATGGTGCTGCAGGCCATCGCGGCCGCCGTCGCGGCCAACCATCCTGAAGTGCACCTGATGGTCGTGCTGGTCGGCGAGCGGCCAGAAGAAGTCACCGACCTGCGCCGCACGGTGCGCGGCGAGGTCATCTACTCCACCTTCGACCAGCCCGCCGAGGAGCACATCGCCGTGGCCGAACTGGCCATCGAGCGGGCCAAGCGGCTCGTCGAGCAGGGCCGCGACGTGGTCGTCCTGCTCGACTCGATTACCCGGCTCGGCCGGGCCTACAACCTGGTCGCCCCGCCCAGCAGCCGCATCCTGGCTGGTGGCGTCGCGGTCAGCGCGCTCTACCCGCCGCGCCGGTTCCTCGGCGCCGCGCGCAACGTCGAGCACGGCGGCTCGCTGACCCTGCTGTGCACCGCACTGGTGGACACCGGGTCGCGGATGGACGACGTGTTCTTCGAGGAGTTCAAGGGCACCGGCAACATGGAACTGCGGCTGCGCCGCGACCTGGCCGAGAAGCGCATCTTCCCGGCCGTCGACGTGGCCCCGTCCAGCACCCGCCGCGACGACCTGCTGATGACGGCCGAGGAACGCGACATCACCGCCCGGCTCCGCCGGGTGCTCACCGAACTTGACCCGCAGGCGGCCATCGAACTGCTGCTGGACAAGACCCGCAGCACCGGCAGCAACGCCGAATTCCTGACCCAGATCCAGCGCAGCGCCTGAGCCGGGCCGGTCACCCCGACGGTGGGTATTCCACCGTGATGCTTATCGAGCCCGGGTCCACGGTGATCGGCGTCTCGAATGACGGCGGTCCCCCGGTGGCCGGGGCGGACAGCGTCACGGTCACGATGTGGCCCGCGGTCAGCGAGCCCGAGGCCGGTGAGATGGACAGCTCGCCGGCGGTCAGCGAGTCCGTGATGCTGTACGTGACCGGGCCACCGGTCGCGGTCAGCGTGAACGACCCGGTGTACGGCCCGCCCTCGGCCGCCTGGGTGAGCCGCACCGTCGTGGCGGATGCCGTCAAGGTGCCCGGCGACGGCTTCGGGGTGGGCGACGGGGACGGCGACGGCGAGGACAACCGGCTGCGCGACGCCGACGGGGTGGGCGTGGCGCTGCGCCCGGCGGCCGGGGTGGTGGCGGCCGACTGAGTGCCGCCCGGGGCCGGAGCCGGGCTGGCCGTCGAGCGCGCGGCCGATTTGCCGTGCTTCCGGGCGCTGCCCGGGGTGGCCGATCCGGTGCCCAGCGGGCTGCCGGACGAGCCGCCGCCACCGGATGGGGTAGCGGCCAGCGCGGCGGGCGCCGACCCGCCGTGGTTCAGCAGGTCGGCCGCGAACACCGCGCCGCCGGCCAGCAGCAGCACGGCGGCCGCGGCCGCCGCGGTGATCAGCGCGGTCCGGGAGAACGTCCGGCGCACCGGCGGCAGGCCGCCGGCCGGCGCCGGGAAGCCGTCCGGGCGCCACGGCCCGGCCCGCCGCACGACCAGATCCCGGTGCTCGGCCGCGACCGGGCTGCGGTCGGCCACCAGGCGGAACAGCTCGCGCCGCAGCCCGACCGGCAGCAGCGCCACCGGCAGCAGGCTGAGCAGCGCGGCCGGGCTGAGCTCGCGGCGCTTGCGTTCGTCGCAGATCTCACAGTTCTCGACGTGCCGGTTGATCCGCTTGCGCAGCAGCGGGGTGAGCTCGCCGTTCCAGCCGTCCAGGATGGTGGCCAGGTACGGGCAGGCGTCCTGCCCGGACCTGGCCACCAGCAGCGCGCCCAGCGCGGTCTCGAACTGGGTGCGGGCCCGGGAGGCCAGCGCGTGCGCCTGGTTGCGCGGCACGCCCAGCGCGGCGGCCAGCTCGGCCCCGTCCAGTTCGTGCCGCAGGTTCAGCTCGATGATCTCCCGCTCGCCAGGATTCAGGCCGCCCAGTGCCGACCGGACGAGCTGGCGCAGCTCGGCCTGTTCCGCTGCAACGCCGACCGCCGGCGCGTCGTCGACCCATTCGTCCACGTCGTCCAGCGGCGCGGCGGTGGCCCGGCCGCGCAGCCGGCGGTGGCACTCGTTCCGGGCGACCGCGTACAGCCAGGGCCGCAGCCGGCTGGGATCACGCAGCCCGCCCAGCTTGGCGGCAGCGATGACGAACGTGTCCTGAACCGCATCAGCGGCGTCGGACGGCTCGCCGAGCATGGTGCAGCAGTATGCGTGCAGTGGCTGCGCGTAGCGGTCGTACGCCGCGGCCAGACCACCCGGCTGGCCGGCCACGATGGCCGCGACGATATCGCGGTCCTGCATGCGCTCACCGTATGTGGCCGGCCACCGCCGTGCCCAGACATGCCGGGATTACCGGTACACAACGGAAACCCGGCCGCATCCATATCTGAACCACCCCCGTTGCCTCGTCCGTAGTAGCGGTGAATCACGCTCTGCGGGACGTTGACCTACGGGGGGCCACGGATGTCGGTTGTTGCCTTGCTTACCTACCGGCCGGCGGGACCGCGGCCGGCGGGACCGCGGCGGGCACGTCCCGCCGGAGCGGCACTTCCCAGTTTCCGTCGTGATCGGGCATGGCGTGTTCGCCGTGGCTACCCTGACGCTGGTTCTGCTCACCGCCTTCGGCGAGCTCGGCAGCTAACCGAAACCGCAGGTAGCCGGGTGGTTGCCCGGCGCCGGCCGGGCAAAATGGGCTGGCCAGCCATGACTGACTGACGGTACAGTCCAGAATCGGAGGCCGCGGCTGAGCCGCAGCGGCGCGGCAGCACAGGCAGGTGGTGTGAGCACGGCATGAATCCGGCATGACCAGCGCCCCGCCCGCCGTGCCCCGGCCCAAGCTGTCCCCCCGGCTCCGCCTGCTCGTCGCCTTCCTGTGCGCGCTGGTGCTGGTGGACACGATGTTCTTCACCGCGCTCACCCCGCTGCTGCCGTACTACAAGCACCTGGCCGGGCTGTCCAAGGCCGGGGCCGGCATCCTCGTCGCGATGTACCCGCTCGGCACGCTGATCGGCGCGCTGCCCGGTGGCCTGCTCACCGCGCGGTTCGGCGACCGGGTGGTGGCGGTGCTGGGGCTGGCCATGATGAGCGTGTCGACGCTGGTCTTCGGCTTCGCATCGGCCGCCGCCGCGCTGGACGCGGCCCGGTTCGTGCAGGGCCTGGGGGGCGCGTGCACGTGGGCGGCCGCGATGGCCTGGATGGCCACCTCCGCCCCAGCGCAGCGGCGCGGCGAACTGCTCGGCTTCGCGCTCGGCGCGGCCGTGGTCGGGGCGCTGTTCGGCCCGGTGGTCGGGGTGGTGGCCGGCCAGGTCGGCACCGGGCCGGCGTTCGCCGCGGCCGCGGTGGCCGGCGTCATCCTGATCGGGACCGCGTTCTTCGTGCCCAGTCCGGCCCCGCCCGAGCCGCAGGGCCTGCGCGCGGCACTGCCCGCCCTGGGCAACCCCCGGGCGGTCGGGGGCCTGTGGCTCACCCTGCTGGCCGGGCTGGCGTTCGGCGTGGTGGACGTGCTGGCCCCGCTCCGGCTCGCGGCGCTGGGCGCGGGCACGCTGCTGATCGGGGCCACCTTCCTGCTCTCCGCGGCCATCGAATCGGCGCTGTCGCCGCTGGCCGGCCGGCTGTCCGACCGGCGCGGCGCGCTGCTCCCGCTGTCCCTGTCGCTGGTCGCCGCGGTGCTGGTCAGCCTGCTGGCCCCGGTGCTGGCCCCGGTCGGGGTGCTGGTGGCCGTGCTGATCGTCGGCATGCCGGCCTTCGGGACCCTGTTCACCCCGTCGTCGGCACTGCTCAGCGACGCCGCGCTTGGGCTGGGCCTGAACCAGGGGCTGGCGTTCGGGCTGGCCAACCTGGCCTGGGCCACCGGCCAGACGGTCGGCGCGGCGGCCAGCGGAGTGCTGGCCCAGGCCACCTCGGACCTGGTGCCGTTCGCGCTGCTGGCCGCCGTATGCCTGGGCACGCTGATCGTGCTCCGCACCCAGGCGCGCCGGTTCCGGTCAGCCGACTAGAGCCTGTCCCGGCCTCAACCCGGCAAAGAACTCGCGGATGTCGGCCACCAGCACATCGGTGGCCTCGTGCGCGGCGTAGTGCCCGGGGGCGTCGGCCGGGCTGCCAGCCGGTGCGGCCGGCCCGTAGGCGTGCCAGCTGACGATGTTGCTGTGGTCCCGCTCGGCGAACCGGCGGATCGACTGGAAGTCACCGCCGAACATGGCCAGGGCGGTCGGCGCGGTGGTCGGCCCGGACGGCTTCCCGGCGGCGTGCGCATCCTCGTAGTAGAACCGGAGGGCCGAGCCGGACGTGCCGGTCAGCCAGTAGATGGCCACGTTGGCCAGCACGAAGTCGGGGTCCAGGCTCTCCCCGAACAGTTGCGCGTTCCAGGCCAGCAGGCCCACGGGCGAGTCGGCCAGCGCGAACGCGAGCGTCTGCGGCTGCTGGCTGTGCAGCACGTTGAACGCGAACTTGTTGTCCATGAACCGCTGCAGGTGGGCCAGTGCCGCCTGGTCTTCCTCGGACAGCCCCTGGAACTCGGCCGGGTCGCCGGACGGGAACGAGAACAGCTGGGTCACGTGCAGGCCGATGACGTGCTCCGGGTCGATCCGGCCGACCTCCGGGGAGATCATCGAGCCTGCGTCGTTGCCGACCAGGCCGTACCGGTCGTAGCCGAGACGGTGCATCAGCTCGGCCCAGGCCTGAGCGGTGCGCTGCTTGCCCCAGCCCGGGCCGCGGGTCGGCCCCGAGAAGCCGAACCCCGGCAGTGACGGGATGACCAGGTGGAACGCGGGCGCGTCCGGGTCCCCGGGCTCGGTCAGCGGCGCGATCACGTCCAGGTACTCGACCACCGAGCCGGGCCAGCCGTGCGTCAGCAGCAGCGGGGTGGCGTCGCGGCGGCCCGAGCGGACGTGCAGGAAGTGGATCCGCTGGCCGTCGATGTCGGTGACGAACTGCGGACAGGAGTTCAGCCGGGCCTCGACCTTTCGCCAGTCGAAGCCATCCAGCCAGTACTTGGCCAGATCCTGGACCCGCGCGCTGGTCATGCCGTACTGGCCGTCGTTGCCGGGCAGTTCGTCCGGCCACAGCGCGCGGCCCAGCCGCCCGGCCAGTTCGTCCAGCGCGGCCTGCGGGATCTCGACGCGGAACGGGCGGATCGCGGTGTCAGTCATCACGTCTCAGCTCCTGATCGGAACGGAATGATTTGTTCCTCTTCACTGTATCAGAGCGGAACGATCCGTTCCAGTGGTAATCTCGGTGCATGCCGACCGATGCTGGCCACCGCGCCGCGGATCCCGCTCCCCCCGCCCTGCCCGGCCGCCGCGGCCAGGCACTGCGCAACGACACGGTGATCCTGGACGCGGCCCGGACCGTGTTCCTCAGCGACCCGAAGGCCCCAGTCGCGGCGGTGGCCGAGCAGGCAGGCGTCGGGATCAGCGCGCTGTACCGCCGCTACCCCAGCAAGGAAGACCTGCTCCGGCGGCTATGTCATGACGGGCTGCGCCGGTTCATCGCCGAGGCCGAGTCCGCGGCCGACGACCCGGACCCGTGGCTGGCGTTCAGCAAATTTCTGCAGCGCGTGGTGGACGCGGACGTGCACTCGCTTACGGTGCACCTGGCCGGGACCTTCACCCCCACCCCAGAGATGAACGCCGACGCGCGGCGGGCCAACGACCTGGCTGGGGCGCTGGTCCTGCGGGCGCAGGCGGCGGGCCGGCTGCGCGCCGATGTGGTGCCGGACGACGTGGGGCTGGTGCTGGAGGGGTGCGCCTCGGTCCGGGTGCCCGATCCGGCCCGGACCCGCGAGCTGCGCCAGCGCTACCTGCGGCTGCAGCTCGACGGACTGGCCGCCGGCCCGGCCCACGAAACGCTCCCCGGCCCGCCCCCGCACGGCGACCTGAACTGGCGCTGGCAGCAAACCCGCTGACCCGCATCGGCGCGGTACCCTTTGCCGGCGCGGTGCATTGTGACACCCCGGCGTGCCATAAGTAACCGCACTGATAAAAGGAACCGCAGTGATGACACCGGTGGCGAGCGGCGGGACGCGCTAGCGGCTGGCCCCGGCAGCAGCGGCGGGCAGGCGGCTGGCCAGCAGCTCGGCCAGGTGCACCCCGCGAACGCCGGCCAGCTGGCTGGCCTGGGTCCGGCAGGAGAAGCCGTCGGCCAGGTACACCGCGCCGGGCGGCGCCGCGCGCAGCGCCGGGAGCAGCGCGTTCTCCGCCACCGCGACCGACACCTCGTAGTGGCCGCGTTCCATGCCGAAGTTGCCGGCCAGCCCGCAGCACCCGGCCAGGGTGCGCACGCTCGCGCCGGCCTGGGCCAGCAGCGCCCGGTCGGCGTCGTAGCCCATGACCGAGTAGTGGTGGCAGTGCGGCTGGGCGATGACCTCCAGGCCGGCCAGGTCCGGCGGCGTCCAGCTGGGCCCGGGGCCGAGCGGGGGCGGCGCGGTGAGCAGCTCGGCCAGCGTCCGGGTGGCGGCGGCCACCGCGGCCGCCCGCGGCTCCCCCCGGAACAGGTCGGCCAGGTCGGAGCGGAGCACCGCGGTGCAGGACGGCTCCAGGCCGACGATCGGCGTGCCCGCTTCGGCGTACGGCCCGAGGGTGGCCAGCAGCCGGCTCAGCCGCCGCCGCGCGCCGTCCAGCTGCCCGGTGCTGATCCAGGTCAGCCCGCAGCAGGCGGAACCGTCCGGGATAATCACCTGATACCCGGCGGCGCGCAGCACGGCCAGCGCCGCCGCCGCGGCCCCCGGGTCGAAACCATCACTGAACGAGTCGGCCCACAGCACCACCGCGCGCCCCGCGCCGCCGCCCCGTACTGCGCCCCGCGCCGCCGCCGACCGGCGGAACGGCACCGCGGCGAACCGGGGTATCGCGCGGCGCCGGTCCATGCCGCCCGCGGTGAGCACCGCCGCCGCCACCGGCCGGGCGCTCAGCACGGCGTTGACCAGCCCCGGCGCGATGCCGGCCCACCGGGACCAGCGCGGCAGCCAGCCCAGCGCGTAGTGCGAGCGGGGCCGCAGCCGCCGCCGGTAGGCCCGGTAGCTGACCTCGGCCTTGTACTGCGCCATGTCCACCCCGGCCGGGCAGTCGGTCGAGCAGGCCTTGCAGGACAGGCACAGATCGAGCACCTCGCGCACCTCGGGCGCACGCCAGCCACCGGTCACCAGCCGGCCCGCCGCCATCTCCTGCAGCACCCGGGCCCGGCCCCGGGTGGAGTCCTTCTCGTCCCGGGTGGCCAGGTAGGACGGGCACATGAAGCCGGCCGAATCGGCCCGGCACTTGCCCACCCCGACGCAGCGGTGCACCGCCGTGGTGAAGTCACCGCTGTCGTCGCCGAACGCGAAGCCACCCCGCCGGGGCAGCGCCGCGGCACCGGGCCGGCGCAGGTCCGCGTCCACCGGCCGGGGCCGCACCAGCACCCCCGGATTGAGCAGATCCGCCGGATCCAGCAACTGCTTGAAATTACTGAACGCCAGTACCGCCGGCTCGGAGTACATCAGTGGCAGCAGCTCGCTGCGGGCACGGCCATCGCCGTGTTCCCCGGACAGTGATCCGCCGTGCGCGGTGACCAGGTGGGCGGCGTCGGTCAGGAAGCGGCGCAGCAGGCCGGCGCCGTCCGGGTGGTCCAGCGGGAAGTCGATCCGGACGTGCACGCAGCCATCCCCGAAGTGCCCGTAGAGCAGGCCGTCCAGCGAGTACGAGTCAAGCAGGGCGCGGAACTCGCGCAGGTAGCCGCCCAGCCGCTCGGGCGGCACGGCGGCGTCCTCCCAGCCGGGCCAGGCCTGCTGGTTGTCCGGGGTCCGCCCGCCCAGGCCGGCCCCGTCCTCGCGGACCCGCCACAGCGCCGCCGCCGCCGGGCCCGCGGGCAGCACCGCGGCGTCGACCGCGGCGGCGTCCTTGACCATAGCCTCGGCCAGCGCCACCGCCTCGGCGGGCGACTCGCCGCCGACCTGCACCATCAGCCAGGCGTCGCCGCCGGGCAGGGCTGGTACCCGGGCCGGGCCCTTGCGGCGGCGCACCACGTCGATCAGCCGGGCATCCAGGCCTTCCAGGGCGAGCGGCGCGTGCTGCAGCACGGCGGGCACCGCGTCGGCCGCGGTGAACACGTCCGGGTAGCCGAGCACGGCCAGCGCATAGGCCGGCGGCACCGGGACCAGCCGGACCGTCGCGCCCAGCATGGTGACCACGGTGCCCTCGGTGCCGGCCAGTGCCTTGGCCAGGTCGGCTCCGTGCTCCGGCAGCAGGTGCTCCAGCGAGTAGCCGGACACCTGGCGGCGCAGCCGGCCGAACTCGGTGCGGATGAGCTTGAGGTTGGCGTTGACCAGCCCGTCCAGGCCGGGCACCGGGTCCAGGCCGCGGCCGGCGGTGAACCGCCGCCCGGTGCCGTCGATGACGTCCAGTTCCAGCACGTTGTCCGCGGTCCGGCCGTAGGCCAGCGCGTGCGCGCCACAGGCGTTGTTGCCGATCATCCCGCCCAGCGTGGCCCGGGACCAGGTGGACGGCTCGGGGCCGAAGCGCAACTGGTGCGGCCGGGCCGCGTCCTGCAGGCTGGCCAGGATGACGCCCGGCTCGACGCGGGCCGTCCTGGCCTCCGGGTCGATGTCCAGCACCCGGTTCAGGTGCCGGGAGGTGTCCAGCACGATCCCGGGGCCGACCGCGTTGCCGGCGATCGACGTCCCGGCGCCACGGGTGGTCAGCGGCGTCCCGGTGCGCCGGGACACCTCCGCGGCGGCCAGTATGTCCTCGGTATCCCGGGGAAAGACGACGACCGCGGGCACCACCCGGTAATTGGAGGCGTCGCTGGAATACTCGGCCCGGCGGCGGGCGGAGTCATCTACCCCGCCCTTGACCACCGAGCGCAGTGCCCGGGCAATGTCGGCTGGATCCACGCCTGCCATCCTGCCGTGCCCGGGTCACTGCGCTGGACCGCACCCCGGCTGAGTGTCTACCTGCGCCAGCGCCAGCCCGACCCGACCCCGATCAGGTGCAGGGACAGGCAGACCAGGCCCAGCAGCATCAGGCTGGTCACGCTGAAGATGGCGTTGCTGACGGCCACGCCGGCCGCATTGATGATGAAGGCAATGGCAAAGAGAACGGCTGCGATGAAACCCAGCATGGGTCATCCTCCTGTTAGCTGGTGCGGCTGAAATGTACGTCGCAATGCGGCCTCGCAGGTACCCGGGCCGATCGGGTTCATTCATGGAATGACGCATTATCGTTCGATTGGCGGGCACTAATCCGGGCGTGGCAGCACACCCCGTACCTGATGTCCCCGGCCGGGGCAGCCCAGGCCAGGCCAGCCCCGGTCGAGCTAGCCCCGGTCGAGCTAGCCCCGGTCGAGCTAGCCCCGGTCGAGCTAGCCCCGGTCGAGCTAGCCCCGGTCGAGCTAGCCCCGGTCGAGCTAGCAGAGTGCCCTGGTGGGCCTGGTTCACCGCGGCCGTCGTGCTCGGCACGGTGCTGGTGGCCGTGCTGGTGGCCCGGAGCCGTCCCGCGCCGGGCTCGGTCTCGGTATCGGTCAGCGCGGCCACGGTGTCCACCGTGGTGTTTGACGGCCCGCCCGGCCAGCTGTCCATTACCGGCGCCGCCCGCGGCGGGCAGGTCACGCTGACCGGCCAGGTGCACTGGGTGCCCGGGCACCGGGCCGCGGTGGCCATCGGGCCGCGGCAGTCCGGGCACGTGCTGCGGCTCGGCTACCGGTGTGCGGCGGGCAGCCCGTGCACCGGCCATCTCCGGCTGACGCTGCCGGAACGCACCGCCCTGGTACTGGACCAGCCTTCCGGCCACGTGGTCATGTACCGGCTGGCCGGGCGGCTGCGGATCAACGCGCGCAGCGTGGACATCAGTGCCTCGGCGCTGCGCTCACCGGCGCTGACCGCGGTGATCACCTCGGGGCACCTGAGCGCGGCCTTCCTCAGCCCGCCCCGCCAGCTCGGCGTGACGCTGGTGTCCGCCCAGGCCACGGTGTCGCTGCCGCGTGGTGCGGTCTACCGGCTCAGCCAGCAGGTCAGCGGCGGCTACCTGGCCGCGGGCGTGGCGCAGTCGCCCGCCGCCAGCCGGACGATCAGCGCGCAGATCACCTCGGGGGAACTCGCGCTGGTTACCCGCTAGGCCTCAGTCCGGGCGCGCAGCCAGCCGGGGAACTCGGTGGCCACGATGCGCGCGTTGTGCACGCCGGTGGCCGCGGCCGACGCCAGCCACACGATCGGCGGCCCCATCACGGCCGCATCGATCGGATTGAACTGGGCCGGGCGGTCCGCCGCCGGGGGCAGCATGCCGGTCTCGGTCGCGCCCCCGGGCAGCAGGATGTTCACGGTGACCGGCGTGCCGTCCAGGTCGGCGGCCATCACCCGGGACAGCGCCTCGCTGCCGGCCCGGGACGGCCCATAGGGCACGAACCCACGGCGGATCATGGTGGCGTCGTTCACCGAGACGTTCACGATCCGGCCGGCCCCGGCGGCCAGCATCCGCGGGGTGACTTCCCTGGCCATCAGGAAATAGCCGGTCAGGTTGGCGTCGACCACCGCCCGGAACTTGTCTGGCGGCACTTCCCAGAATCCGCGGGGCTCGACCATGAACCGCGGATTGACCGTGCGCATGCCCAGGCCGGCGTTGTTGACCAGCAGGTCGATGCCGCCGAAGAGGGACCACACCTCCCGGACGGCGCGGGCCACCGACGCCTCGTCGGCGGCGTCGGCCACTATCCCGGCCACGCTGGGCCACCGGGCCGCGATGGCCGCGGCGCGCTCCGCCGACCGGCTGGTGATGACCACCGTGGCGCCCGCGGCGGCCAGCGCCTCGGCCATGGCCAGGCCGAGGCCGCTGGTACCGCCGGTGATCAGCGCCCGGACGCCGCCCAGTTCGGTGCTGCTGCCGTTGTCCGCCGTCATGGCCGTCCCTTCCGCGGGCCGGGCCGGCCTGGCCCGCGCGGGTTACGCTACGCCGCCTCCTGGGCATCCCCGGCGCCCGGTGCGGCGGGCACGTTGACGGCGTGCTCCTCGTGGACGTACCGCTTGCCGCGCAGCAGCGAGGCGACGGCCGCGATCAGGCAGCACGCGATGGCGAAGTTGAAGGCGATGTCCAGGCCGTGCGAGAAGGCCGGGGCGATCAGCGACGGGAAGAAGCTGCGCCCGGTCAGGTACGCGACGTGGCTGGCCGGCAGGCTGCTGAGGGAGTGGCCGAGCAGGGTCTGCACCGGGTTGTAGCCGAGCAGCGCGGCGAACATGACCGAGACCGGCGGCAGCGCGGCGACCCGGGCCGCGTCGGCGTGCGGCACCCCCTGGGCCATCAGCCCGTGGGTGAGCGCGGCCGGCAGCGACGAGGCCAGGCCCAGGATGATCAGCGTGAAGAAGATGCCGATGGACAGCACCATGGCCGAGTTCTGGAACGTGGCACTCATCCCGGCGCCGACGCCGCGGCTCTCCCGGGGCAGGCTGTTCATGATGCCGGCCCGGTTGGGCGAGGCGAACAGCCCCATGCCGAGCCCGTTGAGCAGCAGGATCAGCGCGAACTGCCAGTAGGTGAAGTTGATCG
>Ga0335076_10005589_pt1 | contig 12693 bp, 14 predicted proteins | sample Lox_Sample_25_FD_206717 | JGI IMG/M metagenome (GOLD analysis project Ga0335076, IMG submission 206717) | Soil microbial communities from Loxahatchee National Wildlife Refuge, Florida, United States - Lox_Sample_2.5 | ecosystem: Environmental > Terrestrial > Soil > Wetlands | place: USA...
GAGTTCGCTCCCTAGGTGTGCAGTCCCGGAATGTAATGGTGCATCATCGTTCCTGAGTCGTCAGGAGGAGGATGTCCTATGGCAAGCGTTCTACATGGCAGCGCCCGCACGACGCCGCGTATTCGAGCCGAGCTCCAAGCGTCGAAAGAGAGCGCCCGCTCCCTTGCAGCGCGCTACGACCTGAACCCCAAGACTGTGCGGAAGTGGCGCCAGCGGACCACGACGGCCGATGCGCCGATGGGGCCGAAGGCTCCGAAGAGCACGGTGCTGACGCCAGCCGAGGAAGCCATCGTGGTGGCGTTCCGCCAGAAGACGCTGTTGCCGCTGGACGACGTGCTGGGCTGCCTGAGGGATACCATTCCCAATCTCAGCCGGAGCGCCTTGCACCGTTGCCTCCAGCGGCATGGGATCTCCAGGCTGCCGAAGGAAGAGGCCAGCGACAAGCGCAACCGGTTCAAGAGCTACCAGATCGGCTATGTCCACATCGACAGCTGCGAACTGCGACACACCGACGGCAAGCTGGTCATGTTCTTGGCGATCGACCGGGTCTCGAAATTCACCTACGTCGAGTTCCACGCCAGCGCCGGAAAGAAGGAGGGAGCAGCTTTTCTGAGAAATGTCGTGGCCGCCTTCCCCTACAAAATCCACACCGTGCTAACCGATAACGGTATGGCCTTCGCCGATCTGCCCAAGAATCGCGAAGGCCCCAGCCGGCGGTTCCTCGGCCCGCACATCTTCGATCGCGTCTGCATCGAACATGGGATCGAGCACCGGTTGACCAAGCCCTATCACCCCTGGACCAACGGCCAGGCAGAGCGAATGAACCGAACCATCAAAGACGCCACGGTCAAAGTCTTCCACTACGAAGACCTCGAAAGCCTCAAGGCGCACGTACTGGCCTTCGTCACAGCCTACAACTTCGCCAAGCATCTAAAGGCGCTAAGATGGCGAACGCCCTATCAGACCATCTGCAATGAATGGACCAACGACCCCGCCGCCTTCAAAATCAACCCGCGCCATCTCATTCCGGGACCACACACCTAGGATGGCCGGTCTGTGGGGGGAGGCCAGGGGCGACAATGGTCTTTCTCTTCGAGGACTACGCGCTCGACACCCAGCGTCGCGAGTTGCTTCGGGCCGGCTCTCCGATCGCCGTTCAGCCCCAGGTTTTCGACGTTCTAGCGTTTCTAATTGCCAACCGCAGCCGCGTCGTGACCAAGGACGAACTCATCGACGCTGTCTGGGATGGCCGGGGCCGTCTCGGAATCGACGCTGACCAGCCGCATCAATTCGGCGCGAAGCGCCGTCGGCGACAGCGGCGAGGCGCAACGGCTGATCCGGACAGCCTCCCGCAAGGGTTTCCGCTTCATCGGCGCGGTTCGGGAAACGGCCTCGGCCGATGCGCCGCCGGAACTCGCGCTAACGGTCGTCGTCGAACAGGCTGCGCCGCGGGCTCCGGACGGCAAGCCGCCACGCCTCTCGATTGTCGTGCTCCCGTTCGCGAACCTCGGCGGCAACCCGGATCACGACGCCTTTGTCGATGGCGTGACAGAAAGCCTGACCACCGACCTCTCCCGGATCCGCGGCTCCTTCGTCATCGCCCGGCACACCGCGTTCACCTACAAGGGCAAGGCGATCGATCTCAAGCAGATCGGGCGAGAGCTCGGCGTGCGCTATGCGCTCGAAGGAAGCATCCTAAGAAGCGGCGAGAGGCTGCGAATCAATGCGCAGCTTGTCGACGTCGAAACCGGCGCGCATCTCTGGGCGGACCGTTTCGACAAGTCGTTGGCGGATCTCTTCGCGGCGCAGGACGAGATCGTCGCCCGAATCGCGAGGCAACTGGACGCCGCCCTCGTGTCGGCGGAAGCGCGGCGGGCGGAGCGCTCGCCCCTTCCAGACTCGATGGACTTCTATTTTCGCGGCAAGGCTTGTTTCAACAGGGCCACGATCCGGCCGAGCTTACGCGCGCCCATTCCCTTTTTTCAGAGGCGCTGAGAATCGATCCTGAGAATGTCGACGCGCTGGTATGGACGGCGTTCGTCGATACAGCCCTGGGGGTGTCGAACTTCAACGCCGGGAATGGCGCGCAGCGGTTGGCCGCCGCGGAGCGAAACGTCGCGAGGGCGCTGTCGCTCGCCCCCGATCACGCCCAGGCTCACTTCGTTTTTGGGTTTGTGCTGGGCGTCACCAAGAGCGTCGAACGGGCACTGGTCGAGTCCAGGCACGCGCTCGAGCTCGATCCCAATCTCGCCTTCGCCCACGCTCTTACGGGGCTTCACGTCCTGCATCTTGGCCTGGCCGAGGAGACCGAGGGTCACGTTCGCGAAGCCTTGCGGCTCAGCCCGTTCGACGCTTTCGCTTTCAGCTGGGTCACGATCGTCGGCTTCTCCAAGAATGCGCTCGGGCGCTATGAGGAGGCCATTTCCTGGCTGCGGCAGGGGATCAGCCGCAACGCCACATTCGCCATGGCCCATTTCCATCTGGGCTCGGCGCTTGCCCATCTCGGCCGGACGGAGGAGGCGCGCGCCGCCGCGGCGGCCGGCTTGGCCCTGGACCCGACATTCAACCTCGCGAGTTTCCGCGCGGCGGAACTCAGCGACGATCCCTACTATTTCGCCTGGCGCGAGCGCCTCATCGAGGGCATGCGGGAGGCGGGCGTGCCGGACGGGTAACTGTTTCGGCTCTCATACCCCTTCGATGATCCGAATCTCGCGATCAGCTCCGCCGGCAAGGGCGGCCAGCGCCTCCTGATAGGCCGGGCCGTCATGCGCCGCCCGGGCCGCTTCCACGCTATCAAACTCGAGCAGCACCGTGCGCTGCTTGACGCCGGCCTCGTAGACATGCGCCGGCGTCCCGCGCGCCAGGAAACGCCCTCCGGCGGCGGTAAGAGCCGGCCCCGCGAGCTTGGCGTACGCAGCCAGGGCGTCAGGATTGCTGATCGATCGATAGGTCGAAATCCAATAGGCTTTGGCCATCGTGCTTCTCTCCCCTCTTATGTCCGCCTAGTCGATCAACTTGTAGGCCGGGAGCGTCAGGAACTCCTCGAACGTGTCGGCAAGCGACATGTCGGAGAAGAGCTTGATCGCGTCCTTGAACCGGCCGCCGTCGAACGCCTTGGCCCCGACTTCGCCCTTAACCCGCTCCATCTCGCCCTTCAGCGCCTCCTTGAACAGCGCCGGCGTCGCCTCGCGACCGTCGTCGAGGCTGGCGTTGAGATGCAGCCATTGCCAGACCTGGGCGCGGGAGATCTCGGCGGTCGCCGCATCCTCCATCAAATTGTAGATCGGCACGGCGCCGCGGCCTCTCAGCCAAGCCTCGATATATTGCACGCCGACCCGGATGTTCTCTCGCAGACCCGCTTCGGTGCGCTTGCCCTTGTGCACCTCGAGCAGCTCGGTCTGGGTCACATGGACGTCGTCGCGCTTGACCGAGAGCTGGTTGGGCTCAGGCATCAGACGGTCGAACACTTCCATCGCGATCGGCACCAAATCGGGGTGGGCGACCCAGGTGCCGTCGTGGCCGTTGCGGGCTTCCCGCTCCTTGTCGGCCCGCACCTTCGCGAAGGCGGCCTCGTTCGCACTTTTGTCTCCCTTGACCGGAATCTGCGCCGCCATCCCGCCCATCGCGAACGCGCCGCGACGATGGCAGGTCTTGATCAGGAGGAGCGAATAGGCGCTGAGGAACGCCTCGCCCATCGTCATTTCCGAGCGGTCGGGCGTGAGGAAGGCGGGGTTCTTGCCGAGGCGCTTGATGAACGAGAATATATAGTCCCAGCGGCCGCAGTTGAGGCCGACAATGTGATCTTTGAGCTCGTGGAGGATCTCGTCCATCTCGAACGCCGCCGGCAGCGTCTCGATCAGCACGGTCGCCTTGAACGAGCCGTGCGGAACGCCGAGTTCACGCTCGGCATGCGAGAAGACCTCGTCCCAAAGTCTCGCCTCGAGATGGCTCTCGAGCTTCGGCAGGTAGAAAGCGGGCGTGGCGCCGGCCGCCATCTGGGCCTTGGCGCAATGGAAGACATAGAGGCCGAAGTCGAACAGCGAGCCGGACATTTCCTCGCCGTCGACGGCGACATGCCGCTCGGGTAGGTGCCAGCCGCGCGGGCGCACCATCAGCACCGCCGGATCGCTTTTGAGCGCGTAGCTCTTTCCGGTCGCGGGGTCGGAAAAATCGATCTTGCCGGCCCAGCGGTCTTTGAGATTGGCCTGGCCCTCGACCATGTTGGCGAACATCGGCGAGGTGGCGTCCTCGAAGTCCGCCATGAACACCTTCGCGCCCGAGTTCAGCGCATTGACGATCATCTTGCGGTCCACCGGGCCAGTTATCTCGACCCGGCGGTCGAGCAGGTCGGGCGGGATCGGCGCGACCTTCCAGTCGCCGTCGCGGATGGAACTTGTCTCGGGGAGAAAATCCGGCAGCTTGCCGGCGTCGAAGTCTTCCTGGCGCCCCATTCGCCGCACGAGCACCTCGAGCCGCCGCCGGTTGAAGCGCCGATGCAGTCCGGCCAGAAACGCTAGGGCCTCGGAGCCCAGAATTTCGACTTGCCGGCCGCCAGGCTTGGCGTTGATCTCGACGCCCGTTGCGGCCGAATGCGCAGTCATGAGGTCCTCCAGAAAGGCGGTCCCGATCTCTGAGGAAACCTCTAGACCGTTTCGCCGCCTTTGGGGAGGGCTGGCAACTTACTCCAGGCGCATCGTCCGCGGACTTCCATCAGGCCGCGAGGTCAGCCCGTCCGCCGGCCGCCGGCTCTCGCCAGGCCCGCCGCTTGACCAGCAGACCGGAAGGATCGGCGTCGAGCGGCAGCGCCGTCGCGTCATTGACGTCGGACCGGGTGAGGCCGATGTCGCGCAGCTCGTACTCCGACATCCGCGCCAGTTCCGACATGGTGCGGCGGGCGGCGCTCACCCGCGCCGGCCAGGTGAGAATGCGCCAAAGCGCCTCAGCCGCGTGCGAGGTTGAAAGTGTGAATGAAGCAACCATTTTCGCCTCCTGCCCGAGGCGACGACCAGCCGTTCGGCGCTGAAGCAACGCCGGGAGAGGCCAATCGGTCTCGGAATGCCTATTTATATAGGGAGCCCGATTGATCGGTCCAACGAATGTTTGTAGAGTAACCGATAAAAATTTCGGATGATTTCCCATGCTCGACACCGACCAGCTTCGCTCGTTCCTCGCCATCGTCGACTCCGGCTCCTTCACCAAGGCGGCCGACCGGGTGCACAAGACCCAGTCGGCGGTCTCGATGCACATCCGCCGGCTGGAGGAGCAATTGGGCTGTGCGCTGTTCGTCAAGCAGGGACGCGGCGCGCGCCTGACGGATGAGGGCGAACGGCTGATCGAGTTCGCACGTCGCATCGTGCAGGTCGAAGCCGGCGCGATGGCCGCGCTGTCGCGCAAGGGCCTCAGGGGCGCCGCGCGGCTCGGGATCCCGGACGATTATGCTGAAGCGTTCCTTGCCGAAATTCTCTCCCGCTTCAATCGCCGTCATCCGCTGGTCGAGGTCTCGGTTGTTTGCGAGGCGTCGACCGAGCTTGCCCCTCAGGTCGCCGCTGGCGCGCTCGATCTGGCTCTGATCACCGATTATGAAGGGCTCAAGGGACTCGAGCTCTTGCGCGAAGAGCCGCTGGTATGGGTCGCCGCCGAGCGATTCGCGGTGGAGGCGGGAACGCCGATCCCGCTCGCGCTCGGCAGCCCGTCCTGTTGCTGGCGTCGCGCGACCGAGCAGGCGCTATCAACGGCGCCCGGTGTGACGAGGACGCGGTTCTATTCGAAGAACTTCAGCGCGATCGGCACGCTCCTGCGTTCGGGGCTGGCGGCGACGATCCTGCCCGCCTCGCTGGTTGGCCCGGGCCTCAAGGTTCTCGGGCGCGCGGAAGGCTTGCCGGAGCTGCCCTTGAACCGCATGGGCCTCATCCACGCGCCGGGACGTCCAAGCGAGGAAGCCAAGGCGCTCGCCGAGGCGATCCGCGGGACAATCACCCCACCGGCTCGTCAAGCCGCATAAGCGGGCATTCCCGCCAATCTCGGCCCAGCTTTCCACTAAGTCATAACCAAGCGTTAGGGTTAAGCCACCGTTAAGACCGGCATGACACGTTCCCTTAGGTCTCGGGCCGCGAAGGCGCCGAACGAAGGGATCGCCATCATGCCCAGGCTCGCGCCGCTCGCCCTTGCCGGGATCCTGGCGACATGGTGCGCAGGCGCGTGGGCCGCAGATTTGCCGCCGGCGCCGTCGCTGCCTTCGCCGTCGCCCGCCGAGGCTGAATTTAGCGGCTGGTATTTGCGTGGAGACGTGGGAGTCGGCCTGAATGCGACGGCGCCGCAGCTCGAGGTCGGGCCTGCGCAGCTCGCGACCCCAGCCGCAATCCCAGCGCTCTCACGCTCATCGCTCTCGCGCTTCGGCATGGCTGATATCGGCGCCGGTTATCAGTTCAATGGCTCGTTTCGCGCCGATGCGACAATCGAATACCGTGGAGGCGCCAGCCTCCGCTCCGTGTCCGCCGCTTATCCCTGGCTGGGGCCAGCGCAAGACGAGGAGGCCTTTCATACGGACGTCTCCTCCTTCGTTGGCCTCGTCAACGGCTATGTTACGCCCGGCGCGTGGTACGGGTTTTCGCCCTTTCTCGGCGCCGGCATTGGCTTCGCCGACAACCGGCTTGCCAGCGTCAGAGCAACCGCCGCCGGGTGGGGCGAACATTACGCCGGCGGCTCGCGAACAAGCTTCGCCTGGGCGGCGATGGCTGGCGTCGATTACGACCTCACCGCCAATCTCAAGCTCGAACTCAGTTATCGCTACCTGAGCTATGGGACGGTCACCACCGGCGGCCCGGAGGGATACCCGGGCGTGCTCGCGCCGATCGCCTCACGCAACCGTTTGGCCTCCAACGACTTCCGTTTAGGCCTCATTTACATGATCGGCGACGCGCCTCTGCCGCCGGCCCCGAACCTCGACTGAAGCTCTTCGCCCGTGTTCACGATCCGTTGAGGCGCAGCGGCCCGCATTGCCTTCGGCGGCGGCAGGGCCTATTCCGTCCTGCCCTTCTCGTTCCCTGGCCCGCGCTTCCCGCGCCCGCCGAGCGCGGGCCAATCGAGGAAAGCGCCAGAGGCCGCCGAACATTCATGACCGACGCGACTGCGCCGCGGGCAGGGCTCATGCAATCGGCCTGGGCCAGCCCCATCCTGCTCCTCATTCTCACGACGCTGATCTGGGCCGGCCATTCGATCGTCGGGCGGCTGGCGGTCGGCCAAGTCGCGCCGATGACGCTCACCTGCCTGCGTTGGGGGCTCGCGCTTATCCCGATCCTCATGGCGGCGCGGCCGGCGCTGCGGCGCGACTGGCCGATCCTCCGCGCTCACTGGCAATACATGGCCGCGATGGGCGCGCTCGGCTACACCGGGTTCAACGCGCTCTTCTATGTCGCCGCGCACCGAACGAGCGCGCTCAATCTGTCGATCATCCAAGGCGCGATCCCAGCCTTAGTGCTGATCGGCGCGCGTCTCTTCCTGGGCGCCCGGTTCACTGTGCTGCAAGCGCTCGGCGCGCTGATCACCATGGCAGGCGTGGCGGCGATTGCCGCTCAGGGCGAGCTCAGCCGGCTCATCGCGCTGGCCTTCAACGGCGGCGACGTGATGATGTTCATCGCCGCTGTCCTCTACGCCGGTTACACGATCGGACTGCGCGAACGCCCGCCGGTTTCCGGCCTGAGCCTGCTCGCCGGCATGGCCTTCGCGGCCTTCGTCACGTCGGTTCCGCTGATGATCTGGGAGATCGCCGCGGGCGGCTTCATCTGGCCGACTCTGGCGGGTTACGCGACCCTCGTCTATGTCGCGCTTGGACCCGCGTTCGTGTCACAGATCATGTTCATGCGCGGGGTCGAACTGATCGGGCCCGGCCGCGCCGGGGTGTTTGTCAACCTGGTGCCGGTGTTCGGCGCGATCATGGCGGTCTTGATCCTCGGCGAACCGTTCGCCGCTTATCACGTCGTCGCGCTCATCCTGGTCGTTGGCGGCATCGCCATCGCCCAGCGGAACTCAACCACGGCTCAACGCTAGGCAACGCCTGAAGGGGAGAATGAAATGGCTTGGATCGAACTGAAACCGGAAGGGGCGGGGCCGATTCGGGCCTGGCGCGCCGATCCCATCGTCGGCCCGCCGCGCGGCGGGGTGGTGGTGGTGCAGGAGATTTTCGGCGTCAACGCCCATATCCGCGCCGTGACCGACCGCTTCGCCTCCGAGGGCTATCTCGCGGTCGCGCCGGCGATCTTCGAGCATGCGGAGAAAGGATTCGAGGTCGGCTACGACGCTGACTCCAGGGCGCGCGGCATGGCGATCGCAGGCAAAACCGACCGCGAGCAGATGCTGAAGGACGTCGCCGCTGCGATCGGGGTAGCCAAGGAAGCCGGCAAGGTCGCGGTGGTCGGCTTCTGCCTCGGCGGCACGATCGCCTGGGCGGCGGCGGGAAGGCTTTCGGGCCTAAGCGCCGCGGTCGGCTATTACGGCGGCGGCATCATCGGCCTCAAGGACCTGAAACCGGGCGTGCCAACACTGCTCCACTTCGGCGACAAGGATCAACACATCCCGATCGCCGGGGTGCGCGAAGTCGCCGCCGCCCATCCCGACGTAGAGGTCCACATCTACCCCGCCGATCACGGCTTCAACTGCGACCATCGGGAAAGCTACGACGCCCCGAGCGCGGCGCTCGCCTGGACCCGGACGCTCGGGTTCCTGCGCAAGCACCTCGGCTGAGCGGGGCGCCGACGGACGAAACCAGGCCCGCCTCTACGCGGTCTGGTCGTCGACGACAGCGCCCGCAAGCACAGCATCGATGTCGTCGGGCTGTTCGGCGACATCGATCCCCACCTGGTCGCCCGGAATCCACACCCGCGTGCCCTGCTCGTGGGGCACGTAGGTCGCCGCGACGGCCATATTGATCCTGATCGGCTTTCCGCTCCCTTTCAGCGTGCATTTGATCCATGCAGACGTCGTCATCTTCCCCTCCTGAGGCGCTCTCTAAAAACCAGCACCGGCTTCGCCGCGGCGCTGGCTTCCGTCAAGCCCGTAGCGCTCGGGCTTGAGGGAAAGAAACCGACCGGTCGGCCCTGACTCTCCGCCAATGGACGGTCCGCCTCGATCCGTGCTAGGCGTCGCCTGCACGAATTGCGGCGGCGTTGCCGCCAGCGCGCGCTCCGAGGGAGGGCGGCGATGACGGTCGCATCATCAGTCATGAACGCACCGAGAGCCCTCGACCTTGCGGCGCTCGCCGAAACGACTTCGCTCGACGAGTTCGACGTCAGCAACCCCGCCTTGTATGAACACGACGTCTGGCAGCCGTACTTTCGCCGCCTGCGGCGGGAGGCGCCGGTCCACTATTGCAAGGGAAGTCCGGTCGGGCCCTTCTGGTCGATCAGCAAGCACAAGGACATCATCGCCATCGAGGTCAATCACAGGGCGTTCTCGTCGCTCGACGGCATCACCCTGCGCGACCGGCCGCCCGGGCTCGAATTGCCGATGTTCATCGCCATGGACCCACCCAAGCACGACGTCCAGCGCAAGGTGGTGCAGCCGATCGTCTCGCCGGACAACCTCGCCAATTTCGAAGGCCTGATCCGCAGCCGCGTCCGCGCGGTGCTCGACGCTCTCCCGCGCGGCGAGGCCTTCAACTGGGTCGACAAAGTCTCAATCGAGCTCACCGCGCAGATGCTGGCGACCCTGTTCGACTTTCCGTTCGAGGATCGGCGCAAGCTCAGTTACTGGTCGGACATCTCGACCGCGGTGCCCTACGAAGGCGGACTGGTCGAAAACGAGGAGCAGCGCGAGGAGGTCTTCCGCGAGTGCCTCGGCTATTTCATGCGGCTCTGGAACGAGCGCGTCAACGCCGAACCGCGCCCCGATCTCATCTCGATGCTCGCCCACGGCGAGTCGACCCGCGAGATGAGCCCACGGGAATATCTCGGCAACATCATTCTGCTCATCGTCGGCGGCAATGACACGACCCGCAATTCGATGACCGGCGGGCTCCTGTTCCTGAGCCAGAATCCGGACGAGTTCAAAAAGCTGCGCGCCCGTCCCGAGTTGATCGAATCGATGGCGCCGGAAATCATCCGCTACCAGACGCCGCTCGCTTACATGCGACGCACCGCGCTCGAGGACATCGAGTTCGGCGGCAAGCTCATCCACAAGGGCGACAAGGTCGCGATGTGGTACATCTCCGGCAATCGCGACGAAGAGGCGATCGAAGACCCCGACCGGTTCATCATCGACCGCGCGCGGCCCCGTCAGCACCTGTCGTTCGGCTTCGGCATCCATCGCTGCGTCGGCAAGAACCTGGCCGAAATGCAGCTGAAGATCCTGTGGGAGGAAATCCTCGACCGGCTGCCGGCGATCGAGGTCGTGGGCGAGCCGAAGCGGGTCTTCTCGGCATTCGTCCATGGCATCAGCGAACTCATGGTCCGGATTCCGGCATAAGGGCGTCCACGGAGACGAACAAAGCGGAATGCCGAACACCGCGCTCAGACGGGCGGCGCCGTCTCGACGAGTCAACTCTCCTCGCCCGGCCGATCGACGTAGAGGTGTTCGGTTCCGCACGGGTCGGTCGCCACATAGCCACCGTTTCCATCGCCGGCGAGCCATTGCGGCCCGATCGGGACCTTGCCCCGGCCGCCCGGAATGTCGAGCACGTAGGTCGGCGTCGCCAGCCCCGAAAGCCGGCCGCGCAAGGCGCGCAGCAGCTCCTGGCCCTTGGCGATCGGGACCCACCAGTGCGCCGTGCCGGGCGCGCGGTCGAGGTGATGCAGGTAATAGGGCTTGACCCGCGCCTCGACGAAAGCGCGCATGAGGTCGGCGAGCGTCTCGACGTCGTCGTTGACGCCCTTGAGCAGCACGCTCTGGCTGACCAGCATCGCGCCTGCGGCCCAAAGCCGCATGCAGGCGGCGCGCGCAGGCTCGGTCAGCTCGCGCGGATGGTTGGCGTGGATGGCGACCACGGTTGTCGTGCCGTCGGCGATCAGCGCGCGGGCCATCGCCTTGGTGACCCGCTCGGGCGCCGCGACCGGCAGGCGGGTATGCCAGCGCAGCACTTTGACGTGCGGGATCGCGGCGAGCGCCTTGGTCGCCTCGGCGATCCGGCGCGGCGACAGGATCAGCGGATCGCCGCCGGTGAGGATGACCTCCCACACCCTCGGTCGCGCGCGCACGTAGTCGAGCGCCGCAGCGAAGTCAGCCGCGCTGAGAGCGCCCGAGCCGGGACCGACCCGTTCGCGGCGAAAGCAGAAGCGGCAATAAACCGCGCAAGCCGCGACCAGCTTGATCAGCACCCGGTCGGGATAGCGATGCACCAATCCGTTGATCGGGCTCATCGCGTCGTCGCCGATCGGGTCGTCGCTTTCGGCCGGATCGCGGACGAGCTCGCGCGCGTCGGGCACGAACTGGCGCGCGATCGGGTCGGCGGGATCGCCGAGCTTGACGAGCTCGGCCAGCGCCGGCGTGACGGCGATCGCGTAGCGGCCGGCGACGGCCTCGAGCTCGCCGAGCCGCTCTGGCGCGGCGAGCCTGGCCTCGATCAGGGATCGGGGGGTGGCGAGGCGTTGAGACATTCTCTCGATGGTCATGCGTCCGGTCGGTTGGCGATAGCCGCGGGTGGATGCTCGCGCCGACGGCCGGGCTCGCGCCCGCTCAGCCGTCTTAGGTCGAGGGATCTCGGGTCACGTTGGGGCTACTGCGAAGAACAGGCATCGCAATTCTTATGCGTCCCTTACGCTCGGCGTCACTTTCCCTCTCGAATGCTTATTCGGGCGAGCGCACCTGTTCTGAACGAGAGAGAGAAATGGAAGCGCGTCAATGTCAAATCCTTCCTGGGGTCTCATGAAATCGGACAGTCCCCGAACCTGCGTGCTCGACCGATTCGATGAGCGCGAGGCCGATCTCCCGGTGGGGCCGAGATTCTTCAATCGAGTCAAGTTCCTTCGACTTGGCGGGTACCCCCTCGGCGCTGCGATTATCAACGCCTGGCGGATGGGAAAGGGCAAGCCGGTCTACGTGAACTATCCGCGAGAGCGCCTGGCCCCGCAAGACGAATTCGGCCCGCCGACGCCATCGCAGATGTTCGCCCGTCTGGGGCTGTTGCTGGTGATTGCCCTCGGCTTTGCCCTCGTAGCCGAGTTCCTGGTTTAGCGCCGCTCCCAGCGGCCAAGGAAGCCTTTAGGCGATGGGCCCGCGGCAAGCAAAAGTTCGGGTCCCTCGCCAGCAACCGAGGTGAAGTCATGATTCAGCAAGAGATCAAGGCGGCTCCCGCCGCAAGCTTATCGTGCCTCTTCATCGAGCGGGATCGATCCGGTCACTGGGTGGTCAAGGACGCACGGAGCCTGTGCGGCGGCCTGTTCGCGAACCGGACCGAGGGGATCAAATTCGCGATGTACGAATGCCAGCGCCGTCCACAATCCGTTATCATGTTGCCTGATGGCCTGGAACTCCACGGGCCGCTCGGCGAGCATGATGCGGGCAGTCGCGCAAAGCGAATCGCGGCGCAGGCGAGCCCGGTGAAAAGCGTGAGCACTGCAGCCGAGGCAACTGGCATGCGCGCGAGTGTCGCCGCTGCAATTGGTGCAGCGCCAAGCGCGCTCATGACGCCCTCGGCTGAGCAAGCTGTCCCGTGCACCGCACCTTCCCTCGGACGCTCGAGATCGGGCCTCACAGAGCGGCAAT
>Ga0335076_10005590_pt1 | contig 12691 bp, 13 predicted proteins | sample Lox_Sample_25_FD_206717 | JGI IMG/M metagenome (GOLD analysis project Ga0335076, IMG submission 206717) | Soil microbial communities from Loxahatchee National Wildlife Refuge, Florida, United States - Lox_Sample_2.5 | ecosystem: Environmental > Terrestrial > Soil > Wetlands | place: USA...
GGATGGGCACGCCGCGATCGACGTGCATGACCAGCTTCGCCCGGGTGCCCTGCGGTTGGATGGATGAGATGGTCCCGACCTTCATGCCGGACACCCGCACCTCGTCACCCGGATAGATCGCTGTGGCGGTGGGGAAGTAGGCGGTGATCGTCGTCGGGCGAAAGAAGGTGCTGCGGATGGCGATTGCCGCGCCGACAACGACGAGCGCGGCCAACACGATCGCGAGCCCGACCTTGAGTTTGTTGCGCGGAATCGCCTCGAGCCGCGTCATCGCGACCCTCCCGGCATCTGGTTGAACGGGTAGGGGAACAACGCCCGCGGCCCGGCAGTGTCCGGCGGTACACCGGGGGCGCCGTAGGCACGGAATCCCCACGTGTAGTCGAACAACCACTGGAAGAACTGCAACGTGAACAAGTTCGGGATGAACGGGTTGTAGTAGAAGCCGCTGGACACGGTCTCCCCTTGTGTCAGTTCATATTTCGCCAGCCCCGGTAGCGCTTTGGAGAGGTTGTCGCGGTTCTTTTCCAGCATCGCCGTCACGGAGTTCAGCTTCTCCAGCGACGGTGCCAGCTTCGCCTCGTTGTCATGCACCACGCCGGACAGCTGCCTGGCCACCGCGGACGTGCTGGCCAGCAGCCGCACGATCGCCTGCCGCCGCGCCACCAGCATGGACAGCAGGTCGTTGGCGTTGAGCAGCAGCGTGTTGAGTTGCTGACTGCGTTGCCCCAGGATGCCGGTGACATCTGCGGCGCCCTTGAGCAACTCCCCGAGTGTCTGGTTGCGGGCGTTGAGGGCTTGTGACAGCCGGGTAATCCCGTCGAACGCGGGCCCCAGTTGCGGCGCAACCTGATTCAGTGTGGCCGACAGCGTGTCAAGGGACTGGTTGAGTGTTTCGGTGTTGGTTCCGCCGATGTCGGTCGTCAGGTCACTGACAGCCTCGGAAAGCGAATAGGGCGAGGAGGTGCGCGACACCGGGATGACGGCCATCGGATGCAAATTGCCGCTGCCCGCGGAGTCGACGGTGAGCACCCGCCGGCCCAACAGCGAACCGGTCTTGATGTGTGCGGTGCTGGCCGAACCCAGCAGGACATTCCCCTTTACCGTGAACGTCACCAGGACGTCACCGTGCTGCAGTGACATGCCCGTCACGCTGCCGACTTTCGTTCCCGATACCGTCACGTCGTTGCCCAGTGCGAGGCCGCCCGCGTCGGAGAACAACGCTTGGTAGCGGACCGTAGTCGCCCGCTGTATCAGTTGGTCGGGGTTGAGTCCGACGGCGATGACCAGCGCTATGAGGACCGCGCCGATGAATCCGGCCTTGATGAGGCCCGCTCCGCGATATCTATTCATCGGGATCCTTCGGCTCCGAGCACCGCCCGGTGACCTGGTGCGTTATGCCCACTTCCACCGTCCGGTACTGCAGATCGGAGACGCGCAGCGCGAGCCCGCACAGGTAGTACGGGAACCAGGCGCCGTAGGAACCGAGCCTGGTCAGCTTGCGGTAATTGTTCGGCAACTTCTGCAGCGAGACGTCGATGAGGTTCTTGTCCTTGTCCAGCAACGGGGCAACCCGGCTCAGTTGGTCCACGGTGGACGCCAGCGGCGGGCGCGCGCGGGCGAGCAGGTCCGCGATCGAGGCGGTCCCGTTGTCCAGGGCGGTGATGGCGGTGCCGATGGTGTCGCGGTCTCCCGACAGCCCGCTGATCAGCTTCTCGAGGCGGTCGATGACGCTGGAGAATTTGGTGCCGTCCTTGTTCACGGTGGCCACCACGGTGTTGAGATTGTCGATCAGCTCCTGCACCGTCTGGCTGTTGTCGGCCAGCGCGTTGGAGAACGACGACGTCTTCGACAGCAGCGACTGCAGGGTCCCGCCCTCGCCCTGGAATGTCTGAATGAGCGCCGCGCTGAGCGCGTTGACGTCTTGCGGGTTGAGACCCTGGGTGACCGGTTTCAGCCCGCCCAGCAGCAGGTCGAGGTCGAGGGCGGGCGCCGTGCGATCGAGCGGGATCTCCGACCCGGCCGGCAGCACCTTGGTGGATCCGGGACCGTCGACGAGCTCGAGGTACCGATCGCCGACCAGATTCAGATAGCGAACCACGGCGCGGCTGCCGGTGGTGAGCACGACGCTGCGATCCGCGTCGAACTTCACGACAACCTTCTTGTCCGGTTGCAACGAGACGCTATTGACCGTGCCGACGCGAATACCGGCGACCCGCACGGTCTCTCCGGGCTTCAGCTTCGACACATCCGTGAAGAGTGCCGAATACCCATTGGTCGAACCCGTTGTGTACTGACCGAAGATGAAGAACAAGAACACCGTCAGCAGAACCATCACGGCGGCGAAGGCCCCGAATTTGATGATCATCGCGCGTGAGCCGCTCATCCGGGCTGCCCAACCTGGAAGGAGTTGCGCGGCGGCCCGTCGATCGGCCCGTACAGCAGCTGCTTGAGCGCGTCGGAGTTGAGCAACAACTGTTGGTTGCCGTACAGCATGGGGTTGGCTCCGACGTCGGCGATCACGAACGGCGGCGACTTATCGAAGGGCACGATGGGAAGGTCCTGGCATTGCGGCCCCCCGGTCGCGGCCACCCTGGGCAGGTTGCTCGGATACCGGTAACGCTCGGCGCCGAAGCCAAGGTAGACCAACACCTTGATCATCGGCTCGGGCAGGTTCGGAGCGTGCAGGTTCACCAGTGACCCGGCAATGCCGCACCACAGCGCCTGGTGGTATTCGTTCAGCAGATCGGTGGTCGGTCTCAGCAGATGCAGGTCATCGGTCAGCGCCTGCCTGTTGCCGCCCACCACGTCATTGCCGATGTCCGCCAAACCGATCGAGCTGATCAGGAAGGCATCCAGGTTTTGTTGCTCGTCGACGATCGACTTGCTGATCCGGACCGCGTTGTCGGTCGTCGCGAGAAGGTCCGGCGCCGCATCGGCATAGGCGTTGCTCACCGCGGGCAACACCTCGAGGTCGTGGCTCAGCGCGGGAAGACTGCGTTCCTGGGTGGCCAGAAACGAATCCAGATCGGATATCATCTGACCGATCTTGTGGCCGCGGCCGTTGACCGCCGACGCAATTGCGCCGAGGGTTTCGTTGAGTTTGGCGGGATCGATTGTCGACAACAACGACGTGAGTTGCTGGAACACCGTGTTGATTTCGACGGTGACGTGTTTGCCCTCGAGCACTTGACCCGCGCGCAGAGGCTGCGGCGACGGCTCGGCGGGCGGTACCAGCTCAACGAACTTTGCGCCGAACACCGTCGTCGATGCGATGTCGACGAGCACATTGGCCGGAATGAGATTCAATTGCGACGGTTGCATCGCGAGGTGCAGGACGGCTTCGCCATTGGGCCGCACGTCGATTGAGTCGACCTTTCCCACCTCGACGCCACGCATCTTCACTTTGGCGTCCGGGTTCATCACCAGGCCGGCGCGCGGCGATACGACGGTGACGGGCACGCTCTTGGTGAAGTCGCCCCGGAATAGGCCCACCGCGAGAGCGAAGATGAGGCCGATCACGACTACGGTCGTCAACCCGGCCAGGGGGCGTGCGTAGGACTGTGCGCCGAAGTGGCGGCCGGGTGACGCCGCGACGGGTCGTGCGCTGCTGGTGGTTTCAGAGCGGTGAATGGGGCCCGGCCCGAAGTTGCGCGTCACTGTCCTTTCACCACCTTCCCCTAGCCCGACAGGTTGAAGTTGCCGTTGGTGCCGTAGATGGACAGCGAGACGAGCAGTGTCACCGACACGACCACGATCAACGAGGTTCGCACCGCGTTGCCGGTCGCGACGCCGACACCGGCCGGTCCGCCCGAAGCAAAGTAGCCGAAATACGTGTGAATCAACAAGATCGTGATGGCCATCAGGACGGCTTGCAAGAATGACCACAGCAGGTCGATCGGGTTGAGGAAGGTCGTGAAGTAGTGCTGGTACAAGCCGCCCGACTGGCCGAACAGGACCACGGTCGTGAACTGGCTGGCGAGGAACGACAGGATGACGGCGATGGAATACAGCGGCGTGATCGCGATCATCCCGGCCGCGATCCTGGTGCTGACCAGATACGAAACCGGCCGGATGGCCATGGATTCCAGCGCGTCGATTTCCTCGTTGATGCGCATGGCACCCAGCTGCGCGGTCACGCCGGCGCCGAAGGTGGCCGCCAAACCGATTCCCGCGACGATCGGCGCCGCGATCCGAACGTTGATGAAAGCGGCCAGGAATCCGGTCAGCGCCTCGATGCCGATATTGCCCAGCGAGCTATACCCCTGGACCGCCAGCGTGCCGCCGGCGGCCAGCGTCAAGAAGCCGACGATCACAAGCGTGCCGCCGATCATGGCCAAAGTTCCCGCGCCCATGCTGATTTCGGCGACGAGACGGACGACTTCCCGCCGGTAGTGGCGGATCGCGTAGGGAACCCCGGCAATCGCCCTGCCATAAAACAGCGTGTGATCGCCGACCCGACTCAGGGTGCCAACAGGCTTTTCGAGTTGGCGTGTCAGGCGCGGATAAACGGCTCGCAGCGTCACAGTGTGCCCTACACCTCCCTAGGGCGACTTGGAAGAAAATCGGATGCCGATAGCGGTGACAACCACATTGATCACGAACAGCGCCATGAACGCATACACCACGGTTTCGTTGACCGCGTTGCCGACGGCCTTGGCGCCCCCGGATACCGTTAGCCCGCGATAACACGCGACCAGTCCGGCGATCAGGCCGAAAAGCGCTCCCTTGACGCACGAAATGATCACTTCGGGCACACCGGTCAGCAGCGTGATGCCCGCGGCAAACGCGCCGGGATTAACGTCCTGGACGAACACCGAAAAGATGTATCCGCCCACAATGCCGATGATGACGACCAAGCTGTTCAGCAGCAGGGCCACCAGCCCGCAAGCCAGCATGCGGGGCGTCACCAGGCGCTGCACCGGATTGATGCCGAGCACCTCCATCGCGTCGATCTCCTCGCGGATCGTTCGCGATCCCAGGTCCGCGCACATCGCCGTCGCACCGGCGCCGGCCACGATCAACACGGTCACCAGTGGGCCGACCTGGGTCACCGCACCGAACGCCGCACCCGCACCGGACAAATCCGCGGCGCCCAATTCGCGCAGCAGGATGTTGAGCGTGAAGCTGACCAGGACGGTGAACGGAATGGCCACCAGCAATGTGGGAGCGAGCGCGACCCGCGCAACAAACCACGACTGCTCCAAGAATTCGCGCCACTGGAAAGGTCGACGAAACACGAACTTGATCGCGTCGAACGACATCGCGAACAAGCCCCCGACCGCCTCCATCGGTTTGGAGCCACGCCCCAACGAGATGCCGCCAGTCCAGCGCTCCAGTCCGGCTCGCCTAATCGCCATCAGCCTCGGCTCCTTCCAGCACTTTTCAGACCGGTAGTCTTGTTTCGTTGCACCGGCCGCTGACAATTCAGCTGAACCGACGGCCACGAATTCGTGCTGTCGACGGCGAAAAGCGTTGCGGGCAGCCACATTCCGGCAGCGAACTTCGGTGTGACAACCGCAACCATCCTCACGCCAGTCCTCCGTTCTTTCGCGTGAGTTGGCGCTCCAAAACCAGGGGTCCCGCGTCTTGAAGCGTCCGGCGATTATGACTCATACCACGTCCAACTGGAGCAAAAAATGCATAACCGTTATCGGACCGCTCATCGGGTGCAAAGCGACGTTCGGCTTTGACATTTCGGGTAGGCCCGGTCTCTGTAGTAATCAAGTGACGGCGCCGGCCGTCTTGAGTTCGATGATGCGGTCCCAATCGAGCCCGATCTCCATCAGGATCTCGTCGGTCTGCTCGGCGAATCCGGGTGCCGGGCCGGTGTGCGGCGCGCTGACATCGAACTGGACCGGATTGGCGACCAGGTCGAGTTCGCCTGCGTGAACCAGGTACTCGTTCGCGCGGATCTGCGCGTCGTCGACCGCCTGCAAAGTGTCCTGCACCGGCGCCCATGGTCCGGCGAGCGTAGCAAAGCGTTCGCTCCACTCGGCAAGCGTGTGGGTTGCGATCACCTTGGTCAAGATCTCGACCGCATCCTTTGTGTTGGCGGCAATCTTCTCGACGGTGGCGAAGCGGGGATCGTCGGCCAGCTCCGGTAGGCCGACGTGCCGGCAGACGTCGGCCCAGAACTTGGTGGGCTGCATCATCACGAAGGAGATGTAGCGGCCGTCCGACGTGGTGTACAGCCCCACCAACGGATTGTTCGGCGCGCCGTGCACACCGGGCGGCGGCGCTTCCAGCCGCTGGCCCAGATGCTTTGTCAACGCGACCGTATGTCCCATCGCCCACAGGCCACTACCCAGCAGCGACACGTCGACGACCGACGGTTCGCCGGTGCGTTCGCGCTTGAGCAACGCCGCCGCGGTGCCACCGGCGAGGTTGGTGCCGGAGATGGTGTCGCCGTACGCCGGTCCCGGCGGCGCGATCATCCCGGGCATTCCCGCCGGGGTGATGGTGGCGGCGGTTCCGGCGCGGCACCAGAAGGCGGTCATGTCGTAGCCGCCCTTGGTCGCCTCTTCGCCGCGCGGGCCGAGCGCGCTGCCGCGGGCGTAGATGATCTTCGGGTTCACCGCTCGGATGTCGTCCACGTCGATGCCGAACTTCTGCCGGGCATCGGGCAAGAAACTGGTCAGGAACACATCGGAGCGGCGGGCCAGCTCGTAGAGCACTTCCTTGCCCTCGGGCACGGACATGTCCAGTCCGATGCTGCGTTTGCCGCGGTTGGCGTGTTCGATGTTGGGGTTCGGGTCGCCTTCGACGCGCAACGTGCCGGTCTGCCGGAGTCCGCGTTGCGGGTCGCCGGTGACGGCGTGCTCGACCTTGACCACGTCGGCGCCCCATTCGGCCAGCACGGCGCCCGCCGACGGGACGAACCCGTACATGGCGACTTCCAGGACGCGGATGCCCTCCAGCGGCTTCATGCGTCACCCCCCTTGGCCGGCCACCGCCGGCACAGCGAAAGTCTTGCGCTCCAGGAATTCCTCGAGCCCGGCCACACCCATCTCGCGGCCGACACCGGACTGTTTGAAGCCCCCGCCCATGACAGCACCGGTGGCGGGGTTGATCGAGGGGAACGTCTTGTCGGCTGTCACGAGCAGGCCGTCGATCGGCAGGCGGCGGTCGACGTGTGTCTCGGGCGCGGCATCCGCGATCGTCTCCGCGGTGGTCTCTGCCGTGTCCTGCACTGGCATCCCCTACTTCATGTGGTGACCGTCACGATAATTTCATTCTCTTCCCCGGCGAATCTTACATTCGGGTCTCGATAATTCAAGAAACTCTCAGGAATGGGACCGGCCCCCGACCAGCGGCGTTGTCGCTCAGGCGTTGCGGCGGTACGCCTCTCGGTGCTGGCCGAACGCGGTTCTGCAACGGTGTTGCACGCGACTCCGCGGCGAGAGTAAGGTTCTCATAATTGCAAGGGAGATTCTTTGTGACTGAGACGGCCACATTTGGAGTCGAGGCTAGCCTGGTGTCGGCAACGTGAAGACCGCGGTGGTCACCGGCGGTGGATCCGGCATCGGTCAAGCGGTCGCGCAGCGCTTGCGCGCCGACGGCCTTGACGTCGCCACGATCGACCTCAGGCCGTCGGACGCCGATTTCGCTTTCACCGCCGACGTCACCGACCGGTCGCAGGTGGACGCCGCACTGTCGGCGATCCGCGCCCGGCTGGGGCCGGTGACGGTTCTGGTCAACGCCGCCGGCCTCGACGGCTTCAAGCGCTTCAGCAACATCACGTTCGAGGACTGGCAGCGGGTGATCGACGTCAATCTCAACGGCGTCTTCCACGTGATCCAGGCGGTGCTGCCGGACATGGTCGAGGCCGGGTGGGGACGGATCGTCAACATCTCGTCGTCCAGCACGCATTCCGGCGCGCCCTACATGAGCCACTACGTGGCGGCCAAGTCCGCCGTCAACGGGCTCACCAAGTCGCTGGCGCTCGAATACGGGCCCAGCGGCATCACCGTCAACGCCGTTCCGCCGGGATTCATCGATACCCCGATGTTGCGCGCCGCCGAAGAAAACGGGTTCCTCGGCGACATCGAGGCGACCATCGCCCGGACCCCGGTGCGCCGGATGGGCAAGCCGGAAGACATCGCGGCGGCGTGCGCCTTTCTCGTTTCCGAGGAAGCCGGCTACATCACCGGCCAGATATTGGGCGTCAACGGCGGTCGGAACACCTGATCCGCAAAGAACCTCGCAAGGAGACACCGTGAAGGTCTGGGTTGATCCGGAACGCTGCCAGGGCCACACCCTGTGCTCGATGATCGCTCCGGATTCGTTTCAGCTCAGCGACATCGACGGCAGTTCGTCGGCAATCGACGAAGTGGTGCCGGCCGATCGGGAGGACCAGGTTCGCGAAGCCGCCCAGTCCTGCCCGGAGCAGGCCATCATCATTACGGATGAAACATAAAGGGAGACAGTGCCTTGAGTGTCGACGACGTCGTCAGCGACAGCGATTCCAAGCGAAACCAGTATCAGTTCGACCGGCACTCCGTCGAGTACCGCTCGCAGTTCAAGACCATCACCGAGGAGATGCACGCCCGGTGCCCGATGGCCTGGAGCGACACCTACGGCGGGCACTGGGTGGCCGCGGGCAGCCACGAGGTCTTCGAGCTCGCCCGCTGCCCGGCGGTCTCTAACGATCACGACGTCAACAACGAACGCCGCGGCTACAGAGGCATTTCGATCCCGACGGCCAGCCGCATCAACGGCGTGCGGGGCGGCATCCTGGAGATGGACGAACCCGAGCACCGCACCTACCGATCCGTGCTGAACCCCTACCTGTCACCGGCCGCGGTCAAGCGCTGGGAGCCCTTCGTCGACGACGTGACGCGCGCCTGCCTCGACGAGAAGATCGAGGAAGGCCGCATCGATTTCGTCGACGACCTCGCCAACATCGTGCCCGCCGTTCTGACGCTGGCGATGATGGGCATCCCGCTGAAAAACTGGCAGATGTACAGCGAGCCCACCCACGCCGCGGTGTACACCCCCGAGCACTCGCCGGAAATCCAACGGGTCACCGAGATGCACCGGCAGATGGGGCTCGACCTGGTCAACAACATGATCGAGATTCGCAACAGTCCGCGGCCCGGCCTGGTCAATGCCCTGCTCGAGATGCGGATCGACGGCGAGCCCGCTCCCGATCTGGAGATTCTCGGCAATCTCGGGTTGATCATCGGCGGCGGCTTCGACACCACGACGGCGCTGACCGCTCATTCGCTGGAATGGCTTTCGGAGCACCCCGACGAGCGAGAACGCCTGCGGCACAATCTCGATACCCTGCTCGATCCCGCGACCGAGGAGTTCCTGCGGTTCTTCACCCCGGCGCCCGGTGACGGCCGGACGTTCTCCGACGACGTCGAGCTCGACGGCAACCACTTCAAAGAGGGCGAGCGGCTGTGGATTTCATGGGCCATGGCCAACCGCGACCCGTCGGTGTTCCACGACCCGGACAAGGTCATCCTCGACCGTAAAGGCAACCGGCACTTCAGCTTTGGGCTTGGTGTTCACCGGTGCGCCGGATCCAACGTGGCACGCACCGTGTTCAAGTCCATGTTGACCTCGGTTCTCGACCGGATGCCGGACTACCGCTGTGACCCCGAAGGCACCGTCCACTACGAGACCATCGGCGTCATCCAGGGCATGCGCAAGCTGCCGGCCACCTTCACCCCTGGCCGCAGGGTTGGCGCCGGTCTCGACGAGACCCTGGAGAAGCTGCAACGCATCTGCGACGAGCAAGAACTCGCCCGACCGATCACCGAACGCAAGCAAGCCGCCGTAATCGACTGAACCGCTTGGCCACCCAACGTCACGCTACGCACCTGAAAGCGGGCCGTTGACTGCAGCGATTTTCCCGTGTGGGCCTGTACATCGTGGCCGCGCTCTATATTCAGGCCAAGTGTGTGTGCAGGGATGGAGACGCATCGGTTAAGACTTTCGCAACAAGCCTTGCGCTTGGCATGGCCGCGCTGACTCTTGCGTCGACCGCCCACGCGGACATGCTGGTCGGCAACTATCGGTTGGACACAAACCGGGATCCTGGCCACCACTGACTTTGGTCGATTCGGCAGTGCCGAAACGACGAACCCGGGATGCCTGCGCATCCAAGCTATGCCGCAACCCCAACGGGCAAGCGGCGCCCTACGCCGGAGATGCTTATCTGTCCAACGGCCGCTACACCATAACCGTCGACGTCCCCGATGGTGTGCGCTGCGCGGTCCAGTTCTTTCCCTCACGTGATGTCTGTTCGTGGGATGCGGTCGCGCTGGGCGGTCAGGTGGTGTCCACGTTCGACACGGCTGCGGCGGCGGACCAGGGGGCACCAACACTTACCCCTTATCGCTCGTGTGATGATAGCCGCGACCACCCTTGTCTACAGGAACGAATTCTCGGCGCTAAAACCAAGGTGGGGAACCGCGCCGACCACACCCCGCCGCCAGCCGCGCCATCGACGCGCACGAAGATGCGCACCAATTCGGTGGCCGCTTCTGATATTTGGAATGGGCAGTACAGTAAGAGATACCGGAGTTCAGTCGATGATGATGGTGACGGGCGGTAAGCGCGATGGCTGAGGCGAAACAACCGCCGGAGGATTCGGCCACATCGAAAGCCGACGCGATGGCGTTGCTCGAGGAAGCCGAGGCAGAAGTCGCCGAAGCCGAAGCACTAGCCGCCGCGGCGCGCGCCCGCGCCCGCGCCGCCAGGCTGCGGCGTGAAGCCCAGGCCGAGGCCGCCGAGGCAGCCGATAAACAAGCCCCGGACGCCGACGAGAGCGCGGACGACACCGTCGAAGATTCCGATGCGGAGACCGATGAGGAAGCGTCCGACGCGACCCTCGAAGCCGCAGCACCGCAATCCAGGCTGGCCAGATGGCGACGCCGGTTGCCATCACTGTCGGCGACTTCCAAAGTGGCCGCGATCATCCTCATCTGCGCCTTTGCCGGGGCCAGCGGATACATGGTGTGGCAAGACCGCGACACCACCAACCGAGCGCAGCGCGCCGCGAAGTTCGTCGCGGGGGCCAGGCAGGGCGTCGTCAACATGACCTCCTTGGACTTCAACAAAGCCAAGGAAGACGTCCAGCGAGTGCTTGACAGCTCCACCGGCGAGTTCAGGGACGACTTCCAGAAGCGTGCACAGGATTTCGCGTCGGTAGTCGAGCAGTCCAAAGTGGTCACCGAAGGAAGGGTCAACGCGGCGGCCGTCGAATCCATGGACGAGCATTCCGCATTGGTACTGGTCGCGGCGACATCGCGGATCACCAATTCCGCAGGCGCCAAGGATGAACCACGCGTGTGGCGGCTCCGGGTGACCGTGACCGAAGACGGCGGACAGTACAAGATGTCGAAAGTGGAGTTCGTACCGTGACCGATCACAGCCGCGATGTCGAAACCAGCGAGACGGCTGAGGCGGTCGAGGACAATCCAGACGCAGCTGAAACCGAGGTCGACGACTCGGTCACCGATGTGCCGGCCGAAGGCGATGACTCCCCCAAGCGAACCAAACGCGGGCGGCGTCGCGGGCCACGCATGCTGCGCAACGTGAAAGTCGTTCCCGTGATTCTGGTCCTGCTGCTGCTGATATCCGGCGGTGTGGCGACGTGGTTGTACTTCGAGCGGTATCAGCCAAATCAAGGGACTGACCCCAGCGTCGCCCGGGCGGTGGCCAAAGCGGCGTCCGACGGGACGGTTGCGTTGCTGTCCTACTCACCCGAGTCACTCGATAAGGACTTCGCCGCCGCCAAGTCGCACCTCTCCGGGGATTTCCTGTCGTACTACGACCAATTCACCGAGCAGATCGTGGCTCCGGCGGCGAAACAGAAGTCGCTGAAAACCACCGCTCGCGTGATGGGCGCCGCGGTGTCGGAGTTGCATCCGGATTCGGCCGTGGTTCTCGTGTACATCGACCAGAGCACCACAAGCAAGGACAGGCCCGATCCGTCGATGGCGGCCAGCAGCGTGCTGGTGAGCATGACCCGGGTCAACGGCAACTGGCTGATCACCAAGTTCGAGCCGGTTTAGGATGCATTCCATCACCGTGACGATGACAACAGATACGACGAAAGTGCTTCTGCTGCAAGAGAATTTACGCGCCGAGATCCGGCAACAGACGCGACCGCGCTGGTAGCCCCATGCGGGCGGTGTATGTCGGCTTGATCGGCAATGTAGCCGCCGCATTGTTTCGATGGGGCACCCGGCTGCCTCTCCATACTTTGGTCGGGCGGACCCATCCGGCTGGGAGTACTCGAGCTTGTGCTGGAACCAGTAAACCCTGTCTTTCGGCGACCGCGCGTCGCCGAACCGGACTTGCGTTACTCGGGGCGATCGATCAGTCGCCGCGTCAAGCGCAGGAGCTGGGATCGGAGCACGGCAGCATCGAGGTGTGTGACCAGTGGATGTGTGACGGCGCCGCTGATGGCGCCTAACAACATCGCGGCCTGCACCGATGATTCGGTGTTTGTCGCATCGCCGATAAGTGCGCGGTTCAGCCGTTCGATGAAGAGCTGGAAAGGTTGGTGCTCGGCCAGCAACCGGATGATGACCGGGTCTGCCTGCAAGGTGCCGACCATGCGGCGCTCCTCGACGACCATGTCGATCACCTGGTTGAAAAGCAACTCGCGCGCCCGTGACCGATTTTCCTGAGCCTCCGCGGCCTCCAGCGCGTCCGCAAATCGGGCGAGCTGCAA